>Ga0208882_1000270_pt1 | contig 25311 bp, 23 predicted proteins | sample LakWasMet14_LOW5_2_FD_183862 | JGI IMG/M metagenome (GOLD analysis project Ga0208882, IMG submission 183862) | Freshwater sediment methanotrophic microbial communities from Lake Washington under simulated oxygen tension - Sediment Metagenome... | ecosystem: Environmental > Aquatic > Freshwater >...
GGGGCTATAGCGCTGAAGAACGAGCATGGTGTAGTGCTCGAACTGAACGGAAGCGGGCAGGGTTTGAAATTCGCTCTAGGAACTCAGGGTGTGACTATCAAGCTTAAAGATTAATCCTGCATTCCGGATTAGTCAGAAAAAGTTCGCGCAGGCGATCTTTAATTAGGACTTATCCGGATTCCAAGCCCAAAAAACATGGTCAAGTCTTTACTTCCTCGCATCGCGGAGCTCTTCTACTTTGTAAGAAAAAAACTTTTAAACTGATTTTCAGATGATCCCCCGGGATTGGTGGTCCAATCCCGGATATGAAGAGACCCGAGCAACGTAGCATGCAATACGCCAGCGGATAAAGCCATACCGATGCTCAGCATCTACATGGCAGTTGTCCGATTACTAATAGCCCCTCTTGCTACATGACTCATTTATGTTAGGCAGATCGGGAAATAGAAAATGGCGCAATACGCTATCGAGACTGTGAAAGTATTCGTGTCGGAACAAAATCAAAGCATTCACCACGAAGGACACGAAGAGCACGAAGTAGGTAGGCCGGAATACCCATAGGGCACAAGTAAGACCACCCGGCGTTAGCCAGGGTGTGCGTTTCCGGCAATCGGAGCGCCGGAAAAGCTTCCGCTCCTCGGCAACTGCTCCTGCGTTGCTCTACCTCCTGCATCCATGCAGTCGTGCTCACGCTCCTTACCTACATGACCCACAGGGATGTGGGAAATGCAGATATTGCAGGAGCAAATATCTGTCCATGTAGGCAACACCTATCCTGCGCTAACGCGCGGACAGGCTTACTTGTGCCCTATGGGTATTCCGGCCTACATCGGCAAGGATGCAGGAGGTGGAGCACCAACAGTAGGCGCTTTAGGCGCAGCTTCCGCTCCTTGCTCACGCTAAGTACCTACATAAGCCACAGGGATGTGGTGAATGCAGAAAACGCAGGAGTAGTTTTCTGCCTACCTCCTGCATCCGTGCAGTCGTTCGTGCTCTCTGTGGTAAATAATTTTTTCAGCCTGATTTGGATAATACTTTCACAGTCTCTATCGCTATTACGCCCTACGCCCTGCTTTATTGCAAAGGCGGTTCCAAATTGTTTTTATCTCCGATAATAACTGTATTCTGCCAGGGTTTTGACCAGCTGCGCAGGTCTTGAAAGTATCGTATTGAAACAACGGTGGATTTGTCAGTAGTGCTAAAGATCGTGCGCTTACCACCACTCTGGGTAGTGTTGGTGTTAGCTGTCCATTCTTCTCCCAGACAATTTTGAATAGTTTTTGCAGCTTCTTGGTAGTTACTAATAGCCTGGTTTTCATTACCGCCTGCTTCCCATTCGCAAACGTAATTCCAAAGCCCTCCGCCCCATTCCCACACTTGGCAAATATCGGCATTAGGAAACACCTTCTTCGCAGACCAAACATTGAGTTTTCTATGAGTAGAAAGGCTTTCTTTGTAATGACTAAACTGGTTTGGATGGTCGGCAATTAAGCCTTTTAAATCCTCGCAAGTTTGGGCTTCGGAAAGTTTTTCTGGTTTTGCAGTTATTTCCGAACACGCACTCATTAAGATACTAGTTGCGCAAACGGAAACAAGTAATATGCAATCTACTATATTTGTGTGATTTATATATTTCATGATTTTTCCCGAACTATACAACTGTGTTTAATTTAAATTTTTTGTAAATCTGATTCAATAATCGGCTTCTAATAATACACAGCGACAATTATCAATATGTTTTCGAAATCTTGGCAATTGGACTAAAGTCCAATAGCTAATACCGTTGGATGTAGTTACCCTAAAACCGGGTTTACTAAATTTGATTGGTTCAAAGCCGCAAAAATGGCGTTTTTTGTTAATGAAGTTAATCGGGGACACTTCGGCTGATGTGCTTGAGTTTCCTATTCATCAACAGCTAAAGCTGTTGGCCTCCTGTTTCTTTTATATTACAAAAACTTATGTCAAATTACTTGATTGCCAAATTCAATATGCTTCGACCATTTTTAATAATATCTCTGAGTGCATGGCTGACGGGCTGCGGTGTCATTCACCTCAATGCGCCTCCCGATCAGTCCGTCAAACTGTTAACAATAGACGCACCGGCAGAGGTTCGAGTGGAAAAACCTGTATGGTTTAAATGGTGGGGCCGCGAACCCATTGATCCGCCAGATGCCGCAACTATTATTAGAGAAAATGAATTAAAAGAGGCGCGGTTATATATGACTAATACTTTTGTCGATGCGCTTTACAATGTATTCCCGGGGATGGTTGGTTTTCCGCGCCGGACATTAATTGTAGAAGGGAACAAATAATGAACAAATTGGCCGTTATTATATTAATCGTTTTGCCGCTGGCGGGGTGTTTTAATACCGAACTGATTGCACCCGATAATGCAGAAGTTCAAGTTCTATCCAGCGAGAAGCCGGTGGCTTATCACAAGCAATACCGCAATTGGTATTTGTTATGGGGCGCATTGCCGATTTATGTCACTCAACCGGAAGAGCTCATCAAAGAGAATAATTTAGTGGAAGTACGGGCGCAAACGAAAGATACCGTGATGGATGCCATTATTTCGATTTTTTCAGTGCAAATTAGTTTACTGCCCCAAACAGTCGTCGTTGAAGGCAATTATGCTAAATGATATCCAGAATCAGGATTTGCAACGTTATAACTCGTAAGACGCAATCCGCTGGGCTTCGCTATCGCTCTGCCCAACCAATACTGAATGGCTGCGTAGAGTTGAATTCAGCCAGTCAATGCCAGATTCCATTGTGGCTACCTTAGAGGCCGTCACATCGAGTCCAGAGTATTGCATACTTATTTCAACGCATTGAAAGACCGATTATGAAAAAAACCTTCAAAATTTTCACAGCCATTGTTCCTCTTTTTATTGTCGGATACGGTAATTCAGCAGTGGCCACTACACCCTCTACTGAGTCATCACCTGTTGAAGGTCAAAGCAGGGATTTTCTGTATAAGCTATGGGCGCAGGGAATCGACTTTTATGCCCGGGGGAACGAACCTTTCTGGAGTCTGGACATGGATTTTGACAAGCAATTCCAGTTCAAGATTTTGAACGGCCTGAACCTGAACACGTCGCCGACCGAAGGGGCTTTGGCACAGGATGCCGGAATCACTCGATACCATGCCAAGACCGAATCAGGCGAACTGATTATTTCGGCAAACGCAAAACCATGTACCGATACGATGTCCGGCGAGCGCTTCGGTTACACCGTAGAAGTGCTGGCAAAACATACTGAAGACAAGTCATACCGGAAATTTACCGGATGCGGCGACCATGTCCCCGATATGCGGCTGACCGGTATGTGGGTGGTCGAACAGGTTGAAGGCGTACCGCTCAAACCGGCTTCATTCATGAAAGGACTTCCGACGCTTGAATTATCGGCCAAAGAGCGGCGATTAAACGGACATGACGGTTGCAACCGCATCGGCGGCGCATTCTCGACAAAAAGAAATACGATCACTTTCAAGCAATTGATGGGCACCAGAATGTTCTGCGCCACGCCCAATGGTACGCCCGATATCGGCGCGCTACTGGCTGAAAAGACTTATGATTTCGAATTCGGCAACAACCGACTTTATCTTAAAAAGAACAACAAAATCATACTCATATTAAAACATGTCGATTAACGATCTTTCGCGCTCAGCCGTCAAGACAGAGCAAGAATTTTAAGTCCTGTTTGAGATGCTTTTTGCTGCTAAAGAGACTATATTCCGCAAGAGCCCAGAATAAATTGAGGATATTACTTATGACAATAAAACATCTAGCCCCTCTCTTGTTATTCGCTTCATTTGTTACTGGAGCGGCCAAAGCCAACGTTACCGACGAGGATTTCGTAGCCAAGAAAACACAAAACATACTCAATCTCTGCACCGCTTCGCCGCAAGACCCCCGTTATCGGGAGGCAATCCATTTTTGCCACGGTTATTTGGTCGGCGCCTATCATTATTATCAAGCCCAAACGGCAGAAAAACCGGAGCTGAAGATGTTCTGTCTTCCGGAGCCCAAACCCACACGCAACGACACAATCGCCATGTTTATTTCATGGGCTAAGCAACACCCTCAATACATGTACGAAACACCAGTCGAAACGGAATTCAGGTTTTTAAACGAAAAATGGCCATGTAAAAATAAATAACAGGGGATACAACATGAAAAGATTCTCGATTTCAGTCATAGCGATATTAGCCATTACAAGTCTAGCCGGTTGCGCCGGCATGTCGGATACTCAGCAACGCACCGTAACCGGAGGCTTGGGCGGTGCCGCAGCCGGATCGGTAATTGGTGCGATCGCAGGCAATGCCGGCATGGGAGCCGCAATCGGTGCAGCCGCGGGCACCGCAGGCGGGTTTTTGTACGGCAAACACAAAGAATCCGAACAGCGGGCCTACCAACAAGGGCAAAGAGATGCCTATCGATAGCCGTGTTAAACAACAAATACAGTGTTCGTCCCGGAATGAGTGGGTCCATGGTGTCTACCTGAAAGTTAAGTAGACACTCTCCTGCACACACTAACAACCGGCTCAAAAACAAGTTTATCGGCCCCTACAGACCTTCAGCAACAGTTAAAGCCGAATCAGTCGTTTATTTTGACGTCCCGTGCGGATTTGCGGGCTTTTTGTTTGACATTCCGCTTCGCTTTCCGACATTCTGGCCCGCTTCCGCTAGCATCACGGCATTGCTCCTTGGTCTCCCTTGAAACATCTCGACCTTTCTGCCTTATATCCTGCGCTTCCTGTCTATCATCCCGGCGGTCATCCCGCCGTTCCATGCCTGCCGTTTCGGAGTAAGCGGGCGACGGCCAGATCAGCGGTCCGGCAGTGGCAAAAGCCAAGGCTAAAGTGCCGACCTGAAAACAAATTTTACGATTCATACTCTTTCTCCTTTGCGTATCAATTTAAACACCCCATAACCCCATGCAGGCAAGTCAAGATAGGGCTCCGGCGAAACCAGGCTTTTCACCCGAAGCGCAACATTCAGTTGAAACAGGCGAGAAAGCCATTGAAATTCCTAGAAGCGTCGACGAAGGACTAGTGGGCAGCAAAAAGTTTGTCGTCGACTCGTGCCAAAAGTTTCAATAGCTCGGGCATTTTATCCAGGGTCGCTTTTTCGCCGACTGCCGCCATCTCGTCCGCGCGCGTAAATTCCGTGATGTCAAATTCGGAAACGTCAGGCTGGATGGCAAAGTCCGCGGGTTGCTCTCCCACTGCATTCAAATTCACGTTTTGTACAAGGTATGTCCGCATGATTGTCTGCAACGTAGAAGCTACCTTCATTTTCGACGTCGGGGTATTCGGGCGATTCGAGGCAAATTCTTGCTTAATCTGAGCGGTGACGCTGACTGCGATCACGAAATTACATCCTTTGCTTACCAGTACGTTGGCCGGCACATTGTTGATCATGCCGCCATCAACCAATGCCATGCCATTGCGATTAATCGGTGACGATAGAACTGGCAAGTTGATACTCTCCAGGATGGCAGACGCGGAGTCTCCCTCTTCCCGTACGACGGGCTGACCTCTGACCAGGTCCACGGTGACTGAAACAACGGGAATGGGCAGTTGTTCCAAACGACTGTCACTTAGATAATTTCTAAGCATTGGATCGAATAGTCTGAATCGGAATTTGCTCAGGAGGTACCAGTAACCGCCATTGGGCAAATAGCGAAATAACCAGGAGGGCGTTAAATCCTTTATAAAACAGTCGACACTGTGGCCGGGCTTCATCCCCGAGGCATACAAGATACCTGTCATCGCCCCGGCGCTGGTTCCGGCAATCATGTCGACGACGATTCCGTTCTCTTCCAACGCCTTGAGCACTCCCAGGTGCGCCATGCCTTTAGCCGCGCCACCGCCAAGCGCAAGGCCAATCCGTACTCCCCGCAGGGCATGAATGATTCGCTCGAGACCGTCCACGGCTTGCTTGCCTCGATTTTCCGGTGGGTTGTCAAACGAAACCTTAAAATCTCGAGTCGCGAGCGACATTAACTCGGGAGCCAGAGGAGACCAGCAGCTATTGCCTGACAACAACCAAACGATAGTGATCTTTTGTCGCCAATTGGGAGTGCGTTGTGTGATGGCCCTGAGCCGAGAGACTGATTCTTTCCAATGATCGGGAGTGACGCACCAAAACACCTCGTCGCAGGACTCAACAAGGTTTGATGCCTTCGCTATTTCGATCGCCGTGTCGATATCGAAAAAAATTGGCTTTAAATTGGGCAGCCCGCTGACCCGTTGGCGGATTTCCGGTTCTGAAACATAGCAGCCATCTTGAAGCAAGCAAAAATGAGCAATATCTTCCATCGGCAGCCAATTCGGCTGGTCGCTGAAGACGCAGGGAGATTCATCGAGTTCTTTCAAGCGTTGAAGCAATCGACGAGTCAGCTGCCTCGTCGTTGGCGACTGATGAAAAATGACAATGAGTCGAGGCTTCTTTTTGCGACGATTATTCATCAGAACGCTATGCGCCACCTCGGAAACCATGCGAGTCAAGTTCTGTCGGAACACGTCGTGTTGCTTGGTCAACTCAAGTGCAGTTTGATAATTGAGTCGAAGCAGTATCGTTGGCTCCTCGGCGATTACTTGCAGCGGAGACGGTTCTCCCAGAGCAGCTGCCAAAGCACCAATTTGCCCACTACCAGATTGGTAGCGATCCACTATGACTTTCCCCTGGATGTCGATGAGCGACTGCCTGATGCGGCCTTGGATCATTAAATAAATCGAATCCAAAGGCTCATTGGCGCGTTGTATGACCTCGCCGGAATCGAATCTTAAGAGTTGACATGCACTGCTGATTTCGAGCACCAATTCATCGCTCAGTCCTGCCGCGCAAGGGTGCATTTTAAACAACAAAAATTTGTCGTCAGTCATAGTTAGTTGCCTTGAACGAGTGTTTGAGTTGGGTCCAGCATTCACAATCGGCGTGTCGTTACTATACCAAGAAAAAACCTGGTACCACTTACTATTGGCGAAGAATTTCACAGCAGATACATCTACTCAAATATGGGTGCCCTATAAAACCTCTAATATACGATGTTCGATTCAAATTTCTTCTTTCTCAACAGTTATCGAAATATTGGCACAAAATGGTCAGCGACAATGTCGACCTGAAATAATGTCGGTTATCCTTTCCGTATTAATTTAAATACCCCATAACCCCATTCAGGTAAGTCTAGATAGAGTCCTGGTGAAACCAGGCTATCGCCACTGCGCTCATAACTTTCGGAGCCCATTAAACTTTTCAGCTCATAGAGACAATCATCCGCATTTGTAGTCCATAGAATTTTGAATGTCAAAAAGATATCCGACCGCCGTCCAAGTCAATCCAGAAAACGCACCCGGCCGGTATCCAATTCATAGACCGCGCCAACGAGGGTGACAAGTTTTTTACTCAACGCCCGCTTTGCTTCCGGCAAAGCGCTAAGCTGCCGCATCGACCAACGCACATTGGCTTCCACCGCAGCGTGCAGCAGCGCCTTGCGCTCAAGCTGCAAATTGAGTTGTGCCAGGCCAGGCTTGATCAATGCGATCAACGCGCCGATGTGCTTGAGCTCATCGGTCTTGCCGAGCATTTCCTCGACGGTGGCGCTGACCGCTCCGCAACCTTCATGGCCCAGAACGATGATGAGCGGCGTATGCAGATGGGCCACGGCGTATTGCATGCTGCCGATCACGTCTTCGGCGATGATATTGCCTGCAAGCCTGATGGTGAAGATATCGCCGAATCCGACATCGAACACCATCTCGGGCGGCACGCGCGAATCGCTGCAACCCAGTATCGTGGCAAACGGTTTTTGCCCTTCGACCAGCAAGCTTCGCCATGAGGATGTTTCATGGGTATGTACGGTCTTTTCTTCCATGAAGCGCTGATTGCCCGTTTTTAAGCGGAGAAGAGCCTCCGCGGCATTACGCGGATAGGGCTCAAGACCGATGCTGTCGCTGCGCGGCGGTTGCGCCGCACAGCCGGTTAGCGCACTCAAGCCCAGGCAGCCTGCGCTAACCAGCCACTCCCTGCGGGTAATAGCGAATTTGTTCATAACATCCCCCATTTTCAACTGTTGTGTTACCACCCTGACCCAGCGGAACCGGCAAGCATATTTTGGATACCGGTGCGTCAGTGCATTCAAGATCAAAAAACGCTTCCCGCCGCTATCGATAAAGAATCATTTTGCTGTCGTTAACCGCTCAATCAGAGTCCGCAGTTGCGGATTTTCCGGCAAAGCTTCGGCGGCTTTTTTGGCATAAGCGAGCGCAGCTTTGTTATCTCCCGTTTCCAGATGCAGCGAAATCAAGGTGTTCAAAATATCCGGATTAAAGGGATGGCGTTTGTCGGCATCTTTCAATATCGCCAACGCCTGCTTCGTCCGGTTCGCCGAGTTCAGTGCAATGGCATACACATAAGCGTAACGGGCGTTTTCCGGCGCAAGCTTGGCGGCTTCGGCAAGTTCGCGTAATGCGGTAGCTTGCTCGGACTTGCGTACCAACAACAAGCCCAATGCATGATGCAGGTCGGCGGCGCGCGGCAATAATGCCAGGCCTTGCCGCAAGTATTTTTCTGCCGCGTCTTCTTGTCCGAGTTGGCGATACGCATCGGCGAGATTAACGTAGGCGCCGGCAAACAGCGGGTCCAGTTGCAGCGCTCGTTGATAAGCCGCGAGCGCAGCATCGGATTGTCCTTGACGCAACGCGAGATTGCCTAAATTGACGTTTTCCGCGGGCCAGTCAGCATTCAGCTGCAAATATTCCCGATATTCCTGGATGGCCTTGGCGCGGGCGTCGAGCCGATCGCCGGGGAACTGGCGGTCGGGTATGTCGGCCAGGATACGGCCGGCTTCGATGCGTACCCCGCGAACAGGATCGTTGAGCAGCGGCGCCGCTGCCAATGCGCGGTTCAACGGATCGACGGCTTCCAGCAACCCAAGCGTTGTGCCGCGGACCATGGGATCGGCGTCTGTTAACAACGCTCTTGCCGTTATTAACAGGTCCGGATTCATCCACGGTTCGGCGAGTTTGATCGCCGTGGCACGGACGATAGCCGGTTGGCCGGTATCCTGCGCCGATTTGACCAAATCAGGCAGCGCCTTGACGCCTTGCGTCGCGCCGGCATGCAGCACCGTGCCGTAATGCGGGCGCTGCCGCCAAGCCTTGCCGTACCATTTGTCCATCGCCGCGGCAGCCCATTCGGGCTTGCGCTGTTGGTGGCACTGCGTGCAGGCATTCGGGCTGCCGAGCGAGAGCGACAAGTCCGGCCTTGGCAAGCGGAAACTGTGGTCGTGGCGGCCGTCTATGACCATGTAATTCTGTTCCGGTGCGTGGCAGTCGATGCATTGCGCGCCTTTCGAGCCCAACTTATGGAAATGGTGTTTGCTGTTGTCGAATTCGGCGGCATTATGGCAGCGCGCGCACAGCGCATTACCTTCGGCGCGCAGCTTGAGCGCATGCGGTTCGTGGCAGTCCAGGCAGGTGACGCCTTTGTGGTACATCTTGCTTTGCCGGAACGAACCCCAGGTGTAATCCTCGTCGCGCTGCTGGCCATCGGCGTAATAAGTAGGCGGCGTTAACAGCGCCGGGCGGTGCGTGTCTTCCAGCGGCAAACCGGGCAAACCGCCTTCGACCAGCGTCGAGCGGCGCGCATGACAGGCCCAGCAGGCATTCATCAGTGCATCGGCGGCGGGCCGGTCGCGTTGGGCGAATTTGGCGTCGCTTGCCGGAAAGTTCCATGCTTCCTGCCAGCGGCTTTGCAGGCGCACCGCAAGACCTTTTTCGTCGTCTTGCGCGTAAGGCGGCTGCGCCAGTTTCGCCCATGCTAAATGTTGCGACGCGGGGCCGTGGCAGGATTCGCAAGCAACATTCAATTCGCTGAATGCCGTCTTGTAGCTGTCCGTCGCCGCATCGTAAGCTTTTTTCAAATTGGTTGAATGGCACTCGGCACATTGCAGGTTCCAATTCTGATAGCGCCCGGTCCAATGCAGTTGATCGCTATGATCGACGTTTTCATCTGGATAGAGATGGAACCAACGCTGCCCCCCCTCGGCTTTGGGGCGGCTGTCCCAAGCAATGCTCAGCGCTTGATAACGCCCGCCCGGAAAGGCGATCAAGTATTGTTGCAGCGGTGTCCGCCGAAGGCATACGCAATCGGGTAATCAGCCGGCTTACCGTCCGGTCCATCGGTACGCACCATGAATTTACCGTCTTGTTTGAAGAAGGTCGACGCCACGTCGTGATATTTGAATGTCACGTTATTGAAGTCGCCAAGCACGCTTTGCCCGTTGGCTTCCTGCATCGCTAAAGCATGATGCGAACCCTGCCAGGCAGAAAATTCGGCTTGATGGCAGGCTTTGCACCCGCCGGCCCCGGCATATTGCTTCGGGGAAACGGGCACCGGGACAGCTGCATGCCCGGTTTTTTCAGCCGGAAGGGCTTTGGCTTTGAAAAAAAACAGGCCGAGTGATAAACCCGGCAAAACCAGCACGGCCAAGACGATTAAGAGGCATTTAGTCGATAGGGTTAGTGGGATTCTCATGGCGGGGACCGAATATTGGGAGCATCAAAAATCCAGATTCGTTCTGACACCCACCACCCAGGCCTCCTTCGGTCCAGGCAGATTCACTGCCGGCAAAGGCCCCAAACCCGGCCGGTTTGCGCCGGTCAAGGCCGAGTCGATATATTGTGCGTCTGCCGTTACATGCAGCCAGGGTGTGAAGGCTGCATTATAAAAGGCTTCGAATCCGGTTTCGTCCTGGATTCCCAGGCGGTTGAGCACGGGTTCATTGCTCGCGCCCAGTGCGTAGGCGCCTATCCCCCAATTGTCGTTGGGCCGCCAGGATCTTACGCCGACGCCACCCAGGCCGAACGCAACGCTCCATTTGATGGGATTCGGATGGCCATCGGATACCCCGGCGCGTACAAAGGGGCCCCAGCCGCCCTTCGAATCACCTTGAATATATTGATGGGCGTTGTAATAAAGCGCCCAGGTATCTGCGTTGGTCCTGACAGCATCACCTGTTCTTAACAGTGATGCCAGCTGATAATGGGGGGCAGTGCCGAAATCGAGCTTTTTCCGGTCGAAGCCGTAAACGAAGCCTGCCGTTTGCTTTCCAGGCAAGCCGGCCAGGGTGTGTTTGATTTGCCATTCGGTCAGAAAAGTCGTTCCATTGTCCCGTTCGAAAGGGTTGTAGCCGGATGTTTCTTCAGCATTGATAAATCCCGCCGTGCCGATGATATTGTTATTCGGCAGAAAAACGGCGGTTGCCCCTAAGGTCGATAACAAAGGCACCGCGGCGCCAATGACGGGCGAAAGGCGCATTCCTACATTCATAAAATGGGATCGGGAGCGTAACGATCCGGCAAACTCATTCTTGTCGCCATCCGCGGTATTCACCAGGCCGAACGCGACGCCGAATTGTTCCGACATAAACTGCGCATAAGTCAGTTCAGTGAGCGCCAGCACGTCCTGGTTCTCATGGCCCGGCACGTGTGGAGACAATGCATCGCCGTTGACCGGCATCAGCCCACCGGGGCGAATGCCGAGCGAATCGCCGACGCGTCCCTCGCCGCGCACCGTCAGGAAGCCTCCCGGCCACAGTCCCGCCTTGCCGGTATCGATCTTTAGCAGCATATTGAACATCGCATCGCTGGCCGTCTCGGGCAAACTAGGAAACGTTTGACTGATCCGATTACCGGGGAATCGGCTTAACAGCGATCCGTCATAACCGCCGGACGCGACGTGCTGGGTCACATGGGTGGCATCCAAATCCAGCGTCACGCCATGCTCGGCCATGTCGTTACGAATTCCCCCCCAATCGCCGGTCAGTTTGGACCGGGAAAAAAGATCTCCGGAAAAAGTGACTTCGCCGTTGCTCTCTTTATTACATTGAACGGCTTGACTGAATGTCAGTACGCTGAAGAAAACCATTTTAATAACAGCACGCATCGGTAAGCCCCTCGTTATGAAAACTGAATGAAACTGTCGTTGTTCTGATACGCATGCCTACCGTGCGCTTCATTTCACCTCGATAGTTACTTTTTCGGTCTTGCCGATAAAGAGGGTTTTGCGCCTTCGCCGATGCCGTCTGCTACCGGCGTGGCTTCGTCAACGCCTACGTCCGTATAGTCCAACCGCTATGTTGCACAATACTCACTTTTAACTCTCGTGCTGTTGCGAGGGTTTGCACTAGCCATTGTCCGCGGGTGATAAGGGGCATGCCCTGTTACCTCAATGCTGTTGACTTACGCAGTACAAAGCCCTCTCCAGAGGGAGAGGGTTGGGTGAGGGGAAATCAAAATCAAGGAAAATGCTTATTTGAATCCCCTCATCCCGACCTTCTCCCTGAGGGAGAAAGGGCGCTCACTCTTAAGTCAACAGCATTGCCCTGTACCTGTGCCGCTTTTAAGGTTTCGGGGCGGGGAATACCCGCTTCCAGTCTTTTTTCATATCCACCACCGTCCAGTTTTTTTGCGCGGCTTCGTCAAGCGCTTTATCCAGGCGACCTGTGGACGATTGACGGTCATAAGCAAACTCGCGCTCGCCGTCGGTATGGTGGACGAGCAACGCAAAACGCAGGCCGTCGCCCGATGCCGTCCATTGCAGCATTTGTAAATCGCCGTCGGAATTGCCGAACGCGGCGACCGGCCTGCGGCCGATGAATTTCTGAATGCCCACCGGTTTGCCGTCCTTGTCGTCAATAAAGTCGAGTTCCGCCAGACGCACCAGCACCGGTTTACCGTCACGCAATTCGAATTTGGTTTTGATGCTGCTGCCGATAATCTGTTCCGGCGGGATGCCGTATACTTTTTCCGCCCATGGACGCATGAATTCGATGCCGCCGCCGGAAACGATATAAATTTTAAAACCTTTGCCGCGCAAATAGGCAAGCAACTCCAGCATCGGCTGATAAACCAGCTCGGTGTAAGGCCTGTTGTGTTTCGGATGCTTAGCCGTGGCCAGCCAGTCTTTGACAATGCGTGAAAATTCTTCGCTGGTCATGCCGGCATGCGTCGCCATGACGAGTTCCAGCAATGCCCGTTCGCCGCCTGCAATCACCCCTTTCAAGTCGCCGGTCAATGCCGATTTAAACGGCTCCTGGTCTTGCCACTCGGGATGTTGAGCGCCCAGCGCCTTGACCCGGTCGAGCGCAAAAGCAAGCTGAAAATAGAAAGGCTGTTCAGCCCACAGCGTACCGTCGTTGTCGAAAACAGCGATGCGTTCGGCGGGCGGAACGTAATGCGCTCCGCCTTTTTTCGTCGCTTCTGTCACGAATTTCACAATCGCTGCCTTGGAGGCCACGCTATTCCAGGACACCAGCGGGTCTGCGCTTCGAGCGTGGACAGGGTTGGCAAGGCAGAAAAACAACAGCCACAGCAGGTTGCGGCAACCATAAATGGATGGACGTTTAGGATTCATAGCAGTTATTTTCAGGAACATACTGGCGTTGTCGGGTTGCTTGCTATCGGGGCTCGCAGGGTTTGAGACCAGGCCGACAGGCTCCTAGAACATACAATGTCATTGCTTACCCGCACTGCCACTCGTCACCGCTTCCATGACATTGTCCAGATTGAAACTGCCGGGCTTCTGGCGTGGAGGGAACTCTTTAAAACTCTGCAGCCACTGGCCTACATAACCTGCGGCAGGAGCGAACAGGAACATGTGCTCGACAAACCACCGGTCGTAGTCCATACCAATTTCGGAGGCGAGTTCGAACGGATCCATGCGCAAGTTGGTCAACATCGGCGCGCGCAGTTTCACGAATGGCTCTTGCCATACGTGCAGACCCTCGGCGTCTTGGCGCAGGAAGGTGGCCTTCCAGTTATCGTAACGCAACGCGGCGACACTACCGTCATCGGTCCAGTAAATGAATTCTTTGCGTGGCCATTCGCCTTCACCCTTTAGTGCCGGCAGCAGGTTATAACCATCGATATGTACCTTGAATCTCGTGTTGCCGACCTTCCTGCCCTTTAACAAGTCTTCTTTGGCGCCGGCATCGCCGGTGGCGGCCAACAGCGTTGGCAGCATGTCTTCATGCGAACCGACTTCGTTGATAACGGTGCCTGGTTTGATGACGCCGGGCCAACGGATGACGGTTGGAACACGGTAGCCGCCTTCCCAGTTGGTGTTCTTTTCTCCACGGAACATGGTGGTACCCCCATCGGGCCAAGAAAAAGATTCCGAGCCATTGTCGGTGGAATACATGACGATGGTGTTGTCTTCCAGACCCAGTTCTTTCAGCTTGGCTAACAGTTGGCCGACATGGCCGTCATGCTCGACCATGCCATCGGCATAGGTACCCAGGCCTGTCTTGCCTTGCGACTCCGGTTTAAGATGGGTAAAAACGTGCATACGGGTGGAATTCCACCAAATAAAAAACGGCTTGCCCGACTTCTTGGCCCGCTCCATGAAATCAAGTGTCTTGGCAATGACTTCCTCATCGATCGTTTCCATGCGCTTTTTGGTCAAAGGACCGGTGTCCTCGATCTTGCCATCGGCAAAACTATGAATAACGCCGCGCGGCCCGAATTTCTTCTTAAAGTTCGGATCCTTCGGATAATTAGGATTTTCCGGTTCTTCCTCGGCATTCAAGTGATAGAGGTTGCCGAAAAACTCATCGAAACCATGATTGCTCGGCAGCATATCATCGCGATCACCGAGATGATTCTTACCAAACTGGCCGGTCATATAACCTTGAGCCTTGAGAAGATCGGCGATGGTAGGATCTTCCTTCTTCATACCTTCAGGCGCACCTGGCAATCCAACTTTCGTCAGACCAGTGCGGATTGGCGATTGGCCGGTAATGAAGGCCGCACGACCGGCGGTGCAGCTCTGTTGGCCATACCAGTCGGTAAATAGAGCACCTTGATTGGCAATGCTGTCGATATTTGGAGTTTTGTAGCCCATCATGCCTCGGTTGTAGGCACTGACATTGAACTGGCCGATGTCATCACCCCAAATAACGAGGATATTGGGCTTCTTGTCCTCCGCATGCGCGGATAGAAACGGTAAGCAGGCAGCGAGAGCTAGCGCCGCGATACAGCTGAAGGTTTTTTTTCCTAGATGCATTTTCAGTCTCCGCATTGGTTGTTGGACGAGGACGAATTGCCGGAATGGCCTTGCTGATCCAATCTAATGTGTAGGCAATGATTTTGCTATTGGACTTTAGTCCAATTGTTAAGGAATAAAACCTGTTTATTAACCCCGGCCCTTTGATTCCATAGAAAACCTACAGCATCCTGGACGGAGAACCAGAATGTTTAGGCACCTTGATATTTGATGTTTCGCATTGTCCACAAAACGCGAAAGATTTCATGGCACCATCCGTTCAACCGTTGCTTTCGGATAGCGCCGAAGTTGACCGGCAGCCCCAGCGTCATTTACCAACCGTCTTCTTTGCCACCGCCATCTCGGCATCCACACCGGTCACGAGCTCTTTCGTTATATCGCCCATTATCTGAATAGTTCTTGCGATACAACCCATCCAGCCGGTCTGGTGACTCGCGCCGATGCCGGCCCCGTTGTCGCCGTGGAAGTATTCGTAGAACAGCACCAAGTCCTTCCAATAAGGATCGGTTTGGAATTTTTCGCTTCCCCCATAGACCGGGCGACGGCCGTTGCTATCGCGGAGGAAAATGCTGAATAGTTCCAGGCATCGCCGTTAGCGTTACAGTCTTCCCGTACCGTTCCCCATTGCCGCTCGCTGAGGTAGGGCTCCCATTTTTTCCAAGGGCCCCCTTCTACATCAGACTTATTCGCAGCGGACTTACTGGAGACAACGAGCCTTTCTTTTTCCGCATTATTTTTTATTTGATCTGACATGTTAACCTGCCCCTGAGAACATTAGCTTTAATTACTATATTCCTGCATAAGCAGATCGCGCTATTGGACTTTAGTCTAATTTCCAGGTTATATAATGAACCATCGCATATAAAACCATCATTATCGGAAGTGTGTCTTACATGCCTACTCTACCCCGACGGCCAAAGGCCGGCAATTACGCTTTCCTTGTGTCCGGTTTGCTATTTCTCTTCCTGCTGATGCCTTTGCTAAACACCTTTCCAGCCTTGGCAAAAAATACTTTGTTGATGCGGGTTGGCTACTGTGCGTTGATGTTGCTTGGAATCTGGAGCCTGCCTCAGAGAAGCTATCTTTTCAAATTCGGGTTAGTGCTTGCTTTGTTGACTGTTACTTTCACCGCCATCGATATTTTTTATGACAGCATCGCCATCGAATTGTGCATAAAGGCGCTAGTTATTTTGTTTTCCATTAGCAGCGCGGTCATTGCAACCAAACATGTGTTCGGGAGCACCCAGGTCGACCGCAATTTGCTATTCGGCGCCATGAGCGTTTATCTGCTGATGGGGCTTATTTGGGCGATCTTGTATGGCGTAATCTTTCAATTCTTGCCGGGCTCGTTCAACGGCATCGAAGGCCTTGACGGCAAGGCTCCGATGGACACCCTGCTCTACTACAGCTTTGTAACCCTGGCTAGCCTGGGCTATGGAGACATTACCCCAGTTGCGCCATTGGCGCGTACGCTTGCCTATTTGGAAGTGGTTGCCGGCCAGCTCTACATTGCAATTATGCTGGCTGGATTGGTAGGGCTTTTTTTACATGATCGTCGATAAATAATGCCTGAAACGACTAGCTGGTCTCATAAAGAGTAAAACTATGGGCTTGATCTGACAATGGCCAAAATTAGTCTCAACGGTATCAGACATTGACTGTCTCAGTTCGACCCGTTGCGGAAGTTCGTGAATTTAATTTCAATGTCCGCTTAAAAAACCAAAACGGTCATTTAAATCTCTCTCTGGAGTGAAAACGGTTCAACGCTCTCTTCCTTGGACCTTGGAAATTTTTGCACGCCAGTTCACAGTTTCCACTCGTTGACGTCCGTGTCAGGTATTTATACCTATAGCCCATCCATCCGATCCTGCGAGACGATAGGCTCACGGGAAGCCTTGCTCTAAAGGGCGGCGATGAGATAACGGAGCACATGCCGATGAGGTCATTTGCTCAAAGTCATCCTAATTCATCATTCCACCTTGACCGAGTTCATAGCCTTTTTACCCATAAGCGTTGTAACGCCAAAACGCCGAAATGTCCGTCATGCTAAGCCGTGTGAATATTTCGGAGTTTTAGTTAGAAACACTCTGTAACACGCCAGCAACGGTTTTTTAAGCAGGAGAGATGTATGTCAGCACAATTAGAAGGCAAAGTTAAATGGTTTAACGATGAAAAAGATTTCGGTTTCATCGAACAGGAAGACGGCACCTATGTGTTTGTTCACTTCAGCGCTATCAATAGCAGTAGTTGTAAGACTTTGAAAGAAGGACAACGCGTGACCATGAAAGTGGCCATTGCTCAAAAAGGCTTGCAAGCGGAAAGCGTTACGCCTTTATAAACGAAACGTTTTAAAGCTAGCGGAAAAATTTCATCGGCTTTATGAAGCTAATTGGCATTGTATGCAAGCTCATGCAGTCATGGTCACAGAGCTGTGGCAGTGCCTTCTGAGCCCTTCTATTTTATTGGATGTTATGCAACGGTTTTATCAACAAGACGAACATGGATTTACGGATCATCTTGAACTCAACCGACACACCGCCTTTCATGAAGCTGGACATGTTGCCGCCATTTATCTGGAAAACAAGCGTAAAAGTCTGCCACCCGTCTACTTTCAGATAGATGTTAGTAAAGCGGACAGTATGGCGCAGCCTTTGTTTGCCAAGGTTAATGGCGGCAGGCGGGTCGGTGATCTGGCAACGGTGATTCACGAGGACATCCTTCATCATCGGAATTCGACGGATATGGATCGCTATCCATGGGTTTATGAAGCCGATATTATCAGTTTTTTAGCAGGACCTATCGCCGAAGCTAAATATGTATCGATCCGTGACAACGAAGTATTCAATATCAACTTACTGACCCCTCACGCTCTGAACCACTATGGTGGCAACGCCGATCTGCTGGAAGTCATGTCTTACCTGGAATGCTTCTTCCCTTCGCCAGAACAACGCGAAGTGCAACTTAAGACTTTGTTTGCCCAGGCCTTCAGCTTTGTCCAGCAACCGAGTCATTGGCAAAGCATTACTGCCTTGGCGTATTACATCCTAAACAACGCCTGCGAAAACATCAGCTACGAACAAGCGATTGCAGTGTTGGTGGGCGAGTGAAAAACAGCAATCCTTAGCAATAGCCGATTAAGGCGATTCATAACAGCGGATAGTCGGGTAGCTGGCGAGCAATTTCCGTAGCTTTTCAATGTCGACGGGTTTGACCAAGTGTTCATCAAACCCTGAGGCGCTTGACTTTTTCCGGTCATCAGGCTGCCCATAGCCCGTCAGCGCAATCAGTAGGATTCGCTCCAGTTCGTGGTTCTGCCGCAACGCTTGCGCCACCGCATAGCCGTCGAGCCCAGGTAGCCCGATATCCATCAGGATGATATCCGGCCGTTCGGCTCGTGCTGTTTCAAGTGCGCAGATGCCGTCAAACGCAATCAGCACCTGGTGCCCTTCACTTTCGAGCAGCAAGGCCAGGCTTTCAGCAACATCGCGATTGTCATCCACGACCAAAATGCGGAGTTTATTGGTACTGGGAACTGCAGGTTCAGCATACACAGGGAGTGTAGAGGGAGAGAGGATCAGCCGAGGCAGCCGAATCACGAATTCACTGCCTTGTCCACGGCCCGCGCTGAAGGCTTGCACATTACCGCCATGCTTCGCCACCAGGTTATAGACGAGAGACAAACCGATGCCCAATCCGCCTTGAGCACGGTCAAGGTTGCGGTCCGCTTGGTAGAACAAGTCGAACAAGTGAGCTAAATCCGCCGAATCAATGCCGCTGCCATTGTCAGAGACATGAATGCCCACTTCGCGGTCGGAGGTTTCGACCGACAGCCCGATATGGCCTCCCTCCTCCGTATACTTGGCGGCATTATTAATGAGGTTAGAGACGACTTGGACCAGCCGAACCCGATCGCCTTCGACCCACACGGGTTCTGGCGGAAGCGCTAGGGAGAAAGTATGCCGCCGGGTATCGATCAGCGGCTGGCAAGTTTCCACGGCCGGCAGAATGAAATCTCGCACCTCGAGCGATTCTTTTTTAAGTTTGACCAAGCCGCGGCTGATACGGGACACATCAAGCAGGTCATCCACCAACCGGGCAAGATGTTTGACCTGGCGATTGATCATGTTGGTGCAACGGGCTATCTGGGCCGGTTCCAAATCCGTGAATTTCAGTATCTCCACGGCGTTGCTAATAGGCGTCAAGGGGTTGCGGAGCTCGTGGGCGAGCATGGCCAAGAACTCGTCCTTACGCCGGTCTGTTTCCTGCAGTTGCCACGCTTGTTCGGCCAAATGAGCTTCGTTTTGCTTGCGGTCGGTAATGTCGGTTGCCACCCCCAGCAGTTTGTCGCAATTACCAGCCTCGATCAGCGGGATCTTGACTGTGCTGTACCAGTGCACGGAGCCATCGGCATGTGTGACTTTTGCTTCCGGGATGTGCTTGGATTGACAGGTGCTTATAACGTCAAGGTCTTCCTGACGGAAGCGAGCCACTTCGTCAGCGTTAGAGTTGAAGTTGTCATCGGTCAAATCGATCAAGTTTTCTAGGCTGGTGCCATAGCACTTAGCTACAGCTTCATTGCCTAAAAGGTAGCGGCTTTCTTTGTCCTTGACAAAAATGATACTGGGCACCGCATTGATGACTTGTCGCAGGAAAATCCGCTCGTGTTGCAGCGCGTCCTGAACGTTTTTGATCCGTGTGATGTCTTCGGTCGTGCCGAAACCGCCAAGCAGCGCGCCGTTTTCGTTGAATTCCAGCTCGGCCTGTTCGCGGACCCACTTGATTTGGCCGTCTGCGATAATCCGATGCGAAATATCGTAAGGCTTGTTGCCGTTCAGAGCTTCTTTCCACGCTGTATCGACCCTCTCCCGGTCGTCTGGATGGACAATTTCGAGAAACGACTGATAGGTCTGCGGCGTGCCTTGGGGGGCGCCAAAAATGCGGCAATTTTCATCGGACCATTTCAGGCTATTATTGTGGACATCCATACGCCAACTGCCGATATGAGCAACCGCCTGGGCACGGTTCAGATCGATCTGACTTTCTCGCAACGCCTGTTCAGCCTGTTTACGCTCGGTGATATCGGTTATGAACCCGTAATAGAAATCTAGTTTGCCCTCAACGTCTGTCTTGAGGTGGGCTAGCACCTCGACCGGAACTCGTGTGCCGTTCTTTCTGACGTATTCTTTTTCGTAACGGATGGATTGACCAGTATGCAGAAGCTCCGACAGTTTTTCGCGTTCGATCTCAAGCCATTCTGGCGGCGTCAGCACTGTCGCCCAATTGATACCGTGCAGTTCTTCGGCGGAGTAGCCCGTTAACGCTTCAAAAGCGGCGTTGACCAGCTCTAGCCGCCCGTTCAGATGGCCGACAGCCAAAGGTTGCTCGGAAGTCCGTATCAAGTCGGCCAGGAGGGCGTTTTCCTTTTGGCTTTCTAACAGTAGCCTTTCGTTGCGTTTGCGTTCGGAGATATCTTCAGCCGAGATAATCAGTCCGCCGATGGCGCCATGCTCATCAAGCCATGGCATCACCGCCCAGCGCGACCAGCGTTGGCTGCCATCCGCCTGGATCCACAGGTCGTCGTCATTTTTCAGCATGGCTCCGTTCAGACACTGCTGATGGACCTGCTTCCACTTTTCGGGCAAGTCAGGGTGTACCTGGTAATGGTTGCGCCCGTTCAGAGTGTCATAACCGCGACCGTATTCATGGATCCATTGTCCACTCGTTTCCAGATAGTTCATATTCCGGTCGAACATGGCGATGGCGATGGGTGCTTGGGAAACGAAAGTTTTCAATTGGGCTTGGGATTTTTTTAGAGACTCCTCAGCTTTGATACGCGAAGAAATATCGACCGCCATGGGCAGTAGCCCGACTATACGGCCCTCTTGGTTGCGTACCGGCGATATCTGAAAATCGACGACGAATAAATTATCGCCTATTTTCAATGGCACATCATAACGCACTGTTTGCCCTTGTGATGCGGCGTCCATGGCCGCCTTTAATTGGACCTGCACCGTTTCATCATATGACCAACACGGTACATCGGCTAAATATTGGTTGATAACCTCTTCTCGGCGGTACCCAGACCAATCAAAGGCGGCCTGGTTGGCTTCCAGAATGACGCCATGGGTATCCAGCCAGGCAACCAGGGCAAACTGATTGTCGATGATGCTTTTTAAATGCTGCGTGCTTTCCTCTAATACCTTATTGACATCGATCGATTTTTCTAAATCTTCAGCTAATTGCATGCGATAGCGATGTATCGCCTCAATCGCAATAGACACAACCAGCCCGTTCATCAGAAACACCAGGTTGCCCCCCAAGGCCTGTTGCAACACGTCGATTGAAATCGAGTAATAGGGCGGGGTAAAAAAGTAAGTAGCAAAAAAGGCTCCCATGAGGGTGGCCAGTAATCCTGGCTTAAACCCACCAGCGAGAGCAGCCAGAGTGACGGCCGGAAAGAAGGTGACGTACTGCAACCCTGCATCCACAGGAGCCATTGCAAAGCGAATCATTAAAGCCAATGTCACCAAGACCACGGATAGCAGCAGATGGTGAATACCGCCCCGACGCCTCGGAGTGAGAAAAGGAAGGTGGCCATCCAGCCACTGTTTCAATTGATGAAGGGCTATAGCTAAGGTTTTCAATAGGAGTACTTACACCTCAGAGCATTGGCGATGAACTTTACGAGTTGTTTGACTGGCTGGGATTGTATGCCAACCCTTGCGCTGCTCACAATGAAAACATGCCGGACGGCGAAATCCTTCCCGCTTTCATTGAGTCCGCGAAACATTCATGACGGGTTGCTTGCTCTGCTGGCCTGTTGTTCAGAAGTCAGCTTGAGGCTTCATTTGAACGGCTGAAAGTGGTCGGACTTGTTCAATCAGAGTTGGAGGTTCAAAACTACCCCTTAACAGCCTTATCGAGTAGCTTTGTATTGCAGACAATTACAATAGCAGTTTATACCCTTGGCTTTATCCCGTAGAGATGGCTCCTCAGTGCTCTCTCTGAATGACTGGACAAAAACGGGTATCAATCCTCGTTTTTAACCATTCCGGAAACTGTCTGACAAAGAGGTCGGCCTCTTCACCTGACTTGAAATTCATGAAATGAACAACCACACCGCCCTTCTCATCCTGTTGTGTGTCACATAACAACTCGAAATTATGCAAGAGCGCATAAAGATGCAATGCGGTGTCAATGCTCTCGTACTCGATATTAAGCTGAACATCCGTTAGTTCAGGCCGGATAAGTTCGTTGTGGGTGCAGTGGTTTTCGTCGTGGTAGATATGGTATGTATAACTGTGCATGATGGTGCTTACTTACTGTACTCGTTTAGCGCCAAATGGCGAGGCGCTTGGTAAGATTTTGTCTTAGCCAATTGAAATCGTTTTATCACCCCAGCGGGTCAATTCACTTAAAAAGGGCAAGGGAACAGAATAAACATTCACTCATCATTTTGGGATATGTACGAATACTTAGGCAGAGAGGCGTTCATTCATTATTGGCTGGGATGGGTAGCCCCGATAATTTTGAGTCACTTCGGAGTGCGCCACTCAACTTACTCGCTTAACAACAAGCGGAAGCGAAGGTTTGAGTTCCTTGGGTAGCATTTTATTAAATCCGATAAACGACTGGGACGGGTATTGTGACAAGTCAGGGTCAGGTCTTGTATTCAAGCGGACTATAGCCAGACTGGCTGACAGGTATCTGTCCAAGTGCTGTCACTCGCATTCGCAACACAGCAGACCGCTATTGGCCGGTCAGCGCCCGTTCCAGTACCTTCGAATCGGTAGCATGACAATAAATCCCCATAAACAATAGTTAGGAGTTTGTCATGAATCCAGAAAATCAAACCCAAAGACATATCCCGTGGAATAAAGGCAAGCTGATCGGCCAGAAATTACCCCTGAAATTGAAGGAAATCTGGGCTATACGCATTCGTTTGCAGATGACCCAAAACATCCGCGAGCTGGCACTATTCAATCTTGCCATTGACAGTAAGCTCCGGGGATGTGATCTGGTCAAACTTAAAGTCTGCGATGTTGCACAAGGTCGCCGGGTATCATCCCGCGCAATTATCATGCAGCAGAAAACGCATAGGCCGGTTCAATTTGAGATAACGGAACAAACCCGGGACTCGCTGGGCAATTGGATTGACCAAGCCCAACTAAAATCCGATGAGTACCTTTTTCGAAGTCGGCTTCACGCTTCGCCGCATCTTTCGACGCGGCAATATGCTCGCATAGTGGAGCATTGGGTTACGTCAATTGGCCTTCACCCAGCTGCTTACGGAACTCATACGATGCGCCGGACGAAAGCGACCTTGGTTTATCGCCGGACAAAAAATTTACGCGCGGTTCAATTACTGCTCGGCCATACTAAACTGGAAAGTACCGTGAGGTATCTCGGAATAGAAGTTGACGATGCGCTGGAGATTTCAGAACAGACTGAAATTTAGCGTATTAACTCAAGGTGGCGGCTACAATTCCCGTAACCGCCGCTTTTGCGAACGGGCAAATACCCGACCCCTTGCAGACATTCAATCCAGATTTCCAAACGGCAGCATACCACGGAAAGCAGTCACTCGGTCTTAACGTATCGAGTGAATCATAAATATTTATACGTATTGTTTTTTAGTTTGAAGAGTTATAGTTTTTTAGCAATCGAGATGCTGAGAAATTTTTTCTATGAAGGACTACCAACGCCCAAACCAGCCTATTAATTCAGATTCTTAACTATATCAGTTGAGAGTCTCATTTCGGTCACTCGAAATCTAGTTCTGAAGTTATCCCGGTCCGTTTATATCAGCCTGGGGCAGAGTACTGAAAAAATCTAAATTACCGCCTTAACGGAGGACTCAAAAAATGAAAAAGAATGTAGCAATGGTAATGGTAATAGTGGTTAGCTTTCTTGGCGGCTGTGACAAGCAATCGCCACCAGCCACCACCAAGGTAATAATGGCTCCGGTGGACGTCGGCACAAAGACGCCCGACTATGAAGTGGTCTCGCCGACCGAATTGAAGTTGGCTTCCGGTGTGAGACTCCAGGAACTCAAAGGTGCTGACGGGCAGAACAACGGTTTTGTGCTGCTGAGAGATAACGGTGGTCTCGGCGGCTTCATGGCCTGTGGTTGCGTCGGTGCAACCACCAGTTCGTGCAAGACTGAAAACGACAACCCGGAGCACCCATCGTGCAGCGGAAGTTGCACGGACAGCGAAGGCAACGGCCATCCATGCCAATTGGAAGGGCCCATTATCGGGCCACCAAAAGACCCTTTTACGCTTCAGTTCGTCGAAAAATCCGCTCGCTGACAAGAGAAGACGACGCGTCACTCGATATCCCCGTGCGCACCTGAATATATCCTAAACAACGCTGCGTGGAGTATTTATGTAAATCATTACCTTCTATTTTCCAGTTATCAACTTGATGTGTTGTAACATATTGATTTCCTATGTCGTATTCTTGGCGGCTGGAAAGGCTTCAATGTTGATTTCTACAGTTACTTGGTAAATTTTACAGGGTGATTAACATTGAAAATACTGGACACTGATTGACATCAGTAAACGTCGGTTCTCATCCGATTTACGAGACATCATCAAGAAATAAACACTCTATTTAAACGTGCATTGATGTTTTGCCTATGGAAATTTAATCAACGACAGCGGATCATCATTACTTGCACGGCCAAAGCATCAGACATGGAAAAATGGGCATGTAAGGAGTGTAAGAAAAACAAGGCCAGTGATTTTGATGCAATCATCAACGAGACACATAGGAGCTAACGATGAGCCAACAGGAAATCAATCGTAAGGAAGCCGGTGTCGATGACAACCCGAAGCTGCTCTCGCCGCCGGTTGTGACAGAACCGCTTTATCAATGTGCCACCGCCGTTGTGGTAGTGGGGGGGGTAACGGATGCCGAGATTGAGGTCGAGGTCAACGGCTCATCCGCCGGAAGCGGGTTCGTACAAACCGTGCTGCCCTATGGCATCACGATCGGTGTCCCTCAACTGAAAGCAAATGACAAGGTACGCGCGCGTCAGAAGACCGCGACCGCAATCAGCGACTGGTCGTCGCCGGAAGTGATCGTTCGCGACCACACGCAAGACTACCCAGCCGGTCCGCCACGTCCCGAGATATTTCCCTTGCCGCTCTACAAATGCGGCGTGCGCACTGGCGTGGGCAATCTGCTTATCGGCGGCAATGTATGGGTTACCGCGAATGGCGCGGAGGTTGGCC
>Ga0208882_1000273_pt1 | contig 25142 bp, 21 predicted proteins | sample LakWasMet14_LOW5_2_FD_183862 | JGI IMG/M metagenome (GOLD analysis project Ga0208882, IMG submission 183862) | Freshwater sediment methanotrophic microbial communities from Lake Washington under simulated oxygen tension - Sediment Metagenome... | ecosystem: Environmental > Aquatic > Freshwater >...
TTCCTTATTCGTACAACATCTTTTTAAAGAAGATGATTTTTCTATATATCATTTCTTTGCCAATATTTTTTGGTTCGGAGTTTAAATACACAACCATTCCAATAGCGATGATAGTATTATACGTATTTGCTAGTATTGAGCTAATAGCCGAAGAAATTGAAGATCCTTTTGGTGAAGATGATAATGACTTACCAATTGACGATATTTGTAACAGAATAAAAAATAACTTAAACGAAATACTTGACTAATGTATCAAAACGATTTAATATTAAGAGCAGCTCGCGGTGAAAAAGTTGAACGTGTACCGGTTTGGTTAATGCGGCAAGCAGGACGTATACTTCCTGAATACAGAGCAACACGCTCAAGAGCAAAAAACTTTATTGAGTTTGTGAAAAGTCCTGATTTAGCGGCTGAAGTAACTATACAACCGGTTGATATTTTAGGTGTAGATGCAGCAATTATTTTTTCTGATATTTTAGTGGTACCGGAAGCTATGGGATTGCCATATCAAATGATTGAAGCTAAAGGTCCGAACTTTGAAAAAACAATTAAAACACAAAAAGATATTGATGATTTACATATTGCTGATGCCGGCGATTTAGATTATGTGATACAAGCCATTAAACTAACCAAAAAAGATTTGAATAATCGCGTTCCATTAATTGGTTTCGGTGGTGCACCATGGACTTTAATGGCATATATGGTTGAGGGCAGCGGCAGCAAAACATTTAGTCAGGCTAAAAAGTTTTTATACCAACAACCTGAACTTGCACATCAATTATTAGAAAAAATAACTCAAAGCACAATTAATTATTTAAAAGGACAAATTGCTGCAGGTGCTGATATGGTACAAATTTTTGATAGCTGGGCTGGTGTGTTAGGACCTGAACAATACTTAGAGTTTTCTTTAAAATACATTTCAAAAATTTGCGATGCTATTGAACCTTTAGTACCTGTTACAGTTTTTGCCAAAGATGCTCATTTTGCTTTAGCAGATATGGCGAAATTAAATTGCAATACTATTGGTTTAGATTGGACGATTAATCCACAAGACGCTAGAATTATTGTTGGTAGCGAAAAAACATTGCAAGGAAATGCTGACCCATGTATGTTATATGCAGACGAGAAAACGATTGAAGCAACTGCTCGTAAAATGGTGAATGCTTTTGGTAAACAACGTTATATAGCAAATTTAGGTCATGGTTTATATCCTGATTTAGATAAAAATAAAGTAAAATACTTTATTGATTGTATCAAGAGCATGTAATATTTAGAAACATCTAGTAGTAGCTGGTTTTTTCTAAACCTCCGCTATAAAACACATTATACATCAGTGGTTTTGTTTCTGAAATAGATTTAAAATAAAAGAAGCGGAAACTACTTGATGGAAACTTTGGCGTAGTGATTAAGAGTAACTGTTTTTAACACGCCAAATCTTTCCCTAAGTATTAAGTTTTTGTTTTAAACTGTTTCTAATACAATTTGTTTAATATATTCTTCTGGAGTTAAAGCGTTTTCTATTGAAAAGTGTCCGATTTTAGTACGACACAATGTATCTAAATAAGCGCCGCTATTTAATGCTAAACCAAAATCACGAGCTATGCTTCTGATATAAGTTCCTTTAGTGCAAGCAATTCTAAAATCAACTAAAGGAAATTTATAAGATGTAATTTCAAAATCTATAATTTCAATAGGGCGAGGTTTTAATTCAATTTCCTCTCCAACTCTTGCTAATTTATACAAACGTTTACCATCAACTTTAACAGCACTAAACATGGGAGGAATTTGTTCTTGTTTACCAATAAATGATTTTGCTGTTTGTCTAACTAACTCTTCTGTAATATGTGCAGTTGGGTAAGTCTCATCAATTTCTTTTTCTTTATCATAACAAGGTGTTGTTGCTCCAATAAAAAAGGTTCCTGTGTATTCCTTTGGTAAATCCTGAAATTGTGAAATTTCTTTTGTTTTTTTTCCGGTACAAATAATTAATAAACCTGTGGCTAACGGATCCAGTGTACCTGCATGGCCAATTTTTAAATGCACATGTTTCCCATCAAGTAACAATGACGGGTGTTTTTTTAAGGCATGCTTTAATTTATTAACCGCCTGAAACGACGACCATGTATATGGTTTATTAATTAATAAAATTTCGCCGTTACGGTAATCTGGAGTCATGCAAATAGTTTTGATTAAAAATGGTGTCCCATTTTGTCTTTTTTAGTTTGCATGTATTTTTCGTTGTGCGGATTAGAAGGAATGACAATAGGCACATTTTCTATAATCTCTAATCCGTATCCAACTAAGCCAACACGTTTTACTGGGTTGTTCGACATAAGCTTCATTTTACTAACATTTAAGTCGCGTAAAATTTGTGCCCCAACACCATAATCCCGTTCATCAGCTTTAAAGCCTAATTCTAAGTTAGCCTCAACAGTATCTCTGCCTTGCTCTTGTAATTTGTATGCTTTTAATTTATTTAATAAACCAATACCTCTGCCTTCTTGATTCATGTATACAATTACACCTTTCCCTTCTTTTTCAATCATTTCCATAGCTTGTTGTAATTGTGGACCACAATCGCAACGACACGAACCAAAAATATCACCTGTAACACATGATGAGTGAACACGAACCAAAACGGGTTCATCTTTTTGCCAAGTGCCTTTTACTAAAGCTAAATGCTCTTCGCCATTAGTATTTACTTTGTAATCAATTAACTTGAAATCACCATATTTAGTAGGCATTTCAACTTCTACCTGACGAGTAACAATACTTTCTTTTTTTAAACGATAAGAAATTAAATCCTTTATAGTAACAATTTTCAAGTCGAAACGTTCAGCAATTTTTACCAAATCGGGTAAGCGAGCCATGGTGCCGTCTTCATTCATAATTTCAACTAAAGCACCACAAGGTTCAAAACCAGCTAAGCGAGCAAAATCAATAGTTGCTTCAGTGTGACCTGTTCTTCTTAAGACACCACCGGTTTTTGCCTTAAGTGGGAATATATGCCCTGGACGACCAAAATCAGAAGCCTTAAAGCTAGGATCAATCATAGCTTGTATGGTTTTACTTCTGTCGGCTGCAGAAATGCCCGTAGTACAACCATGTCCTAGTAAATCAATAGAAACAGTAAAGGCAGTTTCGTGCAACGACGTGTTTGCCGGAACCATCATTTCTAATTGTAGTTCACGGGCTTTTTCTTCGGTAACGGCTGCGCAAATTAAACCACGGCCATGAGTCGCCATAAAATTAATGATTTCAGGAGTTACGTTTCGAGCAGCAGTTAAAAAATCGCCTTCGTTTTCTCTATCCTCATCATCAACTACAATAATTACTTTGCCAGCTTTAATGTCGGCAATAGCTTCTTCAATGGTATTCAGTTTAATTGTTTCCATGGGGCGTAAATTTACGGATTTAATGGTATTTTCAGACATATTGCTATAAAAGCTGGTTAAAATTTGTCTTATTTTTAATTATATGTCTTTTTTAGTAGAAGATTATTAGAATTTCAACATGATAGTCCTAAATCTAAACAAAACATGATATAATTAGTTTTAAAAAATTGGCTTTAAAAGCCCAAAGAAGTAATATTATGTTTATGTACTAGTCCATTATTCTTAAAAATCTTGTATTTCTAGTTTAAAGTATTCATTTTGAATTAATATAGCCAACAAAATATTAAAGTTCAATTAAGCTTATATAACTTTTAAGTTTCTATGTTTTTTAATAAAAATGTCTTTTTGGGCTATAGTTCAATCATCATAATTTATAGCTTTGAAAAAGCGCTTGTAATTTTATTTAATATAATAGCCATTTGTCAAATTATAATTCATAATAAATAAGCGCAACATATTGAAAACCAACAAAAACAAATAATATATGAGAAGAAAGCTACAAACTTTTATCGAGTCGGGTAAACGACTTTTTACAATTGCAATTTTAGTTTCCGTATTCAACAGCATGAATGCAGCAACTTTTACTGTCACAACAACTGCTGATGCAGGAGCAGGTTCATTAAGGCAAGCTATTTTAGATGCAAATGCTTTAGCCGGCACTGATAACATTGTTTTTGACATTGCTACCGGTGCTCAAACAATCACATTATCTTCTGCAGTAAGTATTACATCTGCAATGAATATTGATGGTAGTACGCAACCTGGATTTTCAGGAACGCCATTAATAACTATCGCGGGAGGAACAGTATTTCAACTAAATAATATTAGTGGTGCAACCATAAATTTTCTTTCATTTGCAAGCAACTCTTCAGCTTATGGCATTCATTGTAATTCAGTAACTAATAGTTTGTTTACTAACAATATAGTTACAGGGATGTCAAACGGTATTCGATTTGAGGGATCATGCCCTAACAATACCATTACAGCAAATGATGTAAGTGGATCAGGAACAGGCATCAATTTTACAGGATCTAATAATGCAGGTTGTAGAATTGATAATAATAATATATCAAACTGTACAGGTTGGGGCTTAGCGTATAACTACGGAACACCAGCAAGTGTAAACAGTAATACATTTACTGGTTGTGCTAATGCATGGTATCAAAATGCTGTATCTAATTTCACAATTTCAGCACCAGGTAGCGGTGGGCCAAATGCGAATGTTTATGGTAACCATACAGGAAGAATTCTTCAAGTTGATGGAAGTACTGGGGTTAATGTAAGTAATTGGGATTTTGCTTCCTTAGTAACATCACCGGCTAGTAGTCGTTCTCCATTATTATTCAATAATACATCAGCGTCAATAATTACTAATAATACCATTAGCGGTATGTCAAACGGTATTCGATTAGAAGGTTCATGTGTAAACAATACAATTACAGCTAATGATGTAAGCGGATCAGGAACTGGTATTTATTTTACAGGAGGAAACAATGCAGGTTGTAGAATCGATAATAATAATATATCAAACTGTACAGGTTGGGGGTTATCGTATAACTACGGAACACCAGCAAGTGTAAACAGTAATACATTTACTGGTTGTGCTAATGGGTTATATCTTAACGCATCTAATACATTTACTCTTGGTAGTTCAAATATTTTTAAAAATCATACAGGTACAAGTATTCAGTTGGATGGTAGCTCAGCAGTTAATATCTCTGATCTTGCTGTTAATGGAACTGGTGGACATGCTATTTTATTAAATAATTCAAGCAATTGTGTGTTAAATGGAAATTCAACATGTGGAAGATCAATTGGAATTAGAATACAAGGTTCTTCAAATGGAAACACTATTTCTAATGGAAATGTTGTGAGTTGTGGTATAGGAATTCAATTGGATGCCACGTCAGTAAACAATACCACAATCACAGCGGTGAATTTATTTAATACTACAAACATTAATAACTCAGGTGCAAATACAGTTATCACAGGCACAACGTCTACAAATACTTCACCTATTGTTTCTGTTAACTCTGGATCAATTTGTTCAGGTTCTTCATTTACAATGAGCCCAAGTGGAGCAGAAACTTATAGCTTTACAGGTGGTTCGGCAATTGTAACACCTACAATTAATGCTAGTTATACTGTAACAGGTACAGATGCAAATGGATGTGTTTCAGCTGAACCTGCCATATCATCAGTAACTGTAAATCCAATACCATTTATTACAGCAAACTCTGGTAATGTAAAAGTTTGTGGTGATGTTTCTGCAGATTTCGGAATTGTTGCTACGGGTAATAATAATACCTATGAGTGGCATTATGATAAAGTTGGGGGTTCTGATCATGGAGTAATTGATGGATCTTATACAGAAATTAATTTTGATACAGATACAATGACCATACAACAAGTATTGACTAGTAATTACAATAATTATTATGTGTATTGTTATGTAACTAATGAATTTGGTTGTGAAACAAGAAGTGCAAATGATACAATTGTAGCAAATCCAATACCAACTTTAACAGTAAACTCTGGAACTATTTGTGCAGGACAATCATTTACAATGGTTCCCGATGGCGATGCAGATACATATGTTTATTCAAGTGGTAATAATGTTGTGTCTCCAACAACTAACGCAACTTATACTGTAACTGGAACATATACATTAACAGGTTGTTCAAGCACCGCTGCAAGTTCAGTAACAGTAAATTCATTACCATCTCTTTCAGTGGTAACTACTAACACACTATTATGTACTGGAGAAACAGCAACTTTATCAGTATCAGGTGCAAGTACATATACATGGAGTACAACAGAAAACACAGCAGATGTTGCAGTAACTCCAAGCGTTCAAACAACCTATACAGTTGATGGAACAGATGGTAATGGATGTGTAAATACAACTACCATTATGCAAGATGTAAGTTTATGTACAGGCATTGCAACTTTAGCAAATAATAATTCTGTTATAAGTGTTTATCCTAATCCAAACAATGGATTGTTTGTGATTGAATTAACGTCATCTTCTAAAGTAACCGTTATGAATGCTTTAGGACAAGAAGTTGTAAAAGAAACTTTTGAAGCAGGTAAACATAATTTAGATATTCAGAACGAGGCTAATGGTGTTTACTTTGTTAAAGTAATTGAGAACAATAAACAACAAATTATTAAAGTGATTAAAGAATAATTCATTTAAAGTTAAACAATACAATAATAAAAAAGCCCGAACAAATTGTTCGGGCTTTTTTATGGATAGATAAATTACTTTATCTCTGTAATAAATTTTTCTTTTGGAGTACGTACTTTTTTTAGTTTTACTAACCAATCATTGGCTTCATCTCTATATCCAATAGGCAAAATTACGGCAGTTCTTAAACCTTTGGATTTTAAATCTAAAACCTCGTCCAACCCTTTATAGTCAAATCCTTCCATTGGTGTTGCATCTACTTTTAATTCGGCTGCAGCTGCCATAGCTATACCTAGTGAAATATATGCCTGCTTAGCAGCATGTTGATAGTGTTGTTCGGTTGTTTGCGCTCCTAACATGCCTAATAACATTGTTCTGTAGCCGTCAGTGGCACTATCAGGTAAGCCTCGCTCTCCATTGCTACGTTTAAACACTTCATTAACACGGTCTTCTGTGTAAGTATCCCAAGCAGCAAATACTAAAAGATGAGAACAGTCGGCAATCTGAGATTGCCCATTTGCTACTAGTTTAATCTTTTCTAATAATTCCTTATTTGAAATCACAATAACTTCAAAAGGCTGTAAGCCTGAAGAAGAAGGAGCTAAACGAGCTGCATCTAAAATAATGTCTAATTTTTCTTGAGGAACTTTAGCTCCATTCATTTTTTTGGTGGCATAACGCCAGTTTAAGTTTTCAATGATATTCATAATGATTTGTTTTTTGTTGATTTGCTTTATAAAATTGTATTACTTACTTTTGGAGAGTCAAAATTAAATAGTTAGTAACTTCTAAACAAGAAGGTACTTATTTGTTAGATACTTACTTTAAAGTTACTCATACTGATAATCAACATGATAAAATGAAAAAAGTTGAAGAAAATATTCATCAATTGGATAAATGCCCAATTAGAACAGTATTAGATCGTTTTGGTGACAAATGGTCTATTTTGGTTATTATGATTTTATCAGGCAAAGGCAGGTTACGCTTTAATGAAATCAATAAATTAATGCCAGATGTATCTCAAAAAATGCTAACCGTAACATTAAGAACATTAGAAGCCGATGGTTTAATCTCTAGAGAAATATTCCCCGAAATTCCACCTCGCGTTGAATATCAGTTAACTTATATGGGAGAAACACTAGTGCCGCACATTAAAGGCTTAGCCAGTTGGGCCGACGAACATCTAATAGCAATAAAAAAATCTCGTAAAAAATTTGCAGCTTAGGTTTTAGCAACAAATGTTTTATTTAAGATTTCTGTTCTGTATTTAAATATATATTCAATACGTTTTCTAATAAACAATTTGTGAGCTATTGTTCCTAAAATCCCCATTGGCAATACATAATTTACTTCATCATACATTTCAACTCCGGTTGGTGTTTGTTTAAAGCTGTGGCGGTGATGCCACATTTTATAAGGACCAAAACGTTGCTCATCAATAAAATACTCACCTTCTTTTACATGAGTAATTTCTGTCATCCATTTTACGGGCATCCCAAACATAGGTTTTATAATGTAAGTAATGATTTGCCCAGCATACATTTTTTCTCCATCTTTTTTATCAGATGTAATAATAAACCCCATCTCTGACGGAGTAATTTTTGCTAGATTATTAGGTGATGAAAAAAACTCCCAGGCTTGGTTTAAAGAAATTGGTAAATGTTGAGTTCTTTTTATAGAGTAGAAGTTCATAATATTTAAATTAGTGTATTATTCAAACAACTGTTAAGCGATAATGTTTTTCTATTTTATTGAAGAATTAAAAAATAAACTTCAGCAACCACTACCAGGTGAGGAGGCGCAGTTTGAAATGGCGCATATTAACAGAGAACGTTTTTCGCAACATTTACATGATATAGATAATTACCGAGCTAGCGCAGTCATGGTATTATTATATCCAGATGATAATAATGAAACGGTTATTTTATTAATCGAACGTCCTGTTTACGACGGACATCATAGTGGGCAAATTGCTTTTCCGGGAGGAAAGGCAGAGCCACATGAGACTGATTTAATGGAAACGGCTTTACGTGAATTTTTTGAAGAAACAGGCAGTAGTCATACGCCTGAAGTGATTGGAAAATTAAGTCCTGTTTATATTCCTGTGAGTAAATTTATGGTACAGCCTTATGTGGCTTATTTATCGCAACGTCCCGAATTTAATCCAAGTAAAGAAGAAGTTCAACAATTAATAGAATGGAGTGTAAAAGAATTGCTAAACCCTAATACAGTTAAGGAAACAGAAGTAGAAGCAAGTTCGGGCAGCAGATTTAGCACACCTTATTTTGACGTAAATAACAAAGTGCTGTGGGGAGCAACAGCTATGATGTTGAGCGAGTTGAAGTGGGTGTTGAATAAATAATTTCTGTCACATCGAGCGTAGTCGAGATGTTAAGTTTGTTCTCGACTACGCTCGAACTGACAAGATGAATTAAAACTCACAATTATTCGGAGTTCTTGGGAAAGCAATCACATCACGAATATTTGTCATACCTGTTACAAATAACACTAAACGCTCAAAGCCTAAACCAAAACCAGCGTGTGGGCAAGCTCCAAAACGACGTGTATCTAAGTACCAACTTAAATCTTCGGTAGGTATGTGCATTTCGTTCATGCGTGTTTCTAGTTTTTCTAATCGTTCTTCACGTTGGCTACCACCAATAATTTCACCAATACCAGGGAATAAAATATCCATAGCTCTTACTGTTTTTCCATCGTCGTTTTGGCGCATATAAAATGCTTTAATGTCTTTAGGATAGTCAGTTAAGATAACTGGTTTTTTAAAATGTTTTTCTACTAAGTAGCGCTCGTGTTCGCTTTGTAAATCAGCACCCCAACCTTCAATTAAATATTGGAATTTCTTTTTCTTATTATGATTCGATTCGCGTAAAATATCAATCGCTTCGGTATAAGTAATTTTTGCAAATTCATTGCCTAAACAAAAGTTTAATTTTTCTAATAAGGTTAATTCACTGCGCTCTGTTTGAGGTTTTTGTTTCTCTTCATCAAACAAACGTTGCGATAAAAACTCAATATCATCTTTATTGTTTTCTAAAGCATAGTTAATCACGTACTTCAACATTTCTTCTGCTAAAGCCATGTTATCATTTAAATCATAAAATGCCATTTCTGGTTCTATCATCCAAAACTCAGCTAAGTGACGAGTTGTGTTTGAATTTTCTGCACGGAATGTTGGTCCAAATGTATATACCTCGCTAAATGCCATAGCACCTAACTCTCCTTCTAACTGACCTGATACCGTAAGATTTGTAGCCTTACCGAAAAAATCTTGTTTAAAATCTACTTCGCCAGTTTCTGTTAAAGGAGGATTTTTTGAATCTAATGTTGTAACACGAAACATTTCTCCTGCTCCTTCAGCATCGCTGCTTGTAATAATAGGAGTGTGTAAATACACAAAACCTTTATCGTTAAAAAATTTGTGGATAGCGTATGCTAATGTGTGACGAACACGGAACACAGCGCCAAACGTATTGGTGCGGAAACGTAAGTGTGCAATTTCTCGCAAATACTCTAGTGAGTGGGCTTTAGGTTGTAATGGATATGAGTTTGATTTAGTTACATCCGATTCTGCATCGCCATAAATTTCGATGTCAGAAACTACGATTTCAACCGATTGACCTTTACCTTGTGATTTAATTAATTTACCGGTTACGCCAATACAAGCCCCTGGGGTAATGCGTTTAAGTGTTTCTGGAGCAGTAGTTTCAAAATTAACTACTGCCTGAATATTATGAATGCAAGAGCCATCATTCATGGCGATGAATGAATTGTTACGAAATGTACGAACCCAACCTTTTACGTTAATTGTTTGGTCAATTAAGTCTCCTTTTAATACTTCTTTAATTTTTACTCTTGCCATAGCCTTTAAATTTAAAGGCATGAAGATAGAAAATTCTTAGAAATTAAGGGATTAATTTTTTGATTTAGATTTCCCTTTCGACTTACCTTTTTCTTCTTTTTTACCGTGTTCTGTTTCAGTATTATCGTCGTCTTTTTTGCCGCCTTTACCATGGTTTTTTCCTTTGCCTTTACCGTGGTTTTCTTTCATTTTTCCTTTTAAATCATGAAATTCTTTTGATCCAGGTTTTATACCTAAAGCTTTTGCAGTGGCACCCCAGCCTTTTCCTTTGTTTTTTTCAAAAGCTTTCGCCACATCTTCTACAGGTTTGTTTGTAATTTCTGCGGTTTGTGCAGTCATAAATACATCACCTGGTTCCATTATTTTCAATAAATCATCGACCTTGTTTTCCGCCACATTAAATTTTTTATTTATTTCATCTTTAAAAACGGCAATATCTTTTTTAGCTTTTTCGTTAATGTCTTTTAAAACATTATCCATGTCAACATCGCCAGTTTTTGGATTGAAAGCGACAGTTTGTGCAGATAAAGAAATAGTAAATAAAGTAATGATTGATAAGAATAAATTTTTCATAGAGTAATGTTTGGTTTAAACAAAAGTATGAATTATTGGTTGTTTAGAATAAGTTATTTAACATCTTTTGCTAAGATTGTTCATGTTGTAATGTACATTTAAGCTAATTAATTTGTTAATTTGTATATCATAATTTATCATGGAAAACACTACAGAAATACCCTACACAATATATATTGAAGCTACTCCTAATCCAGCTTCTATGAAGTTTGTAACTAATAAAATTTTAGTTAAAGATAAAGGAGCGTCTGCTGAGTATAAAAACATTAGCGAAACACAAACAGCACCTATTGCTAAACAATTGTTTCAATTTCCGTTTGTAAAAACAGTATTTATCTCTGCTAATTTTATTACTATTACTAAAGCTGATGCTGTTAACTGGGATGATATTAGCGTTGAGCTACGTGTGTTTTTAACTGATTATTTAAATAAAGGAAATTTAATTATTACTGCTTTACCTCAGCAAGAGGTTGCTATAGATAATACGTTTACAGAAACTAAAACCATTAGCACCCAACACGTAGCGCCACAAAATGATGTAGAGGCAAAAATCATAGAGATTTTAGATCAATATATTCGTCCTGCTGTAGAGAATGACGGCGGTTTAATTACGTTTAAGGAATTAAAAGATGGCATTGTAACTGTTCAAATGCGTGGTTCGTGCAGTGGTTGTCCAAGTAGCACTATGACTTTGAAAGCCGGTATTGAAGGTTTATTAAAACGTTTATTGCCTGATGCTGTAAAAGAAGTGGTTAGTGAAGCAATGTAATTACTTATCCGCATAAGCAATACTTAATACACTCAATTTAATTCCTTCAACTTGTAGCAATGTTTGGCAACATGCTTCTATTGTTGCACCTGTTGTTATAACATCATCAACTACAATAACATGTTTGTTTATTAAGTTTTCCGGCTGATGTAATTCAAATACGTCTTCTACATTTTCCCAACGTTCGTATTTACTTTTTTTAGTTTGAGTGCTTGTAAATTGAGCACGTTGTAAAGTTGTAGTGTCAACCAAAATACCTAATCCTTTTGCTATACCTATAGCAAACTCTTCGCTCTGATTATATCCGCGTTGTTTAAGTTTTTTAGGGTGCAATGGTACTGGAATAATTGCTGAGGCATTTTGCAGTAAAGAATTTTCTTTTAAGTCTTGAGCATACCACTCCCCTATCAATTGTGCAAGTTCTTTATTTCCTTTATATTTTATGGCGTGTAATATTTTTTGTACGCTGCCTTTTTTATGAAACAGATAAAAACTCGATGCAAATATTAATGGAACTCTACCGTAAAATAAAGTAGCCACGGAATTTTTATCTTGTTTATGAAAATTACTTTTTGGTAAATTTAAATAACAATAATTACAAACCTGCTCTTCGTGCTGATAAAGAGAGTTGCCACAAGCAATACAATTTCGAGGATAAATTAAAGCAATAAAATCGGTTAGCATTTATAATTTACCGGCAAGTGTACAGGTTAATTTATACTTGTTTATTTTACCTGATAAATCAAATAACTCTACATAAACAATGTAAATTCCGATAGGAGCTTTTTCATTATCATCATTAATTCCATTCCAACTTATGGTGCCGTCTGATGCTAATTGCTCATTACGAATTAAATGGCGTACTAATCGTCCTTTACTATCGTAGATATAAACATTAGCAGCCTTACCATTTTCATTTAATTTATACGTGATGTTTAATACATCATTATATCCATCATTGTCAGGTGAAAACAATGGAGATGGAATTGAAAAACCACTTCCGCCATTAGCTTGTAGGTATTGAGAGTTTTTGTAAGCAGGTGTTGCAAAACCAACACCTTCGGCAGCACTGTTCCAATTTGTTTTATCACTAGTTGGTCTGTTAAAATCTATGCGCTCTAACGATACGCCTTTAGTGCTTACCAATAAAGGAAAATGCATTTTACTTGAATAAATTAAATTATCAATAACTACATTGTTTGCATCACTTAATGTTACTACGTCGGCATCAATATTCATGCTTGGTAAAGTTGCTACATCTAAAAAACCTTTTGGGTTAATAGTTGAGTATTGTTGTTTTACAGTATTACCATTTTCACTTAAAACTAAATATTGCTCCGGAAATAATAAATAACCTTCTTCTGTAATGATTTCAGTATAAGTTAAATTACCTGTTAAAGTATCCATTGAGCCAATTCGTAAATCTTTTAAATTAATTGTTTTTGAACTGCGGTTATATATTTCAACAAAATCAACACCTCCAGTTTTAGGGTCAGCTAAAACTTCATTTATAACTACGTCATTAGGCTGAGGGGCTTGAGGTAATGCAAAAGGACCTGAGCCATTAATTAGTTGGTTACCCACACAGTCAGTAATATTACTTAATACAGTGCAGTTATATAAAACATTAAGTTGCATGCTCGATGATAATTTTAAGATAACTTTCTTAAAATCAGGGGCTACGGCTTTTACATACGTTGGTGATGTTAACCCATTATCAAAACTATAATTATTTGGATTAGAAAGCGTGATGCTGTCCAATGGTTCAGTAAACAATAAAGCTATTGTATCAGCATCGATAACAACAATTCTGTCTAACATCGGCGAACTAACATCTGGGTTAGAAGCGATAACAGAATTCGCAGCACCTGGAGTTCCTCCGTTTGCATTGGTACTCGCATGCCAATTGTTTTGCCCTCCGCAAGGGTTGTTACTATCAATTTGCTCCATGCTCCAGCCACCGGCGTCTTTATCAGGATCATTATACCAACTGCTATTATATGATACAGAACTAATAACAATATTATTTGTATCTCTTAACGTTAGTGTTGTACCATAATTTGATAAAGTAGGAAAACTTGTTACTTCAGTTACATGTATACCAAAATTATTGTAAAACACATTGTCGGCTCCTGTGCCGCCAAGCACTAAATATCCATTAGGAGCAATAGTTACATCAGGTAATTTTTTGGTAGTAGACGTTGAAGAAAAACTCCAATTTTTTAAGTTGATACTAAAGTTAGTTCTGTTTTTTAGCTCTACATATTCTTCGTTAGGTAATGATATTGAAGGGTCCGGGTCAGGCATTAATTCATTAATGACAATATCAAATGGTTTTGCCTTATAGTAAGAGAATGCTTTTGTGTTTGGAGAAAGAGCATTTCCGCTACAATCTGTAATTCCCGCAACAGTGACAGTATAATTTGTAGCATTAATAAGTTTGGTACTAAGTGACAATGTTACACACATGTTACCTGTTGTTGCAGTTGCTAAAGTTGGTGAACCGATACTGTTGTTTATGGTATAGTTACTAGCTGTATTTAATTGAGAAGCCGAAATAGCATCATCAAAACAAATAGAAATATGTAAAGAATCAATAACATAAACTGAAGAGATTTTTGGAGCAATAATATCAGGCGCTGTTGAGTAAACAGAATTTATAAAACCAGGCGTTCCACCATCAGGATCGTTTGATGCAATCCAATTAGAAACCTGAGAACAGCTTACATTTATATTAGGGTTAATTTGTTCCAAAGTATAACCACCACCTTTTTTAACAGCGTCTTTATACCAACTATCGCTATAATTTACACTATCAATAAATAAACCGGTGTTAGTTTTTAAATAAATATTGTCTCCTGTATTATTCAATGATGGAAATGAACTTACTCCTAATTTATTAGTGTAACCTAATGCTGTAAATTGAGCTGTATCTGCTATTGGGCAAATAATAACGTAGGTATTTGGTGCCAATGCATAGTTTCCTAATGTTGCACCCGATGCGGTATAACTATCTGCTAATTTTAATCCGTTTAAATTATAGGTGTTTGTTGAGCTACGATTATATAATTCTACAAACTCTGCATTGGTTAAATTTATAACTGGCGATGGGTCGGCAAAAATTTCGTTAATAATTATATCCTTAAATCCAACAGAAATAGGAGCTAAGTATGTGAAATTAGTTGTAGCTGTTGTTATGGCATTAGATGCGTTATCCGCAACTGCACTAACAGTTAAAGTATTTAATACAGCATTAGAAAAAGGAGTTGAGAAGAATAAATGGACTAACGAAAAATTAGATGCATCTCTTAATGCATTGTTTGGATTGCCAATTCCGTTGTTTACAATGTAATTTGATGCTGTTTGAGCAGAAGTAACTTCTACTACTTCACTAAAAGTAACATCCAATTGTGTGCTTGAAATAACTGAACTGCTTACGATAGCAGGAGGCGTTACATCCGGAACTATTGCCGAAACATTGATATCATCAAAAAAATGTTTTCCAAAGAAAGAAGCTGTAGATTGTTTAACTAAAAATCCAAAAGCAACTGAACTATTAAAACTAGCATCGGTTATTGTTCCTTCGATAAAATAGGAGGTTCCAGTCCCTGTCATATCACGTTCAAGTGTAAATAAGTTGGTACTTGAACGAGTGACTTTAATTTTAATTAAATTATTACTTGAGCTAGCTACCGATGCGTTTACGCCATCAATCAATAACGAAGCAGCTCCTGCTGTTGTTTTATATAGAGAGATGTCATCTGAAGTATTGCCAATTCTCACAAAATAGCCATTAATGTTAGTTGCTTGTAAATTGGCGTTATCCGACATTAAGTAACAATCGACATAGTTAGTACTGGATGTCGCAAACTGTAAATTAACCCAGAATTCCCATACACAGTTTGATGTGATTGTGTTGCTCGTACTAATGTAAAAAGTAGAATTTGTTGTGGTATTAATTGATTTTAATTGACCGGTAGTAACCGAAAAATCAGTCGTACTACTTGCTGTCCAAGTAGGATTATTTGTATAATCACCATCCGAAAAATTATCAATTACCTGACCTTTTAAGGTTAAACATGAAATAAGGAGTAGTATGAAGGGTGCAAAAAAACGCATCATTTTTATAAGTTTATTGGAAACCCAAGTTAAGAAATTTTTTTGATAGGAAATAATTTAACAACTTTGCGAACTCTTAATAAAATCAATTAAATCAGTATGAAAATTGCCGTAGTTGGTGCTACCGGTTTGGTAGGCACAAAAATGTTAGAAGTATTAGAGGAAAGAAATTTCCCAGTATCTGAATTAATCCCTGTAGCATCAGAGAAATCTGTTGGAAAGGAAATTACATTTAAGGGCAAAAAGTATAAGGTTCACTCAATGGCAGATGCAATTGCTGCGAAACCTCAAGTTGCGTTGTTTTCAGCAGGTGGTAGTACCTCTTTAGAGTGGGCACCAAAATTTGCAGAAGCAGGAATTACGGTTATTGATAATTCATCGGCATGGCGCATGGATGCTAGTAAAAAACTAGTTGTTCCTGAAATTAACGCGAAAGAGTTAACGGTTAATGATAAAATTATCGCTAATCCAAATTGTTCTACCGTACAAATGGTGGTAGCATTAAATCCATTGCATTTAAAATATAAAATTAAACGTGTAGTTGTTTCTACTTATCAATCAGTAACAGGCACTGGAGTTAAAGCGGTTAATCAGTTAATGAATGAAAGAGCCGGAGCTGAAACAGAAATGGCTTATAAATATAAAATCGATTTAAATGTTATTCCTCAAATAGATGTGTTTACTGATAATGGCTATACCAAAGAAGAAATGAAAATGGTAAACGAAACCAAAAAAATTATGGGAGACGATTCTATTAAAGTTACAGCAACTACTGTTCGTATCCCGGTTATGGGAGGCCACAGCGAAAGCGTAAATATTGAATTTGAAAATGAGTTTGAGATTAAAGATGTTTTCGAAATTTTAAAATCAACAAAAGGTATTGTTGTACAGGATGATTTATCAAATCAAGTATACCCAATGCCAATGACTGCTCATAATAAAGATGAAGTTTTTGTTGGTAGAATTAGAAGAGATGAGACACAGCCTAAAACATTAAATATGTGGATAGTTGCTGATAACCTAAGAAAAGGTGCTGCAACCAATGCGGTTCAAATTGCAGAATATTTAGTGGCGCATAAAATCATGTAAGGTAATTGTGTTAAAATAAAAAAGGCTGCTGTGCCCATCCCCGCTTAAAGCACCGCAGCCTAATTTTTTTGGTTTTAAACTAAACAAAAACCTATGAAAAGAACGTTGATGTAAAGTTAACTTCGGCTTAACCAAAATAAAATAGCTATCTAATAAGTGGTCGGTTTTATTTGATAAGTGGTAGTTTTTTGTACAAATTATTAAAAAACCCCTTCTGCTATCAATCAGAAGGGGTTTTAATTTGAGACGGTTTCTTAATTAAAAACTGTTTGCTCGTACGTTTTTTAGGCCTTTTAAAATGATACTAATTTTACACCTACAGTAAATGGATATAATTCAGGACCTTTTCCGTTCTCAAATAGTGGGGTTAAAGCATAATCGGCAAACACAGTGAAATTTTTATAACCTAAGCTTGCATGAGCATTTACACGAAATGGATTGATATTATAATCGTCTTTTCTAATTACTTTAATATCATTACCTTTTTGTTCTAATACCTGACGTGTTCTTGATCCTAATTTATACCCTCCAATTACACCAAATGCTAAATGAAAAGCTTTATTGGGATTACTGCTAGTATTAAACTCTAACAACAAAGGAACGTTTACAAAAGTGGTTTTTAATCTGTTTTTCTTGTACTGAAAAGCATTGGTTGAATCAATAGTACCGAACGTATAGCTGCTATCTGGATTTAATTTGGTACGGTTACTAAATTGGTATTGATTCCACTCGAAACCTAAACCTGTAACTAAATTAACGTAGTTTTTATAAATATGAAAGTTCTTTTCGAATGGATTTAACTGAAAATTAAGCGACTTACCATAATTTAAAGCCATATATTCCTGTCCCTTTGGCATAGAGGTTGCTCCATTTGACAGCCAACCGTTTACGCCCATTGCAAAGCCACCCCAGTGATGAAAATCATCTTCGCTGTTTTTAACTTTAGATGAAGATTCATCATCGTCGCTTTTTTTATCAATAATCACTAATTGTTTCTTTTTAAAATTTATCGTTGTTGAATCTTTTTTATCACCCGATTTTTTAGAATTATCTTCTGTAACTCTTGCAATAGATGAGGATGTTGAAGCCTCTGCACTTACATCTTTTGGATCGCCTTTAAATTTTATATTACTTGATCCGGTAGCGTTAGCATTAATTTTTTCGTTGGCAAATACTTTTGCTGATGAAGCACCCGATGTTGTAATATTGGCCGATTCTGTGTTTAATTTATACGATTTTAAAGAAGCTGCTCCACTAGTGGTAGCATACAGAGTTTTCGTGTTTCCTTCTATAGAAGCATGTGAAGCTCCACTTAAAATAACATCTATTGCCTTTGCATTAACAGACATTTCTAAATGCCCCGCGCCAGATTCATCTATATGTATACTATCGGCTTTTATGGTATTTGTTGTGCTAAAATTTGCAGCACCACTTAATGTAATATGATTTAAAGCGTTTCCCTTCACTATTATTTTGTATGGGTGTTTATTGCTGCCCTTAGTTTTAACAATTAAAGCATCATCTTCGTATGTTGTTACGATATTGTCTATCTCATCCTTGTCAGCTGATACTTGTACACTTAAAGTATCACTATGAGAATAAACAATTTGAGCAATGCCTGAGGCTTCAATTTTTTTAAATGGTTTAGCGTCTCTGTTTTGCAAATTTTGAGCTTGAATACAATAAGAACTAAGTAATAAAAATGTGGAGGTTATTATGGTTTTCATAGTTGTAATATTTATGTTAATTAATCTTTTCTGCAGATTTTAAACATAGGACGCATCCTGTTTCGAAAAAGTTACAGGCTGGCATAAAAAAAGCGCAGATTATAACTCTGCGCTTTTTAAGCAACTGAAAATCAAACTATTATTTATCAAAAGCATTTAATAATTTAATTTCATTTCGATACAAAACAACCTTTTTGTCATTTTCAAGTTGTTTCAATAAACGTGAAATAACAACACGACTTGTGCCCATTTCTTCGGCAATTTGGTTATGAGATAATTGAATAGCCGATTTACCTGACACTTTAGTTTTATTTTTTAAATACTTCACAAGTCTTTCATCTAATTTATGAAAAGCAATACTTTCTAACGATTTTAAAAGTTCATTAAAGCGTTGCGTAAAACTATTGAAGATATAACTCTTCCAGCTTGGATATTTAGCAAGCCACTCGTCTAATTTATCATGCGGTATGGCTATTAACTCCACATTATCTTCAGCAATAGCTTTTATCTCACTCTTTCTGGCTTCCATGCAACAAGTATATGCCATAGCACAACTTTCGTTAGATCCTAAGTAATACAATAAGATTTCTCTATCTTCCTCATCTTTCCTCATTACTCTGATGGTACCTGATAATATCAATGGCATAAACTTTATGTTTTTACCATAATCCATAATCACATCACCTTCCTTAAACTTCGAAACTTTTCCGATAGCTACAATTTCTTCCACCAGTTTTGATTCAAGTATCTGGCTTAATTTATCTTTTATGTTTACCATAGTTTTTTTATAAAATTGAATTAAGTATTATCTAAATTCGTATGATGTTCCTTTTAACTGCGTTAACAACGTTTGAGGTTCATCGGTCGCTGTTGCTCTCCCTTCAATTTTTGGGGCCACAGGGGAATGTATTTTTAAATACTCAATAATTACATCATGCATTAATAGCGGTGATTTCTTTGGATTTTTCACATGTTCAATTCTGCATAAAGTATCATCAGGATCTCCTTCGCGTTCACAGGCAACAATACTATATTCTTTATTTAAATCTATTGGCTCTCCTGCAACTTTTACAGAATTTACACGTTTTCCAAACTCGTTACCAATAGTAAAATTTACTTCCATACCATTATAGCGCACAAACCAGCCGCCAAAACGCTTGGATGGGTCTTTGGCAAAAGCATTTTGTAATTCTTTCTCCAACCAATCCCAAACTTGTTTACCTGTTACCATACCTGTTTTCGCCTCGCTATTTACCGGTAACATATTCCATAAAAACTCTTTGGTAATTGTAGCCACACCTGTTTTTGGATCAACAGCTAGTGGTTGGCAAAAACGGAAACCATTAGATAAAGCAATATCTGGTTTAAACTTCCACTTAATGGCATCTGTAATTAAATTATCCATAGGTGTTTCCATTACAAAATAACGAACTAACGGTGTGCTGCTTATTCCTATAACAGTTTGCATGTCTTTTTTAAATGGCTCATAGGCTTTATCAATCATCGCCTGCATATTTTTATCAGCAGGATATTTCACAGGATCCACATCTAATAATTCATACTTAGTATCAATTAATTTTCCGTTTTCAATAATTAAATCCAGCTTTCCTAAAAACGAACCAAAGGCACCACACTCAATTACTTTAGTGTATTTACCTTGTATAGGAACGCGCACACGCTCATGCGTATCCGCACCCAAAATCATATCAACACCTTGTGCCGCCGGATTGTTAGCTAAACCCACTTGCTGTGCTAAACCCATATGAGTAGCAACTAAAACAACAGCGCAACCCTCAACCTCTCTCAACAATTTTACATACTTAGCTAAATTTGCTTCGGCATGGTCAAAACGCAAACCCTCGCTATAAGCAGGCGATTGACGTTTAGGAATTAAATGATCGGTATATCCAATTACACCAACTTTTACACCAGCAATATATTTTATCCAATAGGGTTGATACACTAATTCTCCGTTATCAGCATCAGTAGTTTTATGCCACATGTTAGCGCATATTTTCGCTGCGTTGGCATGTCCCATGTCATACAACATCTTCTTTTTCTTGTACACTACTTCCCAATTACCCGGTAACATTAAGTCGTAACCCAAATTATTGAAAATAGGAATTAATGCTTCACCCTCAGTTAAGGAAGCAACTGCATGACCATGAAAATAATCGCCGCCATCATATAATATGGTGTTAGCAGGGTTCTTTTTTCTAAACGTTTCTATCATCGTTTTTAAAACCGCCATGCCGCCTCGCTTTTTGTAAACCGCATGATTGTTTTCCCAAAAAAATTCGTCGTGCGTATTAATTTGAGAATGTATATCGGTGGTAATTAAAACAGTAATGGTTTGTTTAGTAGGTACTGTATTATCTTCAATCATTTCTTCAGAAACCACATTAGAAGCTACTGCATCCGATAAAGGTTTAAACACGGTAGCTAAACCTAACAAGGCTGATTTTTTTATAAAATCACGGCGATGATTGCTTGACCCTGTATTACTTTTTGAGTGATTTTCCATAAAGATTAATTGAATTTCAATATACGATTAAATTTTAAAATCAAGAATCAAATTTAGGTTAAACATGTTTACTTTATTGTAAACGTATTTTAAATTATTGTAGGTGTCACCGGCATTTATTTTATAAACCACTAAAGCTTTTAATTCAAAACCTTTTAAAAATTTACCAAAGGCATAAGATGCATCTACATTAATTTGATGGTAGGATGGCATACCATATTTGTTTAATCGATAATTCTTAACGTCAGGTAATTGATAATAACCATAGCCAACTCCTGTTTTGAATTTTTCATGAAACGCATTTAAGGATGTTTTAAAAACATAGGCATGTACATTTCCAAAACCTTCGTTACGTTCTCGTGATAAAAAAGTATAAAAAGGATCCTTGCCCCACTCTCTCGGCATCATATATCTACCATCGCCTGTTATGTGTGTATAATTTAAGGATGTATTGATTTTTTTGTTTTTAAATCCAAGCTGTGCACTTATCACATTAGATTGAAATCCTTTATTTACGTATGTTTTTTTAGGATCACTGTTTCCACCATTATTAACAGCATCTTGGTGAAGATACATAACTCCTTGATATAGTTTTGATTTTTCATTTAATGATTGATTGGTATTAATTTCAATCATGGCTGTATTCATCACATTATCCAACATCCCATCCCATATAGTTACTTTTATTTTTTCGTTGGGTTGAAAATAAACATTAGTAATTGCCATCCCAGATGATAACACATTATTATAATAATTAGATTTTGAACCATCTGTATTTACTCCCATAGGATTAATGCCCATTGAGTTTGACAGTGAGTACCATTTTAAAGTAGAGCGTGGAGATACTGCCCAAAGCCAACCGCCATTAATACCAAACTTTTTTGATTCATTAATTGTTAGCCATGCACCTTCTTCAATCGTTGGACGCATCCTACCATCCTGAGGATTAAAAAAAGGAGTTATTAAGTTTAACTTACCTACTGTTAATGAGCTTTTTGAAAAACTATATTTAACGTATAATTCTTCGAGGTGATATAAATTATTTTTATTTGTTGGATTCTCCACATCAAACAACCCAACCTCGTATCTGTTTGGACTAAGCGTTAACGAATCGGGTAATGCGATATTAGATGATTTAATATTATAAATAAAATATCCACTAAAGCCAAACTGAAAACCAAATAAGGATTTGGTCAGCATCCCAATTCCAGCACCAGAGGCAATAGCATAATCATCTTTTAAATTTCCTTCGTTTAACGTTGACATTAAAAATGTTCGCGAACTTAAACTCCATTTAGCCTTTGTGAAAATTTCTTTAAACACTAACGTGTCTTTTGGTTTTGCTACATTTATAGAATAGCTATTAACAGGTTTTGCAAGAGAATCCTGAGCAATTAAAAAACTACTTAATATATAAAACAATCCTATTAAATAATAGGTGATATTATTTTTCATGTAAACTTATTTAATAAAATTTAGTTACCTGCTTTAATATAACTCCAGCCTTGCTCTTGCTTAATAACAATTTCAACTATTCCGGCTGGCACAAAACCTGATTCCGAAATAATTTTTGAACGATCAACTTTTCTTTCTTTCATAGAAAACTCACAAGCATTAAACACTACTCCTTTTTCGGATAAGGCTTTTATTTTGTCTTCTACAATTGTTTTTCCAGACACTAACATATCTAATCCGGCGCCATGACATACCACTTCTATTTTTGTAGTTGGCGATACGCTTAAGATATTGTTAAATTGTTTCATTAATTGTTTATGTGCAGATGTGTCTCCTGATGTTAATTGAAAAATAATTTTATGCTCAGGTTTTTGATTCTCTGATTTTGTTTGTGCTTTTGCAGCAAAAGAAAACAATACTAATACTGCTATGACTTTATTTAATAATGAGCTCATACTATTAATTTTTAAAATTATACTTTACTCTTTTTGGTAGCTGAATGTGCCGAAGCCGCTTTTTTCATAGCATCCAATTTTTCTTTTATAGGTTTGTACGGCCCGTATTTATGTTGTTTTTCATTAAAGCCATCTGCATAAGGTCCGAATGGATGATCGAAAGGTTTTTCTTCAATCTTAGGCCAATCTTTTTTGATGTCTTTTTTAGGTCGAGTTTGTGAATTTACAAATGCTGCTACATCCCACGCTTCTTCATCACTTAACTGCGGGTTATTGTGCGTGACACCTAAAGGCATGTTGTATTTTACATACTTAGCAAAATTAGACATACGGTATAAACCAGCACCATCATTATAGCTATGCGGTCCCCACAATGGTGGATAAGTAAAAGCTGTCTTCTCAGCGTTCATCAAGCCAAGTCCATCGGGTTGATGACATGACTGACATTTTTCCGTGTAAACTGTTTTGCCTTTTTCAGGATCTGCAGCCCTATCTAAAAATACTAAATCTTTAAATCCGGAACCCAAAGGTTTATCTCCTTTTTTTACATCCTTACCAAGCCACTTAATATAGGCCACAATACCTTGCATTTCTTTTGATGTTGTATCCAATGCTTTACCATTTAAACTTCTTTCAAAACAATCGTTTACTCGTTTGTAAACATTTTCAATAGATCCTGAACGAGCTCTGAATTTTGGATAAGTTGAGGCTACAGCCGAATAGTTATTACCAAAAATTTTTGTTCCGGCATCTAAGTGACAGTTTTGGCAGTTCATTCCGTTAGTTGATGCTTTAAAAATTTTACCATTTTCGCCAAAATAAATTGACGTATGAGCAATTAATTCTTTACCATATTCAACTAACTCTTTATTTTCTTTTATTTCTGATATATCAGGAGCGAGCCAATAATTAGTTGTGTCCTTTGGCTTAAGTGCTGCTTCTTTTGCCGCCTCAGTAAAATTACCATACTTATCAGGCACAGGAACAGTTATACTTTTGGTTTCCTTTTGTTTTGGAGCTGGAACAAAAATGACAAATAAGGTAATTAAAGCTAATATAAAAATAAGTAATATAACTATAACGGTTATCAATTTACTTACAACCGGAGCTAAAGGATTATCTGTATCTGAAAACTTATTCATGATAATTATTTTAATGTGATTAATGAGGTAACTTATCTTTTATTGCTCCATATAGGTAAGTACCTAATATGGCAAATAAAAATACTACAACCATTGCTAAGTAACCGTAGCCAATATTAACGACCATTGGCCCGGGGCAGGCACCACTTAAAGCCCACCCTAAACCAAATATAGTTCCACCAATTAAATAACGTGGGGTTGATGAATCTTTTGGGTAAAACATAATTGGATTACCATAAAAATCACGTATTTGGTATTTTTTTATTAATGCCACGCCAATTACACCAAGTGTTACCGCTGTTCCGATAATTCCATACATGTGAAATGATTGAAAACGAAACATTTCCTGAATTCTATACCATGAAAAAGCTTCAGACTTGGCCATTACAATGCCGAATATAGTTCCGGCTATTAAAAATTTTAAATATTTCATTGTCTTAAAAAATTAAAGGGAGTAAAACATAAGTCATTAATAAACCTCCAACAAAAAAGCCAATAACAGCAATTAATGAAGGCAATTGCAAATCAGATAATCCGCTAATAGCATGGCCAGATGTGCAACCTCCAGCATAACGTGAGCCAAAGCCCACCATTAATCCGCCAACAGCTAAAATTAAAAAGCCTTTAAGTGAAAATAATGATTTGATGCTGAATAGCTCATCAGGTTGAACGGAAGAGGGTTTAGCAATTCCGAGCTTTGCTAAATCCGAAATCGTACTTTCTGAAATTTGAACCGGATTACCATCCGATAAAAACTGACTAGCAATAAACCCACCTAACACAGCTCCAATTAAAAATATTAAATTCCAAATTTGAGAACGCCA
>Ga0208882_1000276_pt1 | contig 25027 bp, 26 predicted proteins | sample LakWasMet14_LOW5_2_FD_183862 | JGI IMG/M metagenome (GOLD analysis project Ga0208882, IMG submission 183862) | Freshwater sediment methanotrophic microbial communities from Lake Washington under simulated oxygen tension - Sediment Metagenome... | ecosystem: Environmental > Aquatic > Freshwater >...
AAGGCACGATCTTTACCCGTGCGCCCAAAGACAAGAAAAATACCGCTATTTTTGTTGGCGGCAGCGACATGATCGCCGGTCAGGCGCTATTTACTGCCGTGCAAAAACACTTTTTTCCAGGCTTTCAAGTGTCGGTCATGCTCGACAGTAACGGCAGCAATACCACCGCCGCCGCCGCTGTTGCAAAACTTGCATCCAGCGGCGCTTTGGCCGGCAAAAAAGCGGTGGTACTGGCCGGTACCGGCCCGGTAGGTCAACGCGCTGCGGCGATGCTGGCAAAGGAAGGCGCAGAGGTATCCTTGACCGCTCGTAAAATGGAGCGCGCCGTCCAAGCCTGCGATAACATGAAAGCGCGCTTTGGCGTCAACCTGACCCCTGTTGAAGCATTCGATAACGATGCTCGCGCCAAGGCCATCGAACAGGCAAACATCGTTTTTGCAACCGGCGCAGCAGGGGTAGAACTGCTCTCGGCTGACCAATGGCAGCATAATGCCAACATTGAGATGATCGCCGATGCCAACGCTACGCCTCCGCTAGGCATCGGCGGCACTGACGTGATGGACAAAGGCAACCTGCGCAACGGCAAAATCATCTGGGGCGCCATCGGTTTTGGATCGCTAAAACTGGCCTTACACCGCGCCTGTATCGCAAAGCTATTTGAAGACAATAAACAGGTTTTCGATGCCGAGAATATCTTCGCGCTGGCTAAGGAAATGGCATAAACAGCCTCCATTACCTTCAATATAACCTGACATGAGCCCTTTAGCAGATCAAGCCGACTTGGCATCGATAAGACAAGACGCCTTCAGCGTTTTTCAGGCAGGCATAGCGGCGGCCGATCCTTATCAGGCAGTTAAACGCCACCTTGTCCCGGAGCTGTTTGGCTCTTGCTCAAAAGTCCATCTGATCGCGTTCGGCAAAGCGGCTTGCGCGATGGCGCAGGCCGCTTCGGAAATCATTCCTGCCGGGATACTGGCGGGAAGAGGCATAGCCGTTACCAATTATGAAAATGTAACCGGCATCGATAATGTTGACGTGATCGGTGCATCGCATCCGCTGCCCGATGCAGCCGGGCTTAACGCCGCGAAGATCATTGCCGAACGCGTGCGTAATGCTCAACAGAATGAACTGGTGCTGATACTGGTGAGCGGCGGCGGCTCGGCGCTGATCCCCTACCCTGCCGATCAAATTACCTTGCAGGAAAAGATTGCCACCACCGATTTATTGTTGGCCTCCGGTGCGACCATCAACCAGGTTAACTGCGTACGCAAACATTTGTCGCGACTAAAAGGCGGCGGCCTGGCCCGGATGGCAGCGCCTGCCCGTTTGCATGCATTGATTTTATCCGATGTGTTGGGCGATGATCTAAGCTCCATTGCCAGCGGCCCCACCGTAGCCGATGCCACCACTTATGCCGACGCCATCAATATTTTGAAAGCCAAGGGCGTTTGGGATCAGGTGCCTGTCAATGTCCGCCAGCATCTGGAACAGGGTAAGCTGGGCAATATTAAAGAAACACCCAAGCCGGGCGATGATGTATTTAAAAACACCGGGCATACCATGATCGGCAGCAATGCCATCAGCGTCAACGCAATGCTGCAAGCGGCTAAGAATCTGGGCTACGAGACGAAACTGTACAGCGATCATTTATGCGGCGAAGCCAGAGCAGAAGCTGAAAAACTGGTTATTCACGCCAAAGCGCTTACCGTAAGCCAGCCCATAGCCCTGCTGGCGGGCGGCGAAACCACGGTCACCTTAAAAGGCGATGGACGCGGCGGTCGCAACCAGGAAATGGCGCTGGCTTTTGCGATTGCCGCTGAAAAGTACGACTTAACCGGCAACTGGACATTCCTTAGCGGCGGCACTGACGGCCGCGACGGCCCCACCGATGCGGCCGGAGGCATCGTTGACAGAAACACGACAAAACGCATGACTCAAGCAGGCGTAAATCCAATCGCTCTACTTGAGAATAACGATTCGTACACCGCTTTAAAAGCGTCTGACGACTTAGTGAATACCGGCGCGACAGGCACCAATGTCGCCGATCTGCAAATACTGCTGATCCAGCCTGCACCTTAAAATTAAAGAATATTAATCCAGGAGAACACCATGTTTAAAAAATCAATGACCATCAAAGGCTTCGATGACGAATTGTTCCAGGCAATGGAAGAAGAACGCCAGCGCCAGGAAGATCACATCGAGCTAATCGCCTCTGAAAACTATTGCAGCCCACGGGTTATGGAAGCGCAAGGCTCGCAGTTAACCAACAAGTACGCCGAAGGCTACCCCGGCAAACGTTACTACGGCGGCTGCGAATTCGTCGATAAGGCAGAACAACTAGCCATCGACCGCGCCAAAGAATTGTTCGGCGCCGATTACGCCAACGTGCAACCGCATTCAGGCTCGCAAGCCAACATGGCGGTATTCATGGCCCTGATTCAACCGGGCGACACCATTCTGGGCCTGAGCCTTGCCGATGGCGGCCATTTAACGCACGGAGCAAAACCCAACTTCTCCGGCAAAATCTATAACGCAATTCAATACGGTCTGCACCCTGAAACCGGCGAAATCGATTATGAACAAGTTGAAGCCTTGGCTCTGGAACACAAACCTAAAGTACTGGTTGCCGGGTTTTCCGCCTACTCACGCATCTGGGATTGGCAACGATTCCGCGACATCGCCGATAAAGTAGGCGCATACCTGTTTGTCGACATGGCGCACGTCGCCGGTTTGGTTGCCGCCGGTTTGTACCCCAACCCCGTGCCGATTGCGGACGTGGTCACCAGCACCACACACAAATCATTGCGCGGCCCACGCGGCGGTTTGATCTTGTGCAAAAGCAACCCGGAACTGGAGAAAAAATTCGACTCCAACATCTTCCCAGGCATTCAGGGCGGCCCGTTAATGCATGTGATTGCGGCCAAAGCCGTGGCCTTTAAAGAAGCCATGCAACCCGAATTCCGCGTTTATCAACAACAGGTTATTAAAAACGCCCAAGCCATGGCCGCAGTATTCATGAAACGCGGCTTCGACGTGGTTTCCGGCGGCACGGACGACCATTTAATGCTGGTATCCTTGATCGCCAAAGGCATCACCGGCAAAGCGGCCGACGCAGCGTTGGGCAAAGCGCATATCACCGTTAACAAAAACGCCGTGCCTAACGACCCGCAATCGCCATTCGTGACCAGCGGCATTCGTGTCGGCACGCCGGCTCCGACTACACGCGGCTTCAAGGAGCCGGAAATGATCGAAATCGCCAATATGATGTGCGATGTGATGGAAAACATAGAAGACGAAAGCGTAATCGCAGCAGTGCGCGAAAAAGTCAGCAATCTTTGCGCTCGGTTTCCGGTTTACAGTTAATGGGTAGGTCGGGCGACGGCTTTTCGTTGCCCGACATTTTTGCTTATCGTTTTTAGGAAAACTTAATGGAACGCATCGAAATTAATGGTTTCTTAACCATAGATCACGCAGATTTTGAGATAAGGAAAATTAATATTCTAATCGGTGCGCAAGCTCAGGGTAAAAGCGTCATCGCTAAGCTTGCTTATTTTTTTAAAAACTTTTTTCCAGATATTTTTATTCCATCAGTCGAAAAATTTGAAACAAAACGAGAAATTGAAAAGAAATGCTTAGCGCAGTTTGAACAAATATTCCCTCGCTATTCGTGGGCTAACCAGAACTTTTCTATTGTTTATAAAAATGGGGATTATGAAGTATCGATTGTAAGAACTAAAGTAAGCAATAAATATATATTGAAGCTTAATTATTCCAAGGAGTTGACTGATTTACATAAGGAATTAAAAAACTGTTACAAGCTGGCTTTGAATGAAGTTAGGGCACGGCCAGAAGAGGAAAGAGAAAATATATTCTATGAAACAATTTTTGAAAAACTACATGGTTCCGCATTTAGTAACAAATTCAAAAAACCTATTTTTATTCCTGCAAGTCGGTCTTTTTTTGCAAATCTACAAAAAAATATTTTTTCATTCTTGGCAAGTAACATCGATATAGATCCATTCATCAAAGAATTTGGTTCTCGCTACGAAAATTCGAAGCGATTTCATCAAGGGGATTTTTTTCGGCTTGATAACTCTAGTGAAGCTGAAGCAACTATAAAAAAAGTAGATAGGCTCGTTAGTGATGTAATTATCGGTAAATATGTTTACGCGGAAGAACAAGACTGGATTTTAAATAAAGGCAATCGCACTAATTTGGCTAATGCGTCATCGGGTCAGCAGGAAGCACTACCCATGCTTTTAATTCTGAAAACTTGGCCTTTTATTTACGGAAAAAACTTCAAAACTTTTTTTATAGAAGAACCCGAAGCCCACTTGTTCCCAACATCACAAAAGCAAATTATCAGTCTGATTGCAACTATCTATAACGCCGTCGGACATTCCTTTTTTATAACCACGCATAGTCCTTATATATTAACGGCGATAAATAATTTGGTAATTGGACAAGATGCCTACGACAAAGCCAATGGCGATGGCGATACTGATAATTTAAAGAAACTCGAAAAAGTCCTGCCTGCTGACGAGCTCATTCGATTGGAAGATGTATCCGCTTACACATTAAACAAGGGCAAACTAGAGTCCATCATTGATCTGGAAAATCGTCTGATTGGTGCCAATCTGCTTGATGCGGTATCTGATGAATTTGAAGCCGCATTCAGCATTGCTACTGAAATTTTATACGGTGATGATTAATGGATTATGGCAAGTGCGCAACTCAATCATCTAATAAAATTATCACCGCAGAAGAACATAAAAGAAAACTAATAATTCATAATGAACATGGAAAAGTCATTAGAAAAATTAAAGTCGATGATTGTTTAATTGCAAAGACCGATCCAAGTTTGCGCTGCGATTACATGTTTGAAATTGATGAGTCTGAAACAACAGTTATTGCTAAGGTAATCTATCTGGAATTAAAAGGCGAAGGTGTAAAACATGCTTATGACCAATTGGTTGCCACTATGGAAATATTTTTAAACGAGCATCGTGGCTGTAAAAAAGAATGCTACATCGTTTCTTCAAAAGTCCCCCGATTAACAACAAGTGTGCAGCAATTAACGGCTAAGATGAAAAAAAATAAAAAAGTAAGCGCAAAACTCACCGTAAAAAATAATCAGGCTGAGATACACATTTAATCCAATAATTTCATTGTTCGATAATTTTAGGAACGAAATAACGAACATTTTTATCGAAACTCATTATAAAAAATTTAAAGCTCAGGAAACCTCATGTCAGACATAGAAATAGCCCAACAAGCCAACATGAAGCCGATCATCGGCTTGGTTAAAGAACAATACGGCATCGACGCCGAACACCTTGACCCTTACGGTCATTACAAAGCCAAGATGTCGTTGGAATACGTCAACAGCCTGTCCGATAAAGAAGACGGCAAGCTGATTCTGGTCACTGCGATCAGCCCTACCCCGGCCGGCGAAGGCAAGACCACCACCACGGTCGGCTTGGGCGACGCAATGAACCGCATCGGCAAAAAAACCATGATGTGCCTGCGCGAGCCTTCATTAGGCCCGTGCTTTGGCGTAAAAGGCGGCGCGGCGGGCGGCGGTTACTCTCAAGTGGTGCCGATGGAAGACATCAACCTGCATTTCACCGGCGATTTTCACGCGATCGGCGTGGCGCATAACCTGCTGTCGGCGTTGATCGACAACCATATCAATCACGGCAACGATCTGGATATCGACCCGCGGCGCATCCAGTGGAAACGTGTTGTCGACATGAACGACCGCGCCCTGCGCAACATCGTAGTCGGCATGGGCGGCCCGGCCAACGGCTATTTGCGTGAAGACGGTTACGACATCGTGGTCGCGTCCGAAGTCATGGCGATTTTATGCCTCGCTACCAGCCGTGCGGATCTTAAAGAGCGTCTGGGCCGTATCGTGATCGGCTATAAATCCGACCGGGTCACGCCGGTTTACGCCCGCGACCTGAACGCGCAAGGCTCGATGGCGGCCTTGCTAAAAGATGCGATCAAACCCAACCTGGTGCAAACGCTGGAAAACAATATCGCGATTATTCACGGCGGGCCGTTTGCCAATATCGCTCACGGCTGCAACACCGTAAGCGCCACCAAAACCGCGCTGAAACTGGCCGATTATGTGGTCACCGAAGCGGGTTTCGGGGCCGACTTGGGCGCTGAAAAATTTATCGACATCAAATGCCGCATGGCCGGACTCAAACCTTCTGCCGTGGTGCTGGTGGCTACGGTAAGAGCGCTTAAATTCCATGGCGGCGTGGTTAAGGAGGAATTAAACCAGGAGAATCTGGCGGCGCTGGAACAAGGTTTTGAAAATCTTGAGCGCCACTTGCACAACATCACCCATCATTACGGCTTGCCTTGTGTGGTGTGTATTAATCATTTCACTTTTGATTCCGATGCTGAAATCGCCTTGTTGAAGGAAAAATGCGAAGCTTTGGGCGCAAAATGCATGGTTTCCAAACATTGGGCGGAAGGCGGCGCAGGTGCGGAAGAACTGGCCAGAGAAATCATCAATATCGCCGATAACCGTGAACCCGGATTTAACTACGTCTACGATGAAAACCTCAGCCTCTGGGAAAAAATCGAAGCCATTTCCACCAAGCTGTACGGTGCAGGCAGTGTCACCGCAAACCCTAAAGTGAAGGCGCAACTGGCAGCATGGGATGCCGATTACGGCAAGTTCCCCATTTGCATGGCAAAAACCCAAATGTCGTTTTCAACCAACCCGAATTCCAAAGGCGCGCCGTCCGGGCATGTCATTGAAATCAGGGATGTTCGACTGGCAAACGGCGCGGGCTTTATTGTGGCGATTGCGGGAGACATGATGACCATGCCCGGCTTGCCTAAAGTGCCTGCGGCGGAAAGAATCGATATTGATGATAACGGTAAAATTACCGGATTGTTTTAGCCTCAAGCCGGGGTTCAATTTCTTGAACCCCGGCCTCATCTTCCTTCATCCAAGACAGCACCATCGTTATTAACGACCGCGACATCATCACCCTGCCCTATGTCAAAAGTGCGTATCTTGCGTTCGCTCATCAGTATTCCCGCTTAAAAACCGATCCGACTTTACGGCAAATAAATTCTTTCCATTCCGCTACATTCACGGATTTCCCGCAGTAACCGAATCAACACTCACAAGTTAAACCTTATTCTCCTGTATAATGTTTAGCCAATCGTTTAAGAACTTACCGCGTTTATGTATAGATATGAAGGCCGCGTTATCCACGAAAGCCACGATGATGACGGCATTTTGGAAGTTGTCGAGAGTGACGGCGTAAGGTCGCTGCACTTCGGCTCGTTTCCCCGGCAGAGCAGTATGCTGCTGGCCGAGCCGGACAAGCTGTACCTGAATTATGTGCGGGCCATGACCAGCTGGCTATTATTCAAACCCACACTGGATGACGAAGCCTTGATTATCGGCTTGGGCGGCGGCTCATTAACCAAGCATTTACTGCATCATTTCCCGGACTGCCGCTTGAAAGTCGTGGAATACCGGGAAAGCGTGGTCAAAATCGCACGCAGTCATTTCGGCCTGCCGCTCGACCCGCGCCTGAAGGTTATTATCGACGACGGCGCAAAATACGTACGCCAACGAACCGAGAGCCAAAGCGAGCAATACAGCCTGATGTTTGTTGATGCGTTCGACCATGAAGGCATGGCACCATCAATCAGTAACCATGCGTTTTTCGATGCCTGCAAAATGCTGTTAAAAAAAGACGGCATGCTGGTCATCAATCTTTGGGGCGGTGCCGGCAACCCCCTATTCAAGCAGGTTGCCCTATGGCTGGGGCGTACTTTTGACTGGAAAATCCTGTTTCTTCCCGTTCCGGACCGCGGCAATATTATCGGCCTGGCCTTTAATGAAGAAGCCCCGCTCCATTCCATGAAAGACTTGAGAACCAGAGCCATCATCCTTGAACAGATTTACCAGATTGAATTTATCTCTTATTTAAAAGAGATTGCCAAACACAATGCCAGCGTCCTCAGCAACTCGATACAAAAATAATGTCTAGCGCCTTACAAACCGAACCCAACCTTTTTAGTTACCGCTTATACTGGGCGCAGCGCTTTGGCGTTGCCCCTGTTTTACCGATGAGCAAGGCGGAAATGGACGAACTGGGCTGGGATGCCTGCGATGTGATCCTGGTAACCGGCGATGCCTATATCGATCACCCGAGCTTCGGCATGGCGCTGATTGGACGACTGCTTGAAGCGCAGGGATTCAGGGTCGGCATCATCTCCCAGCCCGACTGGACCAGCGCCAAGGATTTTATGAAGCTCGGCCGCCCGAACCTGTTTTTCGGCGTGACCGGCGGCAATATGGATTCCATGGTCAATCGTTATACTTCGGACAAGAAAATCCGCTCCAACGATGCCTACACGCCGAACGGCGCGGCGGGTAAACGCCCTGACCGTGCCGTCAACGTCTACTCGCACCGCTGCCGCGAAGCTTACAAGGATGTGCCTATCATCATCGGCGGCATCGAAGCCAGCTTGCGCCGCATCGCGCATTATGATTACTGGTCGGACAAGGTCAGGAAATCCGTACTGCTGGACTCCAAAGCCGACCTGCTGGTTTACGGCAACGCCGAGCGCCAAGTCGTCGAAATCGCCCACCGCCTGGCTAACGGCGAAGCCATATCGGAGCTGAAAGGCATACGCGGCACGGTGCATTTCGTCAAACAAATACCGGAAGGCTGGGCGGTTAAAGATTCCACCGATGTCGATAAGCCGGGCGCGGCGATGGTGCCTATCGACCCGTACCAGGAACAGCCTGCGTGCGATAAAAAACCGGAACAGAGCAATGCGGACGAAAAAGTCATTCAGTTTGATAAATTACTGATCAGAAACCAGCGCTCACAAACCGTCATCCGCCTGCCCGCTTATGAAACGGTAAAAGACGACCCGATACTGTATGCTCACGCCTCGCGCGTCATGCATGGCGAAACCAACCCCGGCAACGCGCGCGCATTGATTCAACTGCACGGTTCCCGGCAAGTATGGATTAACCCGCCCCCGATTCCGCTGACCACCAAAGAAATGGACGGCGTGTTCGACCTGCCCTATTCCCGCGTACCGCACAAGGAATACGGCAACGCCAATGTGCCTGCCTTTGAGATGATCCAGCATTCGGTCAACATCATGCGCGGCTGTTTCGGCGGCTGTACTTTCTGCTCAATCACCGAGCATGAAGGCCGCATCATCCAAAGCCGCTCGGAAGATTCCATCATCAAGGAAATCGAAGCCATCCGCGACACCTCGCCCGCCTTTACCGGCCATATTTCCGACCTGGGCGGCCCCACCGCCAACATGTACCGGCTGGCCTGCAAAGACCCGGAAATCGAAGCCGCTTGCCGTAAGCCGTCCTGCGTTTACCCCGGTATTTGCCCTAACCTGAACACCGATCATACGCCACTGATTAAGCTCTACCGCAGAGCCCGCGCCTTACCCGGCATCAAGAAAATCTTTATCGCCTCCGGTTTGCGTTACGATCTAGCCGTGGAGTCGCCGGAATACGTCAAGGAACTGGTTACCCACCATGTCGGCGGCTACCTTAAAATCGCCCCGGAACATACCGAGCAAGGCGTTTTATCCAAAATGATGAAGCCGGGCATGGGCACTTACGACCGCTTCAAGGAAATGTTTGACAAGTATTCAAAGGAAGCCGGTAAAGAGCAATACTTGATCCCGTACTTTATCGCCGCCCATCCCGGCACGACCGATAAAGACATGCTCAATCTGGCCTTATGGCTAAAGCGTAACGGCTTCAGGGCCGACCAGGTGCAGGCATTCTTGCCTTCGCCGATGTCCATCGCCACCGCCATGTATCACTCCGGCAAAGACACTTTGCGTAAAGTCAGCCGAACTGCTGAAGACATTGCTATACCCAAGAGCTTCAAGCAGCGCCGCCTGCACAAAGCCTTCCTGCGTTATCACGACCCCAAGAACTGGCCGTTGTTGCGCGAAGCTTTAAAAGACATGGGGCGTAGCGATTTAATCGGCAACGGCAAGCAGCATTTGATCCCCACCTTTCAGCCCAAAGGCACGGTTGAAACGCCGGAAAAAATCCAGCGCTTTAAAACCAAATACACCGGACTGGACAATCCCCGTTCCGGAAAAAGCAAACCGTATTCTGCAAACAAAAATAAAACGAAAAGAAAGCCAAAATAATCCACAAAAGCACTAGCCAAAGAAGATTTGTTGTGTATAATACGCGCTTCTTTGCTGGTGTAGCTCAGTCGGTAGAGCAGCTGATTTGTAATCAGCCGGTCGCGGGTTCGATTCCCATCGCCAGCTCCAATATTATCAAGGCCTTAGGTGTTTTTCATCTAGGGCCTTTTTATTTTGAGTCACCATTTAAAATAGAAAGCGATGGTAATTAGTAGTAATTATTTCAACATCCCCACTATTTATTCAGGCAATCACTGCCAAGCTTTAAGCGCAAAAACACCAGCAATGCTTGCCTAAATTTTAGGCAATAAAAAACCCGCCGTAGCGGGTTTTGGGAGCGGTTATTGTTGGTTAACCAGGCATAGGGACTGAATCACTACCTAGGTCATAAATAACCGCATCAATAGGCTCTAGCTTGTTTCGCGTTCTTTTTGTAATACTGTGTCGGTGCAGCAAATGTAGTCTTAGGGCAATTTTGGCAAAAATAGATAAAGGGAATAGTAGTATCGAAACATTGGCTATGTGCCTGATCATAGTGATATGTAACTCAAGGTGAATTTCTGCAATCGTTCTTTTTTGTTCAAAAGTTAAGCCATGCAATGCCTTTTCAAGCCTCTCGTGATGAAGCGCACCACCATTTGGGTTATACTTTTTTTGCACCATAGACATTATCAATAAATCAGTTAAGGTTAAGCGATGGGCGAAGCGCAAAGATCCGTTAATCATCGTCCTAGTCAATAGATAGGCTGGACTATCAAAATCTATTAATCCTTGCTCAGCATAAGCAAATAATCGGTCGCGAACTAAAAATAATCGAAAGCGCAATAAGTCCAGCCGATAATCACAATAAAGCCAAGCAAATAGCCACCAAATAACCGCAATTCCTGCGTAAATAATAATTGTTTGAGAAATCATAGCTATATGTCCGTAGGGTTGGTTGAACCATCATTGAGCAATCCACTTGACGTCCTATTTTGATCAATTAATCGCTCGTATTTTTCTTTGTACGGGAACAAACTTTCAATTGTTTGCTTTCGAAGTGCTCTCTGATTCCATCCATAGCTAACCGATGCAACACAAATCATTGCTGATAAAGCGGCCACCCAATAGGGCCAGCTGACGCTAGCATCTTCCGGATTAAATATGGCGGCTGCTTTAATGTCAATTGATGCGGCCGTTATCTTTCCACTTAGTTCGCTAACTGCATCAGATGTATATTTTGCAATCAACGCAATTCCAGCCCACTTTAAGTTGGGGGCGATAATTTTACTAATATTGTCCCATAAGCAATTTGCTTTTAATAGCCTTAACTCAGTTTCAATCTGGTCATAGGTTTTCTTTTTCTTTTTAGCTACCACTGCTTGTGCCTTAATTTTTATTATTAATTATTTTATGCAAAGCTAACCTGAAATGATGCAAAGTAAGTAATTTCTTGTGCCGTAGCTAATTCAGCAAAGGTTAAATATGCATTATAGTCATATATATTCAATCCTAAATTATACGCTATTAAGGTGAATCGATTGTCACTTGTTTTAGATGTTAGCGTCAATCAATATAATGTAATACGTGTCAATAAGGTTAAGGCGGTAAGCGCAAAAAAGCCGATAACCCTTGAGACGTTCCGCTTTGATTGAATCTGCCGGAATTACGGATATTGATTGCTCATAATTGAGCAATCAATTTGATCAATGACTTGCTTTGATTTCCAGAAGGGGTAACAACGGATGTAGCCCCTCCCATTCAGGGGTTGGAACCGAATCAACCCCCTTCTATTCACTTGGAGTATGTCTGATAGTAGCGGCACCAGGCCAAGTGTATTCCAATGCCTCGGTAAATTGTTGATTTTGTTGGACGGTATAATTTATACCGTCTATATCTATCGACCCCTTGGTTTGATGGTTTGATGGTCAATAACTTGACCATGTCGCTCATACTGGATAGGCTACAGGCTTCAGGTTGTGTTGTGAGCAGGTAAAGACTTCCCAGCCCAGAATCGTGGAATTGCCACGAGTTTCTTGGGTTGCGAAATCATCAAGTAAGGCTATAGGAACGAGGCCGCACGCTTACAGGGTACAAGTCGGCGCTAAGTGTTGCGCTTGTACTGGTCAGACTTAAATCGCCACTGTGCGCGATCCACATGCCGCTCTGACCTATCTGTAGCCATTGTTGCTCTTAATCTGGAGCCGAAGCCATACCCAAGGCCGATAAAGACCATTGGTGCCATTTTTCAGAGTGATCGACAATACTTTCAGATTGACTTCCCACGGTTGGAGCTGCTGCTTTCTTCTCCCGTATCACGAATCGATGACGAACGCGGTTTACCCTGAAACACGCACCGATCCGATCAAGATGCCGTCCAAGTCTGAGTTGAAGCGGTATCTTAGGTATCGACACGCATAAAAAAAAGCCTGTGTCATGTTAAGTGACTCAGGCTTTTTTGGTTTCAAATGAACAACGAACCAGCCTGGTCGGCTAACGAATAACAAACAATTCAGTTAACCGGCTTACACTTTCTGTAAGCTCTGGTTTGTTATTCACCCCGTTTACCAGACGGGATGAACATATTCTCGTTTATATTTTTCGGAGTATTTGGGGTGTTTTCCGTGTATGAAAAACGCGCTTGAAATCGTAAGTCATTGAATATTATCGATTGCTCGAACATGAGCAATCGATAACCAGAATCCCTGTAGCTTCAAGCTCAAGTGAGTGGGTTTTGTTGATGGTGGAAATCTCCACCATCTTTGATCTTTGGCGATAACCGGAAATCCGGTTTTTGATTGCTCAGAATTGAGCTATTCAGACATTCTTGCGCGTTATACACGATGTCCATTTTGGACACCGTGCCAAATTCAGGGCTTTCGGCCATTATTGAAGCATTACTCCCACTCGCCGGTTTCAGGGTTTTTAATAAACAGGTTTAAGACAAAGCCATCGGGATAATCCTTCTCGTCCTGCTCAAACTCTCCCAACTCAAAATAATTGATAGCCGTTTCAATTGTATCGGTGTTGTCCCAACTTTCCAGCCATCTGCATTCTTCGCCTTCTGGATGAGTAGGTGTTAAGAATGCAACTCTACTTAAATTATCTCCTTCATGCCAGGCAAGCCAATACCCATTGTTTGTTTTGGCGTAGGTTGCTTTATTGAACCAACGCTGCTCAGAGCGAGAAGGGTTCATCCTTCTCGCGATATTGGGCCGCCAGTCTTTAAAAATAAATGCCATGGTTACAATCCACGTTAAAGTTAAGCCGATAGAGGCTTACCCCGTCGGCTTTGAATGGCTAAAAGTTGTTATTATGCCTCGGTCTCCGCACTATCCCCCAGCTTTCTTGGTGGATTATCCAGTCTGTATTTGGCGCTTTCACTAAGCTCCATCAACCCAGCAAGCAAATTAAACTGATACGATATTTGCCATAATAAATCGGGGGTTCGTCGTCCTTTAAAATCCCCGTTGTTTCTATCATCGCTAGAAATCAACGTTGCCAACCCGTCAACGATTTCCGCCATGTTTTCGGCTTGCAATTGCGCGTACCCTAAGGCCCCGGCCATTAGTTCCAGCTCTTTATTTGATAGATTAGGCTCTGCTGCTTCATAAAGATGGTGCAATATATTACTGATTCCACGGCGGCTATGGTCTACTTCTTTTTCTTGGTTGTCATCTGATGTGGCTTTCATGCTTGCACCTCTCCCTTGGCTATGTCGGCTTCGCAATAGGCGTTGACTGTGGCGTGAATATCCTCAATCTCTTGCATTACTGAATCAATAGCTGCACAGACTGTTGCATCGGATGAACGCCCAGTATCGGACTGCTGAAAGCTCCAAAACAGCAGTTGCAAAACCCCATTAGCTCTCTCGGTCATTAAGCCGATATTGTTTACCAAGCTGATGCTGTCTGAGTCTGAATCAGCTAGACGGTGCGAAAAATCAACAGTAAAGTTATTAGTGACTGAAGTTGTTTGTCCAGCTTGATCAGTGTTTGTTTGAGTGGTCATGGCATTTCTCGATTATAGATTAATGGCTGGCACCATGAATTTAAGCTGGTGCCGGGTTGGGCGAAGTTGGCGTTCCGGAACCTACGAACCGGTCAGTCTTGCGACTGCTCCACTCAACCCGACATAAAGACACGTTGAATTTTGCATAATAAAAAACCGCATTAAGCGGCCATGTGCCGTAGGGTATTCCGAGACGCCAATCCCGGCGCTAAATGTGTTAGCGCATGGAAAGAATAGTTCACCACTCGACATTGTGTCAAGCGGCGGGGTGAATTATTCAGCAAATAGTAATAAATGTAATGCGTGGTAAGACGCAGCGCCCCAAATTTTCGGGGCACCTACCGAGACTCGCAAAAGTAAGAGCGGTATGCGGAAAATTTCGCGCACCGCCTTGTCGGCTGAATTTTAAGCAGTCTAATAATTTCAATGACTTGGCTTTTTTACTATGTTTGGCTATAGCGATTTGTATTACTTGATTCTTCTAATTGTAATACGATTTTACTACCAGATGGCTGAACGTCAGAAAAATCGCCCACTGCGATACTATCTTCGGTAGTAGGAATGAGGGTTCGGCGTCCCTCCAGCCATCCGGCTCTTCTTATTTCATGACCACCCTCTACTCGATAAACCGCCAGTCGCTATATGAGCTATCGTCTGCTTATAATTCATATTATTCAATTACTCTATGCAATAATGATTTGTGGCTAGAGTAGCTCTCGAAATACTGTGTACCGCAGAATACAGTCGCCACAATCCTATAAATCTGCTTTCTTGCGGGAAATCCATGTCTTTAACTAAAGATCAAATATTTTATGGCGATATTCAGGTGCGCAATGATGCACAGGGCTTTATCAGCTTAACTGATATGTGGATTGCCTCTGGAACCCCTGATGGCAAACAAAATCCCTATGAATGGTCGCGCGCACCAAGAGCGAAAAAATCTGGGTCATCTGGAAAAACATCTATAACAGGAGGGCCAGGGCATAAGTTTATTGAATTTATTGCCAAAGAGTTAAATACGGGCGCAGACCGTATTTACAAAACTACACGCGGCAAGTTCGGTGGAACCTGGGCACACTGGCAAATTGCGCTGGCTTACGCCAAATATTTATCTCCTGAATTTCATGCTTGGGCGAATCAAGTCGTTAAAGACCGGATCGAAGAGGATCATAGTCCAGATATTGGGATAACAAGAAGCCGTGAAAGAGCCATAGAGAATTGGCGTAAGCAGGGAAAGAGCGACGAATACATTGCAGCACGAATGAAGGGAATTGAGGTGCGCAACGGATTCACTGGAACACTAAAAGACCATAATGTGTCTGGAGCTGGGTACGGAATATGCACTAACAATATCTATCAGCCTATTTTAGGTGGCAGTGCTGTTGACATCAGAAAAGAAAGAGGATTACCACAAAAAGCCAACCTACGCGATAACATGTCGTCAGTTGAACTTGGTGGTGTTATGTTCGCCGAAATACTTGCGGCCGATAAAATAAATCGCGAAGGTCGTCAAGGAAACGGTTCGTGTGCAGCGGCATGTCTCGGCGCAGGGATGAATATTAAATCTGTTATTGATAAACACGAAAGCGCACTTGATAAGCCGAAGGAATTGCCGGTCATGAGTAACACAACAATTAGCGACCGAATTAATAATCTTAGGGACAAGTTGCGCTAATCCTCTACCCACGCCCAGAAAATCCTCCAGTCACAATATGCGCGATATTCCGATCCTTAATATCCTGCCCAACATCCATACTTGGCGCAGATGCCGCAGAACCCCTGTCTGAATTACTGGCCAAAGGTTGTTTAATCGGCGGTACTTCCGCCAGCGCCGGTACAGTGCCAAATGTCGGCACATTGGGCGCTGCCGCGTAAGCTGTATAAGCCGCATTGCCCGGCCCAGCCGCACGGTCATGTAGCGACGGCGCGGCGTTTATTGAGGCGACCGTTGTGGTCATAGCTTCAGCTGCCTGTTTTGCATAGGTGGCGGTCGATGTGCCATTGCCATCGGTGCTTTCAATACCGTCTTTAAATAGCTTGTTTGCACCGCCTACGCCCTTCAAATGAGCAGCTTTTGAATATCCGGCTATTTTTTCAGCGGAATCTCCGTTAGAAATGGCACCGCTCCTGATCCCGCCAGCCACGTTTTTGTTTGTGTATTTCACGAACGCTTGATCCTGTTGCTCCTTGTCTTGCAAGAACGCATCTAAGCCGCCCTCGGTGTTCCAATTCGATTTATCACGCAGAAACGCTTCATGCCCGCCCATTTCACCGTTTGCGGTACGTTTTTTATACCAGTCTTTGCCAGACGCTTTCTTGGCAGCGGCCAAGTTGTCTTGCTTAACCATTCCGGACTCGACCAGTGCTTCAGCGCCAAACTGATACTGGCCGAAATAGCCCTGTTTGTTGTCTGCGTCAACCTTGCCGGCGCTTTCTGTCTTTGAAGTGTTCGCGGCCAAGGCCCGCGTCTGAACATCACTAAGCCCTGTTATTTGATCGCCACCCTTGAAATTCTGAGCCGCTTCAACTTCATTGAATTTTGCGCGCCGGGCTATATTGCCAGCGCCTTCTTTGCCAGCTTCAAGGATCGGGCTCGCTTTTCCCATAAGCCAATCTTTGGCTTTACCTAATGCCACTGTCGTCTTGGGTGAACTTTCAGAGATAGCGTTAACCGCTTTACCACCCGCTTCCTTTGCCGCATCAACACCGGACTTAACTGTTTCTTTAGCGCCCTCAACAACCTTTTTTCCTGCATCGATCACTGGCTTTGCGATAGCCGGAATATCAATACCGAACTTGTCCTTGAGGAATGCAGTAAACGTGTCCCAAGACGACACCATGCCGCTTATCAGGCTATCGAACCCGCCTTTTACGGTGTCCCAGCCCTTGCTCATCGATTCTGTTATCGGTGCGAATGCGGTAGTGACAACCTCCCATCCGGCAATAATCTTAGCCCCGACTTCACCAAAGAATTTTTGACCATCTTCGGTGAATAATCCCCACGCCACCGCCCCGGCGGCGCTTATCGCAAGGCCGATAGGTGAGAAAACAAAACCCAAAACAGCGGTTATGCCAGTTAACAACATTGGCCCCAGCCGACCAAGTAACCCGGCCAATGCCATCAAAATGCCACCGGAGCTATCACCTCCGCCGCCACCTGGATTACCTTCGATATTATGCAGACTGCGATTTGCCGCCCGGTTAAATACCGTTTCGTCCTTTCTAAAAAGATTCAGTTCTTTGAATATTTTTTTGTACCAGCGGTCTTTCTTATCGCCGCCGCCAGAAAGGGTTTGGTAGCCGCGCATCAATGGCTCGGACACCTCTTTAAACGCCTTTATCGCCGGGTCGGCTTCTTCAGCTCCATTCGCCGCCCCTGATGCGGTATTGGCAAGCCGCCCGGCCAAGTTACTGATGATGCTCTGCGACTTTTTATCGTCCCTGCTTGAAGCTGAATTACTGACACTACCTATGCCGCCATTTCCAGTGAATCTTCCCGTACTGGCATCGCGTCCATTGGGGGTAACTGTGTTTCTGGGTGCCGGTGGAAGTATATCGGGTGAATTAGCCCCTCTTCGGATAGGCGTTGCGGCACTGCTTGCCCTATCGCGGCTTCTTGATGGTGGTGTTACCGCGCCACCATTCGCCTGGTTGCTTCCTGAGCTATTGCTGTTGGACATTAACCAGGCATTTTTTATGCTCCTAATATCTTTTTGAATGCTGGTCAGTATGCGATTACTCCGGACTATGTCAGTAACAACATTGCCAATTAAAAAACCCTGTGAATCTGAATTTAAGGCCATTTTTTATACTCATTTTTGTGTTTTGATAAATACCGAGGTTGTTTAACCTCTGTCGGTTTGATTTTATTAATGACTGGCAAAACCTAATTTTCTATTAGAGTCATGCTGGTTCAATGTTCCGTGTTCGACGCGGGTTTTATCTGCACAATGATTTGATGGTTAATAAGCATCAACTGAAGGAAATTCGCCTCATCAATCTTGTTGGTGAATTGAATCGATCCGTTATCAAGCGCCTTGATCATCACGACAAACGATGGAGCTAACGCTTCCTCGACAGCAACAGGGCAACTTGCGTTTATCGGCAACATTTGTGCCAAGCCACTTAGACGGCGAAAGGTAACGCTGTTTTCCAAATCATCTTCTGGCGACGCTTTTGACTCAATTTCCACGCCGCTCATGAGCTTTTTACCTGATCGAGTAGCTTACAGGCCGCGATTGCCCGGGCTTCGGCCGGTGCCCCTTCGTCCTGCATAATATTTTCCAGGGTTTTTAGGGCTATTTTTACCAGGGCTATCGGGCCTTTGTGTCCTTTGGGGCATCCAGAGCCAACCCTTAAGCCACCTCGTTTAGATTTAATGTTTGCTGCTTCTGTTTGCACGTTATTTCTCCGATTTTAAAGTTTGATTTTTTTTATTGCTTGCCACTAGGCTTGATCAATTGTTATCCCAAGACGCTCACGCCGACCGATCAACATTTGATCGCGATTAGCCGCTTCTTCAAGCGCTTTGGTGTAAATGCCGTCCAGCACCTCTTTTGCTGGAAACACATTAAGGTTGATTGGTGCTACATCAATCGTTACCGCAGGTCTACCGAAGCCCCTATCTAGTATTTCGCGACAAGCTGCTACGGTCACATTGGCTGGCGTTTCAGAGTTGCGAATAATCCCGATGAGCGCCGACAACGCTTCATTACCATGCTTTGCGGCGGCTTCTTTTAAAACGAAAGTAAGCTTGTTTGGCACCCCTGATTTACGCCCAGAATTTTCCCGCTTTCCCCCACGTGAACTACGCTTTTTGATTACCTTTGATTTGATAGCATGTTCTATTTTTTCAGTCATTTTTAAGTGCCCCTTAGCTCAATTCTGACGCGGGTTGTAGTTATGTTTTGATTACCAACTACAACCCGTCATCAACGCGTGCTTATTGATCAACAATTCCGCGCTCCTTGAGAACTTCCTTTTGCCTCTCATGCGCCGCCGCCATCTTGGCTATGAACTGGCTTTTAATCATTTCCAGCGTATCTTTGTCGATTTTGAGATTGCTATCTATTTTAATTTTATCCCTCCACTTGTCCGGCTGCCTATTATTCAGCCAGTAGATACAAGCGGTTGTATCTGGCGGGTAATTCTTTGTTAACTCTGTAAGTGTTACTTCGCCCTGGTAATTAGACACATGCGTCTCGGCGCATGAATAGCCCAGGGCGCGCCGATAAAGTGAACTGGCTACGTTAGCATCAGCCAAGGTTTTACCGCGCTTCAGGGCATCAGAAAATTTAGGTTGTTTCAATTTCCAGAGGTTGATTGTCGATTCAGCAACGTTGAAAAAGTCGCTGAGTTGCTTATCCGTAGCACCAAGTAAGCAACACTTATAGGCAAGATCGATGTACTCTTGCTTAAAGGACGTGGGTCTTCCGTTATTTTTTTCTGTTTTCATGTTTTTATCCCTTTAAGGGCTCCGATTAATTAAATGTGACTACTTTCACTCTGAATCTGTGTTCGATTCTGGATTTTCAAACGTGCCGGTATAGTTTGAGAAATGCGCGGCCATCTCTTCAAGGTCCATGCCAAGCAAGCTCACTAGGCATTTATTCCTAGTCAACAGATTCGTGGCGACTTGCCCGCGTTTTTCAGCCTCCTTCAATTGGCGAAGCACTGGTGCCCCACCCTTCATATCGTAAAACCCTGGATTAAGCTCTGCAAACCGCTTGATTGCAGGACTGAGGTGTTGAACAGACATACCAAACGCCGCCACCGCCTCGCTCAATGCCTCAATCTTCTTCTGTTGGAGCAGCAGTTCCGCTGTTGTGCTGGTGAACTCTTCAAATTGCTGTTGTTGTAATGAAGCCAAAAACTTGCGTCCCTTAAACGCTTCGGGGTCACAAATATCGAAGTCGGTTATCAAGCCAAACAAAAAATCAATCGGCACCTGGTACACTTCAGCCGCATTTTTTATGAACCACAACGGAAATTGAAAGCAGTCGGTCCCTTTCTCAGCCTTCATTAAGTCCGCTGGGGTCACGCCCAGCAATTTTGAAGCTACGATATGGGTATGGCCACAGAGTTGACGGGATTCACGCAGCCTTTGGGCAACTGTTTTGATTGATGCAATATTCCTTCGATCCCCATCCCAATACCCAAAGTCAAGACTCTCGGGCTTGATTTGCAGTGCCGTTGGCAATAGGCTATCCTCAAGCCGTTTGATCTTGCGGTCGAAGGACTTAAGATTTTTTCTGATATGCAAAGCCGTTTTTTTCAACCCAGAAAGAACCTTAAATTTCTCGGAACGATTGACAGAGTGGTCAATCATCCGCACGACGATAGTTGGAGCCGGCATTAAATTTTCTCGGCTTTATAGTGTTGCAAAAATGGCGCTAGATTCTCCATGTTAAGGCTGCTGGCATCGTAGACAGGCGCACTGCTAAGAAAAGCATGTAACACTTTACGCTCGTTATGCAGGTCACTTATAGCGCGTGTATTTGCGTCAAGCTCGGTTTGTGGGTAGGCGGCTATTGCTTGAGCCTGTTCGTTTGTGAAGCCCTGCTTGCGAAGCTCCTCGTGCTTGGATTCGTGATTTTCGATCAATCGATCCGAGGCCTTTAAAATACCTTCGATCTTCTCTGGAATCTCACTATATCTGAGGGATGTAGCATTGATAATATGCTTTGGCCTTGCTTCGAATTGTGCTTCGCCCTGAGCAATAATAGCGTCTGCCTTAACCAAAACCTTCTCAAGAGCCAGGGTACAGTCGGTAACGTTTTGAAGCAGGTAAGGGTCATTCAGGGCTGCTTGTCGATCAATCCGTTTTAACGCTTCCACTGCTGAGCCAACAAGCGTTGAGGAGCAACGCGCCGTTATCATTTTCGAGTGTGTAACTAGGGAGGTTTTCATGTTTTTTTTCCTTTGTGTTGTTGAAATAATTAGGTTTACGGTAGATTTATAATAAGTTCTTTTTGATAGCCTTATTGCTGGGTTTTCCGTGTGTAAAAAGAAGGTGTCCTGGAATTTCAAAACACCCTCGCAAGAATTTTATTGTGCCGACTTGGGGATGTTTAGTGTTCTGGACGGATCGTACTTCTTGAACCGGCAAATAATCTTGAAAACCATTAACGCCATAGAACCCATCCCGGCATCACCCAAGCGAGTGAGTAGCTTAATAATTACTCTAGGCGGAATTGCGGTATAAAACTCGGCCCACCGGGTTTCTCTGTACTCTGCATCATGTGTGCTTAATGCCATCATGATTCTTCGGCGCATTCTTAAATGTCTGGCAGACATATCAAGCATGCAGATACCTGTTTGTGTCAAAAATACTTCGGTACCGGCCATCAAGAACATATCCGCTGTCAGATACTCTGCTGGGATCGCATCGATACCGCGTAAAACGCTTAAATGCTTTCTGCCGAGTAGCGTTGCCATGTCTTCTGCTGATATAACAGCCACGCCGTTTCTAATTTGTAATACTGATTCTATGTTTTTCATCTTTTTTGTATTTCCTTTCGCGATTAATGTGATTGTTAGTTTGCTTTACTGCTACCAATTATCGTTTCCCCCTGTGACTATCCCAGTTAAACGTAACCCACGTACCGGACTCCTTCAGCCGGTCAAAACTTCGCTCTGTTACGTAATCAGAAAAACCCTTAGTGCCAAGATTAGTTAAGAAAATAGTCGGTTTCATGTCGCGATAGCGGCGATTGATAATGTCAAACATCAACATTTGCTCGTTGTCTGTGCCGTTTTGGACACCTACTTCATCAATAACCAATAAGTCGATTGAGCCGAGTGAATTGAGTACGTCGGTTTCTGATTGGATTGAACCTTTACGCCACGTGTCACGGATCATTCTGACTGCGTCCAAAGCGTTTATATACATCGCGGTATACTTGGGCATGACCGCCTGTGCAATTGCTAAAGCAAGGTGGCTTTTACCTGTTCCTGCGCGACCTGAGAAGATAAGTGATCCCCCAGTGGCTACATGCTCGGGAAAATGATCAGCAAATGATTTGGAAACAACCAGCGCACGCTCCTGGTCGGATGTTGATGCTATAAAGTTATCGAAATTGCGATTCCGAAAGCGCATTGGTATTCCTGCTTGGCTCAACCTTGCTTCGATTTTCTGTTGCTTCGCTTGATCCTGAATATCTAGTCTGATTTTCTCGTCTGCATCAGCTTTTGTTTTTGAGCAAACACTACATCCTGTCCAGATGATTTTTCCTTCAAAAAAGACATGTCCGGATTCAAGGTACTCACCGTGGGTTTCGCAAATGGATTCGCGAGATAACTTATCGCCAATTTTCTCGGCTTTAATTAATTCTTTAAAACTAGAAGCTGCCATCTGAATTTACCCCTTCGTTATAATCAATGCCAGCCAGTGACATACGTGATTGTTGCTTTATTATCGAAGAGCCAGGCTTTACAAATTGTTTTCTAACCCAATTTCTCCATGTAGCTGGCCAGTCCTCCTTTTTTCCCTTAACTCCCGGTGCTGCTATCCAGTAATCCCTAAATTCATCAGCAACATCATTAACATTTAGTTCCGGGCGAGTTGTTGCGCAAAAAGAGATGTCTTTGGCAGACGGTAACCAATTTGCCGGTAATCTGGTTGCTGAGCTTTTTGGTTGTTTTTCATCAACCTTGCCAGATGGCTTTTCTTCACTATATATATTTAATGACGATTCACTATGACGATTAAATGATGATTCATGTACAGTCTGTGTACTTATCAGGGACGAGGAGTGTACTTTTCGAGGTACGAGGAGTGTACTTATCGTTCTTTTTTTGTCATCACGTAACTTGTTGATTTTCTCGATAAGTCCAATCCGTATACTTTCGATAAGTACAGGCCTCGGACTTTTCAATCCTTCTTGTTGTATGAACTCAAACCAAGTTTCGTCAAAAAGAAGCTGGTAAGTATTTACCTTGCGTCCATCTCCGATTTTTGCGTGAGCCGTCTTTGTAAAAAAACCAGCCCCCTCAAGAATCGCTATTGTCTTTGCCAGGGTTGATTTACTACCTATTCCTGTTTTTTCCAGCAAATCCTTGTAGCCGGGAAAACCAAAGCCATCATCATTTACCGTAAATGCAAGTGCCGCCAAAACCGATTTTTCAGTGAGGTTCAAGGGCATTTTATAAGCGAGAGTTAGTAACTTAGTGCTCATTCCTAATTCTCTGTTCAAGCTCATCAACCGCAGTGGTAAATTTATCTAACCTTTCACTTAATTCTTTTCTCAAGACAATCAGTTTTGATGGATCGATAAAGTACACTTTGTAATGAGTTCTACGCCCGGAATACTTAGCAATTCCACCCGGCCTAACCTCATCCAAAATCGGCCAACCCGCGAGCCTCAGCTTGTAAACTGGATGACGTAGGCAGTAGCTGCGGGTATCACTCATAAAGTCAAGGTGGCTTATTTTTTTGCCCCCTAGCATCACTGCCAAAGCAGCACCGGACAGCGATTGGATGGAGGGGAATTTTTGGGTAGTCATTGTGAAGCCACCCTTAATCACTAGAAGTTGAGGTTTTTTTGTTAACCTCTTCAAATTCGGTTAGGTCAGTGCTCAAATAACGAACCGACTTACCCATCTTAATAAACTTCGGGCCACCACCATTTAATCTCCATGCCTGCAAAGTTTTGCGGCTTAACGACCAACGATTAGCAACTTGCTCTTCGGTAAAGGCCTGAGATAAATGACTGGTTTCTTTATGTTGCGGGGGGGTTAGCATTGTTTAACTCCATCAAGTAGTAAATGATGGGGTTAATGTATTGAAAGTCGACTATTGCGTATTTGCCACAAATTTTAATTTTTCTTTAAATGTGGCAATAGTTCTATGAACATCATCGTAACTAACACCACCGTCCTTATGGTTAAGTACCGCTGTGCTCATAGCTGCGATAATGCTCACTAATTTTGAAGCGTCCAAAGCCACATCCGACTCATGCAAGATAAAAACAAAACCGCGCAAATACTCCCTTTTGCAATTCGCTTCTTGGCTGATAATTCCTGCATTTACAAACTCATCATCACTTACTTTGTCTGGGTTGAATGATTCTGCTTTTTCAATCAACCAAGACAGCTCATCTTGTAACGATGATTGGTTTAAGTTCAAATCAGGATGTCTTACTGATCGATAACCCAATACCGACATTTGATTTAAGAGGCTCGATAATTGCGCGGATCTTTTTTTTATGTCACTTACAAGCTTTATTGCCTTATTTTTTCGCCTATGACCTTGCACGTGCTTTATAAATCTATATTCATCATAATTAATACGAGCACGCCATGCGGCATCAAACAAAGATATTTGGTCGTTAACATCAGTAAATAATTCTGATATATCGCGCCATGCATCTTTCATGTCCGGCGCAGTTAAAAGCCTAAGCATTGCTTCTTCGTCACTAGACGACCAATGTTTTTCAACAATAACAACACCATTTCTCTCGCGCTTATACCCGGATAAAAGTTTTTGGTAATGCTCGACAACTACTTCTGGAGCCCCAAGAGTAATTAATTTTTTATCCATAAGTCTAGTACCGATACTTAAAATTACTTAATGTCATCTGACCGCCTTCTTTGCTTTATCGATAGAGATGATTTCAGCAGTTGGCTTTATCCCTGACCCCGCTAAAATCTGCTCACCATGCCGGTTAAGTGCATCTTTCACGTTATCCTGTCCAAATCGCGCATAAATAGCGGTAGTGGCCGTGTAGTGGTCAAGTTTTTTCGGACACCAAAATAGGTTGTTCATCTGCCATTTTCCGTTCAAAACCATTGGGCGGCAGATAGCCCAGTGTGGAATGCAAACGCTGACTATTATAAAAGCCAACAATGT
>Ga0208882_1000280_pt1 | contig 24837 bp, 16 predicted proteins | sample LakWasMet14_LOW5_2_FD_183862 | JGI IMG/M metagenome (GOLD analysis project Ga0208882, IMG submission 183862) | Freshwater sediment methanotrophic microbial communities from Lake Washington under simulated oxygen tension - Sediment Metagenome... | ecosystem: Environmental > Aquatic > Freshwater >...
TCTCGCAAACCTAGGATGACGCCACGCTGCAGACAGTGAGGCCGGCATTGACTTCCACACCCATCGCTCTTCGCCACCGCGCCACCGGCGTGCAAAGGGAAATGGTTCGCATCGGTGGCCAGGCCCTGCCCGGGATCCTGGAGGTGCCCGAGCAGCCGCTGGGCATCGTGGTGTTTGCCAACGAGGTGGCCGGCAGCCACCTCAGCACGCTCAACGCGGGGCGGGCCAAGGTCTGGCGCTCGTTCGGGCTGGGTGCCCTGCTGCTGGACCTGCTGACCGAGCAGGAGGCGCAGGACCGTCGCGCGGTGCTGGGAATCCCGTTGTTGGGCGCGCGCCTGGCCGACGCGCTGGACTGGCTGGAACGGCGCGACGGCTTGCGCGGCATTCCGGTCGGCCTGTTTGGTGTCGGCACCGGCGCGGCCGCGGCGCTGCTGGTGGCGGCGCGCCAGGCGCAGTCGGTGGCGGCGGTGGTCTGCAGCAATGGCCGCACCGATTTCGTCGACGCATACCTGCCGCGGGTGCGCGCGCCGACCCTGCTGCTGGTGAGCAGCCAGGCCGATGCCACCCTGGAGTCGGTCAACCGCGCCGCCATGGCGGTGCTGACCTGCAACAAACGGCTCGAAACCGTGCCCAGCGCGGGCGTGGCCGGTCCGGACGATTCCGACCTGCCCGACATCACCGTCAGCCTGGCCGGCCACTGGTTCGAGCACCATCTGAACCGGCCGCAACATTAAGGAGCCGCGATGAAGATACTGATAGCCGTGGACGGATCGGATCACGCCGATCGGGCGATCGAGGCGGTGGCGAAGATGGCCGGATCGGGTGTCGACCTGCAGGTCAGCCTGCTGTGCGTCAGCCCGGAACCGCTCATCTTTGGCGGCTACACGCTGGAGACGATCAACCAGGTCGAGCAGGACCAGCGCAAGCAGCAGGACACCATCCTTGGGAAGGCTGCGGCGCACGCCGCGCGAGTCGGGCTCAGGCTCGGCGAGCCGCTGCGCGCGCATGGGGTGATCGCCAACGAAATCGTCCGCGCCGCCGTCGCCCAGCGTGTCGACCAGATCGCCATGGGCACGCGTGGCATGGGCGCGGCGGGCAACTTGCTCCTGGGATCGGTGGCGCAGCGCGTGGTGCATCAGTCAGCCGTGCCGGTGCTGCTGGCGAAATAGGCGCCCGCCGCCGCACGTCTGGCTGGGCCGCTGCGCAGCTCGCCGGCATCGCCGGCGGTCAGCACCGAGGCGCCGGCCATGCTGCCTTCGCGGTAGACCGCGCAGCCCTTGAGCCCGAGTTCCTCGGCGCGCAGCAAGTCCAGCTCGATCGCCTGCACGCTGGTCACTTCGGGCAGATGCAAGGTCTTGGAGATGGCGCTGTCCACATACGATTGCGCCGCCGCCATCACCGCCAACTGGTCGTCGGCATCCACTTCGGTCGCCTCGACAAAGTAGTCCGGCCGCGGCGCGTTGGCGCCGCGCAGCGCCCGGTACTGGCGCCAGGCGTGGTCCTGAACCGGGAACAGCACCGTTTGGCCATCGGACCCGTGCACGCGGCGGCTGCCCTGCAGCGCCAGGATCGGCTCGATGCCGCTGGAGACGTTGTTGGCCAGCAGGCTGATCGAACCGGCCGGCGCCACCGCCAGCAGGTGGCTGTTGCGCAGTCCGTGCTGCGCGACCGCTTCCTGCAGCTCGTGCGAGAGGTCCAGCACGAACGGGCTGGAGCCGTAGCGAACCTTGTCGAACGCCGGGAACGCCCCCTTCTCCTGGGCGATCTCGACCGAGCTGCGGTAGGCGGTGTCGCGCACCGCGCGCAGGATGGCGCGCGTCAGCTCGATGCTGGAGGGCGAGCCATAGCGCACACCCAGCATCGCGAACATGTCGGCCAGTCCGGTCACGCCCAGGCCGATGCGCCGGCTGGCGTGGGCCACTTTCTCCTGTGCCTTCAGTGGAAACAGCGACACGTCGTGGATGTTGTCCAGGAAGCGCGTCGCCACCGCCGCCACCGCCTTGAGTCCGCCAAAGTCGACGCTGGGGTGCTCCGAAAAGGGGTGCTGGACAAAGCGCGTCAGGTTGATCGATCCCAGGTTGCAGCAGCCATTGGGCGGCAGCGGCACCTCGCCGCAAGGGTTGGTGGTGGACAGGTGTTCGCAGTACCACAGGTTGTTGGCGCGGTTGATCCGGTCGATGAACAGCACGCCGGGCTCGGCGCTGTCATGCTGCGCCAGCAACAGCTTTTGCCACAACAGGCGTGCCGGCATGCGGCGGTGCACCAGGCAGCGCTGCGGCGCGATGCTGCCGGGCCAGATCCGCTCGCACAGCTCGCCGCCCACCGGAACCGCATGGTCCCCCAGCGGAAACACCAGGGGCCACGGGCCGTCCTGCTCGATGGCGCGCAGCAAGTCGTCGGTCACCAGCACCGACAGGTTGAAATGCGGCAGCGCGCCGGGCGTGAGCTTGCTCTCGATGAAGCGCTCCACGTCCGGGTGGTCGCAACGCAGCGTGGCCATCATGGCGCCGCGCCTGAGGTTGCCGGTTTCCAGCACCGAAACGGCCGACTCCCACACCTGCATGTAGGACACCGGACCGGAGGCCACCCCGTTGCTCGACACCGCGCTGCTGCCGGCCGGGCGCAGGGTGGAGAAGTCGATGCCCAGCCCGCCGCCGGCCTGCAGCGTCACCATGGATTCGCGCAGCGCGCCGAAGATGCCCGACACCGAGTCGTCGATGGTGCCCTGCGCGAAGCAATTGAACAGCGTGCTGCGCCGCGCGGTGCCGGCGCCAGCCAGAATCCGGCCGCTGGGCAGGAAGCGGAAGTCGCCCAGAATGGCGCGGAAGCGCTCACGCCACTCCTGGCGGTGGTGTGTCTCGGCCGATGACACCGCCAGCGCGACCCGGTCCCAACTGGTCTCGATCGAGGGCTCGAGCGCGCGACCATCGTCCGACCATTGGTACCGCGAGTGCCAGACGTGTTCGGAAATTGCCTCGCTGAAGGGAGCCATCTGCATGGAAGCCACCTCTATGAATCTGTCGTGGCTCCAGCGTAGGTGCTGGCGGATCAGCCGGCTTGAGAAAACGCAACCACGCGGCCAAAGGCCGCGGGCGCCGGGTTCAGGACGGCTCGGCCGGTGGCAGCGCGACGGCCAGCTCGAGCCGATCGCGACCGGCGTGCTTGGCCTGGTACAGGGCTGCGTCGGCGACGTTGAGCAGGGCCGCGAACGAGGTCTCGGCGCCCAGGCAGCCGCCGCCGATGCTGACCGTGAATTCGATCTGCTCGCCAGCAAGCTCCACCGGGCTGGCGCGCACGCTGTCAATGATCCGCTGCGCCAGCGCGGCGCCACCTTCGGCGCTGGTGCTGGGCAACAGCACGGCGAACTCCTCGCCGCCGAGCCGGCCTATCAAGTCGGACTCGCGCAGCACGGCGGCGACGGTCCTGACAAAGCTTTGCAGCACCGCATCGCCCGCTGCGTGGCCGTAGTGGTCGTTGATTCTCTTGAAGTGGTCCAGGTCCAGCATCAGCACCATCAGCGGCAACTGGTAGCGGCTGGCGCGTGCCAGCTCCTGCTCGGCCAGCGTCAGGAAATTGCGCCGGCTCAAAGCGCCGGTGAGGGCGTCGGTGTTGGCCAGCGTCAGGCTGGCCAGCTCGGCCGCCTTGAGCGCCGTCACATCCTCGTGGCTGACCACGATGCGCTCCTGCGCGTCGCGCACCGGCGTCACCTTCAGGCTGAACCAGCGCTCGCCGGCGGACGCGTGGAAAGGTTGCGGCAACTGGAACTGGTTCACTTCGCCACGCGCCACCGCGGCAATGCCGGCCCCGGCCGCCTCGACCGTGGCCAGGTCCTGCGCGCTCATGCGCCCCAGCAGCGTCAGGTAGTTGCCGCCAACGAAATCGGGCGGGTCGCCAAAGCCATGGAGCCGCGCGTAGTCGCGCCACGCGGCGTTGGTGTGAATGACGGTGCCGTGCCGGTCCAGCACCGCCAGTTGGGCCGACAGCGAGTCGAACACCGCCTGCTGGAACTGGGCCGAGTCGCGCAAGGCCTGCTCGGTCAGCTTCTGGTCGCTGATGTCGACATAGGTGCCTATCATGCGCAGCGGCCGGCCGTCGTCGCTGCGGCTGACGATGGTGCCGCGCGACAGCACCCACTTGTAGCTGCCGTCCTGGCAGCGCGCGCGGTGCTCGTTGGAAAGACCGGCGCTCTTGCCGCTGAGCACGGCCTGAAAGGCGGCCACCACGCCGGCCCGGTCCTGCGGGTGCATGCGCTCCGTCCAGTCCTCCATGCGCCGCCCGATGTCCCGACGGGTGCCACCCAGCAGCTGGGCGAACCGGCTGGAAAAGGTGACCTCGCCGGTCTGCACGTTCCAGGCCCAGACACCATCGCCGGCGGCATCGAGCGCCAGCTTCCAGCGTACTTCGGAGGAGCGCAGCTTGCTCTCGAACTGCTTGCGCTCGGTGATGTCGGTCAGCGTCACCTGCGAGCCCGAGGCGTCGGGCAACTGCACCACGCGCAGCTCGACGTGCGACGGCGGGGCGCCCTTCTTGCGCTCCAGCATCATCTCGCTGACTTCGACCTCGCCGGTGCCGCCGGCCTGCTTCAGCAGGCCGGCAAACAGGAGCCGGTCGGCCTCGGCCACGTACAGGGCCAGCCGGGTGCCCAGCAGCCGGGCGCGCTCGCGGCCCAGCAGACGCGCCGCCGACAGATTGAGCTTGGTGATGTTGCCCTCGCGGTCCAGCAGCAGGCTGCCCACGGGCGAGAAATCATAGAGTTCGCTGCTTTCGTTCAGCGCGGACTCGAGCTGCACCCGCGCCGCATTCAGGTGCTCGTTCTGCAGCTCAAGCTCGATCTGGTGGATCTCCAGCTCCTCGAACAACTGCTGCGCCTCAGGCAGCGTCAGCGCGGTCGCGGCCTTGTCCGTGCGCTCGGCAAAACGCTGCTGCGCCAACTTGCGAAGCTCGGCAAGGCTGGAGGGGTTCCTACGAAAGACCATCCCCTGCACCTTGGGGTTGGGCGTTGCCGCTGAGCTCGGCCAGCCGCGCCTGGGCGGCGCGCAGTTGCGCCTCCATGCGCTTGCCGGCGGTGACATCGGTGAAGATGATCACCACGCCGTCGATCCGGTTGTCCTGCGTGCGGTAGGGCATGGTGCGCACCTTGAACCAGCGGTCCTGCGTGGCCGGCACGTCGCGCTCCAGAAACACCAGCGTGCGCAGCACTTCCTGTGCGTCCTGGCTCATCTCGGGGTAGTTCAGCTCGGTGGCGATGTCGGTGATCGGCCGGCCGGCATCGCTGGGAATCAGCTTGATGATGCGCGTGGTCTGGGTGGTGAACCGGCGCACCCTGAGCGTGTCGTCCAGGAACAGCGTGGCGATCTCGGTGCTGTCGAGCAGGTTCTTCATGTCGTTGCTGGCGCGTGACAGCTCGGTCAGCTTGGCCTGCAACTCGTGGTTGACGGTCTGCAGTTCCTCGTTCATGGACTGCATCTCTTCCTTGGAGGTGGTCAGCTCCTCGTTGGTGGACTGCAGCTCCTCGTTGGTGGATTGCAGCTCCTCGTTGGTGGACTTGAGCTCCTCCTGCGAGGTCTGCATTTCCTCGCGCGTCGACCTGGCCTCCTCGCGTGCCTGCAGCAGCTCCTTGGCCAGCGCTTCCAGCCGTTCGGCACTGCCGGGCGGTTCGTGCTCGGCCGCTCGGCCGCGCCGGCGTGGCGGCGCCGGCACATCGCTGAATACCACCAGCGCCAGGCCGCGCTGCGTGGCCGCTTGCAGCATCGGCTGCACCACCACGTCGAGCCGCTGTGCCGGGCCCTCGCCATCGAGCCGCACGCCCTTGAGCGTGGCCACCGTCTGCTCGCGCACGGCGCGGTGGAAAGTCTCGCTCAGGGCCTGCTTGAGCCCGTCGCGGGCCATGGAAAACAGGTTCAGGCTGGCGCGCCCGCTGGTGGGCTCCAGGTACTTGCCGGTCCTGCCGCTGACGTACAACAGGTCGCCCTCATCGTCCACCAGCACCGCGGCCGGCGCGTAGTGCTGCAGCAGCGTGCGCTCCACCATGGCCTGCAGGTTGGGCAGAGGCGGCACGGCGCCCGGCGCCGGCTGGCTGCCGGCGCCGGACTTGGCCAGGTGGCTGCCAAAGGCGGCCGGAAAGTCTGGCGGCAGTATCCGCTCGATCGAGTCGAGCCGGCGGAAGATCCGCGACCTGCTGAGCAAGGGCGCGAACAGCCCGGCGCCGTTGCCGACCGATTCGGCGCTGCCCAGCACCAGCATGCCGCCGGGGTTGAGGCTGTAGTGGAACAGCTGGATCAGCTTGGACTGCAGGCTGCCCTCCAGGTAGATCAGCAGGTTGCGGCAGCTCAGCAAGTCGAGCTTGGTGAAGGGTGGGTCGGCAATGATGTTCTGCTGCGCAAACACCACCATCTCGCGCACCTCGTTGACCACGCGAAAGCCGGTGATGTCCTCGACGAAGAAACGGTTCAGCCGTTGCGGGCTCAGGTCGGCGGCGATGGAGCGCGGGTAGATGCCGGCGCGCGCCGTGGCAATGGCTTCCTTGTCCAGGTCGGAGGCAAAGATCTGCAGTGTGTAGCGGTGGGTTGGCCGGACCGCCTCGATCGCCTCCTTGAACACCATCGCCAGCGAATAGGCCTCCTCGCCGGTGGAGCAGCCCGGTGTCCAGGCACGCAGCGCCGCCCCGTCGGGGTAACGCGCCAGCAGCGCCGGGATGACGTCGGTCTTGATGTCGTCCCACACCACGGGGTCGCGAAAGAAGCTGGTCACCCCGATCAGCAGCTCGTTGAACAGCAGTTCGCCTTCCTGCCGGTTCTCGCGCAGGTAGCGCAGGTAGTCGCTGAGCCGGGGCAACTGGTGCAGGCCCATGCGCCGTTCGATGCGCCGGGCGATGGTGCTCTTCTTGTATTGCGAGAAATCATGGCCGGTCTGTGCGCGCAACTGCAGGACGATCTTGTCGAGCAGACCCGCCTCCTTGAGGTCGAGCGGCTCCTCTGACTGCTCGTCGGCCGGGGCGACCAGGTGCGCGTGGGCAATGAAGCCCATTATCTTGGTCGGCAGTTCTTCCACCGGGGCGACCACATCGGCCACGCCGGAGTCGACGGCACTGCGCGGCATGCTGTCGAACTGGGCCGTGGCCGGTGTCTGCACAAAACAGGCGCCGGCGGCCTGGCGGATGGCACGCAGGCCCAGGGTGCCGTCCGAGCCCATGCCCGAGAGGATGACGCCGATGGCGCGCTGCTGGCGGTCCTGCGCCAGCGACTTGAAGAAGGTGTCGATCGGCAGGCGCAGGCCGCGCGGCTCGGGCGGCTCCATCAGTTGCAGCGTGCCGTTCAGGATGGACAGGTCGCGCCCGGGCGGAATCACGTAGACATGGTCGGGCTGCACCACCATCTGGTCGCTCGCCTGCACCACCGGCACCGCGCTGTGGCGCTGCAGCAGTTCGACCAACATGCCCTCGCGGTCGGGGTCGAGGTGCTGGACGATGACGATCGCCAAGCCACTGGCGGGCGGTACGTGCGACAGGAATTGCTGCAATGCCCCCAGCCCGCCGGCGGAGGCGCCGACGCCGACGATGGGAAAGGGCGCGCTCTCTGGCACAGTCTCGTTCGAATCCACGCAACCTCCGTTTGTTATCCGGATTGTGTCAGGGTTCAATTGAGCCGTGTTCCATCATCGCTTGTGCATGCTTGATTTCGCCGGCGCTCGGCCGGTCCACCAGAATCGGCACCTGGGTCAGCGTCAGCGCCTTGAGCGTGACGCTGCCCAGGAAGGCGCTGGACCAGCCGCCACGGCCGTGTGAGCCCATGAAGATCAGGCCGCAGTTTTCCTCCTTGGCGGCCTCGACGATCGCCTGCGCCGCGTTGCCGTGAAACACGATGCGCGTGCCGACCTCCACGCCGTGCCCCCCGGCGGCCTTGGCCACCAGGTCAAGGTAGCGCTGGGCGATGGCGCGGCATTGTTGGTCGTAGTCGGCTTCGGACGGGTACTCGAAGGGGATGCCACCCAGGTAGATCGGGTACTGGTAGGGCGGAATGCAATGGAAGGCGACGATGCGCGCGCCCAGCCGCTTGGCGAACTCCACGGCCTTCAGCGCCGAGGCCATCGATAGCCCGGAGCCGTCGGTGGGAACCAGGATGTTGCCGAAGCGCGGGCCGCCGCGCTGGAACGCGACCACCTTGCCCGAGACCACAGGCCCTACCCCTCGAAATCGCGCAATGCGTCGAGCGAGTGGATGTGGACTTCGCGGCGGTCCACGGAGATGATGCCCAGGTGGTCCATGGCCGAGAAGGCGCGGCTGACGGTTTCCAGCGTCACGTCCAGGTGGTTGCCGATGTCGCGCCGGGTCATCGGCAGGGTGAAGCGGCTGGGCGAATAGCCCATGGCCGCAAAGCGATCGGACTGGATGCGCAGGAAGCGCGCCACCCGCGCCTCCGACTTGGCCGAGTGCGACAGCGCGTAGCAGGTCTGCTCCTGCGCGATCTCGCGGCTGATGGCCCAGTAGGCCATGCGTTCGATGTCGTTGCAGCCGCGACCGGGCGAGAGGAACTCGGCGGCCGGGATCTTGATCAGGTCGCAGTCGGTCAGCGCCACCACCTCGCTCAGGTACTGGTTCTTGCAGATGCCGTCGTAGCCCAGCAGGTCGCCCTTCATCGGAAAGGCCAGCACATGCTCGGCGCCGTTGACATGGGTCATGGAGGTCTTGAGCGCGCCCAGGCGCACCACGTACAGGCCGTCAAAGGCTTGGCCCATGCGCAGCACGGACTGCCCGGCCTTCAGGCGGCGGCGGCGGAACAGCTCGCCGTCGTCGTTGTCGGGCACCTGGCCGGTGAACTGCAGCAACTCGACCACTTCCTGGAAGCTGGACCAGCGCTCGTCGCTCTCCAACAAGAGCGCAGGATGCGCCATCGACGCTTGCCACCGGCCCGCACCCGGCGCTGTTTGTAGATTCATCATTGCGTTGGCTCCCAGACCGGATGGCCGCACCCGGCAGGCGCTTGAGCAGATCCGTGGCGCCAACTTTAGGCATGGCTGCGGGTATCGTCTGTAGGGAGATGTTGACGATTGTTGACGGAGAACGTCGACAGTTGGAGCCGCACGCGGGTGCGGGCGCGGTGCGTCAGCGCCGTGGCGGACCCGGACACAGCCGAAAGGGCGGGCGCGCGATGTAGTAGGGCGGCTGGCAGTACGGCGGCTCATCCGGCGCCAGGGCGCCGATCTGCTGGCGCAGGCGCCAGTCGCGGTACCAGAGTTGCTGCTCCAGACTGTGCAGCCCAAAGGGTGCCGATGCCGGTGGCTGGGCGTAGCCGCGCAGCCACACCTCCTGGCTGCGCGCGTGCTCGCGCTGGGTGAACAGGTCCAGCACTTCCTGTTCGCTGACGCCCGCAGGCGGCGGGCTCTGCGCCAGCGCGGGCAGCAAGGCGCAGGCCAGCAGCAGCGCCGCACCAGGGTGCTGGCCCCGCTGGATGATCGGGCGCGTGCCGTGCATGGTGGTCAACGGTGGCGAAAGTACGGCGCCGGCGTGTTGCCGGTGATGTAGGCGGTGGCCTTTTGCACGCAGTCGCGGATCGCCTGTTCCATGGGGGTGTTCTTGAACGCCCCCAGGCTGGTCGGGATCGACACGCCGCTGACCGACACGGTGGTGCCCAGGGTGGTTTGCGAGGAGCTGGCCTCGCTGGCAATGCGCTGGGCGGTGATCAGGCGGCCGCTGGCCACGTCCACCAGCCGCACGTCGACGGCCATGTGGGCGGTCTTGGTCTGGCGCCCGACGTTGAGCGGCAGCTTGCCGATGCCAAATTGCACGCCGCCGCCGCGTTCCTCGGACTCGAACTCGGTCACCGCGCCGTAGATCATCACTTCGGCCACGTCCATCTGGCCCTCGGGCACGGCCGCGCCCGGTCGCGCCATGCGCGAGCGCGACAAGGCCTGCTCGGCCGCCAGGCCCTGCAGGTGCATGCGTTCCACCACCACGTAGCGGCCGCTGTTGTGCAGCGTGGTGACCAGCATCTCGCGCAAGCCGTCGCCGATGAACTGGCCGGCCCCCGCCGCCTTGACCTGGAAGTCGCCCACCGCGATCAGGGCCTTGTTGCCGGGCGCCGCCGCGACCAGGGCCGGCGTGCTGATCGGCGCTGGTGAGGTGGGTTGTGCCGGGGCGGTGATCGACGGGGCCATTGGTTCGAGGTCGCGCGGTGGCCTGCGGCTCGCGGCCGCGGCCTGCTCCTGGTTCAGGCTGCGGCGCACCTGCAAGACGCCGTCGAGCGCCTGGCGGTCGGCGGCATTGTTCGGGTCGCGCTCCAGCGCCAGCCGGTAGTAGCGCTCGGCCTGCGCCCAGTCCTGCCGCGTCATGGCGACGGCGCCCAGGCCCGAGTAGGGCGGCGCCGATTCGGGCGCCAGCTCGGCGGCGCGCTGGTAGGCGCCGTGCGCTTCGTCCAGCGCGCCCAGCTTGAGGTGGCTGTAACCCAGGTTGATCAGTGTGCTGGGCTGTGGCGGGTCCAGCGCCAGCGACTGGCGGCAGGCCAGGATGGCCTGGCTGAACTGCTGCTGCATCAGCTGCGCGTGGCACAGCCGGCCCCAAGTGGCCGGCTCGTCGGCAACCCGCTGCACCGCCAACTGGTAGTAGCGTGCGGCCTGCGGCCAGTTGGCCTGCTGGTAATGCTGTGCGGCCTGCTCCAGCTCGGCCACGTAGGCCTGGCGGTCGGTCTCGCTGAGCAGGGTGACGCTGCGCACCGGCAGCTGGGCGGGCAGCTTCGCGGGCACATTGGCGGGCAGCTCGGCGGCCGTGGCCGGTGGCGGCGCCGGCGCACGGGCGCTCGCCGGCGCGGTGTCTGGTTGCAGAACCAGCTCGCGTTCCCAGCCGTCGCGCGAGATCCGAAGCGGCAGCGGCGCCGTCGGCGCGCGCGCGCCGAGCCGCTGCACGAACTGATCGGCGCCGACCAGCGCAATGCCATCGGCCTGCAGCACCAGGTCGCCGGCCCGGATGCCGGCCTGCGCCGCCACGCTGCCCGGCACCACCTCGACGACCTCGACACCCATGGCATTGGGCCGGTCACGCACGCGCAGGCCCAGCTCGGCCGAGGCCGCCAGCGCCACCGCGCAGCACAGCAGCGCCAGACCGCGCGGCCACAGCTTGCGCAGTGTCGACCAGGTGGAAGAGTGCTGGAACAGGGCGAACATGGCAAGTACCTCGGGCATCAGTAAGGGGCGCTGCACTGCAGCTTGTAGGGTGGCCACGCCGGGGGTTTGAGTTCACTCGCGGACGGGCCCTGGTAGACGCGCGAGGACAGCAGGCGCACGCTAGGGTTGTTGGCGCTCAGCGGCACCGCAGCCAGCGACAGCACATCCTTCTCGATGCTGCGCAGGCGGCCCTGCAACTCGCTGGGCCACAGCCCGTAGGCGGCCCAATAGGTCACCCTGCAATCCTCGTGCTTGATGCCGGCGCCGCTCACGCCGGCGTTGGTGGTGAAGCCGGCCACTGCCTCCAACACGTACCACTGCAGTTTTTGCGGCGTTGCCGGTTGCACCGGGGTGGATGGGGTGGTGGTGCCCGTGCCGGTGCCCGTGCCGGTGCCCGCTGGGGCCTGCGTGCAGACGTTGTTGACACACTTGGCGCCAGGACAGTCCCGGTCGGTGGTGCAGGTCGGAATCACGACAGGGCCCGTGCCGGTGCCGGTGCCGGTGCCAGGGCCAGAGCCCGTGCCCGTGCCCGTGCCCGTGCCGGTGCCGGTGCCGGTGCCGGTGCGCTCGGGGATGGGTGTGCCGCCCAGGGTTTCCAGTCCAAAGCGGCCAGGGCGCGCCGTGCTGCCGGTCGCGGCGCTGCCGGCGCGCCCGCCTGGCGTGCGGCCGCTGTCGCGTTGCCGGTACAGGTCCAGCGGGTCGCCGGGTGGCAGGCCCAGGGGCAGGGCCGCCGGCGCGGCCGGCCCGCCCGCCAGGCAGCGGCCATTGCCGTCGCAGCGCTCGCTCGGGCAGTGCTGGGCAATCCAGTTCTTTGCATCGCGGTCACTGAGCAGGTGCTCGGCCAGCACCCAGCTGTCGACGAGGCTGGGGTACTCGGTCAGTCCAACGCCGCCGTGTGCCTTGCTGCACACCACCGCCCACTTGCCGCCGCTGCGGATCTGGCTGGCGCCGGCGCAGGCCCCGGTGCTGGTGCAGCTCTGGGACGGGCAGTTGGTCTGGATCCAGAAGCGCGCACCGGCCTCGCCGACCAGGGCCGGCGACATGGTGATGTGCCCCGCCAGGGTGGCCGCGCGGCTGATGACGATCTGGCCGCTGGCATTGCACAGCGCGTAATAGGCGTCGCCGCCTGTCGGTGCCAGTGGCGGCTGCTGTGCGCAGATGGCGCTGGCACCGGTCCTGGTGCACAGCTTGCTCGGGCAGCTCTGCGCTACCCACTGCTCGGCGCCACGCGGTCCCGGGAACGGCCCGGCCAGGATGCCGAACTGCGTCGGGCTCGGGTCATGGCCGGTGACCACCTGGCCACTCTGGTCGCACAGCGCGTACCAGACGTAGTCGGCCGGTCCCGGCGTCTCGCCACGCGCGCCCAGGTCGTCGGCATGGCTGAGCGGCGGCGACCAGGATGGCGCCAGCGCGTTGATGCTGGCGCGGCCCTCGCAACCGCGCCAACGCGCCGTGATGGTGACTTGCTGGTTGAAGCGCAGCTCGGGTGGTGCCGTGTAGCTGTTGCCCGGGCCGGGTTGCCATTGGGCACGGTCGGTCACGTCCAGCTCCGAGCCATCGCTGTACACCGCAATGGCCCGAAACACCACCTGGCGTGCCGCCGCGACCTCGATCTTGTCCGGCGTGATGCGCAGGTAGCGGCACTCCGGCGCGTCCTTCGGTGGCGGGGTGGGCGGGCCTGGGGGTTGATCTGGCGGCGACAGTCCCGGCTCCGGCGCGCGGCCAGGGTCTGGCACACCGGGTGGGGCGGGCACGCCTGGGGCTGGCGATCGGCGCAGCATCACCGTGACCTTGCTCGGCTTGGCCAGTTGCGCGCCGCCGCTTGGACGGACCAGCCGCACCGTGAAGCTCGATTCGAGCGCCGGCGCGCCGCCGGCGAGGATGGGGACATCGAGCGTGCGCGCGCTGTTGTCGCCATCGAGCCAGCTCAGCGTGCCGCTTACCGGCGCATAGTCGGCCCCCGCGACGGCGCTGTCGTCCTGCGTTTCGAACTGCACCGAGACCGCGCCCATGGTGTAGCCCTCGCGCGTGACCACCAGCCGCACCGAACCTCGGGCCGCCAGGGCCTGTACCTGGTCCTCGGTGAAGCTGATGTCGCCACCCATCTGGCTGCGGTCCGCGGAGGCGGCAGCCTTTCTGAGCAGCAGTCTGGCGCTGTCGTAGTAGCCCAGCCTGGCGGGACCCGACTGCAGCGCGAGCCTGAAGCGCACGCCCCGGTCGCCGCTCTCCAGGTCGTTGTTCAGTATCGTGACCGTGACCGGCTTGGGGCTCTTGTCGCCATTGTCCCAACTGACGGTGTCAACCGGCAGGCGGTAGCTGCGCCCGGCGCTGGCACCCTCGTAGTGGTCTCTGGCGTCGGGCGCCGAGACGACCGGCTCCGAGCTGATCCGTACCGTGATCGGGCCCTTGCCCAGGCCGTTGCGAATCAGCTTGAGGTTGATCTGGCCGGCGTCCTTGGCGGCTTCGTACCAGGTGGCGTCAAACTGCACCTCGTCCTTGGTTGGCGCGCGCCAGACCTCGATCTGGTCCTGCCGGTAGCGCTTCTCCTTGAGGATGCGCGCCACGCTCCAGCCCTTGAGCATCTCGTAGTCGATGTCGCGCGGGTCGACCGTGTTGGTGGCGCGCACATGCCCTGGCACCGGCGCCGACACGAAGGTCTGGAAGTAGTGGTTCACCGTGCGTTGCGCGGTGACGATGCCCGAATGGGCGTCGCCGAAGAGCAGCACATCGCCCGGCTGCAGGCGCTCCTGCTCGGTCATGGGCGCGATGCCGGCGCCGGCCAGCGCCCGGGCGTCGGTGTACTTGTAGCGCGTGTAGCCGTTCTGCGCCAGGTAGTCGCGCAACGTGCCGGCGGGCATCATCGCGCCATCGCGTCCGGTAAGGGCGTAGTAGGTGTAGTCGTGGCAATTCTGGATCGCCAGCGCCGGGTTGCAGGCAAGCAGCACAAGCAGCGCGCACAGCAGCGCCAACAGGCGGTGCAGCGCGCGGGTGCCGGGGAAATGGTGGTCATGCATGGCAAGTCACTGGCAGCGTAGCGACACCACGGCGCCCTGGGTGTCGCGTGCGGCCGGGGTGGTCAGACTGGGACCAGATACCCGCCGCGACGACAGCAGCGTGGCCTCTGGATGGGTGTCGTGAACGGTCTTCAAGGCCTGCGGCCCGAGCGTGGCCAGGAACGCGTCGGCCTGCGCCGGGGTGGCAAACGACACGGTCCACCGGTTGGTGGAGGTGCAGTGCTGCTTGCGCTGTTCGTCGGTGTAGCTGAACTGCACCTCGAAAACGTACCAGCCCCCCGCTGGCGCTGGCGCAGGCGTTGGCGTGGGGACTGGTGTGGAGATTGACGTGGGCGTCGCCGTCGCGGGTGCCGTGGTGGTGGCGGTGCCGATTCCGGTCCCGGTCCCGCTGCTCGCCGCTGGCCTGGTTGGTGCGGGTGTGGGCGGTGCGGGGGAACGCGTGGTGCCGGCTGTGCCGGCGGGCAAAGCGGGCGCCACGTGGCCCGCGCTGCCCGGCATCTGGCTCAGTCCGAAGCGGCCGCCCTGGGCTGTGGTGCTGGTGGCGCTGCCTGGTGTGCTGCCCAGCGCCGAGGCGCTGGCGCCGGCAAGCCGGCGCTGCTCCAGTTCCGCGCGCAGCCGCACCGCTTCCTGGCCGCTGCCGCGGGTGTCGGCCACACACAGGCCCGGGGCGCTGCACAGGAAGCCCGCGGGGCAATCGCCGTGCGTGGCGCAGGCCTGCGTGGTCTTGACACACCTACCGCCGACGGACTCAAAGCCTGGGTCGCAAAAGCAGCCGCCAGCGCCATCGGGCCGGCCGTTGGGGCCGCAAAGCCGGGCCGCTTCCTCGGCCTTGCGCCGGGCGGCGTCTTGCCTGGCCTGTTCCTGCGCCTCGCGCCTGGCTTGTTCCTGCGCCTTCTTCCTGTCCTCCTCGGCGGCCTTGCGGCGCTGGTCTTCCACCGACTTGCGCCGCGCGCGCTCCTCGTCATTGAGTTTGACTTGGTCAAGCGCACGCTGGCGGGCCGCCTGTTGCGCCAGCAGACGCGCCTGTTCCTGCTGCGCCTTGGTCTTCCGCTCGGCCTCCTGGGCAAGCTGTTGCGCGGCCAGCGCTTGCGCCCGCTGTTGCGCGGATTGCCGCGCCGTCTCGTCGGCCTGGGCCTGTTCGTCGCGCTGGCGCTGGGTCAGCAGTTCCATCTCACGCGTCAGCCGTGCGCGCCCCTCGGAGTCATTGGCCCGCTCGTGCAAACGTCGCAGTGCCTTCAGGCGTGCGTCGATGCCGTCGGAGGGCAGCGCCTGCACGCGCTGGACCATTTGCTGCGAACGGATCTCCTCGGCGCGCTGGTGGATGCGTTCGGCCTGGCTGTCCGACAGGTCCGCGCCGTCAACACCCGACAGCGTGGCAAATGGCGAGCGGCCGTCGCGTTCGAACAGGATGTCGAGCGGTGCGCGGCCGTGCTGCTGCAACAGCACGCGGTCGCTTTCGATGCGGCGCAGGAACTTGTTGGCCTGCTCCTGGCGGCGCTGCAGTTCCACCGACACACTGTTGGCCGCCTTGTCCAGCTCGGGCTTGAGGTAGACGTCGTAGGCGTAGGAGCCGGCAATCGCGCCGCCCACGCCGCCCACCACGCCACCCAGCGCAGCGCCCGGCGGACCGCCCAGCACCATGCCCACGCCCGCGCCCACCTTGGCGCCGGGCCAGGCACCGGCGACAGCCGAGGCGCCGGACAAGCCAGTGTTGGCGCCGGTCTGCGCCACGCCGACCATGTCGCGCTCGTAGAGCGAACCCAGCCCTTCGGACAGATTGGCCAGGTTGTCGAAGGCGTTGCCACTGGCGTACCAGCGCGCACCCTTGCCAGCCTTCTCCAGTGCGTTGCCGGCCTTCTGCACGCCGGCGCTGAAGCGCTGGAAGGCCTGCCGGCTGCGCCGCGCATACGGCAGGTTGGGGTTGACCAGCTCGCCGAGCTGCTGGCGCACGCGCGCGTCCTGCAGCGGCTTGACCGACTTGGAGACTGCCTCGCCGGCATTGAACAGGGGGCCAAGCGCTCGCAGTTCGAGCGCATCCTCGACGCTGCTGGCGGCCCTGTCCAGCGTGGCGTAGGCACGGCCGAGCGTACCCGGAGGCGCCTCGGGCGGCGCGCCGGCGGCTGCGGCCGTGGCACGCGGTGCACGCTGCGCCTGTGCCGGGGTCGCCACCAGATCCAGCGCCAGCGCGAGCAGCAGCAGCGCCGATGGCGCCATCCAGGAGCGCGCTTTGCCGGTCACAGCGACACATCCCGGTTCGCGGCGTCGCCTTTCTCCTGCAGGCTGCGGTAGTAGCCGGTGTAGTCGATGACGTCGATGCGCCGCAGTGTCAACGCGCCTTTGCCGCCCTTGAAGAACAGGCTCAGGCTGCCACTGGTGTCGAACACCGGTGACAGGAACACCATGCAGCCGTCCGAGCCGTTCAGGATGGCCACCGCCTCCAGCGTGCGAAACCAGCGCGTGTCCAGGCTCTTGAGCACGGTCCAGGTCTGCGCCAGGGTGTCACTGGCGCTGGCGCGCAGTCCGGCCAATTGGCCCTTGGCGCCGGCGCGAACTACCTCGGTGGCCAGGCGCCGGCAGTTCGCCTTCAGTGGGTCGGCCTTGGGCTTGACGGATCGGAACGCGTTCACGCTTTGCAGGTTGGCCAGCAGCATCAGTGCCACCGCCGGGTAGTTGACGTCGTTCAGCAACTGCGGGCTGCGTAGCACCGCCATCCGGTCGCGCCAGTGGGCCGTGCGGCTACCGTGAAACTGCCGCTCGAACAGCAGCATCGACTCGGCCACGCTGGTTCCCAGCGCCGCCGGCTTGAACAGCTCGCTGCGCAGCCAGTGCGGAATCGGGTTGAGCTGGTCGCCGCCGCGCAGCCAGTCGCCCATCAACAACTCGGCGTCGACCAGGCGGGGCAGGTCCTCGTCGAGCCGCCACTCGGTGATCAGGAACACGTCGCTCCATGGGTTGTAGAAGGCGACCAGCGGCTGCTCGCGCTCGGTTGCCGCCACCGCGTGGACCGAGGAACTCATGAAGTAGGACCAGCCGACCCGTGGCGGGGTGTCGGTCCACACCGCCTCGTCGAGCTGCCTGAACTTGGCCGCGGCGGGTTCGGTGGCGAACATCAGCAGGGCGCGCTCGTAGTTGCTCAGCGACAACTCCTTGAAGCGGCCCACCGCCGTCAGCAGCGTGATCAGCCGTATCTGCTCCTGCTGGCCGTGCGCGGATGGCGCCGGGGCCTGCGCCATGGGCGCCGTGGCGGCAGCCACGCGCAACAGGTTCGAGGCCGTGTCGCGCGTCGGGGCCTGCATGGTGGCGCCCGAGTAGTGGGGCGCCTGCTTCGGCGCTTGTGGCTGCTCCACCAGCGGGATGCGCAGCACCGAGCCGATGGCAATCGCCGTGATGGCATAGGCTGCCCACTCCAAGACCACCAGAACTACCTTGATCATGCTGCTTCGCCGCGCTCGCGGCCTGATTGGTGACGGGTGTCTCTTTGTAGGCCAGTTGCCCTGGCCGGGGCTTGCGGATTCTCAAGTCGGCGCGCGTCGCGTGGCCGTGCTCAGAGCGTCACCACCAGGGGGAGCGCCTCATCGGGGTTGTAGTGGGTGCGGTACTTGAGACGCTGCTGCAGCGCGGGCGACTCCCACTCTCCGTTGTGCGGCGTGCGGTAGTTGAAGTAGAGCGTTGGCACCAGCGTGGTGGAGCGGCCGATGATGCGTTGCACTGCCTCGTGGTCGGGGTGGCCGAATTGCGCGCCGTTGGTGCTGAAGAGGTAGCGCGGGCTCTCGACCAGGGTCATCAGTTCGTCGCTGGTGTTGCCCTTGCTGCCATGGTGCGCCACCTTGACGGCATCCACGCGCAGCCGCTCCAGGCCGCGTTCGGCAAGCAGGCGCCGGATCGAGGCACACACCACCTCGGCGTGGGCGTCGGCGAGGAACAGGCAGCTCCAGTCGGCGTACTCGGCCAGGAAAGCGATGCTGGCGCCATTGGCGGCGGCGTTGTCGGGCCGCGACTGCCTGGTCAGCAGGGCATCCAGCTCGGGCGTGCTGCCCAGCAGCCCCTGACCGGGCAAGTAGCGCTGCTGGCTGGACAGCAGTTGCCACGCGGCGTCCAGGTCGCCCGGCTCGATGGCGTCGCCAACGTCCTTGCGCCAGGCCTCGCGCATCTTGACCAGGGTTGCCACGGTGGGCGAGAGCAGGGTCAGGTGCATGCTGCCGGGCAGGGTGCGCGTTGGCAGGTGCTGGTCGTCACGCACCAGCACCGCGCCGCCCTCGAAGGCGCCGTTCCAGCAACCCTCGTCGAGCCGGCGCGCCAGCAGCGCACTGAAGTATTCGCCCTGCTTGCCGCCCAGCAGGCCGTGCGCCTGCTCCAGATGGCGCCAGCCGTTGAACCAGACGTCCTTCACCACGAAGGGCCACGGGCGTGGCTCGGCGAACAGGCGCACCAGACCGTCGATGTGGTCGGTGTCGACGTGGCTGAGCACCATCAGCTCGAAGCGCCGCTCCCCGGCGGGCAAGGCGTCCAGGCGTTGCTGCAGCGCGCCGAAGGCGCCGATCGGCCCGCCGTCGATCAGCAGGCGGCGGGTGCGCTGTGGTGTGCCGTACTCCACCAGCAGGCAGTCGCCGTGCAGGGCGGGCAGCATCTCGATGCGAAAGAAGGGTTGGATCATGGTGGACTCCTTTCGGTTAGGTGGGGTCAGAGCACATCACTGCGCGAGTGGTCTGACCCGCAAGGTTTCACAGGCGCCAGTCGGCGTCGCCGAAGGCCACCACGCACAGGGCCATGGGCACGCTGTCGAGCAGGGCCGCGCGCTTGGCGTCGCGGATGATTTCGCCGATGCGCAGCTTGCCGGGCTCGCCGGCCTGCGCCAGGCCGGCCACGATGGCCTCGCCGACGCGCACCGCATGGGCGCCGAACACGGTGGCAATGGTGGATACCACCACCGCCGCGCCGGCCTGGCGGAAGTAACGAATGTGGTTGGAGAACTCCTGCGCCGTGCCGGCCACGTCACAGCCCAGCAGCATCACCAGCGGCGGTGGGCTCTCGCCGGTGTGCACATAGTCCGGCGACAGGCCCAGCGTGTAGAGCTTGTTGCCGCCGATCTCCAGCAGCACGTTGCGCGCCTTGCCTTCGTTGTGCGGGAAGGCCACCAGCAGGGCCGGGTGGCGGGTCTTGACGGCGTTCATCCAGTCGGCCCAGTCCTTGACCAGCGTGACCTGGCTGCCCAGTGTGCTGCCCAGCCGGCGCAGCAGGCCGGCCACCTCGGCGGGCTGCACCTCCTGGCTGTGCGCCACCAGCGAGCCGGCGCGCAGGTTCAGCTGGTCGCGCCCGTCGATGGCTTCCACCTGCAGCACCACTTCGGCGCCGTCGACCGGCAGCGCCAGCGGGTCGAACAGGTGGCGCTCGATGACTTTCTTCAGGCCCCAGAAGCCCATTGGGCAGACGTGGTCGGTGGGCTGGCTGCTGCGCGCGCAGCGCGGCGGACAGCGGCCGGCGGCCAGCGCCTCGCGGTGTTGCGGGCAGACCGTGGCGCCCGGCTTGGGCGGGTTGAAGTCGTACATGAACTCCAGCGGGATCACGGCATCCTGGCGCGCGCTGATCACCTGCAGGTAGGCGACCGACTCGTCTCCGGGGTCGAAGCCGCCCGTGGCGAGGCGCTTGAGCTGGTCCAGGTAGAGCAGCGAGTACAGGTCGGCGCCATCGCGCGCCAGGCTCACCAGCAGGGTCGGGTTCTCGCCCTGGTCGAGCCCGTCACCGTAGTCGGCCACGCTGTGCGCCACGGCGGAGATGGCGGTGTTGAGGCTGCCGACGATGTCCTGGATGTCCGAGCCCAGGTGCTTGGCCCAGGCGCGCTGGCCGGCGACGCCGGTCAGCATCGCCTCGCCGTCGGCGCTGTGGTTCAGCACCATGGCCATGTCGAAGCGGCGGCGTTGGCCCAGGTCGGACCAGTCGTGGCGCACCTGGGTCTCGTCGTCCAGCGTGATGCGCGAGCCGGCCTCCTGCAGTGCCGCCGGCGACATGGCGACGCGGGTGTGCAGCAGCTGGGTCTGCAGCACGCGCCCACGGTGCAGCACCGAGATGCGCGCCTCGAACGCTCCGGCGAGCACCGGCGTGAAGACGAATTCGGCCACGCTGCTGTCGCCCACGCGCGGCAGCAGGATCTCGCGCAGCAGCGGCTGGTCGAATTGGCGCGGCTCATGCAGCACCACCTGCAGCCGGTGTTGCGCCTGCCCCTGGCGGAACAGCGAGTCCTCCGGGAATACGCGGGCCGCGGTGGTGCGCTCGGGCCGCTTGGCGCCGATCAGCAGTTGCACCATCACCGGCTGGCCGACGCAGTAGCCGGCGCGCTCCTCGACGAATTGATCGGCCGGCTTGCGAAAGCTGAGTTGCTGCAGGTAGCGCGGCGTGGTCTTGCGGCGCAGGGCGGCGTTCTGTTGCGCCTGCACACTGCCGTGGAGTTCGGAGATGGCCGAGGCCTCGCCCGACTCGTGGTCGAAGCGGTAGCGCGCCCGGGTGGCGTCGATGGCGTCGGCGATGTCACGCGGGGCGGCTGCGCTGGACGGCTCAAACGGCGGCGTTGGCACGCTCATGCGCTGGGTGTAGCTGCGCAGCTTGAAATCCGGCACGCCGAGCCGGTCGAACGACTCGCGCTTGAGCAGTAGCTTGGTGGTCTCGGGCAGCCGGCGCAGGCTCTTGGTCAGGGCGGTGACGGTGGTGTCCAGGTGGCTCAGGGTCAGCAGGTCGCGATTGAGCAGCAGCAGGGCGCCGGGGCGAAATGCCAGCGTCAGGGCCACGTCGATCGGCAGGTTGTGGCTGAGCTGGTCGCCAAACGCGCGCAGGCGCGTGGCGAACTCGTCGGCGGACTGGCCGGACTCGACGATGGCGATGCCCTCGGCGCGTACCCGTGCCACCAGGGCGCGTAGCAGCGGTGCGGCGCTGCGGGCCGAGTCGGTGCCCAGGCCGGCGACGATCACCAGGCAGCAACGCAAGGACAGACCGCTGGCCAACAGCCGGGCCAGCGCGTCGCTGGCGCCCGCGCCGATGACCAACACCTCGGCGCGGGCGGCCTCACGGCTGGCGCTGGCAAAACGGTAGGGCCAGTGGGTTGGCAGGGCTGCCTGTTGCTGTGCCAGCAGCGCCTGCAGCGGGTCGCCGGGCAGGGTGGTGATGGTGAACGGCCAGCACCAGTCGGTGCGGCCATCGGCGGCAAAGGCCTCGTCCAGGTAGACACTGGCCGCCCCGACATCCGGGTGTGCCAGCGCACTGGCCAGGCCCAGCACCGAATCGGCGCTGCGCGCGCTGCTCTGCAGCGCCAGCCGCGGCCCGCCTGGCCGGGAGTCGCTGGCGCTTGGCAGCCTGGCCAGAAAGGCGCGCCAGACCTCGGCCAACTGGCCCGCCTGCGGGGCCGTGACCAGCTGGGTCTTGCCACCCGGCGCGCCGGCCACCCGCAGGCGCGGCGCGGTGCGGCGCGATGCCGGCAGCGGCAGGGTCCAGGCCAGTTGGCCCTGGTGGCCTTGCATGGCCTCGGTGAGCAGCTCTGCGAGCCGGTCCACGCGCCAGCCGCCGGCGTCCCAGGCGCGGCCCAGGCTCAGCCGGTCCAGCGCGGCCAGCGCGCCCAGCGCCGCCAGCGCCGCGGCAAAGGCTTCGTCGCTCAGCTCCAGGCTCCAGCCGGCCAGGTGTTCCCTATCGATTGCCATGACTGCACGGGTGGGTGTCGGCGTCGGCGCAGCCCGCGCCTAGAGTGGGTATTGCGGCACTGGCCAGGAGGTGGCCATCGGCACCTGGAGGCCGGCGCGCTCACGCAGCGACACGTCGCACAAGGCGTAGGCCCAGTTGATCAGGTGCCCCTGGCGCTCGGCCTCCACGCTACTGAGTCGCGTGGGCATGTGCTCCAGTGCGTCGCTCAAGGGGGAGTCGACCGTCATGCACGGCACGGTGGAGCCATAGGACGACAGGTGCGTGCCGATGCCCCAGAAGGCGCCGCGCTTGCGCCTGGCCTCGAACTCGCTGATCAGCCAGCGCTTGCGCAGCGCACGGGTCTGGTCGATCAGGATGTCGCGCACCCGGCCGAGCTGGAAGACGTTGTCCACGGCGGGGCTCTCGTCGACCTCGAAGGGCGCGCCGGCGTCGCTGACCAGCACAATGTCGACGTTGTCGACCAGCGACTCCAGTCCCATGTTGTCGTAGATGCCGCCATCGGCCAGCACGATGCGCTTGCGCAGCGCCTGCAGGTTGGGCAGGTCGCTGCCCTCGGTCCAGGCCTCTGGATCGGTCTTGAGGATGATGGGCGAGAACAGCGGCGGGAAGGCGCTGGAGGCCGCCACCGCCACGGCCAGCGTGGGGTTGGTGGTGCGCGAGACGCCCAGCATGTAGTCGGCGATCATGTCCTGGCGGAAACGAAAGCTGCGCCCGGTCTGCAGGTTGGTGGCGTAGAAGATGAACTTCGGGTTGTCGCTGCCATCGACCAGCGGGATGTCCTTGATGGTGGCATCGCCAAACAGGTCCTTGGCATAGCGGTGCGCCAGGAAGTCGCCAGCGGTCTTGAACGGCACGAGCAGGCCGGCCAGACCGGCCCCGATGTCGACCGTGTTGGCGCAGAAGGTGCGCACCGGCTCGGCCACCACCTTCTCGAAGTTGCGCGCGCGCCCGCCGCTGAACTGCAGCGAGCGCCAACGGTGCGCCAGGATGCCGGCCAGGATGGAGCCGCCAGAGACGCTGGTGATGCGGTCGAGCCTGCCCAGCAAGCCCGCGTCGTTGAGCCGCCACAGCGTGCCCAGGCCAAACAGGGCGGCCCGAAACCCGCCGCCTGACAGAGCCAGGCCGATGGTCCCGTTCTCGATTGCCATGATGTCCTCCTACTTTGCGGGACAGGCCTTCAGCGCTGTCCACAGCCGATGGCCGGCTGCTGCCACGTGCGCCAGCTGCACAGGCGCGGGGCGCACACTGTCACTCTAGGTTGGGGCAGTTGGCGTGCGCTTGCGAAAACGCAAGGTCGGTGGTGGCCTACTGGCTGTCCGGGTCGATCAGCCTGTAGCGGATGGCCAGTCGCACCAGGCCGGCCACGTCGTGCACGCCCAGCTTGCCCATCAGGCGGCTGCGATAGGTGCCAACGGTCTTGGGGGACAGGTGCAGGCTCTCGCCGATCTGCGCGCTGGACTGGCCCCTGACCACCATGACGATGATCTGGCGCTCGCGCGGCGACAGGCCACTGAGCGGGTCGTCCTCGTCCGGCCTGGTCAACACCTGCAGCGCCAGGTCGGCCACGTCGGCGCCGAGGTAGCGCTTGCCCTGCACCGCCGCGTCGATGGCGCTCATGACATCACTGCCGGCCGAGCCCTTGAGCACATAGGCGCTGGCGCCCATGCGCAGCGCCTCGGTGACCTGGCGCGGCTCGGCCGACATGGTGAGCACCACGCAGCGCACCGGCAGGTGGCGGCGCTGCATCTCGGCCAGCAGCTCGAAGCCGGAGCGTGCGCCCAGGTTGAGGTCCAGCAGCAACACCTCGGGGTTCAGGCGCAGCAGGTCGGCCAGCGCCTCGGTCGGGTCGGCCGACTCGCCCACCACCTCGTGGCCGGCGGTCTGCAACAGGGCGCGCAGGCCTTCGCGCATGATCCGGTGGTCGTCAACCAGGTACAGGCGCGTCACGATGCAGGTTGCCAGCTGAACTGCACGCGGGTGCCGTGGTTGGGGTCCGAGTCCATCGCGACCGTGGCGCCGACCGCATGGGCGCGCTCGTGCATGCCCAGAATGCCCAGGTGGCCGCTGCGGTGCAAGGCGCCGTCCGGAATGCCGGAGCCCTCGTCGAGCACTTCGAGCTCCAGCGACAGGGGACCTCCCGACAGCGACAGCGAGACGCTGGTCGAACCCGAGTGCCGCAAGGCGTTCTCGATGGCCTCGCGCGCCACCATGAAGGCGGCGTACTCGACGTCGGACGGCCAGCGCATGGCGGTCACCTCGGGCGCCACGTTGATCGTGAAGTCGACCTTGGGTACCACCAGCGAGCGGTTGCGCAGCTCGTTGTCCAGCGCCGAGACCAGTCCGTGTTCTTCCAGCAGGGGCGGGCGCAGGTCGATCAGCACCTGGCGCACCTGGCGGATGGCCTGGCTGATCAGCATGCCCAGTTGCGACTGCAGCCGGTCCACCTCGGGTGTGACCTGGCCGGCCTGCACCGCCACCACCGTCTCGTGCGCCATGCGAATCGCCGCCATGGTCTGGCCCACCTGGTCGTGCAGCGCCTGCGCCAGGCGCTTGACCAGCGTCTTCTCCTGCGACATGAGGCGCTGCGTCAGGTCCGAGAGCTGGGAGCGGGACTGCTCGGACTCGGCATCCGAGCGCACCCGCTCGGTCACATCGCGCAGGTTGACCAGCAGCCGGGTCTGCTGCTCAATGGTGAACTTGACGATGGTTCCCTCCAGGTCCAGCTCCTGACCGTCGGCGCGCAGGCCCCTGACCAGACCCAGGCCCATCATGCGGGTGGAGTCCTCGGCCCGGTCGAAGCTGGCCAGATGCTGGCGGTGCGCGGCCCGGAAGCGCTCGGGCATCAGTATCTCCATCGACTGGCCCAGCATGCTGCTGGCGGTGCGCCCGAAGATCCGCTCTGCGCCGGGATTGAAGGTCTGCACCAGCCCCGCCACATTGACGCTGATGACCGCGTCGTGGGTCGAGTTGACGACTGCAGCGAGGG
>Ga0208882_1000285_pt1 | contig 24537 bp, 20 predicted proteins | sample LakWasMet14_LOW5_2_FD_183862 | JGI IMG/M metagenome (GOLD analysis project Ga0208882, IMG submission 183862) | Freshwater sediment methanotrophic microbial communities from Lake Washington under simulated oxygen tension - Sediment Metagenome... | ecosystem: Environmental > Aquatic > Freshwater >...
GCTTGGCTTTACCATCTTGTGACAGATGGATTCATTGAGAAAAATAAGAGTCGCGACGGAAGAGACAACGGCGATGCAAGCTTTAATCGATAAATGAAGAAAGTTAAGAATATTAATCAGACGGATTTGTTGGAGTTGCTGGAGCGGATGGAGCAATTGCAGGAAATTGAGCTGGAATTGAATATGACTTCCGCGCTTGGGCCGTTGGAGTTAAATTTGGCATTTAATGGCAATATGACCGCAACGGCTATATTCATAGAAGAAAACATAATCAATGAAAAACAAATAGATTGGGTAACATTAGATGCGAGTTATTAGCCGGTAAAGCTAGAGGGCGACATATGAAAGCTTTAACTGCTGCGCCAAAGGGTTTTTTAACGAGCATTTAGAATGGAAGTTTTTAAAGTTGCCTCTGGTAACAACCTCTATGAAAAAGTTAATTATTATCAAAGCGGGTTCTACTTTCCCCGCACTTCGTCAAAGGTTAGGTGATTTCGAGGATTGGATAATTCATGAAATTGGATCGTCTAACCCAGCGATAACCGTAGTCAATGTCATAGAAGGCGAGGCCTTACCGCCTGTTGATATCCTATCAGGCGTTATCATAACGGGCTCTCCTGCAATGGTAACGGATAAGGATGCCTGGATGCAGGTGCTGATAGCCTGGATACCTCAAGTAGTGGAACGCAATATCCCGCTGCTTGGAATTTGTTTTGGTCATCAATTATTAGCGGAAGCTATGGGTGGACATGCGGATTACCATCCTAACGGACGTGAGATGGGCACTGTCTCAATTCAATTGACCCCTGAAGGCAAACACGACAGGTTGTTAGGTACTTTACCCGATGATTTTATCGCCCATACCACCCATGCCCAAACGGTTATAAGCCTACCGGCGAATGCGCTAAGGCTTGCAGAAAATTCGTTTGAAATTCATCACGCGTTTCGACTGGGCGACAGCGCCTGGGGCGTGCAATTTCATCCTGAATTCTCAGCCGATATTATGAGAGCTTACGTGAGCGAGCAAACGCCCTCATTGCTTAGAGATGGCCATAATGTCGGAGAATTAGAAGCAGCAATTTGTAATACCGACGCGGCTAATACGCTGCTCAAGCGATTTATGACGATTGTGCAGGAACAAGCCTGAGAAAAAATAGACAAAGAGAGGTGTACCAATGGGCTATCGCCCTGGCCAAAAGGCGGAAGAGTCGTCGAACTGAGTCTTTCGTGAATGACCCAGTTCGGCCATTACCTGCTGTTCAAAACGTCTTTTTGAATGACTGGTTTAGCTTAGTAATTGCTCACTCATAACGACTGAGTTCAGATGTGAAGCGAAGCGGATGTTAACCAGCGTCCAGATTTACCAGCACAAGTTTGCGTCTTATTGTTCTTAAATAGATATGATTCATTTAATGGCCGGTAATATCAACGCTATTACTGAAAAAAATTTGGACGCTGATTAACAGAGTGGCGGATTACTGTTTATGGTGGAGATGGTTTTAATGCGTAACTCCTGAGGCGACTACTCCTTTCAACGGCTGGAGTTCAGGGTTATTGAAAGCTGTGGTCGGCAGCGGTTTGAGCAGATTGATACGGTGCCCCTGCGGATTAGCGGTCATATTCGGCAGCGTTTTCAGGTAGCGTACCACGATTTCACTGACATCCAGTGGGTTGCCTTGCTCATCCTTCACTGTATCAATGGAATTGCTTTCCGCAGCGCAAGATCCACAGTTATTGATGGTTTTGGGATCTTCGGCATACCAGTAGCCCGCGACGGAATAAGGCACTGACGGCGTGTGCGGTGCACCATATTTGCCTTCATCGTTAGGATCGACCGTTTTCCCGCCAATCTTGATGTTGGAGCCCATTGCACCGTAAGGCGCATACACATCCAGATCAAAGGTCACGTTACTGTAGCCGAACAGCCAGCCGCCGGTCCAAAGGTCAGGTCGGGTGGAAAATGCACCCCGACTGGAATTCTCGATCTGCCTCTTGAGCTGACGGCCATAAATCGGGTAAGCCTTGGCGACGCGCGCGCCAATCGGCAGATAATGGTAGATATCCGACATGGTGATTGGGCCAGGTACAATATGAGTGCCGTAACGGAAGCCCCGAATAGTTGCGAAATCCGAATTTGCGGCCCAGCGCATCGCGTCGGCGATCAGATCGCTGGATGTGCCCTCGATAACAGCAGGGCTATCTGTCTTGTTGTCACTGAAGTTCGAACGATGCAAAGGCACGGCAGTATAGCCCACCACGGTATCGACCGGGCGCAGCAGCGTGCTGGTGTTGCCGCCGATGGTCACCGTCTGATTGGCCACAAAAGTGCTATTCACAAAGGGCGCTCGCACTTCGGCGATTTTGCGCGCGACGGCCTCATCTTCCTCGATATCATCAGTAATAACATGTGGTGTCCATGTCCAGGTCAATTTGCTGTCCACTGGATTCTTATGGCCTTCCTTGACCTTGATATTGATCTCGCCCAGCATGGTGCCGTCCTGTCCTTCTTCGACCAGCACGGTGCCGGTCTTGAGGATGATAGGCTGGAGGGTGCGCTCATGCATATCTGCGTTGAGAACGAAGTCAACGCCGGGATATCTGGAAGCCAGGTCGATAGTCCTGGAAAGCTCAAGCTCCGAAATCATCACAAGCACATCAACATGTTCGATATTGCGCAGTTTGTTGATGTAGTAAGGCATTTCCTTTTCGCCGTCGGTAAAGACGAAACCTTGGGTGGCCATCGGCCCAACGGCACGGATGGCGCGCGCCGTAGTCATGCCCAGAATGCCGACTTTCACGCCGTTGATCGTTTTCACGAGATAAGGTGGCAGAGGGCGCTGGCCAGCCTGCTTGGGATAGGGGGTGTGGGCGTCTGTCGATGGGAAATCGATATAGCCTGGAGCCCCTATCGTCTTGCGATCCACGCCAAGGGCGGGACGGTCCGATGCGCCAGGCTTACCAGAAACTTTGCCTGGGCAAAGTGGGGCAGATACGCCGGGGCAGACATAATACAAATTGGCGGCGACCGTCTGGGTGTTAAACAGCGGCGGCTTGCCGGGCGAGCCTACAAAAGTCTCGAGGAATCTTTCCGTCCCGTAAAGATAATCCCAGTTGCCAGGTTCATTAAAGTCGGGTTTCAGCAGATTCATCACATCAATCAGGGCCTGGCCGCGAGTGAACATGGCTTCGGCCGAGCCTTGCAGGGTATCGCCGGTGTTGATGTAGAGCGTGTTGCCGGAGTTGGCTTCCCGGATCTGATTGATGGCAGTGGCCATGCGAGCCAGCCCGCCTTCCATGTGACCGGTAGTGTCGCTGCGCACGTTGGGCCGTGGCACGAGGTGGCCGTGGATGTCGCCCGAATGGATCAGCGTGAATTCGCCTTGTCCGGCAAAGACTGCGCAGGAGATCATCAGTCCGGCTAAAACGGTAAATTTTCCTGCTAAAGAACGGCTTCTCATTTGCACCCTCTAGTGATCGTCAAGTTATAAGCAGAGCACTAAGCTTTGGGATACAAGACCAGAAGCCATAGCAGTTCGTTTCGATAAGGTATTTATAGGCTCTGTCTGAAATTTTCTGCTTTTGTAAATGATCGGCAGGAAAAACCTATGAGTACAGGCGCGTTGTCATCGAAGTGGAGCATAGCCTGCTTCATTTGGATTATAAGTATGAAACCAAAATATTAGAATATTCTAATATTTGTGGTGTGTCAAAGATGATCACTGTGCGCCATTGTACAAATTGTTTAAAAACAGGGAGTGGAAAACGGCGTCTAAATTTTGCCACTTTGATAACAAAAGAGCATGTGAATTTTCCATCAGCTAATCGCTATCCTGTTGATAGTATGACCCAGGTCAATTTTGTAACTGGAAAACTCGGCGCTCAATCGTGGCACACAGTGAAAGCCGTTTTCCAGTGTTGAACTAACTTATTGGCTAAATTTTGTAATTATGGCCCATTTGGGTCATGACTTTAAGATAAGGAACTCGTATTTTTAGCCTTAAACTTGCTAGTCAGCATCCCAATCAACCAAGGAGGAATATGTTATCTCGCTTAGTAAAGCAAGTATTTCGACTTCTTGATTTTATTTTTGTTTGTGGTCGAATCAAGTCAGACGAGGAGCCGGCCGATTGTTCCAACGATTGAACGTAGGGAGGATGACATGACATTGAACTCAGTGGGAGGTAATGTGATACGGGCACGAACAACCCTGATGGCGGCGGCCATCCTTGTCGCGGGGGCTTGGTTGTCGACGGCGTCCGCGGATGATGCGAAACCCGGACGAGTGACGACCGACAACTTCCGCCGCGCAGAAACCGACACGTACTTCGCCCGGTTCGTGAAGGAAGGTGGGTTTGGAAAGTTCAAACACGAGCGCGAGCTCGCGGCGATCGACAACCAGACGGTGATCCGTCTGAACCGGGACACCTTGTACTCGTTCGGGGTGTTCGACCTCGACGCCGCGCCGGTCACCATCACGCTCCCAAACGCCGGCAAGCGCTACATGGCGTTGCAGGTCATCGACGAGGACCAGTACGCGCTCGACGTGTTCTACGCGCCGGGGACGCACACGTTAACGAAAGATAAGATCGGCACTCGATACGTTTGCCTGGCTGTGCGTACATTCGTGAACCCCAACGACGCGGCGGACGTCAGGGCAGTGCACGCCCTCCAGGACGCAATCAAGGTCGAGCAGAAGGCGGTAGGCAAGTTCGAGGTGCCCAACTGGGATGAAGTGTCGCTGAAGAAGATCCGTGAGGTGCTGTTGGCCCTCGCGGCTGCCAGTGGTGGGCTCGATTCGACGCGCATGTTCGGGAGAAAGGACGAGGTCGATCCGGTTCAGCACCTAATCGGTACTGCCGCCGGCTGGGGTGGCAACCCATCGTACGCCGCACTCTACTCGGGAGTCGACCCACAGAAGAATGACGGCAAGACGGCGTACAAACTGACGGTCAAGGACGTGCCGGTGGACGGATTCTGGTCGGTCAGTGTGTACAACAAAGATGGCTTTTTCGAAAAGAATGCGCGGAACGCCTACACCGTGAATAACGTCACCGCCAAGCCGAACGAGGACGGGTCGGTGACGATCCAGTTCGGCGGCAACGAGGCCGCGCCGAACTACCTGTCTATTGTGCCCGGCTGGAACTACACGGTACGGATGTACCGCCCGCGGCAAGAACTCTTCAACGGCGCCTGGAAGTTCCCGGAAGCCCTGCCGGTGAATTGACTTGTCACCGCGCAACGCCGAACTAGATACACCTGACCGGCGGAACCTGACTGTTTTCCCAGACGCGTAGCCCCTCAGCCCAGCGGATAGTTTAGCTTGGTCGTTACCACAGGCAGTTTAGGGGAAAACTCGCCATGCACGAGAATGCCTTGAATGGCAGAAAGTGGCCGGTAGTGCTCGGTCAAAGTGGAATGGTAAGGATGGCTAAAAAATCCAGCCTTGATGGGTCATAACCCGATTTTTGCCGACTTCACCCCGGGTGACAGAGCTTTGATTTCGCGGGAAATGAGCGCATAAAGCTCCGGGGTCCATGCCGGAAGGTCTTCGGAATCCGCTTCCAGAGGGAAGATCCTGGGGTCGTGCGGAGCAATGACGACTTTCACCTTGTCGGCGCCCACATGGGCGGTGAGGACGAACAGTTCCTCGATCGCTTTGTCGCCCATGGCCAGGCAGCCGATGGAGTTAGCTCGGCCATGGATGAAGATATCCGAGCCCGGATCGGCACGCCCTTCCTGCCAGGCATGGACGAGGTCGAATTCGTTGGGGTAATTGATTTTCATCGACAAGTGATAATGACTGTTGGGATTCAACGCCTCAATGCGATAAATGCCTTCCGGCACCTGTTTGTCGCCTTGGCGCAATTTGGGGCCGGCTACGCCGCTGGCGGACTGGATGTCATAGTCGCGGATGAAGCGGAAATCGCCGCTGTCCCTGGCCCATAGTTCCAATTTCTTTTCCTTTTTCAAGGCGATGAAGGTGACTTCTTTGGGAGGGTAGGACACCTTGGCCTTGGTGAAGTAGGGAGTGAGTTCGCGGGTCGCGTATGAGCCGTAAACTTGCAGGGTATCCTCGACGGTCCATTGGCCCGGCAGCTTCGGAGACGGGATGTCATACGTTTTCCGTTCGGCCTGGGTTTGGGGTTTGACGGCAGGGGTAGTAGTCGTGTTGACGACGGGCTGGTGCCCCGAGCAGGCGCCGAGCAATCCTGTCAAGGCCAAGGTGGCCATGATTGGGGTGGTTGATTTCATAATGCGCTGAAATGAAGTGGATATCGGCCTAGTTTAGGGAAAACCGCCCAACCTCTGCAAGTTCGGGGTCTTAGCAGCCGAAGCTGACCTTCTGCCTGGATAGCCTCAACGGGATGCCTTGGAGCTTGTGGGCGGTTTTGCATAGCTAGTATATTTCGCAAGCTTCGTATGGGTTACTTGTTAAGGGAATTTGTTGGAAGCACTAGATAGGCTCAGTTAAACCTTAGTGCTATATTTGAAGTGCTACCGGTTCAGGCGCCAAAGTCTTGGTTGGCATGGCGACAATAGCCGGGCCGGTGGCATCTAACAAAGCCATAACGCTCTATCAGGACAAGTTAAACACCCCGCAAGCGCATCCTATAAATTAGGTCATCCTAGCTTGTTCTTATCGGCTTGGCCGGTTGTTGTCAGTCATAGCTGCTCAGTTCGACCCTAACTCGACGGTCGATCCGAAGCAGCAAACGACAGTTATTACACGTATAGCGAACTTCTAAGTCGCGTATTTGGAAATGGCAAAGTCCGGTTAATAAGAGCGTCAATGCCCGTTTCTGAAGGTAACAGGACTAACACCCTTTGCTGTTATTTTAAAAGACAGCTGAGTTTATGAGATCTATGGCGACTTCAGCCACTGACTCGATATGACTGTGTGCGGTTCCGTACAGACATAGGTTGTGAAATAGCATGAAATATTTTCCCGTTTCAGCATTCGTTTCCGCTCTGTAAAAGACCTTGCTAATTCTGGGTTCCGGCTTTTACGCTGACTTTCCGTCTAATTCTTCGTGCATGAAATCCTGCAACACCTCCTCCGAGAACCAGAAAGTTACTGTCAGTATTTGCTGTGTTGTCGCCGGCCGAGATTTGGTCGCACATACCGATTACCGATTGATCGCAGTAATCAGCCACAACTACTTGAAATAAGGAATGATTGTTATCTAATTAGATAACAATCAGAATCCGGTATAAGGCATTGGAAATAGTCAGAATTCAACCGGCACCTACCATCAAGTGAGGCCAAGCTGAACAAAAACCAACTCTCCCATTAATCAAGGAGGTAGTCCATGAGCGCACATAAACGCACTGTAGCTACAGTTTTAGTCGCAATTCTATTTTTTTTGTTTTCAAGCAATGGTGTGGCTGCAGATAGCTTATCCTCGCCAACTCACGCAACACTTACTTACGACAACCCGAGATTCACTCGGCAACTGACTGCTGCTGAACGCCATGGGCGGGACATATGGTTCCAGAGTACGTTCGGCGGTGAAAAATTTTTTAGTTTAATATTGCCCCGTTCTCCATTTAACTTGGTCATCGGATTCGATAAGCTGCTGACGTCTAACCGGGATACGCGCTTTCAGGAATATGGCGTCCTTAATGATCCGGATTGTCAGCCGGGCGATGCATCAACCGAATTTTTCGATCGCTGCCGTGATCCCAACTCGACTGGCGTTGTGGGACTTCGCAAGTTCACGGCTCCCAATGGCGAAACGCTCATTGGCGTGACTTGCGCCGCCTGCCATGCAGGATTGGATCCGACGCGCGCCCCTGCCGACCCCAATCATCCCACATGGGCCAATATTCATCCAACGATCGGCAATCAATATCTGAATGTTGCAAAGCTATTCAACGCCAACCTTTCACCACACGACCCGCGCTATCAGGTATTTCAAACTTGGGCGCCGGGAACGGTCGATACCACGGCTATTGAAAGCGACCACATCAATAATCCTGGCATCATCACCCAGTTCTTTAACTTTCCTGATCGGCCTTTTTTTGACTTGACACAGAACGGCTCGCCGATCCGGGTACATCGTTCAGGTCAGGGTGGTGAAGACGATACCGGCTGTGAAAATGCAGGGCTCCGGGTCTTCTTTAATATCGGCATGTGCGCTCAGGAATGCATGGTCAGCCATCTAAACGATGGGCCGGGCGGTACTCAAACCCCTATTGACAAGGATCAATGCCGGACTGCCTGCCCGGAATTCAGGGAAGCCGAGAAATCGGTGGGAGATATGTGCGCTTTTATGCAAACCACTAAGCCGCCTCGCTTGGTTAACGCACCGGGTGGCGCCGATTTAATAGACCAACGAGCGATGAAAACGGGTAAACAGGTGTTTGAAGCGGAATGCGCTTCCTGTCATTCTAACGGACGACACGGCCGCCACAATGTATTATCGGACGATCTGATCCATCCTGCAAGCGAGATCGGAACCAATCCTTGCCGTGCATTGACCAGCAACTGGGCAACCGGCCACATCTGGGAGGAATTTTCTTCTGACCAATATAAAGACAGGTCGACCGGGGGGCCAGGATTTTATCGAGATGTGCCCCTGTTGGGTATCTGGGCGACAGCACCGTTTTTACATAACAACCAGCTCGGGCGTTATTCTGGTGATTATTCGGTAAAAGGTCGCGTTGCAGCCTACGAAAATGCGTTTGATCTTCTATTGAACCCAGAGAAACGTTCGCCCTTAATCTTAACAACTACCGATAGTGTTGTTATCGGGCTAAATACACTGCCTATAGGAACCCCGGTTGGGCGGTTTGCGAACGTTAATCCATTAGATCCAACAGAAAGTTTATGCTCGGATTGGGACGAAACTAAAGGGCATACTTATGGCGAAAGTCTCTCAGACTTCGATAAATATGCATTAAAGGAATATTTAAAGACCCAATAACCTCAACAGGGATCCCGGAGGAGACATGGTTGAATCCGGGATAACGAGCTGGTTTGTTCAGGTTGAAGACCGTTATTGCCAATAATGAGCCGTACCTTTGCAAATGATCAGCGACATTGATGAAGCCACAGATAACAATGATACGGTTTATATTCTCGCTGGATATTTCGTTGAAGATCAATGGACATAGGCGAACGGCCGCTCTACAACGTTTATCTGTCATCAAGTGGGAACCGGGGACTGGCTCTTGTTGGCAGAACTGCGGCATTCACGACAGGCAGAACTCGACCCGATTGCGGTCTATCGCTCCATCTGATTCAATGGCAGCAATTTGATCATTACCGGTCATTATTACTTATCACCGATGATATACGAAAAGGAAAATCATATGTTGATCAAGAAATTATCGTGTAGAAGAGCATTTGCCGGTAGATATACGGTTAACTATCTAATTCCTTGTTAGGCGTTCAGTGTGAAAGCAGGCAGTTCGATTAGCTTGCATGAGTGTTGATGGTTGCGGTTTAGTTTGTGAATAGTGCAACATATAGCCTCACCGCAACGCGGTGATTCAGCTAAAACCATATACACTAAGCTGTATAGAAAAGGAGAGACCAGATGAGAATTTTTTTGATAGCCGTAATTATTATTTCTTTCGCTGGTTCTGCATTAGCTCAGGATAAAATTGATCGCATGCGCGCTGTTACCATGGAATCGTTTACGCCGGATACGGTTAAGTGGAATGACGAACCGATACTACCCAAAGGTGCCCAAAGTGTAGTTTTAGTTGGTGACCCAAACAAAGCAGGCGTTTTTATCGCCTGGCTGAAATTTCCGTCCAATTATCCGATTCCACCACATATACACCCATTTACAGAAGTAATTACAGTCCTGAGCGGCAAATTAGGAAATGGCATAGGTGAAACATTCGACACGAAGAAAGGCGAGATGCTTAAAACAGGCTCCAGTTTTGTGCTACCCGCAGGTCACACTCATTATGTCTGGACAACTGATGAGGAAACAGTCATCGAGCTAATCGCCACAGGGCCATGGGGCATTACTTATACGAATCCTACCGATGATCCCCGTAAGAAGAAATAGGGCGTAGGTAGAGTGAACTTGCGAACCCCAGCAAAATTTAAATCAAGCCTAACCCAGCGCTCCAGCGGACTCCGCTAACGCTCTACCGCTGAGCTTTACGTTATGTCGCAGGACGACTCATCACAATGGAGAAGAGATATGGTGAAGCAAGCAAAGAACACGATTTGCCTTTGGTACGACCACGACGCCGATGACGCCGCGCGATTTTACGCCAAGACCTTTCCCGATTCATCCGTTGGCGCGGTGCACCTCGCACCGGGGGACTTTCCGTCAGGGAAGAAAGGGGATGTGTTGACGGTCGAGTTTACCGTGATGGGAATTCCCTGCCTCGGGCTCAATGGCGGACCCGAGGTCAAGCACAACTGGGCATTCTCGTTTCAGGTCGCAACCGCTGACCAGGCCGAAACGGATCGTTATTGGAACGCCATCGTCGGCAACGGCGGCGAAGAGAGTGCGTGCGGCTGGTGCCAGGACAAATGGGGCCTGTCCTGGCAGATTACGCCGCTAGCTCTGACGAAAGCAATTACCGATCCCGATACCGCTGCCGCCAAGCGCGCGTTCGATGCGATGATGCAGATGAAAAAGATCGACATCGCAGCAATCGAAGCGGCGCGCCGCGGTTGAAGCATCTTGGAAGCGTGCATGCCCTTCTATCGAAGTCGTTCCGCGGCCGCGCGGTCTGCGACATAACCCGCCAATGCAGCGGACCGGCCGCGACGGTATCTTGGACAACGCGAGCCGGCGGTAAGCCGGCCGCTGATCGGTCTTACGTTAAGCTTTATCGCAACCAACCCACAAAAGGAGAAATATCATGAAATGCAATCAAAGTAATCCCGTCGTCTGGTTTGAAATTTACGTACAAAACATGGAACGTGCCAAAGCATTCTATGAAGCCGTACTCGCAGTTAAACTGGAAAAAATGCCTGCTCCGACTGAGGAAATGAATATGGAAATGTGGAGCTTTCCTGCGGACAAGGACGCTGCTAAAACCACTTACGGCGCGTGCGGAATGTTGGTAAAAATGGAAGGTGTTCCCTCTGGATGTGGTGGCACGTTAGTTTATTTTGCCTGTGAAGACTGTGCTGTAGAAGCCGCCCGTGCTACCGAAAATGGTGGCAGTATTTTCAAAGAAAAAATGTCCATCGGCGAACACGGCTTTATTTCGCTGGTGTACGACACTGAAGGCAATTTGATTGGTCTTCATTCAATGTAGCCAACATGTCACATGTTTAACATTACGCTCAACCGGAGCGCGGTTATAATCCGGTTTTGTTTTTCAGCTTCCCGTGCCGTGCCCGGTTAGCTCTACGTTGAACGGCAGCTTTCTGGCTCTCACCTGTCATTGACCTGATATATTGGCCGACCGCTTTGGGTCGGTTTTGCTCCTCCAATTTTGGCAGAGCAAGTTCGGCCATTTTGTGACCATCACCAGTTGCTCATGAACGACTGGTCACATTTCGAAAGCGGCCAGTCATTGAAGGAAAAAATAGACGACTTCCAACTTTGAAGGAATGGCTGGAAAATTCATGAAATTAAAAGCCAACATTTTATTCCTTTACGCTCCGCCGAGCTGAACCACTTCAATAGTATTCATTATCTGTTTTTGTAGGCTATGAATTGGCTGAGAGTTTTTACGATGGTTGGCGTGGCAATAGCAAATCTTCCAGAAAAAAAGCAGATAGCTCCGTGCGTCCAGTGACCCCGGCTTTCCGGTAAATCGCACGGGCTTGATCGCGTATGGTACGCTCGCTTGCGTTGCGCACATGCGCAATTTCACCATGGCTGAGGCCTTTTAACATCAACATACCGACTTCCGCTTCAGCCGGGGTCAGTTGCCAGACATCAAACTGCTTTTGAATTTGCACAGCCAAGCCCCCGATAAGCTCTCGATTGGCCTCACGCCATTGTTGAGCTTGTTGAGTTGCTAAGGCTAAATCCTGCGTCAGCAAATGGATTTGGGATTGTGCAAATTGATAATAAAGCCGACCAAAATAAACAATACCTGCCAGGGAGAGCATCAGAATTAGCCCTTCAGTGAGCAAATGCGTCCAAGGGACGCCATCGCGATAGTCACCCAGGAAATCAACTGTAATCAGTGCAAACACAAACAAACTAAGAGCAATAGCCCATTGGCTAAATCGCTTGTTATCGTTAATAAATGCCATAAATAGTCACCTATCCGTCAGATGACGGATGCCAAAGCAGCCAGTTTAACGCAATATCAGGCTTCACTTAATTTGTATCCGGCAGCAGAGCTAAAGAAAAAATATGACAAATGATAAAAGAACTTTAAAAGTATGGGACCCATTGATCCGCATTGGGCATTGGACTTTAGTAATGGCATTTTTTACGGCTTATTTGACTGAAGATGATTTCATGACCCTCCATGTGTGGGCAGGTTATACCGTGGGAGCTTATTTGCTCATTCGAATACTGTGGGGTTTCATCGGTGGAAAGTACGCGCGCTTCAGTCATTTTGTCTACTCCCCAGTTAAGGTTGTTGAGTACTTGAAAAATCTGCGAATACGAAAGCCACAGCATTATATTGGCCATAACCCTGCCGGCGGCGCCATGGTGATCGCATTGTTGCTGAGTTTGTCGGCAACCGCCTTGACGGGGTTGAAATTATACGCTGTGGAAGACAATAAAGGGCCTTTCGCCCTATCCGCCAAACAAGCCGAGACACAAATACAGCCCTTTAGCCTGATTTCCGTGGCCAAAGCTGAAGAGAGCGAGGACGAGGGTGAAGAAGCCGAGCTGATTGATGGCAAGAAAGAGGCTGATAAGCAAGGTGAAGAGTATTGGGAAGAGCTGCATGAGATCTTCGCGAATCTGACGTTAGTGTTAGTGTTTTTACACATTTTGGGCGTGGTCGTTTCTAGCTATATCGATAAAGAGAGTCTGGTTAAAACCATGCTAACTGGAAAAAAAGACATCGATGACACTTACCAGTAGTGCCCTTATCCATACGGCCAACATTTAAAAATAAGGAGCTCATTTGAGACATTCTGAATTACATCGCGCACATCGTATTGGCTGGTTACGCGCCGCCGTGTTAGGCGCCAACGATGGCATTGTTTCAACATCGAGCCTGGTGATTGGTGTCGCTGCCGCCCATGCCGATCTCCATGCCATACTGGTCAGCGGGACGGCTGGTTGGGTAGCCGGAGCCATGTCGATGGCGGCGGGTGAATACGTTTCTGTCAGTTCCCAAGTTGACACTGAGCAAGCTGACCTAAGACGGGAAGAGCAGGAGCTGGCGGAAAATCACCATCATGAAGTGCATGAACTAAAAGCCATCTATATTGACAGAGGACTCAAACCGGAACTGGCCCAGCAGGTGGCAGAGCAACTAATGGCCCACGATGCTTTGGCAGCGCATGCACGTGATGAGTTAGGGCTAACTGAAACCACCACAGCCCGTCCCTTACAGGCGGCCTTCATTTCTGCCCTGACGTTTTCCCTAGGGGCATTGCTACCGCTTTTGGTGGTTATGGTTTTCCCTTATTTACCTTTGACACAAGCCAAGCAAATGATGGCAGTGTCAACAGCATTGGATACCATGCCACTGATTGCCACGCTAGGTTCTATGTCATTGCTATCGCTGATGCTGTTGGGCGGACTGTCTGCTTGGACCGGTGGCGCCTCTGTTTTTATGGCCATTGCCCGTGTCACGTTCTGGGGCATGTTATCGATGGGCATGACTGCTGGCGTCGGCTTACTTTTCGGAACGGCGATTGGATGACGTTTTGCCAACCCCTCATCCAATTACCAGCGCCTATTATGTTGACCTCCTTGGTGTGCTCGTCATTGTCCTGATGTTTGCACTTAGGGGAGTGAGGCCAAGTCTTACAATCAAGTCACTGGATGCCGATTTGAACGACAGGAAAACGTTTGACTACGGTCACTAAAAAGCTAGGCGACAAGGTCTGCAAGGGGTCGTCTACTGCCGATCACCGTAGTAAACTAATGACCTCTATTAATAGAGTCAAACACATCAGGGGCAGTGTTTTTGTCAATAAACAGGCTTCTACAGTAAACCGATAATGAGGCTAACCTTTGCGGTCAGTGCCGCGGATATCCAGCAAAACGCAAGCTTGTTTGCGAGGTTGGGCACAAACATGGGTAGCTCTAATCAGGCCGCGGAACAAATTCAGTTAGGGCGCGAGGTGGCCGATGCGTTGGCGACCGAACTGACGCAGAAAATTGCCGAGAAGGTATCAGAACAGCTTGCCAGGTATTTTGCTCAGCAAGGCTGGATTAATCCGAATCTGGCGCAATAAGCCTCGACTAAATCACCGCTACAAGATTAAGATTGATGTGCAATGTTTAACATTGCAATACGCAGAATACATGATCCAATAAAACCTTATGCATAAGGAAAAACGGTGTTAACGATGACCATCAATACGACATATTTTAAGCGAGAGATAATTATGAATTTCTATTCAAGGAGCTTTAATCAGAACTGTTTCAAAACTGTGATTCTGGTACTGCCACTGATAGCCACCGGCTGTTCTTTTTCGGATAGCTCAAGGAGCCTTTCCGATAGCTCAGGGAGTATTTCCGACAGTGTAGGGAGTTTATCCGATTCTTTTGACAGCAGTGAGTCTTCACAGTCGAATAAAGACAAAAAATACCAAAACGAAGTGTCGGATTACACGATGGCTTATGTAAAATCCTCTCATGCGGACTACAACAGTTATCTTAAAGGCTTGAGCGATATTGCCGCCAAGATCGGTATCGTTAACTGGGATCAGGAGCCAAAAACCTACATAGCAATCGGCACAGGCTTGAAAAAAGCAGGGGTCGAAGGGACCGCTTATGAAACCTATAAAAAGAATTTTGCCGGCTCCGATCAAGAGAAGATGCAAAATATTCAAAAAGGTTACGAGTCAGAAAAATAACCGCCTTTCAGGCTCTTTACTAATGAGTCTTTAAGGCCGGGTAGCCGGATATGATGCGCTCGAGTTTGTATCTCATCGCGGTGATGGCGGCCTTGGTCATGTTGCCGTTCGCCGCTACTGCCGCCAGCTTTAACTACCTGTACATAGAGGCCAGCGAAGGTAATTCGAGCGGCGGGCATACCGCCATACAGTTTGGTAATGACATTTATCACTATCAACATGTTGATTCCGGTCTGATTCGGCTGTTCAGGCAAGAAAAACACACATTCCATTTTTTATACCGCTATTTGCAAAATCGTCCGATGCATCTAAGCCGCATCGAGGTCAGCGAAGACACCTACAACCTGCTTAAAGAGCAATTCAAGTGGCAGTTTTTGACGCAGGAACGGCAGTTCAAATTGCTCGACGATCTGCAGAAAGAGCGGTTTTTTATCCGGCACCTCTTGCAGAAATCAACGGCCAGTGACAGCATTATTGATTCCGACGCGGCTATGGTTTTGCGATTAAAAGGCGTCGGGCTTTTTTATCCGGAACCGGGTCATCAGCCGCAATACACAGACCGCCAATTCACAAAACAGCAATCGCTAAGCGTTCAAAACCTGCGCCAAAAAGTCGAACAGCGCTATGGCTTGGACTTTTTACAGCGCCGCCGTGCAACGGTCGAATCGCAAATTAAGTCCTTAACGCCCAGCCCTTGGCCTGCGATTAAATCGGATTTAGACGGTGAAAAATTTCCTTTCCCCATCTATTCCTTCACAGAAAGATACTCAGACTCTCTGACCGCATTATTTGCGATCAAAGCCCTAATAGATGCGCCGCCGCTGCAAGCCGATGCTTTGCTGCGAACGAATCTGCCAGACTTTAAAATTTCCGAAGCGGAAAGGCGGGTATTACAGGGGCTGCGCGACGGCCTGGAAACCAATCTGGTCAAAGCGATCGATTCAAACCGGCCGGACTGGGGCTATGCCGTTTTAGTCAATATGGCCCGGTATATCGCGATAGACGCTTCATTGCAGTCCGGTTACTGGGTTTTTATCGACGATTTTGCCGAGGACAGCGAACGGCTCAGGCCTGATCAGTACTTTGATCATAGCGACCAGATACGGATTCTGAATGGCGAAGCCAAGGCGGCGCTGAATCAAATCCGACTATTGGCAGCGTCTCGCCAACAGTTGAGCGAGTCTGAGTACAGCCAAATCGAGATGACAGCCAATCGTTACATCGAACTGCTTAACAGCGAACAGCGTCATGATTTCCGTTTTAACGGTGAAAAAGCCCTGCCTTCAAAGAGCATCGGTTTTCCAGAGAACCCGGTTCCGAATCTGACACCGGAACAATTAACCACCGCGCTGTCCGCATTGGATACCATTGAAAGCAGCCTGCTTGAAACATTGAAACAGAACTATCGTTATGATCTGCTGAGCCGCAATTGCGTCACTGAATTGTTCAGAACCATTAATCAGGCATTATTAACCCCCTACCGTTCCGGCGCTGAACTTGCGGACCTTGAAGCATTGACGATAAAGGAATCCGAAAAACGTTTGGGGGGATATATCGAGATACCCTACAACTTTATTCCTTTTGTCGCCTACCAATCGGTTTTGGATCGTTACCATGTGGCCAAGAGCCGTGACTTGGAGTCTTACCGGGGGCTTGAATTGGCAAGGCTTGAGGCCCGGCAAAACAGCCTGATAACGGCATTGACGGAGTCGAATATTATCAGCAGCCGTTTATACCGCTACAATCCAGACGATGCGTTATTTGTGTTTTTTACTGACGATAATGTGCTGTTGAGGCCGGTGTTCGGCCTTGTCAACACCGGTGCCGGGATCAGCCAAAGCGTTTATGGTGCTTTCAGCTGGCCGTTGGATTCGGGGGAAAATTTGAAAGCGGGCGCAACCGGTATCTTAATGAGTTTGCCCGAATTGTTTTTTTTCAATATGCGCAAGGGCAGTTACAAATATTTATCCTTCACTCAATTGACCTATGCGGACTTAGTGGATGATTGACAGTTCTTCCAATTGCAACTTAATGAGAAAAGCTGTCGACAAGAGCGATCGATTTTGTGAAAGAGCAGGCGACGATGTTAAGAGCGACGATCATCATAAGCAAATTCTTCCATAAAAAAGAGCGAATCTTTTTTACAGCAGAAATTTCCCAATAAAACGTAGACCCAATCCGAATTGAACCTGTACTAGCTCTGAATTCAGTTAAAATAACGTCGAACGTTCAGCATTGAGCCTGCTCACAGCTCGATCGTTAATCACGATGAATCCTGCTCAACCAACCTCAAAGGTGTGGGGCGAATTTGCCAGCAGACCTACGTAGACACCTACAGTAAAGTCACACACAGCAAGTTATATACCACCAAAAACCCGAACACCGCCGCGGACATTCTGAATGACAAAGTGTTGCCATTCTATGAAGCGAATGAATTGCCTGTGCTACGTATTCTGATGGATCGAGGCACTGAATATTGTGGCATTACGTAGCACTTACTTTCTTTCTCGGCTAGCTAATTCTTGGTAGATACCGGCCATGCTGCTTCTTAAGTTATGTCCGGGACAGTTGGTTTGCGCTACGTCACTGTGAACCTTTATATTTTCAAGTTTTATGTTGTGCCTATTGGATAAATATTCCAATAAGTTTGTCAGGGAAGCAATCTGGTTTTCTGTCGGTTGGCTGCTGTCAAAATTTCCGTCCAAGACCACAGTGATGTGGTTCTCTATCGGGGTTTTATAGAGAGTATTAGAATAGGCGGCGAATTTTAGCTCGCGTCCTTCTCCAATTTCGCCGTTTCTGTCAATAAAATAGTGGTACGGTATATCGCCAAGATAAACATGTTTTGATCGGCCATGGCCATAGTTGATGGTGTAGCCAAACATCTGCTTCTGAAAATCTTTTAAGTTGTTAGCTAGCGTGTCTTCGCTCGCCTTTCGCGCAGTATGATGAACCGTTAGATAAATTGCTTGCTTTCTTTCAGTTAGAAAGTTTTCAGCAGCGACTAGGTGATGGCCTTGATTAACCTCTTTAATTAATGGCTGGCGATGCTCAATCGCCCGCTGTGCGCCCCATGAGGCTCTGGATACAATTGATGGCTCCGCTGGGCTGGTTGTCGGAAACCCAAGGGTCATTGCCATGAACATAAAAACAGCGGACAGATGCTTGTTGTAGTGTGGTTTTTTGTTCATGGTTTTATCCTCATTAAGCGTTACGTCATAAAAAACAGCCGGTTTGATAGAAGCCTGGCGTTCAAGTCAACCGGATACGCCCTTCGCGGAGTTGGACCAGAGCCGCTAATCTGCAAAATTGTGCAAAACCTGGGGGAGAACTGGAGGGCGGATCCAAAGCAACTGATTGTTGAGTTCGTTTAAGTAGTTCTACACATTGTGTCTTCAGTTTGAAGTGCTATGTTTTTTAACGGTTGAAATGGAATAACATTTTTAAACGATAAATGCGCTTTTAAACTATGGATGACCCTCAGTAGCCAATTGCGGGCATTCAGTTTGCATTTTATGTTATCCGCAAATTGTTTTTATGCACATTGAAGTGTTGACGCCGCTCGTCACGCCGACTGATAAGGAGGGTGGCATATCCCTACCTTTGTCCAATAGACTGTCTCAACGCTGCTGGCTTAATCGCAGCTAAGGAGGAACACCATGAACATTCTGATGGTACTGACGTCTCATGACATGCTTGGGAATACCGGTAAAAAGACGGGATTCTGGCTGGAAGAATTCTGCGCCCCTTACTACACATTCATTGATGCGGGCGCTAACGTTACGGTCGCGTCTCCTAAGGGCGGTCAGCCACCGCTCGACCCAAAGAGCGACGCCCCCGAGGGGCAGACCGACTTTACCCGCCGGTTTAAGAACGATCCTAATGCGCAAGCCGTACTAGCCAACACGGTGAAGTTGCCCGACGTGAAAGCGCAGGATTACGACGCGATTTTTTATCCGGGCGGTCACGGTCCGCTGTGGGACTTGGCTGAAGATCCGATCTCGAATACCTTGCCTTGATCCAAACGTTCTACGATGCAGGCAAACCCGTCGCGGCGGTCTGCCATGGCCCTGCCGTACTGCGTCACGCGATGTTTAACGGCGAACCGATTGTGAAAGGAAAACGCGTCACTGGCTTTACAAACTCTGAAGAACAGGCCGTTCAGCTCACTGAAATAGTGCCGTTTCTGGTCGAGGACGAACTCAAACGTCTAGGCGGCCGCTTCGAAAAGACCGCCGACTGGCAGAGTTTCGCTATCACCGATGGCCACCTGATCACCGGGCAGAACCCGGCGTCTTCAACAGCGGCGGCCCAGGAACTCATCAAGCTGCTAGCGTCAACTAAGGCAGGCATAAGTTGAACCGCCGGCCTTCCACAAAGGGAAAGCTGGAGGGATTCGCCTTTAGGCAACCCGCAGCAATTGCGACAAGCTGTTATCGGCGTTGCGTATTAGTCTGACAGTTTTAAAACATTCGTTCAGGTTGAACCTGACATTGATCGTCTCAGTTCGGCCAAAAAGAGACGATCAAGAGTTTCAAGGGAATGGCAACTACAGGTTAGTAAGCGGTCATTCGTTGTCAAACTTTGGCCGTCGCCTTAGGGTCGGTTGACTACTTACATAAATTGACGGTCTGGCCTTACGCCATACAGTGATCCAGTGTACACCGCTGTAAACGGCGATCTTGCGTAACAAGCGATAACAAGTTTTTCATAACCCCGTCTCTTGTGTTGGCAGTGTTTGAGGTTTTAATACGCTGATAGCTCAGGCTTGTCGTTGCTGATTTAAAAACTCGTCGATAACAGACCACGTCCCTCCAATGTTCTCCATCAATATGCCATGTCGCTCGGCTTTGATGGGGTGTAAGTGTTTATGAGGGGTGCCAAGTTTTTCAAAAACTATCTCTGAACTTTGTGGCAATACTACCGGATCCTGGTCTGCGTGAAGCAACAGCGTAGGCGTTTCTATATTGGGCAGCAATGTTTCTAGATGTTGAATCAGACGTCGCAGTTCATACAACGCCCGAACGGGCGTGTTACAGTAGTTGATGTCGGGGTGTTCGGGCGTGTTTTTGATAAAGGGCCTGAAGCCTTCCATTGTTGGAACCCAACGTATCAAAGCAATAGCGCTATGCAATAACGGCAGCAACATGAAGGCGGGATTGACGAATTTAACCGGCACCGACACAGCAACTAATCCTATAATCTCGACAGGATTTTCTGCGGTCAGTTTAAGCCCTAGGGCTCCGCCAGTCGAAAAACCGATCACAAATAGTTTTGAACAATGCACTTTAAGAATATTAAAACCTCTTTGCACGGTTTCAAACCATTGTTCAAAGCTGACATCACGTAAAGCATAAGGCGAAGTGCCATGACCTTTTAGGCGTATACCCAGCACGGTAAAATTCTGATTGGCCAGATAATGACCATAATCTCTAACTTCGGCAGGGCTGGCTAAAAGGCCGTGTATTAATAATATGCCAAAGCCGTTGGGCTGTTTGGGTTTAATGAAAAAGGGTGAAGGGTCGGCGATAGCCGTTTCCTGTTGTTTAATTCCGGTCTGATCCGAAGTATTGTAAGTGTGCTGTTCAAAAGCCAAGGCCATCTGTTCATCTTCAAAATGCCAGGCGGCCATTTGGTAAGGATTTATTGTTGGATAATCCCTATCCGCCGCCAGCAGAGCGTTTCGAACGGCATGCAAAGGTGCTGCTTCATTGTTATAAACGGCAATAGGATTTTCCAGACGGATCTGGTCAAAATCATAGTCTGCACAAAGTTTGGGTAAAAAATGGTAGCACTCGTCCTGCTCGGTAAGTAGTTCCGCCTCTTTGGCGATACCAAGAAATCTCTCAAACCGAGCGCTGTTGCCGTAAACTAAATTCCAATAATCGTCCGGGTTTAATAGGCTGCGGTGCAAATGAATATCGGTGTTTTTTTGCAGTTTTTTAATGGCAATGTACAGCACCGCGTAAAAGTGGTCTTTTTTGATATACGAGTGTTTGGCATCAATGTAACTTATGATTAGCGTGGAGGCCAAATGGCTGAGGTTGACTGTAACATTGGTGTAGATTGCCTCCATATATTGATCGCGTGAACATCGTGCGTTTATGATGAAATAATGCCCCAGCAAGCGTTCCTTCCAATTTCTATTTGCTGAGTTTAGCTTGAATACGTCGTCCGGTTCATGAATATACGGCGCCACCTTGTCCATCAGCAAACGGGTACCCCAACCCCAGTTGCAGCAAGGATCAACTGGTCTGCTCATGCGGATATCCATGTCGGTATCGGTGAGCATAATGTTGCTTTCAATCAGTAATTCTTCAGATTGGCGCAGGCTCAACTTGTCCGAGAACAATTCGATACTTTTAAATAGCAGGTTTTCCGAAGTACGGATCGGGTAAAAGGTAATATTGGCTGGCACAATCAATGTCGGTTTAAGCGCGGACGCTATCAGTTCTTCCAGGCTATCGAATTGAAATAACTCTTTCCAGTATTGCAGCTGGTCCATTTGATGCTCTTTGAGCGCATAGCGTATTGTCGCTTTCAAGGCTTCTACCCCTTGCCCCAAAACTGCTGCACCGGTATGCAGTTTGCGTCGTTTACCGGTGATGCGAGAAAAAATGCTGTATTCGCCATGCTTGTCGATAACGCGGCGGTCCTTGACCATTTCACCTTCCGGAAAAATGATGACTTTTCGACCGCGTAGAATTTGTCCAGCGAGCAGCGCGAACAGCCGTGGATGATCGTGTGGGTAGACACCGACCTGTCGCAGATAATTCGACAGGATATTATCCTCTTTGAAGAACTCACCGTCCGCAATTGCACAGCTGTAAGCGCCGGTTTTTTCAAAAATCAGAAACTGCGGAATGAAGGTTTCAAAGCGAGAAAAATGGTTGAACAAAAAAATATCGCCTTGCAGCATCTGCGCGTCAGCGTATAGTTCAAGCTTGACACTGAGCAGGTTTTTGACGGCACTGAATAGCTTGACTGAACGGTTATAAAGAGGGCTGTTGATATCTGGCCAATCTTGCGCATAAGTCGTTGGTTTCATGGTAGTCTTCTTTTTTTCATAAAGAGAAAAAACGGGACAATAATAGATTTATATGTCCACAGCGCCGGTCATGATTGTGGCAAATTCGGTAGCGATAGCGCCTGAATTTTAAGCTAATACGATATGCTGAAGCTTGACTTTACAGAAGAAATTGAATAACTGCACAGATAATTTAGAGATCAGGTTCTCTCATCTGGAAAGTTCAAGAAAAATCACATGCTGTCTATCTGAGAAGCTGTTTAAAAACCTAACTAATTCCGCGTCCGACCGTTTAACAATGGTCAAATTCCAGTTGAACATGGCTTTTGTCCATTCGGCTAAAACAACGCTATAACCGCCATCCGCCCAAATCACACTCACAGCAGCCAACATCGCGTACAGCCGAATCATTAGCAATCGAGTACCGCGCCGATCTCGGATACCCGATGAATGCACACCGCCAACCCTTCTAGGTTAAAAATGGTGCAGCTAAGCCGATTTGTTTAGGTTTTTAAATAGCTTCTGAGGGTGCGTGGTTTACGGCATCATGAAATTATTCATATCGCATTGGTTATCAGAAATTTGTGGTATTAATAAGGTGCGGCAAATGATCTAAAAGCTTTAGGATGGGCTCTGTTTGAAAAGCAATGCGAAAAGCTTAAGGTGCTGGATGATGAGGTCAAAGGTCAAAATCTACGGATAATTGGTGATTATCTTGAAGTAGAATTAAGATGCTGTCACTCAACATGGCTAATCTTGATTTTGACAAGGTTATTTGTGCATATTCCTTAGTGAAATTCATGGTCAGCATAAAAGCCCACCTGTTCAGGAAACATGGCTTATGAATGAGATTCAGGCTTCTTTAAGAAACAATGTTGGGCTGTTGGGCCAATTGCTGGGAGAGACCATTCAACGGCATCTTGGCGAAACCATTTTCAACAAAATAGAGCTCATACGCACACTCGCGATACAAGCCAGGCATGGTCAACTACAGAGTAAACAAGCTCTCATCGAACTTCTTCGCCAGTTGCCGGATAATGAATTACTGCCGGTCGTCAAGGCATTTAACCAATTCCTGAATCTGGTCAATATAGCTGAACAATACAATCTGGTTAAGCGGCAACCTTCTAGCCCAGCCGTGAAGACCACCATCGATGCTCGTCTGGAAGAGGTATTAAGTCGCGGGATTACTCAACAAGAGCTCAGTGCGGCAATGGAAACGCTATCGATTGATCTTGTATTAACGGCTCATCCTACGGAAGTGGTACGTAAGTCTTTAATTAGAAAATATGAGGTCGTTGCCGGGTTACTGAGAGCGTTGGATCATAACGATTTATCGGTTCAGGAAATATCGGAGATTAAGCGAAAACTAAGCCAGGTGATCACAGAAATCTGGCATACCGATGAGGTTAGGAAGCAGAAGCCTTCACCGCAGGTAGAAGCGCAATGGGGTTTTGACGTCATTGAGAACTCCTTTTGGCGCGCTGTTCCCCAGTTTTCCCGGGCACTGGATCAGGCCTTATGTCGACTAACGGACACTCACTTGCCTGTCGACGGGTTTCCGCTCCGGCTTTCCTCGTGGATAGGCGGCGACCGGGACGGCAACCCAAATGTAACCGCTGCGGTCACCGAAAAAATTATTATCATGAGCCGGTGGAGGGCGGCAAAGCTGTATGCCGAGGATGTAAACGCCTTGATTGCCCAGCTATCGATGTCTGCTTGCTCGGAAGAATTGCAATTAGTGGTTGGCGATTCGACGGAACCTTACCGAACATTACTAAAGCAGGTGAGAGACAAACTTTACGCAACACGAGATTGGTGCTCGCATAAGCTGGAATTGAACAAAGAGCTTGAACTCGACATTTATCATCGTACCGAGGATCTGTTGGCCCCGTTGCAGCTTTGTTATCGGTCGCTGGACCAGCAAGGACTAGGCATCATTGCCAGCGGCGAATTGCTCGACACGATACGCCGTTTGCAATGTTTTGGCTTGACTCTAGCCAGACTGGATATCCGGCAAGAGGCCTCTCGTCATACGGATGTTATCGCAGAAATCGTCCGATATCTTGAACTGGGTGATTATAACAGCTGGAGTGAGCAACAACGGCAGGCATTTTTGCTGGAGGAACTGCAAAACAAGCGGCCATTAGTACCCGCCGACTGGAGAGGCTCTGCCGAGGTCAATGAGGTTATCGATACTTTTCGGGTGATTGCCAAGCAACAAAGCGAATACCTGGGGGGCTATGTTATTTCAATGGCGTCAAATGCATCCGATGTATTGGCAGTGAAATTGTTGCTCATGGAGTTTGGTTCGCATCTTGATCTAGGTGTAGTTCCGCTTTTTGAAACATTGGAAGATCTTGCCGGTGCAGCGCAATGTATCGATTCGTTATTGTCCTCGCCTGGATACAGAGGCGTCATGGGGGCTCATCAGCAAGTCATGATCGGCTATTCGGATTCCGCTAAAGATGCTGGCCAGGCGGCCGCTGCATGGGCGCAATATCAAACACAGGAACAACTGGTGAAAATATTCAGGCAACATGCGGTGGCATTTACCTTGTTTCACGGCCGGGGCGGA
>Ga0208882_1000288_pt1 | contig 24256 bp, 15 predicted proteins | sample LakWasMet14_LOW5_2_FD_183862 | JGI IMG/M metagenome (GOLD analysis project Ga0208882, IMG submission 183862) | Freshwater sediment methanotrophic microbial communities from Lake Washington under simulated oxygen tension - Sediment Metagenome... | ecosystem: Environmental > Aquatic > Freshwater >...
AAATTAATTATTATCCCCAGCCCCAGGTTAATTATTATCAGCGGCAGGCGCAGTATTCAGCCGATCCACGCTCCCATCAGGGATTGGCGGGAGGCGTGATAGGCAGTGTTTTCGGCTATGAACTGGGGAGCGGAAACCCTCTTGCTACCGGGCTGGGCGCGGCAGCGGGTTCTTTTCTGGGTAACGAAGTGGGACAAAGTTACCCTGGAAGATGGTAATTATTGGACCGACTAAAAGCATGATTGCCCCACCTCGGCAATGATAGCCGTTGCATTGCCCTACCTGTAAAAAATGCATCTTAACTAAGCTTTTATACTTGCTTATAAGGGTTCTACTTGCATGACAAGTTTAAATACCCCATTTCATCCGGCGCAATAGCAATAGAGTATTACGCCAGATGTGGTTCAGGCGTTTTGACGATACGATATTGCGGAATGAAATGCCTGAGCATTGATTTACCTTACAGCAACGAATACAATTTGTTTCAACATCTTGATGTAATGGCTCCGCCCGATATTAACAACTCAAGTGCTTGCCATGAACATAAGCTTGATTATTGCCAATCATCAAACATGAATAACCAATCCAATTAGGTTATTAAGGGGGCCTCGAAAACACCCGAATCGACCCAACTTGCGCCCAATCCATTCAAATTTATGGCTACGCACTTTGAAAATATCACCTTTAAAGCTCCCTTAAATTATGGCGCGTTGGAATATCCTAAAAAGCAGTGGCTTATTTGTTTTGACTATCGCCGCTGTCGGCGCATTCGCTTGGTTTGTGCTGACAAATCCGAATAATCCTTTCACCAACTTGTTCCAAAGACCAATTTCCGATTTGAATGAACGCATCGTGATAGGTCCTTATCCCGGCGAACGGGACTTCCGCTTATTGGAACAAAATCATGTAGAGCTAGTGGTCTCATTACTTAATCCTGCCATCCCTTACGAAGCGTCCTTGCTCGAAACAGAGAAAGCGCTAGCGGAAAAATACCGGATACAGTTACTGAGCTTTCCAATGTCCAGCATACTTGGGCAAAAATTCGGCAACGATTACGATAGCAGTGCCTCGAAGGCCGCCGCTGCTATTGCCGGAACCGGCAAAAAAGTATACCTCCACTGTTATCTGGGCATACACCGCGTTCAAGTTGTACAGGATTTGCTGACGGCTCAAGGCATCCAGTCGGGAAAATACACGGTACGTTCCGGTGAACGGGACACTGTTTCGAAACAACTTGATGAGGCTGAGGCTGCCTATAACAACGGCAAATATCAAAACGCCATTGATATTCTCGCTCCAGTTGATGAAAACCGGTTTACCGATAATATGCGCCTGTTGCAGGCATGGAGTTTCTATCGAGTGGGTAATCTGAATCAGGCCGGCGATCTGTTCAACGCATTTCTCAGCACCAGTCCAGACAATCCCCAGGCGAAACTAGGTCTCGGATACTGCGCATATCGCAAAACGGACTATGCGGCAGCCGAGCGGCTTTTTCTAAAAGCGCTGGAGATGTTACCCGGTAATGCCGATGCATTAGGGGGGCTGGGTTTAACCTATTATCAAACAAACCGTTTAACCGAAGCGGCAGCAAGACTTGAAGAAGCTCTCGCGATTTTCCCGGACAATCAGGAATTGAACGGCATTCTTTCCCGAGTGAGATGTAGCCTAAACCCTACAAATCCCAAACAAAAAAACTGCGCAGCCAATCAACTATAACCCATTGCCGTTTAACTGATTTCTTTATGTATAAAAAACCGGATGATCAATCAACTCCAGGGGATTAGGGTTTTCCAGTAGAATGCAAGGGTTAATCGTTCCGGGCATTTACGCAAACGCTTTAAGTAATAATTCAATTTAAAACCATAGGAAAATCATGATACCGGGAAGCATTTTAGTCGTGGAAGACGATGAGGAAATTGGCATGCTGGTGGAATTCCTTCTACAGAGGGAAGGTTACCAAGTGTTTCTTGCAAAAGACGGCCATGCCGCACAGCACTTTATTGAGCATAATAACCCGCCTGATCTGGTGTTACTGGATGTCATGCTGCCCTATGTGGACGGTACGCATTTGTTAGAGCAGATCCGCTCTACGCCCGTCTGGGCAGATACCCAAATCGTCATGTTGACGTCAAAATCGGGAGAAAGAGAGGTAGCAGGGGCTCTAAATCTAGGTGCGGATGATTTCATCTCCAAACCATTCAAGCCTATGGAGCTGGTTGCCCGCATCAATCATCGACTGAAACGTAAAGCAACGGCATGACATCCAAAGCGTACGCTATCTTTTTGACCGGATGCCTGACCATCCTGCACCCGGTTCCGGGCATTGCCGCCAATGCTTGGCAAAAAGCCCAGACGTCGGCGGATCAGAAACACTGGAGCGAAGCGCAGATACAGCTGGAAATTTGGCTTAAACAGCGCCCCAAACATGAAGAAGCCCGCTTTTTGCTGGCACGGGTACTCAGTTGGCAAGCAAAATACGATGAGTCCGTCGGTCTTTATTCCGAGTTGCTGCATGACCGTCCGAATAATGCCGACTATTTACTGGGCCTTGCGCAAGTGCATGTTTGGCAAAATCAGCCGCAAAACGCCATTCCTCTGTTAAAACGTGCCTTAAAAAATGCGCCTAACTACCCGACGGTTTGGGAGCTTTTGGTACGCAGCCTTTATGCCGCCGATCAACGCATCGCAGCTGAAAAAATTCAACGCCAAGCTGCGAAAAAATTCCCTACTGAAAACTGGCAACGCCTGACGCCTGAACCTGTCATCGCGCCGACGTCCCCTACGGAAACCGCGCCTGCGGTCATGGCCGAGCCCATCGTAACAGAGCCGCCAGCCCTGCCGCCTGCCGCGCAGGAACGCAAAAATATCGTGGAAGTCGGAGGCAGTTACGAAAAGCTGGACAACAATTTTGCCAGTTGGAACAGCGCTTATTTCGGCGGAGCCCATTATTTTAGCCAACGCAGCAACGTTTATGGCAGAGCCACCCAAGCGGATCGTTTCGATATGCAAGATGTGTCCATCATGGCGGGCATCACCCATCCGGTTTCGGAACGTTGGACGTTGAACCTTGAAACCGACGAAAGCCCCACTTACCAGTTCCTGCCGCAATGGTCATTGCTGGGCAGCGCCCATTACAAAATGGACTATGGATTTGGCGCAATGTTCAGCTTTCGCCGCGCCAATTACAGAGAACAGCATAACGATACCGGTTCAATCGGACTGGAGCGCTATTGGGGCGATTTTCGTTTGGCCTACACGCTTTACATAAGTCAATTGCAAGAGTCGCCGGATCCCACTTTCAGCCATCTTGGACAAGTTTCCTATTTTTATGGTGACCGGGATTACATCGGTTTCGCTATAGGCGGCGGCCAATCGGCGGTGCGTCTTGCTCCCGGACGCATAGCCAATGCCGAGACCGCGTCCTACTCCCTGCAAGGCCAGCACTGGCTGACGCCGGAATGGGCGCTGGTTTACGACATAAGCCTTAACGAGCAAGGCACCAGCTATACCCGCCGAGGAGCCGGTTTCGGCCTGCGTTATGCCTTCTGATGTTATTGACTGGGCGCGATGGCTGGGACTGTCCGCCATCGCCATGACAGTGCTGTTGCTGCTGTACATTCTGCTGCTGCGCGGCTGGATATGGCTAATGGATCGCCGCCGCCAGCGGCTCTGGCAACACTGGCGACCTTTGTGCATGAATACCGTCTGCGGCTTAACCTCCAGTGATCCGCAGCTACCCTTGGAGCATCGCAACTGGCTGCTGTTTTTTCGGCTTTGGCACCATTACCTGCTGAATGTACAGGGCGAGGCACGTGATAATCTGCGCCGCTTCGGGCGGCAAATGGGGCTGCATCACATTGTCATAAAAATCCTCATCCGCGCATCTACAGATCGTGAATCGCTCGCCGCCACCGTCGCAACAGGCTGGCTGCGCGACATCCGCGCCTGGGAGCCGCTGCTGAACTCTTTGTACGCCGAAAATTCGGTATTATCTTTTGCCTCCGCCCGCTCTTTGGCACGCATTGACCCTAAAACCGCATTGCCTATAATCATTCCTCAAATCAGTAAACGCCCGGATTGGTCCAAGCATCTGATCGCCGGCCTGCTGCTGGAGCTGGGGCCGGAGCTGGTTTCCGCGCCGTTATTGGATGCCATCGGCAACGCCCCGGCAGAGCAGATTACGGCACTGATACGTTTTCTGCGCTTTGCCGATGTCAGCACCGGCAATGCCGTGCTGTTCCGCTACATGCCGACGACACAAGATCCTGAATTGCTTAGCGCCTGCCTGAAAGCCGCTTATAGCCCCAGGGTGCTGCCGCTGATTCGAGATCGACTGAGCGATAGCCACTGGACGGTGCGGGTGGAAGCCGCCAATGCCTTAAGCCGCTTGGGAAATAGCGATGATGTTAACGATCTTCTGCCATTGCTAACCGATCAGCAATGGTGGGTGCGATACCGCGCCGCCCAAGCTATCGGCGAACTGCTGCGCCGCGACAAGGACAAAATCGCCTCCCTCAGCCAGGCGCAAACCGACCGTTATGCCACAGACATGTTGGCGCAAGTCGTAGCGGAATGGGGCTGATGTGAACCAAGCCGACCTGATCATCGCATCCGAATGGTTTTTCCTGATTTATTTTGTCGGCCTGACCAGCATTTACCTGTTGCTTAATCTGGTCGCTTTCGGCGTCATATCCCGTAATATGAGTTACCAGGATATAGATGAAGGCGTCTCTTTATACACCGGCTTTGAGTTCCCCATTACCTTGTTGGCGCCCGCTTATAACGAAGAAGCCACTATCGCCGGATCAATCAACTCGCTGCTGCAATTGAGTTATCCTGAATTTGAAATCGTCGTCATCAACGACGGCTCCAAGGATGCCACGCTGGATGTTTTGATCAAGGAATTTTCCCTGCAAGCCATTCCCGAAGCCTACCGGATACAAATCCCCACGCAACAGGTCAAAACCATTTACCGCTCCACCCGTTATCCCAATCTGCGGGTGGTGGACAAAGAAAACGGCGGCAAGGCGGATGCCCTAAATGCGGGCATTAACTGCGCACGTTACCCGTTGTTCTGCGGCATGGATGCGGATTCCATTTTGCCAAGGGACAGCTTGTTCCGCATCGTCCGCCCTTTTCTGGAAGACCCGACGACCGTGGCGGTTGGCGGCATTGTACGCATCATTAACGGCTGCGAGGTGCGCGACGGGCATTTGATTAAAACAGGCCTGCCCCGCAACTGGCTGGCGCTGTTTCAGATCGTCGAATACCTACGCGCCTTTCTGTTCGGACGCATGGGCTGGCAAGCGCTGAATGCCGTTTTGATCATTTCCGGCGCATTCGGGCTGTTCCGCAAAGAAGCCGTTATCAGCGTCGGCGGCTATCGCCACGACACCGTGGGCGAAGACATGGAGCTGGTGGTGCGCATGCACCGGATTTTCAGCGAACAACGCCGACCTTACCGAGTGCATTTTATTCCCGACCCGATCTGCTGGACGGAAGCCCCGGAAGACCTTCGCACCTTGAAAAACCAACGCAGCCGTTGGCAACGCGGCTTGGCCGAAAGCCTGTGGCTTAATAAAAGCATGATGTTCGCAAAAAACAGCGGCGCGGCCGGTTGGCTGGCGTTTCCGTTTATGTTTTTTTTCGAAATGCTCGGCCCGCTGGTGGAACTCACCGGTTTTATTTTGATGATTGTTTCATACTATTTCGGCCTGATCGATTACTACGCCGCCGTTGCATTTCTTATCCTGGTGTTCGGCATGGGCTTGTTACTGTCCGGGGCGGCCTTGCTGCTGGAAGAAATGTCTTACCGCATTTATCGCCGACCCGGCGATTTGCTGATGTTATGTATCGCTCTAATATTGGAAAATTTCGGCTACCGACAACTCAACAGTTACTGGCGGTTGCTGGGCATGCTGCGTTGGCTGTTCAAAAGCAAGTCCAAATGGGGCGCAATGAAACGCACCGCCAAATGGAACAGCGGCAAAGATAAATCGCCATGATCCGCTTACTGCTAGCGTTGACGTTAATCAGTTTTACAGCCCCCTTACAAGCGGCATGGCTGGCCTTGTGCGACGGCGGCGGGCTGCAACCAACACTACCCGGTGATTTTCGCTTTAATACAGCAAGCGGCGAAACAAAAATCCTGCGCGTACTGGAACACGATCCCCCTGAATCCTGCGCTTCAACCATTCTTTCCGTATCTGCTGATTCGGTGCAGTGGTTCGCCCAACTAAGCTCCGGTCAAGCGGCGCAAATCGGGAAAGCTCGTACGGTGGTATTGCAGGGTCTGCAAAAAGGCAAGCACTTTGCCGGTGAAGTTTCTATGGACAGCGGCGTTGCTGCGCCGAGCCAGCCTTTGCCTTGGCCCTTATACCTGAACCTGCTCGACCATCTGGAGATAACGCCTTTCGGCCTGGAAGAGCGGGCAAGCCTGGAACGCAGCAAAACGGGCATCACTTTTTACTGCCACGCAGGCCAACGACCGGCTGGATTTGTGCTGCCTGCTGAACCAACCTTGTTGCCGCAATTGCCCGGACTTAAGCTAAACCTAGACCTACTGGGCAAGGGCAACTTTATCTGGGCCGCGTCCCAATCCGGCTCCAACCGCGACCCGATTCCCTTGTCCAAGTTGCAGGCCAGCAACCGCCGGCGTACCGAAACCATCGACCTTGCGCCGATGCTAAACCCACAAAACACCTGGAACAACTGGACATTGCTTTGCCCAAACACTGAGGCCAAACTGACGCTTAGCGCCTTACAACTTACTGCGTCCACAATGCCGCCTCGCGGTCGCGCCACCTGGATATGGCGCGACATACACTGGCGTCAGGCCGATGCGACGCTGTGGCGGAAACTTGCCAATTTAAACATCACCACCCTTTACATCACCGTCCCTCTTAGCGACAACTTAACCCGCGTAGCCGATATTGAAGCCTTGCAGGCTTTCATCACCAAGGCCGACAAGCAGGGCATCGCTGTTTGGGCGGTGGCTGGCGACCCGCAAGCTGTGCTGGTATCCGAACGGGAATCTTGGCTAAAACGCGCCAAAGCCTATGCCGATTACAACCGCGATGCGCCGGAATCCGCCCGACTCAAAGGCGTACAATATGACATTGAACCTTATCTGGCTCCCGGTTATGCAAATGCCCCGGAAGTATGGAAGCAAGCTTATGTAGACACCCTGGCCGCACTGCACCAAGTCTCGCCGCTCCCGCTGGATGTCGCCGTTCCGGTTTGGTGGGCGGAAGAAACGCTTCACGGTAAGCTGCTGCTGGAAGCCATGACGGCATCAGTGGATAGCGTTACGGTAATGGACTACCGCACCGACCCCTGGCGTATTCAACAACAAACCATGCCGTTTCTGGTCTGGGGCGCACACCACGGTAAGCCGGTGCGCATCGCTCTTGAAGCAGGGCCGGTGGCGGATGAAACGCGCTTGGTATTCCACCGCGCCGAAACCGGTAACCTGTGGGTCACCCATGTAGGCGAGATGACTCTGCTGCTGCGTCTCGCTACGCCGGGAGCCAATGCCGGTAGCGAGACCTTTAATTCGACTCAACAAACCACGGTTTCTGGCGAAGCCGTCAGCTTCCACGGAAGGCCTGAAGAAATGGCAAAACGCCTACCTCAACTGGAACACGCACTGGGTGCTTGGCCTACGTTTGCCGGTTTAGCGCTGCATGAAGTTTTGACGTTTTAACCTCAAAATCAGTTGACCAAAGTGTTGCAGGAACGAGCCATACCCGCGATAACTTATAAACCTTCATTTAAGTATCGCATCCAAAAGAGCCAGAAGCTTGGGTACATCCAGCGGCTTGGTCAAATAATCGACAAAACCGGCAGCCAGGCCTTTTTTCACGTCCCGCTCCATCGCGTTGGCCGAGATCGCTATTACCGGAATATCGGAGGTAGCCGGATCGACCTGTAAATGGTGCAAGGCTTCAAAGCCATTCATTCCCGGCAGATTGATGTCGAGCAAAATGAGGTCGGGGTGATGTGTTTTTGCCAGCTCCAACCCCTGCTCGGCGGTACAGGCGTCGAGTAACCGCAGACGAGTGTGCGTGGAAATTATCTTTTGCACCAGCCGCAGATTGGCCGGGTTGTCTTCGATATAAAGCAAGGTGCGCGCCGTAACATAAGCCGTCTGCATAGATTCATCATCGGCACTGGAAACCAATGGCTGATAAACCTTAGCCTCAGCCGCAGGCAGCTCAACCCAAAAAGTACTGCCCTCTCCGGTAACGCTTTCCACGCCGATGGCACCGTCCATCGCCTCGACCAGACGCTTGGACAGCGCCAGCCCGATACCGGCACCCTCAATGCCGTCATAGGCCGACTCTATGCGCTCGAACGGTTTGAACAAGCGCGGCAACGCATCGACCGCAATGCCTCGCCCATTGTCGCGCACCGCAATCCTGACCCTACCCCCGGATACCAGTTGGCAGCTAATCATGACGCTACCCTGCTCACGGTTATATTTGATTGCATTGGACAGCAGATTAAGCAGAACCTGGCGCAGCCGCAGCCGGTCGGCCTGCACGGTGCTAACGCCGTCCATATCCAGCTTCAGTTCGATCTGATGTGCCAAAGTCAATGGCTGCAACAACGCCATGCACTCCCCGATCAGAGCAGGCACTTCTACCGGCTCCAGCGACAGTTCAATCCGCCCTGTCTCGATGCGCGCCAAATCCAAAACCTCATTAATCAACTCCAGCAAATGCTTTCCGGCATGGAAAATTTCGCGAACATTGTCGGCCTGATCGGGCGTCAGCGGAGTTTCGTCATCGGCCTCCAGCAATTGCGCAAAACCCATGATCGCATTCATCGGCGTACGTAGCTCATGGCTCATACGCGACAAGAATTCGGACTTGGCATTGTTAGCTCGATCCGCTTCTTGCTTCGCGTAAAACAATAGTTCGGTGCGCAGAAATACGCGCTGCTCAAGTTCTTCATTAAGCTGTTTAAGCGCCAACTCCGCCTGCTTAAGCTCGGTCACATCCTGCACCGTGCCGATCGAGCGGAGCGGCTTGCCATCGCTGTCAAAGTACGATGCGCAACGTTCGGTCACGTACTTGACCTCCCCATCCTCCATCAACAAACGGTGCGAAATCTCGTACGGCTCCCGAGTCTGCAAAGACTGGGTATAAGCTGCATTAACGGCATCCCGATCCTCGGGATGTATCGCGTGAAGAAAGCTCTCATAAGTCGCGCCGAACTGCTCCTTGTCGATTCCAAACAGCTCAAAGATTTCATCCGACCAGATCAATTGGTTAGTGCTTAAATCCAGCTCCCAACTGCCCACTTGCGCGATATGCTGCGCTTCATTCAATTGCTCCAACGCCAACCTGATCTCGGCGGTACGCTGCTCGACCTGCCGTTCAAGATCCGCATAATGCGCTTGCAACTGTTCGGTCATGGTATTGAAAGAAACAGCCAATTGCTGGAATTCATCACAGCCGAGCAGCGGGGCGCGTTGTTCCAAATCCCCGCCTGTAATCCGTTGTGTGGCGGCGATCAACTGCCGGATCGGGGCTACCAAAGCACGACCCAGCAGCAGCGCAACCAAACCTGCAACCAGCAACAACAAACCCAGCGCAACCAGGCTTAGTTTTTGCAGCCGATAAAGCGGCGCAAAAGCCTCGTTGACATCCATCTTCACCACCATGCCCCAGCGTAACGCGGGCAAGTAGCGCCAAACGCCAACCATCCCCACGCCCGCATAATCACGGGTAATGCCCTGACCATGCTCACCGGCAAGAGCAGCCTGCATCGGCTTAGCCACCTTGTCCAACGGAACACGATAACGGAAGGCCGCATCAGGCACATGCTGCAAAGTGCCGACATAAAGCACCTCACTACCTTCGCGTTGCGCCAACACCGTTTCACCGGTCCGACCCAAACCGGTGGTATCGCTAGTGACGGCGGTGAGCTTGTCCAGATCCATTTGCAAAGCCAAAGTACCGATCACCTTGCCCGACTTAAACATCGGTACAACGATGAAAATAGCCGACCTATCAGCGGATGGCGCATAAAGCTGAGCCTGGGTGATTTGCGAACTCAGCAGCGCAATAGCCTCCCGCTGGGCTTTGGCCAAAGCAGTATCCCGGTATGGGCCGGTGTTCAGATTGGTGCCAAAGTCGGCTTCATGCTTGATAGAAAACACGACATTGCCTGCCGTATCGGCAAGCAACAAATCGTAGTAACCCTCGTTCTGGAGCAGGGTATGAAAATAATCGCGATAAACTTGCTGTTCGACCCTATAGCGCTCTACTGCGCCAGCGTCGGCTTGCAAAACAGAATGCGCTTGCAGGGTATTGAGGGCGGCGGCGGATTTCGACAGCAACCAGCCGTCAGTCAGACGCTCGTTGATATAAGTGTTAATTTGATCGGCCTTTTTGTCGGCAAGATAAGACAGATTCTCCAACGCCGAGTGCCGCAAGGTAAGCTCAAAATCGTAAACGTAAAGCCAAGCCAATCCTGCCAATGGCAACGGCGATAGCAGCATAAAGCCTAGCATCAGCCGAGGAATAATTTTACCGAAAATCATGGCTGACCTCCGTCCAACAGAGCTTGCCATGAGTCGCGCGTACGGTAACCGGGCCAAGGGCTAGGTCGTAGCGGCGCGCTAGACGCAAACACCTGCTCGAATTGTCCGTCGGGACGCACCTTGCCCACCCGCATCATCATCCACAAGTGACGAGTAGCCGCATCGACCGCTGCTATCCCGGAAGGAGCATTAAGACTCTGTCGCAACAAAGCAGGATTGACTCGTTCAGGCTCAATCGAGCCTACATCTTCAACCGCCTGCGCCCATAATTTTACGCCGACATAAGATGCTTCAATCGGCGCACTGGTGACTCGATCAAGGCCAAAATGCGCTTTATACGCAGTAACAAAGCGCTGGTTTTCTTCCCCCGGCAGGGACTGAAAATAACTCCAGACGCCATAATGCCGAGTCAGTTGTCCGCCGTTCCAGGCCAGCATTCCGCCTTCTTCGACACTAAACGACACCAACGGCAAATCGCTAAGGCCTGCTTTAACCAACGCGGAAAAAAAATCGGCATTGCTGTCGCCGTTGAGGGTGTTGAGTACCACGTCGGGCTTGGTTCGGGCAATATCGTCGATGATGGCTGTCACATCATGCCCCCCCAAAGGCAGGTAACGTTCACCGAGGATCTTCCCCCCGTAGACGTTAATCAGATCGGTGATGATGATATTAGCCGTGCGCGGAAAAATATAATCCGATCCCACCAGATAAACACGCTGCCCGAATGTCTGCGTGGCCCAGCGGGTGCCCGGCACGATCTGCTGGTTGGGTGCAGCACCGGTGTATAGGATATTGGCGGATTGCTCCATGCCTTCATACTGCACCGGATAAAATAACAAATGCCGGTGTTTTTCGACCACCGGTTTCACTGCCTTGCGGCAGGCCGATGTCCAGCAGCCGAACAGGACGCTGACTTGCTCCTGCTCAATCAGCCGTTCAGCTTCGGCGGCAAACACCTGCGGATCGGACTTGCCATCGGCGACAACCACTTCCAGCTGATGGCCGAGCAAGCCGCCCTGGTCGTTGATTTCTTCAACGGCTAGGCGCACCGCATCGACCAGCGGTTTTTCACTAACTGCCATGGTGCCAGTCAGCGAATGCAGGACACCGATTCTAATCGGGGCTAGGGCGACGAGATAATGCTGCCTAACCATGAATCCGGCAGCAATCAGGAGGGCTGTTAAGATCAGCGTTATGATGATTTTAAGGTGGCTTTTCACAACTTAATCTATCTCCTGTTTAAGACGCGTACGAGGCTGTGAAAGAATTCATCTTTAGTAAATCTACAGCCACAGATTGACACAGATGCACACTGATAAACTAACAACACGCGCTTTTCCGGCCTACAAAACTTTGACAATAAGCCAACATCGCCTCGGCACACTGCTTCAGTGCTCCTCATTGCTCTATCTCCTCATCCATGTCGTACAGCTGAAAACAATCCGTTTAATCTGTGTTGATCTGTGGCTAAGTTATAAAAATCAAAAAAAACCACCACAGTCTCGTGCATGAATGTTCATTCTACCGTACCACCAGAAAGCAAACGATCCACGGTTTCAATAAAATGCCTGATGTCGATAGGCTTGGTAATGTAGTCATCAAAGCCTGCCGCCATTCCCCGTTCAATATCGCGTTCCGTGGCGTTGGCGCTGATTGCGATCACCGGTATCGTTTTCACCGCATCCATGGATCGCAGTATGCTTAAAACCTGATAACCGTCCATGCCCGGCAGGTTAATATCGAGCAGAATCAATTCAGGGCGGCGCGCCGAGGCCTGCTCCAGCCCCAATTCCGGGGTATGGGCCGTAATCAACCGCAACCGTGGGTTCCTGCCCAGAATCTGGGTAATCAGCCTGAGGTTGGCCGGGTTGTCCTCGATATAAAGCACCGTAAACTGACCCTTACCGATTTCCGCCTCCTTAGCCGTTATTGTCTGTTGTTGCATGTCGTAGCTCAGGTCGCCTTGCTCCGAAGCAACTTCCGGCAGTTCAATCCAAAAAGTACTGCCCCGCCCCTCCTCGGTCTCCATGTCGATACTGCCGCCCATCGTTTCCATCAACCGACGACAAATGGTCAAGCCGATGCCGGTGCCTTCAATCGCAGTGTCTTCCGCACCCAAACGCGCAAACGGCTGAAAAAGCTCCAGCTGCCGCGTCGCCGGAATGCCGTAGCCGGTATCGGATACCGCCAAGCGCACAAAACCCGATTGGGCGCAAACCTGAATCGACACCTCGCCTTGCGGACGGTTGTATTTAATCGCATTGGACAATAAATTGATCAGCACCTGCTTTAGCCGGGTGCGGTCGGCGCGCACCAAATAATTGCCGATTTCCGTATCATTTATGGTGATGCCTTGCATTTGAGCGATAGGCTTGACCAAGGCCAAACATTCCGCCACCAGTTCAGCGCAAGGCAAGGGCTCCAGCGACAGGTTGATATTGCCCGACTCGATCTTGGATAGATCCAGCACTTCGTTAATCAACTCCAACAAATGTCGTCCAGCCTTAAGCATCTCATCGACATAATCCGCTTGCTCCTCATTGAGCCCATCATCTATTTCCAGCAGCTGCCCAAAGCCCAAAATAGCATTCATCGGCGTACGCAGTTCATGCGACATGCTGGACAAAAACTCGGACTTGGCATTATTGGCCAGCTCCGCTTCGTCCCTGGCGGCAATAATCTCCTGCTCGTACTGTTTGCGTTCGCTAATGTCGCGCAGTATGCCCGCGAAATATTTAGTGTTGTCGATGTCCATCGCAGAAACAGCCAGCTCCAGCGGGAATATCCTGCCATCTTTACGCTGTCCTTTTAACTCAACCTGTTTGCCGATAATACCCGCTGACTGCCCGGATATATGCCGCGCAAGATACTGGTCGTGTTCGCTACGATAAGGCTCCGGCATTAACTGACTGACATTGCGGCCAACAATCTCATCGACCTTATAACCGAACAATTTTTCCGCCGCCGGATTAAACGAGCCGATGGTGCCAAGAGGATCGATGGTGATAACGGCATCGGCCACGTTTTCGATGATATGGTTGAAGATAACCAATCGGGCCTGCTTCTCCAAAATCTTGAGCTCGGCAAGTTTTCGCTGGGTAATGTCCTGCACCACGCCCAACATATTCAGCGGCTTGCCGTCCTGATCGCGCACTACATCGCCGCGCTCCAGCAGCCATCGCACCGTGCCGTCCGGCCATACGCAACGAAATTCGACGTTGAATTCAACACCCTGTTGCACGCAGGCATCGATAGCGTCAGTCAATAGCTGCCTGTCATCCGGATGTACGTTATTAAAGTAACTCTTATAGGAACTTCCCTGCTCAGTTTCAGGGTAGCCGAACAAGGTGCCGATCCGTTCGGAACAGATCAATTCCCCGGTCTGAATGTTCCAGTCCCAGGTGCCGATATTGGCATAGAGCTGACTGCGACGCAGACGCTCTTCGCTTTTGCGTAGCGCATCGCCGGCCTCGCGACGCTCGGTGGCATCATCGGAGATGCCGATAAAATGAGTGAGTCGCCCCTGTTCGTCATGCACAGGCGCTATACGCAAATCATTCCAATACGGCGTGCCATCCTTGCGGTAGTTACGAACCAGCGCCTCGCCGACTCGACCTTCGCGCAGCACTGCACGAATTTTATCTAAACCCGGCTGATCCGTTTCTTTGCCTTGCAAAAAGCGGGCGTTACGGCCAATCACTTCATCATGGCTATAGCCGGTAACAAACTCAAAGGCCGGATTGACGTAAATCAACGGTCTATCGGATTTATCGGCATCCGCTATCATGATGCAACTACTGCTGGCATCAAGGGCTCGCTCCATAATACGCAGGCGCAGTTCGGCTTTCTTGATATGGGTTATATCGGTACGGATGGAAACATATTGATAAGGTCGCCCGGTATTATCCAAAAAAGGCACAATACTGGTCTCGACCCAATATAAATGACCGTCTTTGCTCCTGTTACAAACTTCGCCCCGCCAGATATTACCGCGCGCAATGGTGCGCCACATATCGAGATAAAATTCGGGTGGATGCTCGCCAGACTTAACGATACGATGATTCTGACCCAACAGCTCATTCCTGCTGTAACCGCTGATCTCACAAAACCGGTCATTAACATAGCTAATGATACCGGCAGCATCCGCCGCACTGACGATAGCATGAGCATCCAAAGCCTGCTGATGGCGTTCCCGCTCGTAAAGCGTAGCGCGTAGCGACTCCGCATGCTCCCGAGCCTGCCGAAAACGCCGTGCGTGCAAAGCCGCCGTAGCGACCAGATGACGCGGTTCCACCGGTTTGGTCAGAAAATGGTCGCCGCCGCAATTCAGAGCCAGTAGTTGCCTGGAGATACACGTTTCCGCCGATAAATAAACGATCGGTATCTGGGCATATCGCTCATCATCACGCAGAATAGCCGCCAGCTCCGGACCGGAACATTCCGGCATATACATATCCAGTATCATTATTTCGGCCGAAAAATCTTCCAGCATATCCGGAACCTGCATGGGATCGTTCGCTGTCAGCACCGTCATCCCGGCTTGCCGCAGAATCAGGCTGTGAGCCGTGAGTTGATCAGGGTCATCATCGACCAACAACACACGAAAAGGTTCTTTCGGAATCAACGCTGCCGCCTCGGCAACCACTCGCACCAGGGCATCAACATTCACCGGCTTGGTCAGATAACAGGTGGCCCCGGTCCGATAGGCGGCAAGCTTAGCAGCCATATCCTGCCGTACTGAAATAAAGATAACCGGAAAACTGTTAAGGCTCTTCTCTTTCAGTTTTGCGATAACACGCACACCCGCATCGTCGCCTTCAGGAAACATCATATCCATAATCACCGCAGCAGGCGGCTCGGCGTTTAGGCTGATGGCTCCAAAAGCCGCAAGTTCATGAAACACGTCGACCCGGTAACCCGCCTGTTCGAGGCAGGTGCGCAGCCAGTCAGCCTGTTCCTTGTCATCGTCTACGACCACGATGCGAGGAGCCTCTGTCCGCCCCTTCGGCATCTGCGGAACGAAAATATGGTTTGGATTGACTGATTGCGCTTCCACATTCGCCAGCGCTTTGCGCATGGCTTGCAAACAGTGTTCGTCCAACATCCGGTCAGCGGGTATAGCCGCCACGACCTGTTCCAGAGCGCGCGCCGCATCGGAAACCTGCATCAGCCGGTGAACACCCGCCGCACCGACTAAGCTATGCGCGGCACGATGCAGGATTTCAAGTGAATCGAGCTGGCCGCACTCAATATCCGCCAGCAGCGTCTTGAGAAGCGCCAAACGATCCGGCAAACGCACGATGAAATCTTCCCGCATTTGGGAGAGAGTGGCTTGAATATCATTTTCCATAGTCAGTTCTTGTTAGGGATTTAATCATCGAAAAAGAATTTTTCACCACGAACGACTGCATGGGTGCAGGAGGTAGGACAACGCATGGAGCAGTTGCCGAAACACGAAGTTGTTCACGAAAAAAATCCTAAATAGAAAACTCGTGTTCTTCGTGGTGATTTTTCTGATTTGCGTAACGTCAGTTACTACAGCTAGCCAACACATCACCGGCACAACGGGCGAGGGTGGACACAAATTCCGCATCGCGTTTAATGGTGGCGTGAATATTCAGATAAGACGGAGTAGGAATCGAGTTGCTGCTGACAAGGATTACCGGAATATCTTTGTTGCGGCTGCCGGATTCCCGTAGCGCCGCCACCAGCGCGAGAGCGTTGAGATCCGGCAATTCGCGTGCGGCAATCAGCAAATCGAAAGGTTGATGGAGCAATAATTCCAGCGCGGGCAACCCCCGATCCTGGCTCGCCAAACGAACCGTCAGAGGCTCTAACACTCCTTGGCAAAATTTTCGGGTAGCAATCGACGGCTCCACCAATAACACTGATGCACAACCCGGCATACTGGAGATGCGCAGTTGTTCCAAATCCTGTTCGATAGCGATGGCGGCAGCGCCGTCCCGCTCCGGGGTTTCAGCAACACGGCGCAGCAAGTCCACATAACTCAGGGCATAGCTCACCGCCAATTGATCGAAACGCTCTCGAGTCGTACTGATGAAACTCTCAAACTGGTGACAAATACTGGTGATCAGCGGTAGGCCGAAGGTACCGCCTGAACCTTTAAGGCTATGGACACGGCGATACAGTTCATCGAAAGCGTCTGTCGCATCCCGCTCCCGCTCCATCGCCAACACCCCCTCCTCAAGAAAGTCGCAGCGTTCAGGCAGTTCCCCGACAAAATCGTCGCGCATCCTGGAAAGTAAAAAGGCAAAGTCAGCATTCATAGCGAAATCTCTTTTGTTGTTATATTTATTAAATCGTAACTATTCGGCAAGGCTAATTTTATAATAAAACACGGATTAGAAAGATTTTAAGGAGTCAATGGATTTAACTTCCCAATGTTTATCGGTTCATCGATGTTCTATTGCTTCAGATAGCTCGAAAAAGATACTCCCCGGCGGCGGTTTATTTTTTGCGAGTTACCTTAACTGCTGAATGGCTACAGCGCTTATTCATTGCGAGGATTAATCAACAACATTCGTAAACTGCCGCACCTGATTGCGCCCTCCGTTCTTGGCAACATAAAGCGCTGCATCCGCTTCCGCGAGCAGGCGCTGCGCATCGGCGCATTGTCTACTATCGGCAATCCCGGCGCTTAGCGTGACGCTAAAGCTCTGTCCTCTATGAATAAATACTATTTCGCCGAACCGTAACCGCACATCATCAAGCAGGCGCATCGCATCTGCCGCGTCACAGTCAGGCAAAACAACCGCAAATTCCTCGCCGCCATAGCGACCAATACTGTCCTGTCGACGCAGCCGCTGACGAAGTAAATGCGCCAAGGTTTTGATGACCTGATCGCCCATGGGATGCCCCCAGGTATCATTAACCCGCTTAAAATGATCCATATCCACCATCGCCATCGCCATGACCGTACCCTGCCGGTGAGCGCGTTCAAGTTCTTGTTCCATCCGATCCTTTATACTGGAATGCTTGAGCAAACCGGTCAGACTGTCCTTGTTCATTAACGCATCAATCTTGCGGGCGCGTGACGCCCGCGTCCGTACAATAGCCTCCAGCTTATGAGCAGAAATAGGCTTGGTCAAAAAATCATCGCCACCTCCGCTATCCAGAGCTTTAATCTGCTCATCCAGCTCATCCTCTGCCGAAAGATAGATTATGGGTGTGCTCAACCACGTCTCTTCGTAGCGAATGGCTCTGGCCAGTTGCGCACCGGTACATCCCGGCATGTACAAATCGATAAGCAGTATATCCGGATGCAAACTCTCCATTATTGTCAGTACTTCATTCGGGTGACATACTTTTTCCGCCAGCATGCCGGCGGCTAACAACGTCAGCTTGTAGTGCTCGGCCAGCATCTCATCATCATCGACAATTAACACGCGATAGGGTTCAAGCTCCCGCTCCTGATGCAACATATCAATACGCCCGGCTAAAACTGAAACATCCACCGGTTTGACCAAAAAAGCGTTACCCCCTGCTTTTGCTGCCGCCAAACGCGCCGAAAAATCGCTCCGTGAAGTAATAAAAATAGTGGGCAATGAGTGGCCCAGCCGGGCAAACAGCCTAATCGCTGCATCAGTGCCATCATCAGGAACTTGTCCATGCAGCATAATATCGATTACCAGCATGTCCGGTGGATCATCGAGAATGGCAACTTCAGCTTCGGCAAAATTTGCATAATACGTTAGCTCATAACCGAACTGCCTCAATCCCTTACTCAACTCTCCCCCCAGCGCTTCGTCATCATCGACCAACACGACGCGAATAGGACTCTCTTCCCTGGGCATCTGTTCAAGCTCTTCCGTTGCCGTAATAACTCCAGATGCAGATAAAACGCCAAGCGTCCGACGCAGGGCCGACATATCGGTTTTCCATGCCTCCCATTGCGGCAACTCCGGCACAGTTGAGCTGTCAAGCCAGGCTTTTGCGGTCACTTCCAGCGCCCTCGCCTGACGAGATAATTCTGGAAATCCGAAGGTGCCTCCTGAACCGGCCAGTTTATGCAAGCCGGCATGAAGCTCCTCTAAAATTACATGATGGTTAACATCCGCTCTATGCTCGGAAGCACGGCTGATCAAAGCCTCCAAAGTACCTTCGATCTGTTTAGCGTAATGCTCACGCAAAACTGCAAACTTGGCAGCAAAGTCGGCAGTATCGGTCATGGCTTACTATCCCAACAAGCCGCCACCTGCGCTGCCAGCGTCATAGGATCGAAGGGTTTGGCAATAACGTTCAGCGCCCCCAGCGCTTGATACTGCTTCACTTCCGGGGGCTGCACCTTGGCGGTGAGAAAAATCACCGGAATCATGGCTGTAGCAGGATTGGCCCGCAGGTTTTGCAAAGTGGTCGGCCCATCCATGCCCGGCATCATCACGTCCAGCAGGATCAAATCCGGCGCAAAGCCGCCTACTTTATCCAAAGCCTCCTGCCCTCCTCCACAGATCATCACTTGGTAGCCGCCTACGATTTCCAGAGCCAGTTTAGCCACAGCCTGAATATCCGGTTCGTCTTCCACATAAAGTATGCGTTTTAAGTTCATGGCGTTATTTTCCTTAGTCTAAGTGTTAACAAAAAGCAGACGCTTAAGGGTATCCAGTAAATCCTGATTGGGAATGCGTGTCTTGATAAGTACCGATTGCACATTTGCTAATTGCTCCTCAGTCATTTCGGAACCGGACAGCACAATCACCGGCGGTTCGGGATTCAGCAGTTTCAGATCCGCCAAAAGTTCCCAGCCACTACCGTCAGGCAAACCAATGTCCAACACCACCAAATCGTAACGCTCAAGCGCTAGTTTGGCGCGCGCTTCGCTCAGACTATTGGCGACGTCAAAATCGGCCAAATCGCGGCCGATGGTCGCGACAATTTGATGCAGGTCGGCATCATCTTCTACATGCAGAACCCGTGATTTACGAGCCGACTGAGTCGGCAGAAAGCGAAGCACCGCAGCAATTAAGCGTGACTCATCAAACGGTTTGTCGATCCAGTCGATGGCATTAAAATCACCATTGATTGCCAGTTTGCCTTCTTCGGTATAAGCCGACACCACGATGATAGGCAGTTTCTCGGTCGCGGCTTGACTGCGAATATGGCGAATAAGCGAGACGCCGCTTTGATCCGGCAGCATCAGGTCCAAGGTCATAGCTTGGTATTCGTTATGCGCAAGATAATTGAGGGCGAGCTCGCCGTTGGCGGCCACATCGACCTGATAACCGGCGCGGTGCAGCATCATCGACAACAGTGCCGCAATGTCCGGATCATCCTCCACCACCAGTAGGCGCGGCGCACCCAGAATAGCGGTACTAGCCGGTTGTTGCATTATTTCCTGCGGTCGCCAAATCGGTAATTGAAAATGAAATCGCGCTCCTTGGCCTTCCTCGGAATGGAAGCCTATCAGTCCGTTCATGCGCTCGATGAGCTCCTTGCTGATGGCCAGCCCCAGCCCCGTACCTCCTTTTTGCCGGGTATCCGATGAATCCGCCTGGGAGAATTTCTGAAAAATGCGCTTGCTGAATTCATCGGAAATGCCTGGGCCGTGGTCGACAACTTCGACCTGGACCACATTTTTTCGCTGCCGTACAGCGATTTCAACCTGAGCACCGGCAGGCGAAAACTTGGCCGCATTGGACAGAAAATTGGTTAATACTTGCTGCAGCCGTCCGCTATCAACCCGAACCTGTATATCGCCGACTCGCTCGATCAGTTCAAAATTCACTTGATATTGCTCGCCATAGGCGTGAACGGCTTCCAGCGTTTGTTCCACTAACGGCATCAGCGGTTGCGGCTGTAAATCAAGCTGCATTTTACCGGCCGCCAGTTTTTCCATGTCCAGCAGATCGTTGATCAGCAACGCCAGACGCTTACTGTTCTTGTAGGCAATATCCAGCATTAATTTTGCCTGTCCCGGCAGTTCGCCCAAAGCGCCGCCAACAACCAGACCCAGCGCCCCACTGATAGAAGTAAGCGGTGTGCGCAGCTCATGGCTTACGGTGGAGACAAACTCGGTCTTCATCAGCTCCACCCGTTTGCGTTCCGTGATATCGCGCACTAATCCGATAAACAACGGCTGCCCTTGGTGAATACTCCGCGACACGGCAAGATCCATCGGAAAAATACTACCATCCTTACGTCGCCCTTCCACTTCGCGCCCAGTGCCGATAATGCGAGGTATTCCGGTAGCTTGATAGTTATGGAGATACCCGTCATGCTCGCTATGGTAAGGCTCGGGCATCAGCATATTGACGTTCCTGCCGATAATTTCGTCCGCCGCATAACCGAAAATACGTTCACCGGCGAGATTAATCGATTGAATGGCACCCCGATTATTGATGGTAATGATGCCGTCGATAACGTTATCGAGGATAGCCTGAGTATGCAGAACGTTCTCCTGTAAGACTCGCTCAACCGACTTGCGCTCGGTAATGTCCCGCACCAAACCAATGAACAACAGCTGCCCATTGTGAGAGCTTCGCGATACCGCAAGATCCAACGGAAAAACACTACCGTCCTTGCGCAGTCCTTCCACCTCACGACCACTGCCGATGATGCGTTCTACACCGGTTGCATGGTAATTTTCGAGATAACCGTCATGTTCGCTGTGGTAAGGCTCGGGCATCAGCATATTGACGTTCCTGCCGATAATTTCGTCGGCTGTATAGCCGAAAATAGCTTCCCCGACAAGATTAATCGATTGAACAATACCCTGACTGTCAATGGTAATAATGCCGTCGATAACGTTATCAAGGATAGCCTGAGTGTGTTGAGCATTCTCATGAATGACACGCTCGGCCGCCTTACGCTCGGTAATATTTCGCACCACATTCACAAACAGCGCCTCCTGCCCCTGCTCAGACAGCAGTTGTATGGAGACCTCCACCGGCATGGTGTGTCCCTCCTTGTGCCGGTGAACTGTTTCAAAAACAACCGATGCTTTGTTGCCGTCCAAAAGCGGTTGCAAACGTTCTCGAAAACTCGCCTCAGTGAACTCCGGTTTGATGTCCAATGGACTCATGTGCAGCAATTCTTCGATGCTGTAGCCCAGTTGCATCGTTGCGCCCAGATTCGCATAGGTAAGACCTAAAGTATCCGGTCGAAACATGAAAATGCAATCGTGAATCTGGTCAAGCATGGTCTTGAATTCTTTAACGGCTTTATAATTCCGAATTTCCTTACTAATATCATGGGCGATGCCCAAATAGCCGGTGATGCTCCCCTCTGCCGTGCGCATGACCGTTATGATCAGCGATACTTGCACATTCCGGCCATCCACACAAACGTAAGTCCATTGCTGTTGCTCGCGGCCATGCAGCTCGGGGTTATGTACAAAAACCCGAAAACCCTCAATCGGGACGCCGTATTCCTGAGACAGTTTTAAACCACGGACAGCAATTTCGGAAGCAAGATGAAATAACGCGGGGGTTTGTTTGCCAACCAGCTGATCGGCGCTATAACCCAGCAACAGCTCGGCGCCACGATTGAATACGGTAATAACACCTTGCGGATCGGTAGCAATAATAGATACCTCGGTCGCAGCATTGAGAACAGTGCCCAACAGGTCAACGGATTGGTCTGGATTATTCATTATTTATTTTCGGGTTCTGAGAAAAACTCACATATATTAAGGATTTCGGTCAATTGCTCCAGAAAAACATCCACCAGATATGGATCAAAATGTATTCCGCGATTTTCCTTGATCAGGCCAACAGCCGCCTCAACCGTCCATGCTTTTTTGTAGGGACGCACCGACGTTAATGCATCGAACACATCAGCCAACGCCGCGATACGTCCGGTCAACGGAATCGCCTCGCCGGACAGGCCATAAGGATAACCGCTGCCGTCCCATTTCTCGTGATGGGTAAGGGCAATTTCTCTGGCAGACGTCATTAAGTCGGAATCGTCGCCTTCGAGAATATTGGCTCCGATGAGGGCGTGAGTTTTCATGGTTTCCCATTCTTCGGGTTCGAACTTGCCGGGCTTAAGCAGGATATGATCAGGGATGCCGATCTTGCCTATGTCGTGCATAGGGCTGGCATGCAGTATTAATTCGCAATCGGCCTTGTTCCAGCCGATGGATTTTGCCAACAAGGCCGAGATATGACTCATACGCAGAATGTGATTGCCGGTTTCGTTATCGCGATATTCGGCAGCGCGGCCCAATCGTTGTACAACCTGTAACCGGGTGCGGTGCAGTTCATCAGTACGCACCCGCACCATTTCATCCAGTACGTCTTTCTGGTCGTAGAGCAGGCGATGCGCCAATTGTGCATCGAGCATGTTGCGCACCCGCGCCAGCAGTTCGTTGCGATCGAAAGGCTTGGAGATAAAATCGCGCGCGCCGACATTGAGTGCGCGCAACAAAAAATCCCGCCCATGCTGTGCGGTGAGTATCACCACGGGAGGAAATAACGCGTCGTCAAGCGCCTTGAGCTGTGCCATCACCTCGAAGCCGTCCAGATGAGGCATGTTGATGTCCAATAAAATCAGGTCGGTACGTTGCTGTCGGTAGACCTCCAGCACTTGTCTTGGATCCTGCACCAATACCAGATTGCTATAGCCCTGAGCAGACAGCATTTTATCCAGCAGCTTCAGGTTTACCGGCTCGTCATCTATAATCAGAATACGGGCGTCTTCCTTCTTATATAGCATGTTTGTAGTCATATATATGTTTAATGGGTCTGCCTTGACTGTAGATCAACGCTATCGTTCTTCACATTTTGATGCTGATGTTGAACAGTATCAGCCGCCGCCCTACATACCAAAAAATATGTAGAAAATGACCGCTGCAACACCGATTACAACCAGTTTTATTTTATTAAACAAAGATTGCTCCCGCCAAAAAAACAGCAAACCAGCTTTCTTCCGTGACCAATAGGCGGTCTGGTTGTTTTTAATCCGCCGACAAAAAGGAGGTACTGCCCGCCCCAAGCGATATAGCCCATAAAAAACAAACGGCACCATGATATAAAAGACAATAACCTGAGTGGCATGAACATCGGTTTCGAAAAGATGTTCGACGAGATGATCCAGACTGGATTCGATAAACTCAAAGGCCAGGTGGCAAAACTCAAGGAATAATTCAAGCAGGTGATGGAGCAATTCCAATAATAAGCCGAATACCATGCCGGGCGCGGTAATAATGGTAATGACAGCAGCCAGGATAAAGCCGTTTATCCAGAGTTGTCGCGTCCTCTTTTTCGCTACATGCTTGATCAACGATTCCCGATCTTCAGCTTCCATATTCATAAAATGAGCGCCAACAAAGTAAGGATACTGGCTATCGTTTAATTCATTGTTTTTGCAATAAACAACCGTGCCGTAAGTTACGATTTCCGTCATGCTCGATACCAGCAGTATCCTGATTGCCAGATAGTCGCCTTCTTTAAGCGCGTCTTCGCAATTAAAAGCCATGCCGCCGGCACTTATGTTGACGTCACGGGTTTCATTCCCCCTAAATTGAAGGTCCGGCCGGTTCCTTTCTAACTTGGGCAATTGCGTTGCCGAATTTTGCAATGCCGTTTCAAGATGGGTAGAAAATGAACTGTTATTTAGCAAATTATCGAAAACAGGTTGCGGTTCGGTTAGCAGTTTTTCATCTATTTTTTGGTAAAACAGATTAACTTCATCATAAATTCGAAAAAAAACTCTTCGGTTTTTATTTTTCGTCACGTTGATCTTATC
>Ga0208882_1000298_pt1 | contig 23637 bp, 17 predicted proteins | sample LakWasMet14_LOW5_2_FD_183862 | JGI IMG/M metagenome (GOLD analysis project Ga0208882, IMG submission 183862) | Freshwater sediment methanotrophic microbial communities from Lake Washington under simulated oxygen tension - Sediment Metagenome... | ecosystem: Environmental > Aquatic > Freshwater >...
TCGGGCCCCGCTTCAATACGGACTATTTGTGCATTTGCCGACAGCGGTTCGACGAACTCTGCGTAATCGGGGCCGACTTCGCTGTCGATTATCCGCCGCGTTACCAAATCCACGCGCCCGACATTCGACTGTTTTGCCAGTGCCTTGGCCAGCTCAACGACATATTTGGTTTGACCGCCGGTATCCGCGTCGCGTCCCAATTCCAGATCGCGGCCTCTAATCAAGCCGTGAACGCTGATTAACAGGATATATAGCGGTTCGGTATTAGTATTTTCGATCATTGCAGATAGACTCTCTAATTACCGGTGTATTTGAAAACACGCAGGTCATGAATTACGGACTTTTAGCTTCAGTAATTCCGAGCCGTTTTTCTCTGTCCCTAACCGTCTGCAAACCGGTTCGTGTTGCAGTGGATTAGTCCCGGTGAATCAAAGGAATTTATTAATTATAGGATTGCACACATTAATCCTTTCTTAAGGAATGTGTACGAAATAACGTGTGAAGTTTGCTAATAGCCGGAGTAAAGGCTTTGCCTGTATGGATGTAGGTAAGCAATGTAGGGTACGCATCGCGTACCTTTGGGGACTTGAGCCAGAAAATGGTACGCGATGCGTACCCTACCGCTGCATGCGCAAGCAAAGCTTGCACTCCCGCTGAAAACTTACGTCGCGAGTTGTTCAAATTGATTCATGGTCATTCCTAAAATTTGATTTTTCGGCTTATTATTTGTTCTGCCTCGCTAAAAATATCATCTGCTACCCGGAGTTACGGACTCTGCTGCGTTCCAAGTCGGCAAGCTTTTCAAATTCCTCTTTTTGATTCAAATCAACGCCGACGCTGACTATAAAGCTGGTGACGGCTTCAATATCCATGCTCGATTTAACGACCTTCGATTGATGCACAATAATAGTAAATCCGGAAGTCGGGTTGGGCGAAGTCGGCACATAGACCACCAGCATTTCGCCTATTTTATTGGTGACATAAGCCGGCACCCATAAGCCTTCCTTAGGGTATTCAATTAAAACAATTTCCTTGGCGATGCTTTTTTCCTGGCTGCCGAGCAGATTGACCAGTTTTTTACTGACCCTGTAAATCGTCCTGATCATTGGAATCCGGTTAATCAGTAACTCAATTTGAGACAGCACCCACATTTTTTCGGATACTGTGACCCTATAGCCGGTATAAGTAATCGCAACAAAAGACAGCGTGAATGCCAGAACGGTTATAAAGACATTGTTGGAGTATCCGTAAATATCAATAAAAAAGTCCCTCAGGATGGTCTCCAAAAACACCAGGACTTGCATGACAATAACGACCGGAATGAGCGCTAAAATACCGACTATAAAATATTTCAGGCTGGATTTGATAAAATTAAGCATGTTTGACTCCTGATCTTTTTACCACAGTTAAGAAAGCTTTTATAAGTCGTTATACATAGCTTCCTTTTTATTTCGCGCTAGTCCCCGCCGCTGCTTTGGGCCGAAACAAACGCATAAAAAACTTTTCTATTTCAACCAATATAAATACGCTGGAGGCGACGGCGATAATCATTTGCCAGATAGGCGCGTTTATATCAACCGTGCCGAATAAGCGTTACATAGGCGGCCAACATGCGGCCCATAATGGCGTTTCGGAGGCTCGAAAGCCAGCGTCAGCGATAACGTTACCGCAGTAATCATGTTCACCCACAATATTTGCACCGGAGTGATCAGCAACGTTTCGCCCATGACGATAGCCGCGATGATAATCAACGCTTCACCGACACCGGTAGGCAAAATAAAAATAATCGACTTAAGCAGGTTGTCGTAAATACCGCGGCCTTCTTCAACGGCAGGGGCTATCGAAGCGAAATTATCATCCGCCAACACCATTTCGCTGGTTTCCTTGGCGACTTCGGTGCCCTTTTTGCCCATTGCTATACCGACATCGGCGCGTTTTAGCGCCGGCGCATCATTAACGCCGTCACCGGTCATGGCTACCACATGCCGCTTGCAGCGCAATCACCAAACGCAGCTTAGCCTCCTGCCGGCTTAAGCCCTGTGCGGTGCCGACCAAAGCCTCGTAAATTGCATCGGGGGAAAGGGCATGCCAAGAGTGGCTTTCCGATGGATTTTTTTTGTTCATCATTAATGACCTCATGGTGATTATTAACTGATGTTACGCATTGCCCAAGAAAACATAAAAACACGAAAAAACTGTATACGCAATCCGTTCGAGGTAGTTCGATCCATCAAGGAAGCGATGTCGATTTACAACTCACTATAACTATACGCTGGTTACCAAGCTGGAGAGACTGTGAAAGTCTTTTGTTTAAGAGATTAACCACGGAGGACACTGAGAACACGGAGTTTTTAATCTATTGAATGAATGGGATTATTTTCTCCGTGTCCTCGGCAACTGCTCCATGCGTTGCTCTACCTCCTGCGTCCGTGCAGTCGTTCGTGTTCTCTGTGGTAAATAATCCTTTCAGCCTGATTTGGATAATACTTTCACAGTCTCTGGAGCTTGGAAACCGGCAATGGCAGTGTCGTAACTCGTCGGGACGAGGTAACGGTTCCAGGTAATGAATGTGCCGTATGATTGAGATTCTTGACGACATCCTAACTTGGCTGTCAACTGAAAGCGAAAAAGACCAAAAAGGATACGCTCACGGTAAAAGAAGCAAGCCATTTTGTTTTTTGGACTGAAGACAATTCTTTCCAGTAATTGCCAAGGCATGATTTACACTGCAATCTCGCTGCAAGGAGCCGTGTTTTGAGCCGGTTATAAAGGCCCGGCAGCTCTCGCCATAAGCAATAGAGGAGGGTGAGCGCGATAGACCAGAGCAGGTAAAAAACGATGATTTGGCTTTGTTCGCGGGTGGTATGGAAAATATGCTCAATGAGGTGTTCAAGGGCAAACTCGAACCATTCGAAAGCCAGATGCATGACTATCAGCAATGAGTGCAGCATCACGTCATACATCATTATAACAAGACCGATCAGGATGAATCGGATCAGTATTTCTCGCTTAGCGAATGGAATCATGGCACTGTCTCCACGCAATCGTTTCAATAAAACCCGTTATCAAAAACCAAAGCAATGCCCGGCATCGCTGTTAAACGTCCGAATAAAACTGCACTTTTCCGGTTTCAATGTTGTACATGCCGCCGACAATGCCGATTTCGCCGTTTTTCAACATTGCGTTCAATACCAGGCTTTTGCTTTTGATCTGCTCGACGGTCAGTTGCACATTTTTATCGGCGACCTTTTGCACGAGTTCGTCATGATCCGCGGTGACTTCGACAGCTTCTTCGGCCTGCACGGCATCCACAGCCGGTTTTATTTTGTGCAATAGCCCGCTTAAATGATCCAGCTCGACATGGGCGCAAGCGCCTTTGACGGCGCCGCAATGCGAATGGCCCAGTACCACGATCAACTTGGATCCCGCTATCTTGCAGGCGTATTCCATGCTGCCCAGGATGTCGTCATTGATGACATTGCCGGCGACCCGCGCGCTGAACACATCGCCCAAGCCCTGGTCGAAAATCAATTCGACCGAGGTGCGAGAGTCCATGCAGCTGAGAATAATCGCAATGGGAAATTGCCCTTGCCGGGTATCGTTAATCTGTTCCAATAGATTGCGGTTGGATTCCAGATTATTGACAAAGCGCTCATTGCCTTCTTTCAGCAACGCCAGCACCTTAGCCGGTGTCAGTGATTGCTGGGTGTCGTAGGTGAGCGCCCTGGCATTCTCAACCGGGTCGAGCACGCCGAAACCGCGCAGGTTTTCGATGGTCAACTTGATATGCTTCCGTTGCGCTTCAATTTTAAAGTTTTCAATGATTTCGAAGACATCGTAATCAATGTACTTGGAACGGGTTGCGTCAATCACGACTTCCGAATGATCGGGCAATTGCTCAAGAGTTTTTTGAATATTGGCTTTATTCAAAAAAGAGATGTGTTCGGAAAGCTTGAGTATGGTTTTATTGCCGATGTGCGACTCATTAAAATAAAAAGGGCTTTTGTAATTTTCCAGCAATATCGAAAACAAGGCGCTGACGAGTCCAATAACAAGACCGAGCAGCAAGTTAGTAAAAATCATGCCCAGAATGGTGATGCAGAACGGGATGAAATGATACATGCCCGCGTTGTACATCATGGCGAACGATTGGGGCCGGATCAATTTATAACCGACCACCAGTAACACGCTGGCCAAACTGGCTAACGGAATTTTATTGAGCCATGTTGGAATAAAAAGGACAGCAAACAGCAATAGCAGACCGCATGTAATTGCAGCCGCTTTGGTTTTTGCGCCGGATTGAATGCCGACAGAGCTGCGCACGATGACTTGCGCCAGCGGCAGGCCGCCGATCAGGCCGCTACAGACATTGCCGATGCCCTGGGCAATCAGTTCCCGGTTAGTCGGCGTGACTCTTTTATAGGGATCCATTTTATCGACCGCCTCCACAGAAAGCAGCGTCTTCAAGCTCGCCACTACCGCCAACGTTAACGCGGTCAGGTAAACGGCCGGGTTAGTGAGCTGGGAAAAATCCGGGTAATGAAGTTGATCCAATAAATCGCGGGCATTGTTCAGCACCGGAATCGTAACCAGATGGTTGCCGCCCAGCGCCAAGTCAGGATAAAAATTCTGCAGGCCTTCATTGATCAGCACGGCGACCAAAACCGTGATTAGCACGCCTTGGAACAGCGGGAAAAAACGTTGTTTCTTGATAAACGGCTGTTCCCAGAGGATAAGGATCGCCAACGATATCAGCGAAATCATGATTGCCGTAGGCGAGCTGAATTCCAGCATATGCCCCAGTTCGGAAAAAGACGAATAGTTATCGGCCTGAAAAAAGGAGGTATCGCCCTCGTAATCCAGGTCATAACCCATGGCGTGGGGAATCTGTTTAAGAAAAAGAATAAAGCCCATGCCCGACAACATGCCGTTGATGACGGATGACGGAAAGTAATAGGCGATAACGCCGGCTTTGGACAGCCCCATGATAATCTGGAAAACGCCGGCCACGACCAGGGCAAGCAAAAAGCCATTGAAACCCAGTTTGTCAATGGCTCCCCAGACAATAATCGCGAGCCCGGCAGCTGCGCCGCTGATGCCCAATGAGGAACCGCTTAACGGCGCCACTACCAGTCCGCTGATAATGCCGGCAATCAGTCCCGAGAACAGCGGTGCGCCCGAAGCCAGGGCTATGCCTAAGGACAGCGGTATGGCGATCAGGAAAACGGCAATGCCCGCCGGTAAATCGTATTTCAGGTTGGCGAACAGGTTATTATTAATTTCAGGGCTAGAGTTCATCGGTGTTTCTGTTGTTTGCGTTTTCATGGAATTAACTTCGTTAATATCTTGGATATGATGAGAAACAGGGTGGCGCATAAATAATATTCCTTATTGTGTAGCGAACAAAAGCAACGAAGAAAATGCTTCGGTTGAATGCCGAGCTATAACTCTAGCCTTTTTCCCTTTCAGTAACCTTTCATGACGGAGATGACTCGGTGTCTCTGACGGCTGGCGGTTCGCTCCCGAAGCAGCAATATATGCTCAGAGCGCGATGATGAGGCGTACAAATCTTTATGGCCTAAAATATTGGTGGTATAGATGGGATCAACGGCCTTATCGTTAAGCCGATAGATAAAACAAGACTCGACTATTTAAAGATCATCCTTTCATGGGAGGTTGAATATGACGAATAAGCTCATCATCGACGGTTCCCACGGCGAAGGCGGCGGGCAAATCCTGCGCAGCTCGTTGAGCTTGGCCGCCCTCGGCGGGCGTCCGGTGCGCATCGAAAACCTCCGCGCGAATAGGAAAAAGCCGGGGCTGGCGGCGCAGCACCTGACTTCGGTACGGGCGGCCGCCATGCTCTGCGACGCAGAATTAACGGGTGCGGAGCTCGGTTCGCAAACGCTGCAATTCATCCCCCGCAAGCCGGTTCAGGCCGGCGATTACTTTCTGGATGTGGCCGAGGCGCGGGAAGGCGGCAGCGCCGGCGCGGTCATGCTGGTGCTGCAAACCCTGCTGCTGCCGCTGGCGCTGGCGAAGGGCGCATCTACCGTCGTTTTGCGCGGAGGCACGCACGTCGATATGAGCCCTTCCTACGACTACGTGCATGATGTCTGGCTGCCGATGCTGGCGCGCATGGGAGTAAGAGCCGAGCTGTCCCTGGTACGCTCCGGCTGGTACCCGGTGGGGCGCGGAGAAATCAGGTTGCGCATATCGGGAGCCGGAAAATTGCGCCCGTTGCGCATTGAACATCGCGGTTCGTTGCGGACGATCACCGGGCGCGCATTGGTCGCCAACCTGCCGGACCATATTAGTGAGCGCATGGCCAGCCATGTCCGAGACCTTCTGCAGCAAGTTGGGATGACCGTGGACATCGAAGCGGTCGTTATGAACGCGGCCTGTCCAGGAGCCGGCTTGTATTTGACCGCGCATTATGAAAACAGCCTGGCCGGTTTCGGCGCTCAAGGCAAACGCGGCAAACCCGCCGAGCAGGTCGCCGAAGAGGCTTGTGCCGCGCTGCTGCAACACTATCGCTCGGGCGCGGCCCTGGAACAGCATCTCGCCGACCAGTTAATCCTGCCGGCCGCGTTGTGCCGAGGAGAATCCGTTTTTAGCGTCGAGCGCATCAGTCCGCATCTCGTGACCAATGCTTGGGTGGTTGAGCGTTTCGGGCTGGCGCGGATAGACATCGTTCCGGCTACTGAAGGCACCGGTCTGGTCAAAGTCTTTACCGGCGGGTAACTCAAGCATGATGCCCATCCAAGACCTCCTGCATCGCATCCGCTGGGACCCGGAATTCGGCCGCGGCGAATTTGTTATCGGTTATTACGACCGGCTTGAACACGAAATCATCCGCGTACCGTTCCTTCAAGTCGCATTCCCAAAGGATGCCCCTGGGGTTTTCGAGTTGACCGACCGGGAGGGGCAAATTCATACCATTCCGTTGCATCGGGTCAAGGCGGTTTACAAGAACGGCGAGCTGATCTGGCACCGGGACTGAGCGGGGACGCGGAAGAGACTGTGAAAGTATTATCCAAATCAGGCTGAAAGGGTTATTTACCACGGAGAACACGAACGACTGCACGGACGCAGGAGGTAGAGCAACGCATGGAGCAGTTGCCGAGGACACGGAGAAAATAATCCCATTCATTCAATAGATTAAAAACTCCGTGTTCTCCGTGTCCTCCGTGGTTAGTCTCTTAATCATCCCCGTAAATTACCGTCGCTCTGTCGCTAGCAAGGCGTAGGCCGCTGCTTGTTGGACTGATCGCCATACACTATCCGGAGAATTTCCCGTTTCGCTTCCAGCCAGTCGCGCAGCTCATTGCCAGGTTTAAAAGCGCGTTTTTCCGCTTTGTAATAGGCCGCTTCGGCAATCATCGACGTAAGATTCGGGTCAAGCTCGTAGACAGGAGCGGGATAATCCGGGGTGAAGCCAAACTTGATCAGGCCGAAAACGGTTTGCGGTGAGCTGCCTTTAATGCCGATTTCCTTAGGCTCAAGCTCTGCCAAAGTGCCGAACAGGCGATCCCATAGTGAAAAAACCGCGCCGTAATTATTATCATGCTCCTTGCGCTCCGTCGAATGGTGCGCGCGGTGTAAATAGGGCACGATGATGACTTTTCCGAGGCGTTGCTCGCCGCGGAATGAAATATTGGTGTGATGAAACATGATGAACAGGGTCAACAGAGCTTCATTGATGAGTACCATCGATTGGGTTATGCCCAGGATGACGATATAAGCTGATTTCACCACAGTGAGAATGGTCAGTTCCACGATATGCAGCCGGAACGCGGTTGAAACATTTAAGTAAGGATCATTGTGATGCACTTTGTGAAACATCCACAGGCCATCAAAGCTGTGACTGGCTTTGTGCCACCAGTAGAGCAGCAGGTCGAGCAACAGAAACGACAGCAGCGCCTTCCATACAGGATTGACGACATAACTTAGCAATCCGCTGTCGGAGTTAGGGTTGGCCATCATTAACAACGGCGTTGCCGACAGCAACGAAATAATGAGGCTGTTAAAAACAAACAGGCCGACATTGGTTTGATAAGACTGGCGCGATTGTTTTAAGGTTAATCTGCACTTAGGGTTATTAAGTTCGAGAACCGCCAGAACGACAAAAGCAATAAACAGCGTTAATGTCGCCAGCTTTCCCGACATACCGGATAGCCAAACTAAGTAGGATTCAACCAAAGTAATTAAGGAGGTGATTTCGCTGGACATTGTCTTTTCCTCAATATAAAAACGCTTAACCCGTGCAAGACATTTTAAGTAAAGGCGATGACAATTTGATGAAAAAAGCTTGGGTTAATGCCGGTGTACTCAGCTTCTTTACTTTAGAAAATGCCTTGATTAAATATACGCAAAATCTACGCCATAAATTGCCCTTAGCTGAGTAAGAGCGTAAAGCGCGGCTCAAGATTCTCTGCAAGCCATGATTAGCAAAGGTTTTGGATGTAGATGGAAAAACAAAAAGATTGCCGCCCTGTTGAGAAAGTTTACTTTTTAGCCCTAAGATTGCATCAGTTCTGTGCAATTTTTTTTATTTTTGCACCTTTGCAACAACAAAAGGATGTATTTATCGATTGCCTATCCGGCTTCTTTCCATATGGCATTTTTTAAAAAAGGGTGAATTTGGCGGGCTTAAGCGCTGGGCATCTGATTTATCAAACTGTTGTTACGCACAGTTACGCACAGATAGTTTTTGTCCTGTTTATCGCACTGCCTGGAGGTTGAGCAAGGAGATGGGTTCAACTCGCGGCGCAGCGCGCCTTAACTGCGTTCCCACGCAGCGCGTGGGAACGAGCGGAAAGGTAGTGACGATAGCACGGATAGAATCCGCGAAGCTGTTTCCTTTATGAAATTGCCGCCGTACGGCAACGCTACCCAACTGTTGGCTGACAGACAGCGTTTGGGCAGCCACTGTTGGTTTTCAAGCAGCCGTTGATAGATTCTGAATAAAGTTCAAATAAAAACAATGCCATAAGAATTGGTATAAAGCTTGCCTTATCAAAAATACATTTGGGAATGCCGCAAAACTGAGATATGATTTTAAAATCAAATGGGCATTTGAATTTACAGTTTAAAACGCCCGGCACAACCTTGTCCTTAACTCTCTTTCATGACAAATTTTAAAACCCCCAAGGCAGAGATCACCCGCAACCGGCTGTTAACCGCAGCCAGCCGGATCTTTGCCGAAAAAGGTTTTCAGGAAGCGACGATAGCCGAAATCTGCGAGCAGGCGAAAGCCAATATTGCTTCGGTCAACTATCATTTCCGCGACAAAGAAACCCTCTATCTGGAATCCTGGCGTTTTGCCTTTAACCGGGAACTTGACCTGTATCCGCCCGACGGCGGCCTGATGGACGACGCACCGGCGGAACAACGGCTGGCCGAGCGCATTAAATCCCTGGTTTGCCGGATGGGCGATGAGAACTCCTATTCGTTTGCGATTATTCATAAGGAAATGGCGCAGCCGACCCGGCTGCTGGCCGATATTCTGGAAAAGGAGATCAACCCGCAGCGCCTGCAAATGTTTATATTGCTGAAAGAATGCCTGGGTCAGGCGGCCAGCGAGCAACATATCCAATACTGCCATGCCAGCATCATGGGCCAATGTTTTCAGTTGTTGCGCTTGAAACACATGCAAGGCGCCCGGCCATTCCGAAGCCATCCCAGCGATCTGAGCGACATCAAGGCGTTTGCCGAACATGTCGTGCAATTCTCGCTGGCCGGCATTCAAGCCATCCGCTCTCAAACTCTTAATTAAACCGATCGTATGAGTCAAAACATTCGCCAGGAATCACTCCCGCTAACCAGCCGGCGCAAGGCTTTTTTGCTGCCCGTGTTATTGCTCGCTCTGGCTGTTGCCGCCGGAGGCATTTATTCGCAGTATTCGGCAACGGCGCCGGATAAAAAATCCGTTTTCGGCGGTGGCAAGCGCGGACGCGACGACGACACGCCGCCGGCAGTGGCCATAGAAACCGTCGGCCAGGGCGATTTTCCGGTGTACCTGAACGGCTTGGGCACGGTCACCGCATTGCGCACCGTGACCGTGAAGCCCAGGGTTGATGGAGAATTGATCAAAGTATTATTTACCGAAGGCCAGATGGTGAAGGAAGGCGACCTGCTGGCGGAAATCGATCCGCGTCCGTTTCAGGTGCAGTTGCAGCAGGCCGAAGGTCAGCTGATGCGCGATGAAGCACTGCTGAAAAATGCCCGTTTAGACCATGAACGTTATCTGACCCTGCTGGAACAGGATTCGATTTCCGCGCAGCAGACCGTGACCCAGGAAGCCCAGGTTAAACAGTACCAAGGCGTCGTGGAAATGGATAAGGCCCAGGTCAACAATGCCAAACTGCAACTCAGCTATGCCAAGGTGACCGCGCCGATTCCCGGACGGGTCGGCCTGCGCCAGATCGACCAGGGCAATATCGTCCATGCCAATGATACCAACGGCTTGGTGGTGATTACCCAACTACAGCCGATCAGCGTGGTTTTCACCCTGCCCGAAGACAAGGTGCAAGCGGTGGTGCAGCGCTGGCGCGCCAATGAGCCGGTCACCGTGGAAGCCTATGACCGGGCCGGTAAAATCAAACTGGCCGAAGGCAAATTGCTGGCGTTCGATAACCAGATCGACTCCACGACCGGCACGCTCAAACTCAAGGCCCAATTCGATAACAACGAACGCAGCTTGTTCGCGAACCAGTTCGTCAATATCAGAATGCATCTGGACACCCTGAAAGACGCAACGCTGGTTTCCAGCGCCGCTATCCAGCACGATACCCAAGGCGCTTTTGTGTACGTGGTCGACCCGCAGCTTACCGTACAGGTGCGCCGCGTCACGCTGGGGCCGACCGAAGCCGACAAGGCGGTGGTGCTGAGCAATCTTGCCGCCAACGAAACGGTGGTAGTGGAAGGCATCGACCGGCTGCGCGACGGCGGCCGGGTCGATATTGCCCGAAAAGACGGCCAAGCCGTCGCGGCCAGCCCGGAGTCGCAAGCCAAGCCCGAAGGCAAATCGCGTAAAAAAGATCGGCGCCCTTAATAAGTCCACGAACAAGCACGAAAGCCACGAAAAGAGATCGCTATGTTGAATTGCGCCGTTATTTACCCTTTAGGGGACAAGCTCCAACTTGGCAGCTATGCCAATTCCCAAGCTGGAGCCCGCGCAATGGCTGGAGTGCAGGCTTCGCCTGCCAGCGCAAGCGAAGCTTGCACTCCTCAATTTAGTATTGCTTTGAATACTTTAGGCGCTAGTTCCCAAGCACCAGAGACTTTAATCAGGCCGAGAAAATTATTCACCACAGAGAACACGAAGGACACGGAGAGAATAATTCTATCAACTCAAGCTATTAGAATCTTCGTGTTCTCGGCAACTGCTCCTGCGTTGCTCTACCTCCTGCATCCATGCAAGTCGTCTGTGTCCTCTGTGGTTACTCTTGGATTTTTTCTTAAACCGAATGCTTTCACAATAGGTGTAGGCCGGAATAAGCCGATTCGAGCGACAGCAAGAATCGGCGTTTCCGGCAATTCCCACCCGAATTCGCCGGAAACGCCCGCCTTTGCTGACGCCGGGCGGACTTATTCCGGCCTACTTCGAGATATGCCTTTCGCGTCTTTCATGGGCAACCTGATTCCCTAAACCGACTATGACCCCAGCCAATCCTAACCTGTCGAATTTCAATCCCTCCCGGCTGTTCATTCTGCGCCCGGTGGCGACCTCGCTGCTGATGGTGGCGATGCTGCTGGTCGGCATTCTGGCTTACCGGCTGCTGCCGGTCTCGGCATTGCCGCAAGTCGATTACCCGACTATACAGATAGTTACCTTGTATCCGGGCGCCAGTCCCGAAGTTATGACGTCGGTGATTACAGCACCCCTGGAACGGCAGTTCGGCCAGATGCCCGGACTCACCCAGATGTCATCGACCAGCTCCGGTGGCGCGTCGGTAATCACCTTGCAATTCAACCTGAATCTGGACCTGGATATTGCCGAACAGACTGTGCAGGCGGCCATTAATGCGGCCGGAAGCTTCCTGCCCAAAGACTTGCCGCAGGCGCCGATTTACAGCAAGGTCAATCCGGCGGATACTCCGATCATGACGCTGGCGGTCAGCTCCAAAGCCATGCCGCTATTCAAGGTCGAAGACCTGGTCGATACCCGGCTGGCGCAGAAAATCGCGCAATTGCCGGGCGTCGGCATGGTCGGCATCAGCGGCGGCCAGCGGCCTGCGGTGCGGATTCAGGCCAATCACAAGGCGCTGGCCGCGTACGGCATCAGCCTGGAAGACGTGCGCAGCGTGATCGCCGCCGCCAACGTCAACCAGCCCAAAGGCACGTTCAACGGGCCGATGCGCTCGGCGATCATCGACAGCAACGATCAGCTGCGTTCGGCGGCGGAATATCGCGGCCTGGTGATCGCTTACCGCAACGGCGCGCCGGTGCAGTTGTCCGACGTCGCCGAAGTGGTCGACGGCGCGGAAAATGTGCGGCTGGCGGCCTGGGCCAACGATAACGCGGCGGTGATCGTCAACATCCAGCGCCAGCCGGGCGCCAATGTGATCGAGGTTGTCGACAGTATCAAGGAACTGCTGCCGAAATTGCAGGCTTCCCTGCCGCTGAATGTCGAAGTGCTGCCGCTGACCGACCGCACCGTGACCATACGCGCCTCGGTGCATGACGTGCAATTCGAGCTGCTGCTGGCGATCGCGCTGGTGGTGATGGTGATTTTCCTGTTTCTGCGCAATATCCCGGCCACCATCATTCCGGGCATTGCGGTGCCGCTGTCGCTGGTGGGCACGTTTGCGGTGATGTATCTGGCCGGTTTCAGCATCAACAACCTGACACTGATGGCGTTGACCATCGCCACCGGTTTCGTGGTCGATGATGCGATCGTGGTGATTGAAAATATCTCCCGTTACATCGAGCGCGGCGAATCACCGCTGAAAGCCGCTTTAAAAGGCTCCGAACAGATCGGCTTTACCATCATCTCGCTGACTTTTTCATTGGTCGCGGTGCTGATTCCGCTGCTGTTCATGGGCGACGTGGTCGGGCGGCTGTTCCGGGAATTCGCAATCACGCTGGCGGTGGCGATCCTGATTTCGGCAATCGTGTCGCTGACCTTGACGCCGATGATGTGTTCCAAGATGCTGCGTCCGGGACTGGTTCATGAAGAACAAGCCGACGGCTGGTTCGACCAGCTGATTGCCCGTTACGGCCGTACCCTGGAATGGGTGTTGCAGCGGCAAGCCCTGACCATGGCGGTGTTCTTCGCTACCGTGGCGCTGACCGTGGCGTTGTATATTTTCATCCCGAAAGGCTTTTTCCCGATCCAGGATACCGGCACTATCCAGGGCATTTCCGAAGCGCCGCAAAACGTGTCGTTCGCGGCAATGGCCGAGTACCAGCAAAAGCTGGGCAAGCTGATACTTGATGATCCGGCGGTCGACAGCCTGTCGTCGTTTATCGGCGTCGACGGCATCAATACCACCCCCAACAGCGGCCGTTTCCTGATTAACCTGAAACCGCATGCCGAACGCCCGGACAATGCCACTGAAGTCATCGCCCGGCTGAAAACCAAACTGGCCGGATTGACCGGAGTGACCCTGTATTTGCAGCCGGTGCAGGATATGACCATGGAAAACCGGGTCAGCCGCACTCAATACCAGTTTACGCTGGAGACGCCCGACATGGATGAACTGAACCGCTGGACGCATAAGCTGGTCGAAGAACTAGGCGGCCAGCCGGAATTTGCCGATGTGGCCAGCGATGTGCAGGATCAGGGTCAGCAAGTCTATGTCAACATCGACCGCAGCACCGCCAGCCGTCTCGGCATCAGCACCGCCGCCGTGGACAATGTGCTGTACAGCGCTTACGGGCAGCGGCTGGTTTCGACCATTTTCACCCAGTCCAACCAGTACCGGGTGGTGCTTGAAGTCGATCCCGCCGCCCAGAGCACCCCGGAAACCCTGAACGATTTACGGATTCCGTCCAGCAACGGAACGCAGGTGCCGCTGTCGGCAATCGCCGACATATCGGAACGGCCGACGCCGCTGTCGATCAATCATCTCGACCAGTTTCCGGTCGCGACGCTGTCGTTTAACCTGGCGCCGGGCGCGGCGCTGGGCGATGCGGTTAATGCCATCGACCGCGTCAAGCAGGAAATCGGCTTGCCGCTAAGCATCCGCACCAGTTATCAGGGCGCGGCGCTGGCGTTCAAAGCCTCGCTGGACAACACGCTGTGGCTGATTCTGGCGGCGATCGTCACCGTGTACATCGTGCTCGGCGTGCTCTACGAAAGCTATATCCACCCGGTCACCATCCTGTCCACGCTGCCTTCCGCCGGGGTTGGGGCATTGCTGGCTTTGATCGTTTCCGGCGGCGATCTGGGCATCATCGGCATTATCGGCATTATTCTGCTGATCGGCATCGTCAAGAAAAACGCGATCATGATGATCGATTTTGCTTTGGAAGCCGAGCGTAAGCAGGGCCTGCAGCCGAGAGAGGCAATTTTCCAGGCCTGCCTGCTGCGCTTTCGGCCGATCATGATGACGACGCTGGCGGCATTGCTGGGCGCGTTGCCGTTAATGCTGGGCAGCGGCGTCGGCTCGGAGCTGCGCCATCCGTTGGGTATAACGATGGTCGGCGGCTTGCTGCTGAGCCAGTTATTGACGCTGTACACCACGCCGGTGATTTATTTGTGGATGGACAGCCTGGCCCGGCGCGTATCCGACCGGCTGGGCCTGAATCCGGCTGAAAGCGACGGAAATTTGTGATGAATTTAAGAACCGCAATTTGTCCACGAAAAGCACGAAAGACACGAAAAGTCATTGGGCGAAATTTTCGTGCTCAATGCCGGTCGGGGTTTGTACCCACGACCGAAACGTTTCAAGGACTCAATAGATTACGAAACGTGAGTGACGGGGTTGCAAACCCCGTCACGCGCAGTTTTATCGTTCCCACGCTCCGGCGTGGGAATGCAGGAGTAGACGCTCCAGCGTCCCGGAACCTGTGTGAGGCAAATGTTTTTGGCGGCGAGCCGGTATTTCGCAACGCTGGAGCGTTGCGGACTGAATTCCCACGCCGGAGCGTGGGAACTATGTATAAGGTCATATTGTGGAATTTTTCGTGCTTTTCGTGTCTTTCGTGGACAAAAAACAGGTTTTCTTGAGATGAACCTGTCGGCACTGTTTATTTACCGGCCGGTCGCGACCACGCTGCTGACGCTGGCCATCGCCCTGGCCGGCGCCTTGGCTTATATGAATATGCCGGTCGCGTCGTTGCCGCAGGTGGATTTTCCGACCATCAGCGTGCAAGCCAAATTGCCGGGAGCCAGTGCCGAAACCATGGCCGCAACGGTCGCCACGCCGCTGGAGCGGGCCTTGGGGCGCATCGCCGGCATTACCGAAATGACGTCCAGCAGCTCGCTGGGTTCCACGCAGATTACCTTGCAGTTCGATCTGGACCGCGATATCAACGGCGCGGCCCGCGATGTGCAGGCGGCCATCAATGCCGCCGCCAGCCTGTTGCCTGACAACATGCCGAGCCGTCCCAGTTACCGGCAGGATAATCCTTCCGATGCGCCGATTTTGATACTGGCGCTGACCTCCGAAACGCTCGATCGCGGGCAGATTTACGATGTCGCTTCGACGATCCTGGCGCAGAAAATAGCGCAGGTTCCCGGCATAGGCCAGGTTGTGCTCGGCGGCGCGGCGCTGCCGGCGGTCCGGGTCGAGCTGAACCCGAATGCGTTAAGCAAATACGGCGTCGGCCTGGAGGATGTCAGGAACACGATTAACCAAGCCAACACCACGCAGCCGAAAGGCGTCATGGAAAACGGCGGCCAGCGCTGGCAGATTCAGGCCAATGACCAAGCCCGCAAAGCCGAGGATTATAGGCCGCTGATCGTCAGTTATCGCAACGGCGCGCCGATCCGAATTTCCGATCTCGGCGAGGTCGTGGATTCGGTCGAGGATTTGCGCAATACCGGCCTGAAAAACGGCAAGCCTTCAGTGTTGTTGATCATCAGGAAACAGCCGGGCGCCAACGTCATTGCAACTGTCGATCAGGTTCTGGCTATGTTGCCGCAATTGCGCGCCGTCATCCCCAGCGCTATCGACCTGTCGGTGATGGTCGATAGGGCGCAGCCTATCCGGGCTTCGATTGCCGAGGTCGAGCACAGTTTATTGATCGCCATCGGCCTGGTGATTCTGGTGGTGCTGGTGTTTTTGCGGAACCCACGGTCGACGCTGATACCGATCATCGCGGTGCCGGTTTCGCTGCTGGGCGCCTGCGCGGCGATCTATTTTTTAGGTTACAGCCTGAACAATCTGACTTTGATGGCGTTGACCATCGCCACCGGTTTCGTGGTTGACGACGCGATCGTGGTTCTGGAAAACACCAACCGGCACATCGAAAACGGCATGCCGCCGTTTAAGGCGGCGTTGCTGGCGGCCAAGGAAGTCGGCTTTACCGTATTGGCGATGAGTGTGTCGCTGGTCGCGGTGTTCCTGCCGATTTTATTGATGGGCGGCGTACCGGGTCGCCTGTTCAGGGAGTTTGCGGTGACGCTGTCGGCGGCGGTCGCGGTATCGCTGCTGATCTCGCTGACCGTCACGCCGATGCTGTGCGCCCGCTGGCTAGGCCAGGAGAGTTTGCAGCATGGCCGGATCTATCGGGGCATAGGCCGGGCCTTCGATTGGCTGCAAGCGGCTTACGAAAGCTCGCTGCGCTGGGCGCTGCGCCACGGCCGGATCATGATGCTGATTTTACTCGGCACGATCGGCCTCAATGTTTATCTGTACACGGTCATCGACAAAGGCTTTTTTCCGACCCAGGACGGCGGCCGACTGCACGGCGAGATTCAAACCGATCAAGGCACTTCTTTTTGGGCCATGCAGAAAAAGCTTGCCGAATTTTCCGAGCTGTTGATGAAAGACCCGGCGGTCAAGAATGTGGCCGGGATTGGCGGCGTTGGCTCCGGCAGTAATAATGCCAGAGTTTTTGTGGTGCTTAAGCCGCACAATGAACGCGATCCGATTGATCAGGTCATGGAGCGCTTGCACGAAAAGGCCAAGCGCATTCCCGGTGCCAATCTGCATATGAATGCGGCGCAGGAATTGCGCATTGGCGGACGGTCTTCGTCAGGCACGTTCGACTACACCCTGCAATCCGACGATCTGGGCCTGCTCCGGGAATGGATGCCGAAAGTGATTGCCGCGCTATCCAAGCTGCCGGAACTGAGCGATGTCAGCTCCAGCGAGCAAGACAAAGGCCAGCAGATCGGTCTGGTAGTCAACCGGGAGGTGGCGTCGCGCTACGGCATCAGCCAGGCCATGATCGACGCCAGCCTGAACGATGCGTTCGGCCAGCGCCAGGTTTCGGTCATTTACAACCCGCTGAACCAGTATCGGGTCGTGATGGAGTTGGCGCCCGAATACTGGCAAAGCCCGGAAGCCTTGAATCAGGTGTATATCAGCGTGCCGGCCGCACGTTTGCCGACCGGCGAGCAGCCCGGCGCAAAGCAGGTTCCGCTATCGGCGTTGGCCAGATTTGCGCCGACCAGCACGCCGTTGTCAGTCGAGCATCTAGGGCAGTTTGCGGCATCCACCTTGTCGTTCAACCTTAAGCCCGGCGCCTCGCTGTCCACGGCCACCCAGTTGATCGAACAAACCATGCGCGACATCGGCGTGCCGAATAGCGTTCAAGGCAGCTTTCAGGGCTCGGCCAAAGCTTTTAAGGAATCGGTGCGCAACCAGCCCTGGCTGATCCTGGCTGCCTTGGTCAGCATCTATATCGTATTGGGCGTGCTCTATGAGAGCTATGTCCACCCGCTGACCATCCTGTCTACGTTGCCGTCGGCCGGGGTCGGCGCATTGCTGGCGCTGATGGCCTGCGATACCGAGTTCAGCATCATCGCGCTGATCGGCGTGATTTTGCTGATCGGCATCGTCAAGAAGAACGCGATCATGATGATCGATTTTGCGTTGTTTGCCGAGCGTGAGTACGGCCTGGATTCAAGCGAGGCAATTTTCCAAGCCTGTCTGCTGCGCTTTAGGCCGATCATGATGACCACGCTGGCGGCGCTGTTCGGCGCTTTGCCGCTGGCGCTGGGCACAGGTTACGGCGCGGAGCTGCGCCAGCCGCTGGGCATTTCCATCGTCGGCGGCCTGATTTTCAGCCAAATGCTGACGCTATACACGACGCCGGTCGTCTATCTTTATTTGGATCGTTTCCGATTGTGGTTTGGCCGGCGTTTCTTAAAGCATGCGCTTAGTTAATTTTGTATTTTTAATTCACCACGGAGAACACGGAGGACACGGAGTTTATGTTTATTCTTGAATGCAGCATGGGAAGTTCCAGCTTTTCGAAACAAGCCGGAGCTTGGGAATCAGGAGTAGGCCGGAATAAGCCTGTCCGCGCGTCAAGCGCAGGATAGGTGTTTCCGGCATTTCAATGCGCAGAAATGCCGGAAACACCCACCCTTGCTAACGCTGGGTGGGCTTATTCCGGCCTACTTCTGCTTCGAGATGTGTATAACGATGAGAGCTCTAGCTTCAGGAACACAGAAAACTCCGTGTCCTCTGTGCTCTCGGTGGTAAATCCAAAGATTTTTTATTAGTTACTTATTCCTGAGACTTACATGACAGTTCGCATCACCCGCCCCCTGATTTGCTCACTCTTAAGCGCACAACTGATCGGTTGTACGGTAGGCCCCGACTATGTCCGCCCGGAGGCAAAAACCACCACCGAGTTCAAGGAAAACAAGGGCTGGAAACAGGCCCAGCCTCGCGACACCCTGCTGTCCGGCAAATGGTGGGAAATCTTCAACGATTCCCGGCTTAATGAACTGGAAGAACAGGTCGCAATCGCCAACCAGTCGATCATCCAGGCCGAGGCGCAATACCGCGAGGCCCAGCATCTGGTGCAGTCGGCGCAATCGGCATATTTCCCGATACTCAATCTGACCGGCATGGCTAACCGTTTCCGCGCCGCCAGCGGCCAAAGCGTGGCGGTGTCCGGGGTCAGGAACCTGTTCAACGTCGCCGGAGCAATGGCCTGGGAGCCGGATTTATGGGGCAGTGTCCGGCGCCAGGTTGAAGCCAATACCGGCAGCGCCCAAGCCAGCGCCGCCACTTTGCAGGCATTGCGGCTGTCCAGTCAGGCGGCATTGGCCGACAATTATTTCCAGTTAAAAGCTTTGGATGCGCAAAAAGCCCTGCTGGATGAAACCGTTGACGCTTACAGCAGAACCCTGCAAATCATCAAAAACCGTTATGTGGTCGGCATGGTCGGCAAGAGCGATGTGATGCAGGCCGAAACCCAACTGGAGTCGGCGCGCGCCCAAGCGATCAATCTCGGCGTACAGCGGGCGAAACTGGAACATGCGATTGCGGTATTGGCAGGCCTTACCCCGGCTGAACTGTCGCTGGCTCCTGCGCCGCTGAATATACAGCCGCCGCCGATTCCGGTCAGCCTGCCTTCGGAGCTGCTGGAACGGCGCCCGGACATTGCCGCCGCCGAACGCAGCATGGCCGCCGCCAATGCCCAGATCGGTGTAGCCAAAGCCGCTTATTACCCGAGTTTGAATCTGGCGGCGACCAGCGGTTATCAATCGTCTTCTCTGGACACCCTGTTTACCGCGGCCCGCCGCTATTGGGCATTGGGCCCTGCCGGCGCGGCATTGACGGTATTCGACGGCGGCGCCAAAAACGCCCAGTACAAGCAAACCATCGACAGTTTTGATGCCAGTGTCGCCGCTTACCGGCAAACGGTGCTGACCGGCTTCCAGGAAGTGGAAGACAATCTGGCCGCGTTGCGGATACTGGAGGATGAAAAGCAGGTGCAGGACAAAGCCGTTACCGCCGCCAATCAGGCATTGGCGCTGATCATCAATCAATATAAGGCCGGAACCGTCAGTTATCTGGATGTGATAATCGCGCAAACCGTGGCCTTATCCAACCGGCAGACCGCCGTGCAGCTGCATAGCGACCGGATGTCCGCCTCGGTGCAGCTGGTCAAGGCCTTGGGCGGCGGCTGGAATGTGGCCATGCTGCCGAGCGAAGAACAAGCGGGTGGCGAGACAAAATGGACGGATTATTTGATATTGCCGGTGGATTGATCTGTTTGGGAAAAGTACTTTAAGTTTGTCCGAAAGGTTGCTATCAATTATCCATCGCTATAGCATGAGGTCTAACGGATTGTCGGGGCGGCGTTATACGCCGGTGGTTAAAATTTAATATATACCTAAATAAGGTGTCTACTTTACGTTAGGCCGTCCGAACAAATACGGCAACAATGGAGTCCGTGCAATAAACCCGAGAGAGCCACTTTGAACGATATACTCATCGAATACCGAGCCATCCTTGCTACGCTTTTCGTCTCCCTTATTGGCGCTTTTGTTGCGGTCTATATCCATCGGCGCAACGGCTTTCGTCTCTCTTCCACCGAATTCATAAGCGCTTTTGTCAACGAGTTGGCAATTCTCAACTCCCCGCTCAAACAAAAACCGGGAACTGTGTACGAAGCTTTGCTTTCCGCCTTCGACAAGCATCAACGGGCTACTCTCGCCTTTGAGCATTTCTTGCCTTTCTACAGCAAAAGCGGGTTCAACAAAGCATGGGACACATACCGCAAACACAGCGCAAACTTTGGCAAGGAATGGCCTGATCATGAAAAGATGAACCATCTTTGTGAGTACCTCGCAACTAATGATGAAGAGGAGCGGAATGCCAAAGATTTGGCGCTTCAAAGGCTTAACAAGCTTTTATCTTATGCAAATGTTCGTTAAGCCTAACATGGTGCTCAACCGGAGCGCGGCTATAATGCGGTTTCGTTTTTCAGCTTTCCGGGCCGCGCCCGGTTAGCTTTACGTTAGGTTTAACGTGTATTGGTTAAGACAATATCTAGTTGCATTACTTCCCGCAGTCATTACAGTAGGTGGTTGGCAATTGGCTATCTGGATATACGATTATTTTGGTTGCCAAGGCCATCTAAAGAATCTTCAGCCTTGTTTTGTAGGTTCTGTAAATATTCTGCCATTTCTTGGTTTTGGTTTATTTTGGTGCCAACTCTTAATGTTCATTGCATTACCGTTATCTTTTTGGTTGGTTATTAAAGTATTTGCAAAACAATACAAGGCTCCAAATGTTCAAAGTTAAACCTAACCTATCATTCAACAGGGATGCGCTAAAGCGCACCCGTTAATTCATACGTTATACGCGATGATGAAATACCGAACGAATATTGAGATTGCCGCTGGAAAGCTTATTTCCTCGATTCAAAAAGAATGGGGTAAAGAACTTGGTGACCCAATGGCCCCTGAAAGTGAACAGATGATTAACAAGGCACATGACCTGTTAAAGGCCGCAAAAAATGTCAACATCACTCAAATCCTAAAGGGCACAACTATTACTGAGTTTCTGGGCTTGTCTTGGGTTGAGAGGCATCAATTAGTGAAGCCAACAATCGCAGCCGGATAGGGTACGCACTGCGTACCTTTATTAAGCTTAAAAAATGGTACGCGATGCGTACCCTACCACTGGAGCTTGGTATCAAGCTGTAACGTTGCCAGTTAGACCTTCCAGGTTTTACGACTGCCATGGATGGCGGAAGTGCTGGAGCCGCCGGGAGCGGCTCCAGTAAAAACCTGGAAGGTCTGCCTATCGGCCTGTGTCTTGCCGAACATCAGGTGGGAGACTGCCGGAATGGCGATAGCCGCGTATATTGGAGTATAACGATGAGTGCATCGGTCTGGAAGTGATAGAAATCGACTTCTATGATAATTGCGCAAACCGGACAAGCCCCTGCGTCTGCTGGCGTATTTGCTCGACAACCTGTTGATCCAATCGTGTTAACCAACGTTCCGGAATCTGCTCAACGCCATATTTAGCCCCTGCCAGCATGCCGGCCAGTGCGCCTGTGGTATCGGCATCGGCACCTTGATTCACGGTCGCAATCAGGCAGGATTCAAAACTGCCGGTATTAAAAAAATAATGCAAAACCGTTTGCACGGTATCGACAATATAGGCCGAGGCTTTGCCCGGATAAGGGCTATAGGCAAATTCGCGGTATTCGCCGATCAACCGCTCGGCTTCCTGTTCGCAGGCATCGATAGTCTGCCCGTGAATCAATAAATTAATGATCCGTCCCAGCGCTAACGTAGCCGCATCGGACAACGGGTTGTTATGGGTAATATGGTTTTGCTGCAAACTCCATTCATTGAAATAGTCCGGCCGGTTTAAGGTCGACAGCACTACCGGCAGATTCCGCATGCAGGCGCCGTTTCCAGCATCGTCATCGCGAGGCAAGCCGAATAACTCGCCGCTATCCCGATAGCGCGTGATACCGCGCCGGCAGGTGTTGCCGATATCCGGCGGATCGCTTTCCAGCCAGGCGACAAAATTATCGGCAACAGCCTGAATATTCCAGCCCTGATAATCGACAATGGCTTGGCCTATTGCGAGCGACATTTGCGTGTCGTCGGTGATTTGGCCTGCTTCCAATGCCAGCCAGCCGCCGCCGATCATATCCTGATGCACGCCGTAGCGTTTTTGGATTTGTTTCGGCGACATAAACTCTACCGTCGCACCCAGCGCATCGCCGCAGGCAAAGCCTAAATAGGCGCCCAAGGCCCTGTTTAATATTTGTTCTGTAGACATATTTTTCCCTAACGTAGCACTTTGACCCGGTACTCGCCGCCGATCACCAGATATTCGGCCTCGCCGCGCAAGGCGTGATGCGGCAACAGTTCATTAAAAAAAATCAGCTTCACCATCGGCACTTCAACTTCCAGGATATAAGCGCCGAACTCGCTGGCAATACTGCGGCGGTCGGTAAACGAAACGATATTATTGAAACGCACGATCTTATGCGGCTTATCCTGATCCTGGACTAGCCAATCATCCAGTGAATTGACGCCGCGATACAGGGTTTTATGGGTCGCAGCCGGAAACTGAAATCGTTCGATAACCCATTGGCAATATTCGTACAGCAAGTCCAGCTGCATGTAGATGCAGTTGTTGTGATAACGGCTGTTCATTTTTTCTTCGATATACATAACCCAGTCTTTGCTGACGAAACTGGAAATCCGCTGCTTGTGATAAGTAGGAAACAGTCCGAAGCGGCTTTCGACCCAGCCTTTAAAAACCGCGCCTTGGGCGTTGTTGGAATCCAGCCCCCAATCCTGGATTAATCGGAGATAACTGTTGCGGTAACGCCGTCTTCCCGAGCGATCGTCCCGCAGCCGTTGCTCTGTTTCAAAGCCGAACACGACGCACATATAGTCCTGAAATATCCGGCCGCAGTCCTCAAGTGTCGACTGTCCGGCCAATTGATCGAATAAGCCTGAAGCCGATTCGCGGGTGCCGGCAATATGCAGCGGTTGGGGATTCTCGTTGAAATCATGGCTAGCCATGCAAGCCGTCGCCAAGCCGATTAAGTTGGTGCTGTGGCCGTAGTGGGAAATGTCTGGCATGGGTTGAGCAGATAAATATTCAAGTAGTGACGGATGAGTCAATCTTCACATCAAATTGCCCGGTTAGCCAATATATTTCCTTTTCTGTGTGCGTATGTGATTCGCCATTTTTGATAAGGATTCATTTCGTGCCCCTGCGGGAGTGCAAGCTTCGC
>Ga0208882_1000304_pt1 | contig 23131 bp, 17 predicted proteins | sample LakWasMet14_LOW5_2_FD_183862 | JGI IMG/M metagenome (GOLD analysis project Ga0208882, IMG submission 183862) | Freshwater sediment methanotrophic microbial communities from Lake Washington under simulated oxygen tension - Sediment Metagenome... | ecosystem: Environmental > Aquatic > Freshwater >...
CTTTTGGACAGCATGTTGCAAAAGAGCTTTCCGCTGAAAACAAACGCATGTTATGGATACCCGAGGGCTTTGCTCACGGTTTCCTGGTGCTTTCCGACACGGCCGAGTTCCTTTATAAGACCACCGACTACTGGGCGCCGGAATTCGAGCGTAGTATTGCCTGGAACGACCCTGCTATTGGCATCCAATGGCCCATCGAAGACGAGCCTACCTTGTCCGCAAAAGACCAACAAGCAAAACCATTGGCAGAAGCAGAGTACTTTGCATGATCCCCACTTCTCAAATGGGAGTTAATCCACATGCGGCCCAGCCTACATCTCTCTTGGCGTTGATCAAAAGTCTCTGGCACAACCGCCAGCTCATCATGCAAATGACCAAGCGCGAAGTGGTGGGCCGCTACAAAGGCTCTGTCATGGGGTTGGCTTGGTCTTTCTTCAACCCAGTATTCATGCTGACCGTGTACACCTTCGTGTTCTCCGTGATCTTCAAGTCCCGCTGGGGCGTTGGGGGGGAAGAGAGCAAAACCCAGTTTGCCGTGGTGCTGTTTGTCGGCATGATCGTGCATGGCTTGTTTGCTGAAGTGCTCAATCGTGCGCCAACTCTCATCCTTTCCAACGTCAATTATGTCAAAAAAGTCGTGTTTCCGTTGGATATCCTGCCGGTTATTACCATAAGTGCGGCATTGTTCCATAGCCTTATCAGTGTCGGGGTGTTGCTAGCCGCTTTTGTGCTCATCAATGGTTATCTGCATTGGACAGTAGTTTTCACCCCATTTGTGTTACTGCCATTAGTCATTTTCATCCTTGGCCTTTCCTGGATGCTCGCATCCCTAGGCGTATTCCTGCGCGATGTGGGGCAAACCATCGGTATCATTACTACGGTTATGATGTTTCTTTCCCCTGTTTTTTACCCGGTGATTGCACTGCCAGAAGAATTCCGCTGCTGGATCATGGCTAATCCTCTCACTTTTATTATCGAGCAAGCGCGAGAAGTGCTGATCTGGGGGCGGTTGCCAGATTGGGTAGGATTGGGCATTTACACTTTCGCAGCCAGCGTAGTCGCTTGGGTGGGTTACGTCTGGTTCCAAAAAACCAGAAAGGGCTTTGCCGATGTACTCTGAAATTGCAATCAAGGTCGAAAACCTAAGCAAGTGTTACCACATTTACGATAAGCCACGTGACCGTCTCATGCAGATGTTGGTACGAGGTCGAAAGCAATACTTCCGTGAGTTCTGGGCACTTCAAGACGTTTCATTTGAGATTAAAAGAGGTGAAACTGTTGGCATTATTGGGCGCAACGGAAGTGGCAAATCCACGCTACTTCAGATGATAACTGGCACTTTAGCCCAATCATCCGGGAGTGTTCAGGTACAGGGGCGCGTGGCTGCATTGCTAGAATTAGGGGCAGGATTTAATCAGGAATTTACTGGTCGAGAGAATGTGTTTCTCAATGCGTCGATATTGGGTGTCGAGAAAGAGGCCATGAGCGAGCGACTTGATAAAGTGCTCGATTTTGCGGGGCTTGGTGATTATATCGATCAGCCCATGAAAACATATTCCAGTGGAATGTATGCCCGGTTGGCTTTCGCTGCGGCGATTCATGTTGATCCGGCGATTCTGATTGTGGATGAAGCCCTGTCCGTCGGTGATGCGGGTTTCCAGCTCAAGTGCATGCTCAAAATGCGAGAGCTCCAGGAGCAAGGGGTTACTATCCTTTTCGTATCGCATGACACGGGTAGTGTGGTTCGACTTTGTGATCGTGCCATGGTATTGGATCAAGGTAAATTATTGCCCGGCGATCAAGACCCTTTAAAGAGTGTAAAGCTATACGAGCAGATCACCCGAAATGTAGCAATGCCGGCGAAAAAACCGATCGCCCATGAAACAGTTTGCCATGATTATAAAAACGAGCTTCAGGGTATTGAAGAGACACGCATTGGATCTCGCGAGGCAGAATATATAAGCGTTCAGTTTATTGGCGATGATGGTAAAGAGCGTGAAGTATTTAAGTCCGGCGATGTAATTGACATTAGCGCTACTATTAAAAGTCATCGGAACTTTGAAAAGGTAGTTAGTGGCTTTACTTTGAAAAATCGTGCTGGTGTGGATTGTTGGGGTGATAACACAATTTTTGCAGATACTGATTTATCACTTAAAAAAGGCTTAGCGATACTTAGTTACAGGTTTCAACTGAATCTGCCTGCTGGAGAATACTTTTTATACATTGGATTGGCCGATATATCTGGAGAGCGTTCAGAGCTTGATCAGAGGTGGCCGGTGCGAAGACTTACAGTGGTTTCAAATCGCCAAGTTCTTGGATTTGCTTTTGCACCCGCTAATATAACTCTGACTTCAATTGATGAGTACGCAGATGGGTTCCCCATTGATTGATCGCAGCAGGAGCTCATGGCTTGATTTTGTTCGAACTATTGCTATTTTGCTAGTTCTTGCTTCTCACGGCAGAGGCTTTTTAATTGACGCTCTCCCTGTTGCGGCGAATTTCAGGTTGGGAGGATATTGGGGAGTTGAACTATTCTTTGTTCTGAGCGGATTTTTGATTGGACGGATTTTATACGATTCATTTTTTGATTCGCCAAAATGGGCACTTAATTTTCTTGTAAGGCGCTGGTTTAGAATGGTGCCAAATTATTTGCTATTTTTGTTGGTGAAAGTGCTTGCTCTAGGTGCTGTATTTGACAATATTTATCCTTACCTGACTTTTACACAAAATCTCGCTTGGAGGCATCCGAATTTTTTCCCTGAAGCATGGAGCTTATCTGTAGAAGAGGTTTTTTATTTTTTGGTGCCGATTATTTTGTTGTGCTGTTGGAAATGGTTGGCGAGATTTGGGGTAAGTTTCGAAAAAGTTGTTTTAATTGTCATCGTACTCTTTTCGTTATTTTCGATAGTGTTTCGGTTTTATTTTGCAAATAATCTTGATGTACTTTGGGATGCAGATATAAGAAAAATTGTTGTTTTTAGGTTTGATGCGTTGATGTTTGGTTTTTTATCTTATCTGTTGTACACAAAATACACCCCTCCTTTTCAGGGCTTGTTGGCTTTCGGGGGGGGCTTCTTTTGATTTCAGCCATTATTGTTCTTGGTCCATTGGATACTCTTGATAAAAGCTACTTTGCTAAAACCTTGCTTTTTCCAGTCACAACAATGGGTTTTTGCTTAATTTTGCTTGGTGGAATGTACTCAAGTTTCCAAATAAATAATCATTATCTAGTTGTGCTGGTTAGAAAAATATCAATGTACTCATACAGCCTGTATTTATCACATTTAACAATCCTGGAATTTGTTAAAACGAATTTTTCAACTTCAATGTTTGGTTTCTTTGTTTGGCTTACATTAACGTTTGCTATCTCTGCTTTTGTATACGAATTTTTTGAAAAAGTCATATTGAATTATCGTGATAACAAATTTCCATCACTTAATGGATTACAAACATGAAAGTCGTCGCCTTCGTCCCCGCCAAAGGAACAAGTGAAAGAATTCCTAACAAAAATCTAGCCATTCTGGATGGTGAGCATCTCTTCAAGCGAAAGTTGCGCCAGTTACTGGAGTGCCCGCTTATCGACGAGGTGATACTGGATACAGACAGCGATGAACTTGCTGCGCTAGCGTCCGACCTTCCGGTGCGTCGCGTGAAAAGGCCGGCAGATTTGGCAGCTAATTCAACTGATGGGCACGAGCTTTTCGCCTGGGAATGCACCCAAGCTTCAGCTGATATCTATATACAAGCCTTATGTACTGCACCATTCGTAACAGCTGAAACGGTTGAACGCGCAATCACGGCGCTACAAGAGAATCCTTCTTATGATTCCTTGGTGGCTGTGAGCCAAACCAAACAGTACACATGGAAAAACGGGGAGCCAGAATATGGGAGAGGGCGTATCCCAAACAGCGTTGATCTTCCGGAAATCACCCTAGAAGCAATGTCTCTCTATGCTGTAAGAGCCACTGTATTGCCTACAAAAAAACGTTTTGGCTCCGCACCGTTTTTTTTCCCACTTAATCCAACAGAGATCATCGACGTAAACTGGCCCGAAGACCTCCAGCTTGCTGAAACAATTGCAGCTGGCATCCGTGCACGTGAAAATCTCGTGTTGGCCTCTCTTGCGCCATATCTGAGTTCCGCAATGATCTCAGATATAACACGTGAGATGGGGCACAGACTCACTTTGCCAAAGGAGATCGTTGGCAGTGGCCGTTTCTTTGGTCGAGCAAAAACGCTTCTATTAGACCATCCGCGTCCCGATGAAGGCTGGGAAGGTATTTATGATGGATTAGAAACCTACCAGTTTGTTCGGCCAGGTGATGTGATCGTAGTCGAGAATCGCGTTCCTGATCATGCCTACTTCGGTAATTTAAATGGACAGCTTGCAATGCGTTCAGGCGCAGTTGGTGCTGTAATTGACGGCGTAACAAGAGACAAAGCAAATGTAGCTCAATTGGGTTTCCCTGTATTCGCGCGAGGGCACTATTGTGTCGACATTAAGTTTCAAGGAACCGTGCGCTCTATGAATCAACCAATTGAAATTGGCGGGGTACGGATTGAGAACGGTGATTATGTTTTCGCTGACGCTGATGGGGCCACAATTATTCCTAGAAAGCTTTGGCCAGATGTTCGGAAACGTGCTCTGCACAGTATTGAAAGGGAATGGCAAGTTGGGATGGCTGTGGCGCTTGGAAAGCCGCCAAAAGATATATTTTTCGAATTAGGTGAGTTTTGAAAAAAATGCGTATTTTATTTTATGTGGAACCGCTCATAGAGCGCGAAAATCCGACTTGGAAATCAGGGTGGCTTAATCATTTTGTACAAAAGATGTCGTCCGCTCTGCTCGGAGAAGGATGCAGTGACGAAGAACTGGCTTGTATAGCACCGACAGCCCTTGGCGCCACCGCTCGGAAAGTATTGCCCGTCAGTCGCGTTGCAACAATTGATCAATCAGAATTGATTCCACGTTTTGGCCATAGTGCTCTTGAGGTTGCTACCGGCTGGTATAGGGAGAGTACGGGCGAAAGTGTATTGCGAGAAATGGCCGAGCTTGTGCGAGAAAAGCTTGGTGATTTCCAGCCTGAAATCTGTATTACATTTTCCCCCGCTCCGTTTTTACGACATGCCTTTCCAAATATAAAGGTTTTGCATCTTGAGCTTGGTTTTATTTCAAGGCCGCCTTTTCCGGAAACCGTCTATTTTGATCCATTGGGGATGTTCCAGTCAGGCGTCCTCTCAAGATTTTCCCAAGAAATTAAGGATTACAATCCCACTGAGGCGGACTTATTGCTTCTTGAGCAAATACGTTCAAACTTTTGCTCTATAGATAATAGCCCATCTAATCCACTACATGAGTTTGTTCAGGAGTCTCTGTCAAGTTTTGAATCAGCAATATTGTTGGCGCTCCAATTTTCAAATTTTTATGCCTATGATGCACATGCGCAGTTCAAGGATCAATACGATCTTTTAATTCATACATTGGAATCTACGCCTAGAAATATTGCAGTAATAGTTTGCGAACACCCGGAACATCTGGTACTTAGGGATGAAACGATTAAGTTCCTACGCCAGCGTTACCCCAATTTTGTCTGGCATCCGATGTTTAGGGTGGTTTATGCGGCATCACATTACTTAATGCCCTATGTGCAGGGTGTTGTAACGGTAAGCTCAAGTGTGGGATTACAGGCTTTGCTGTGGAAGAAACGGCTTGCTATATTAGGGCATAGCCATCTGGACATTGCCTGCGATACACATAATGTGGCCGAACTACCTGTTCTTCTGAATGGACACTGGCCTATTTGGAAGGATGCTGTATTAGCATGGGTACTTACACGATTCCATATCCCATTCAATCTGCTTTGCTCTTCGGGAGATTTCTCTCGATTTCTACATTTGGCAACCACTGAGTATTTTTCTCAACTCTCTGATGTGGCGTCAATCGGAATAGATACATCTGCATTAATTGAGTATTACCACAATTCTTTTATCGAAAAACCAGCATCAGTATTTGGAAACAATGCAGCAGGTGATTCGGATAATTTCTTTGCAGCGCTTTATGTTGCTTCGGATAATCATCCATATGATGAAAAATCTTGTATTAGAAGATTCATCTCATGGGATTCAAAGTCTGAGGCTACAATTTCATTTCCGCTAACAGATAACAGCGCTTCTCCGCTTGCATTGAGGTTTGACCCTGCAAACCAGGCTGGATATTTGCTTTTGGGAGGACTATGGGTTACCGATGCAAGCAACCAGCGGATATGGGAATGGAATGGCTCTGAGAAGGCGCTTGGAAATTTGCATCAAATTAGAACACTCGCAGGACGTCATGGTTTGATTTTGCAGAGTGTATCGGATGATCCTCAAATAGAATTGCTGATTGATTCGATCTGTCTGGCAGGTGCTGAATTTCCCATTATGTTTTGGGCTACGCTTGGTAAGGTGGGCCAAGAAGATGTTAATCAAGCTGAGGCCGAACGTGATAACCAGATCGATAACCTCAATCAAGCTTTGACTGAACGTGATGGTCAGATCGTCATCCTCAACCAAGCCTTAGCAGAGCAGAACGAGCAGATCGATAACCTCAATCAAGCTTTGACTGAACGTGATGGTCAGATCGTCATCCTCAACCAAGCCTTAGCAGAGCAGAACGAGCAGATCGATAACCTCAATCAAGCTTTGACCGAACGTGATGGTCAGATCGTCATCCTCAACCAAGCCTTAGCAGAGCAGAACGAGCAGAACGAGCAGAACGAGCAGAACGAGCAGAACGAGCAGAACGAGCAGAACGAGCAGAACGAGCAGAACGAGCAGAACGAGCAGAACGAGCAGATCGAGCAGATCGAGCAGATCGAGCAGATCGATAACCTCAATCAAGCTTTGACTGAACGTGATAGGCAGATTGTTAGCCTTGTTGCGGAACGAAAGCATATTTTGGATTCAACGAGCTGGAAAATTACAAAGCCGTTGCGGTTTATTCGGCGTAGTGTAGTGAATAAACAACATGGTCTTATGCGTAAAGCCCTTTCAGATGGTGCTCGACAGGTTTGGCGAAAGTTGCCACTTTCAACTCAACATAAGCTGTTGCTAAAGCATCGGCTATTCAACAATTTGCCTTACCTATTTCGTTGGAGTCTGGCTTATCGCAGTTGGGCTGCCATGAATGCACCAAGCGATATAGCACTTGATTTAATTGCTCATCAGGAAGTTTCGCATGCGTCAGAAATAATATCTGATCCATATGTGCCCTTACTTCAAGTGCTCCCCCCTAAAGATGTTCCTGTTAGGTTGATTGCGTTTTACCTACCTCAATTTCATACGATTGCTGAAAATAATGCATGGTGGGGGGAAGGGTTTACTGAGTGGACTAATGTTAAACCAGCGCAACCTCAGTTTGATGGGCACTATCAACCGCATATGCCTGGAGAATTGGGTTATTACAATTTGCTCGATTCCACAATACAACATCGACAGGTTGAGCTAGCGAAACTTTATGGTGTTGAAGGTTTCTGCTTCTATACTTATTGGTTTGGCGGAAAACTGTTGCTTGAAAAGCCGATTGAAAATTACCTAAATGATCACAGTCTGGATTTGCCGTTCTGCCTCTGTTGGGCCAACGAAAATTGGAGTCGGCGCTGGGATGGTTTAGATAGTGAAATTCTCATTGCCCAGAAACATTCACCGGAAGATGATCTTGCGTTCATCGAATATGTTTCTTCTTATATGAAGGATGAGCGCTATATCCGTATTGATGGCAAACCATTATTACTGGTGTACAGACCCAGCTTACTTCCATCTGCTAAAGAAACAGCCAAGCGGTGGAGGGAGTGGTGTTTGCAAAATGGTATTGGCGAGATTTACCTGGCGTACACACAGTCTTTTGAAATGGTTGACCCAAGTAAATATGGTTTTGATGCCGCCATCGAGTTCCCACCGAATAATTCTTCACCACCTAACATCACAGAAGAAGTTAAGCCATTTACTGATCGTTTTGCTTGTACGGTTTATGACTGGCGGGTTTTTGTTGAGCGGTCACGAAATTACCAAAAGCCAAGTTATAAGTTATTCAGGAGCGTTTGTCCTTCTTGGGATAACACGGCAAGGAGAAAAAACAAAGGGACTATATTTTTAAATAGCACACCGCAAGACTATCAAGAGTGGTTGCAAAACGCGGTTACCGAAACTTGCGCCAGGATTACAAAACCAAACGAACGGTTGGTCTTCGTTAATGCCTGGAATGAATGGGCCGAGGGCGCACATTTGGAGCCGGATCAGCACTACGGTTACGCGTATTTAGAGGCAACACGTCGGGCGTTGACGGGCGAGACTGGTGTAAAAAAAACCGAAAAAATTATTGTAGTTTCGCACGATGCACACCCTCATGGCGCACAATTTCTGGCCTTAGGCATGGTTCGATCTCTTAAGAACGATCTGCACTTGGAAGTTGAAGTGGTCCTCCTTGGTAAGGGGCGGCTGACAAGTGACTTTGCTGCAATAGCTCCTGTTCACGATTTAAGTGATGCTGATTCAGAAAATGTGGCAATAAAGCATCTAGCTAACTCGCTGGCTCAGCGTGGTTTTACCTGTGCCATAGTCAACACAACGGTTTCAGGTAGTGCGATCCCTGCGTTCCACAAAGCGGGTATCGAAAGCGTGTGTTTAGTACATGAGTTGCCCGGGGTGATTCAAAGCCATCACCTTGAGAGCCAAGCCAAACAAATTGCCAGCTACGCCAAGGTGGTGGTGTTTCCTGCGCAAATAGTCGCTGATGGCTTTTCCCAGTTTGCCAGTGTAGAGCAAGACAAGCAGGTCATTCGCCCTCAGGGATTATACCGAAGAAATAAATGGCGACTTGAGAAGCAGGTTGCAAGAGTTAAGTTGCGTGAGCAACTAGGCTTAAATGCAGACACCAAGATTGTGCTATCTGTTGGTTATGTCGACCACAGAAAAGGAGCGGATTTGTTTGTTGAGTGCGCTTTGAATATTTTGGCAAATCGAGCAGATGTTGATTTCGTATGGGTAGGGCATTGGGAACAGACGATGCAACAAGAGATCGAAACCAAGTTGCTGAAAAATCCATATAAAAATCGCATCCACTTCATTGGATACCATCCTGAAACCGCATTGTTTTATGCGGCTTCAGATGTGTATGCCTTGACTTCGCGGGAGGATCCATTCCCCAGTGTAGTATTAGAATCCTTTGATGCAGGCGTTCCGGTTGTGGCGTTTGCGGGCACTGGCGGTGCGGCTAATCTTGTGGAAAATGTAGGTGGACTCGTTGTGCCATCTCAAGATGTGGCAAAATTCTCTGATGCAATTTGCCAGTTACTCGATAGCGCAGAGTTGTCTGCGAGCTTGGGAGAAACTGCGCAAAATCATGTGGATGAGCATTTTTCTTTTCGCCCTTATTTATTTGATTTGTGTGCAATGTTGGGCATCGATTTGCCTAAAATATCCGTTATTGTACCTAACTATAATTACGCGCGGCACATTGAAGAACGACTTACCAGTATCCAACAGCAGTCTATTCCTGTCTACGAGCTAATCATATTAGATGATGCGTCAACAGATTCAAGCGTACGCAAAATTTCAGACTGGCTGACTGCAGCCCACACTTACGCCAGAGTAGTTATTAATCAGACAAACTCAGGTAGCGTATTTGCTCAGTGGCAGAAAGGTATTTCACTAGCAACGGGTGACTATGTATGGATTGCTGAGGCAGATGATTTAAGTGACCCAGACTTTCTGGAAGTTGTCCTGCCGCCATTAGTTACAGCTAATGTGATGCTAAGTTATTGCGAATCCAAGCAAATGAATTCTTACGGGATAGTTCAAACCAAAAATTATCATGAATACTTAACGGCTGTTTGTCAGGATAAGTGGAAGAGTGCTTACATCGCGAGCGGTGTTGAAGAATGCAAATCATCGTTAGCGATAATGAACACAATACCCAACGTTAGTGCTGTGGTATTTAAACGCGACATAATCAATGAAGTTTTCAGTCAGCACTTTGACGAGATTGCATGCTTCAAGAAAGCAGGTGATTGGGTTGTGTATCTTAAGATTCTTGCGCATGGAAATATTGCATTTTCGCCGCGCGCTGCAAATCGGCATCGGCGACATGAGCAGAGTGTTATTGGTGAAAGCTCTCAACAATCTCTTTTACAAGAAATTATTGCTGTTCAAGAAACCGTTGCTACCATGTATAGGCTAAGCGATGATGTTCAACAGAAAGTACAGGCATATCGACTGATATTGTCGCAGCAGTTGGGGCGTGGTTAATTTAATTGAAATTCACAAAGGAAGTAAAAAATGCATGAAGAAAAAATTGGGCTAGATGAGTGGTTCGAGTTAGTTAGTCAAAGTTATCTGAAACCACCTGTGACTTATAATGAGAAAACGCTTCCTGCATTTCCCTCTGATATTATTCAAGCTAATACCACAGGGCAAAGCGGCGTGGCTACTCTTCGAGAAGCGTTTCTATTTTACAAGGATTGCATCAACACGTTTGAGGAGTTCGGTAAACCGGTTACAGAGAGTACCCGAATTCTAGATTTTGGTGTTGGTTGGGGCAGGATAGCACGCTTTTTTTTACGGGAGATGCCGTTGGAAAATATCCATGGTGTTGATGTCACGCCAGAGTTCACGGCGATTTGCAGAGAAACATTTTCAAGCGGAAATTTTTTCACTTGCCAGCCACACCCTCCCACCAACCTGCTAAACAATCATTATGATTTTATAGTTGGCTACAGCGTATTTTCACATTTGTCAGAAGATGCTTGTATGGCATGGATGAAGGAGTTTAATCGGATATTGGTGCCCGGCGGTATTGTTGCTCTAACTACACGCGGAAGACCATTTTTCGATTTCTGTGAAAGCCAAAAGGAATCATCAGGGTATCTAGGAGCGTTGGGTAGACTCTTTAAAGATTTTGATGTGGCACGCGTCCAGTATGATCGCGGTGAATTTGTTCACTCAAACGTACAGGGGGTAGGTGGTGGCGGTGCTCTGAATACAACGTTTTATGGCGAAACTTTTATTCCTGAAGCATATGCTCGTCGTGCTTACGCTCCATTATTGGAATTGGAGAAGTTTATGTATGTGCCGAGCTATCAATCCCATCCGATTATGTTTTTTCGCAAGAAGTGATGGTTTCTGTGAGATAAAGTTTGCAAGATCGAATAAGTGCGTTGGATATAAATCGCGCAAAATATGGTCAGGACGGACTCCCAAGGCTAGTCTTAATGATTGATTGTTAAAATGAAAAGTTGGATAACGAAATGAGTAACAAAACTTCGGAAATGGAATGGAGTAGATTAAAAGTCATATTGTACGGAATAACATCTATTGCGTTACTCTCTGGATGTGATGATAGGTATGAGACTATTCAACCACCGGGTGCCCCAGTTTCAAAGTTAGCCGTGGCTGAATCTAAAACACCTGCTATCAAAGTCGACAAGACAAAAGCATTGTTCAAGCTTGTAACAAAGAAAGAATTAGGAGACAAAGTTGGGCTTATTGAAATGCGTAGCGAGGGTATTCTTATACACCCTGGAGAGACTCAGCCTACTAAAGTTTCATTCAAACTATCTCGCAGCTATCAAAAACTTTCAATTAGCCCATTTATTGCTGCCCTACCAGCTGATGCAACAGCGGTTAAAGAGGCCGGGACTGTAGGTGTGGAATTTTTTCTAGATGGAAAATCGGATGGGCGACTGGTCATTAATCGTGATTCGGTGCTAATCAAGGAGCTTGATCTCTCCAATGTAGACATGCTTAATGTGGTTGTAGATAACGAGAATGGCAAGCCTTGGTTCGACTGGCTGATGTTTGGCGTGGTGGAGTTTAAATGAATCCTCTCGCAACTTCTTTGGCAGGTGGCCTCGGCCATCTCGCAGGTATCCATGCGCTACGAGGAATCGCTGCGATGATGGTGTTCTTTTTTCATCTTCATTATGTCGGTCAGATCCCTCTCCCAAAGTCTTGGGGGCTAATTGCGTCACATGGTGGAACCGGGGTAGAGCTTTTTTATGTTCTAAGTGCCTTTTCGTTGCTTTATTCGAACCAAAAACATCTGCGGATGGGCGATTCACAGTGGATATTGGGTTATTTGACCAAGCGGTTCTTTCGCATTGCGCCGCTTTTTTACGTCATGTTGATAGTGCATTGTTTGCTGATCCTATACGTATTTAATGGCAAGCTCGACCCCCAACGCATCATCATTAACTCATTATTTATCTTCAACTTCGCCCCCAAGGAGGCAGAGGGTATCGTTTGGGCCAGCTGGAGCATTGGGGTGGAAATGGTGTTTTATGTCTTACTCCCTCTTATCATGATATCAGTACGTTCATTGCGATCAGCAATGATATTGTGGTTTGTGGCAGTATTGGCCAGTTATGTTTATAGGCGTATTTTGGAAGCCGACCCAGCAATTCCACCCGGATATGCACACTATGCTTTCATGTCTCAGCTGGGGGTGTTCTGTGGAGGTATATTGGGGTACTGGACATTTGACAAAATAAAGTCGTCAAACGAGGTGATACGTCGGAAGCTTTGGTGGCTGACAGTTATGCTGGGGCCGGTGATGGCCATTTTGTTACTATCTGATGCGACAAGATTTTTAGTTGCACCAGGTCGACCTGACACCCAACTTTGGGGGCTATCGTTTGGATTTATTGCTGTCTTGACTGCCGTGAGCGCCAAACAATGGATGGCACATCCGGTCTTGCAGCATTTTGGTGAGCGTAGCTACAGTATCTACTTGACGCACGCAGTGATCATTTCACTAACTGGACCGTTAGTTCGGCGTTTGTATGAGATATGTTACCCAATGTTGGGCGGGTATGGTTTTGCAGTGTGTGCTTTGGCGGTTTTAATTCCAACGCTGTTAGTGTCAGAGCTGACTTATCGCATCATAGAAATGCGAGGTATAGTTTATGGCAAGAATTTTATAATTAGAAATGTGTAATCCTGTTTATAATTTGTATCAGATAAGTTACAAGCGCCTAGCCACCTGCAATAATATGGAATGAATTCTTGGCACTATATTTTTTTCGTAGGTAAGAGTTCAGACAAATATTACATGCTAATTTTCTACTAAAAACTTATTGGCATCCTTCCTTTTACTCCCATCTGAGTCAGAACCGTATACTTTTGAAAATGCGTAAGATCATGCAATATATGTCAGAACTGAAAGAGAACAATACTGTACAGTGGATTGGAAATGCATACTGTTGGACGTATGCATTGCGTTTGATCATGGTCGGGGCACTCTTTTTTGTAAGTTACATTACATTACGCTATATCGATCAACCATTGGTGGATGTCCATGCGTTTCGACAAGCCCAAACGGCGTTGACGGCTTACTGGATGTTGAAAGATGGCTGGGCACTGGCTTATCAAACTCCTGTAGCTGGTTTTCCCTGGTCAGTTCCATTTGAGTTTCCGATTTACCAGGCTATCGTTGCGGCAATCGTTGCTTTGTCAGGTTTAGACTTGAGTGCAGTAGGTCGCTTTGTCAGTTATATGTTTATTGTGGCTTGCGCCTGGCCGACTTTTACTCTTAGCCAAAGACTGAATTTGCCCAAGACTGTGTCTTGGGTTTTTTGTGCATTATTATGGACCTCACCAATGAATGTATATTGGGGGCGCACGTTTATGATTGAGACAGCTGCTCTGTTTTTCTCATTGGCCTGCATGCCTTATGCGATTGATTTGATTCGACGTGTTGGAGGGTGGCGCAGTATACTTCTGTTTATTGCTTTTGCAACAGCGGCTGTTCTTCAAAAGGCGACTACAGGTGGTCCCGTTCTGCTTTTCTTGTTGTTAGCAGCCGTGTTTGTATCTATCCGACAATATGGGTTGGGGGTTAATGCATTGCAGCAACTGCTTTATCCAGTGGTAATCATTTGCATACCTCTTGCAATCGGGCTTGTATGGGCGTATTACACAGATGTTGTAAAAACCGCCAATCCGTTTGGCTCACAATTGACTTCTAGGGTGCTTACCACTTGGAATTTTGGGACCATGAAACAGCGGCTGGATTTTGAGACCTGGCGATTGGTGGTGTGGGAAAGATCCCTGGGATGGAATGGGAGCGGTTTTATCGGTGCTTTACTGCTGCTGTCGCCCTGGTTTGGTGGGCGCAATCATCGTCGATTTGCATGGCTGTCCCTCGCCTCACTCGTATTGTTCTTGCTCCCAATATTGATATTTACCAATCTGCATATTGTACATGAGTATTATCAGGTAGCTTGCGTGGCATTTTTACTTGCGGCACTGGCAATTGTGATTGGTGGATATTTAAAGGAAGTTACCGGCACTATGGCAATTGTGCCTATTGTTACATTAGTCATTATTCTCTCGAACATTACCTTTTTTAACTCGACATACGGTATCGTGGCGGAGCTTAAACTAGATGAGTCGGCTCCTCTATCTGTTCAGGCATATAAGGTAGGGCGCTATTTGCGCGAACACACACTGCCCGGTACGGGACTAGTTATTTTTAACCAGGACTACAGTAGTGAAATCGGTTTCCAAGCGCAAAGAAAATCGATCACGACTCCTCCTTGGTTTAAGGAATATCGCCAACTTTGGGAGCAACCACAAAAATATTTAGGTAAGTTAGAATTGGGTGCAATCGTGATTTGCCCACCTACCAATCAGTTCCCAAACATTACTGATTTGCAGGAACGCTTGGTTAGGGAGCCTATCTGGGTACATGAGACTGTTCACGGGTGTGAATTGTTGCTATCACCAAACGCCATGGTTACTCAATAATGGAAGATGCTAGTTTGACGCACACCCACATCATTGTCGTCGACCTCGATGGCACTCTCGTCAATTCGGATATGTTAGTTGAGAATCTATTTCTTTTTCTTCGCCTACACCCGTTATATTTTTTTAAATTATTTGTTTGGCTGATAGGTGGCAAAGCCCACTTCAAATGTCGATTAGCCGATGCGGTGCTGCCTTACGTAGGCGACCTTCCTTATAACAAGAAGTTGCTGACCTGGCTGGAACAGCGGAAAGGTACCGGGGCAACGTTGGTTCTTGCGACAGCGTCTGATAAGCGGATTGCGAATGCAGTTGCCAATTATCTGGGTATTTTTGATGAAGTACTTGGTACCCAAGACACCAATTTGTCATCCAGTCGAAAGCGTGCGGCGTTGGTCGAGCGATTCGGAGAGAATCGTTACGAATATGTCGGCAATTCGTCCGCCGACTTAGCTGTATGGCGTTCAGCCGCAGTGATTCATGTTGCCAACCCGGAGCGTGGGGTGCTGGCAGCCGCTAGGAAGATTGGCAAGGTCGAAATGGTCTTTGAGAATAGACAACCTTATTTTCGTACCTTGATCAAAGCGTTGCGAATGCATCAGTGGGCAAAGAACGTGCTGTTATTTGTGCCTCTGCTTGCGTCACATCGCATCATGGAAACGCAGCTTCTTTTGAATGGATTGTTGGCCTTTATTGCTTTCGGGGCTTGCGCATCAAGCGTCTATTTGCTGAATGACCTGCTTGATTTGCCAGACGATCGACAGCATCCCACCAAGTGCAAGCGCCCATTGGCAGCTGGCACTTTACCGATAATCCATGCGTTGATCTTTATACCAGTACTGCTATTCGGTGCATTTGTTGTAGCTCTATGGCTATTACCCATTCAATTTGCTGGCGTGCTTGCCGTCTATTATGCCCTGACGCTCACCTATTCGTTATGGCTTAAACGCGTGGTGATGCTCGATGTAGTCACTTTGGCCATGCTTTACACCATCCGCGTGATCGCAGGCGCAGCGGCAATGTCGCTGTTGGCAACTTTTTGGATTTTGGCATTCTGTATGTTCATCTTTTTAAGCCTAGCTTTCGTCAAGCGCTATACAGAGCTATGCGATGCCCGCCAAAAAGGCAAAGCAGAAAACCCCTCTGGGCGGGGCTACTATCCTGCTGACTTTGAGTTGTTGGCCTCGCTTGGTGGCTCGGCTGGATACATTTCGGTTTTGGTGTTGGCGCTTTATATCAACGATGCAGCCTCTAGCACTTTGTATCACTCCCAGAAATGGATGTGGGCAGCGTGCCCACTCCTGCTATTCTGGCTTAGCCGCACATGGTTGTTGGCACACCGTGGAGAAATGCACGACGACCCGATCGTGTTTGCATTGCGCGACAACGTTAGCCGCTGGATAGGTGGTGTCTTTGTCCTCGTGTTTGTTTTGGCGACTTTACAATGACTCAATTGCTTTCATGGGGACGATATCCTCGTCACCCTCAGAGTCCTCATCATGTTTACTGGGCAGAGGACGTATCAAAGAGTTTGGCCGCAATTGCAAACATTGAACAGGGTGCCGCACTTGCGTTTGGCTGCGGGAGAAGTTATGGCGATTCTTGTCTAGCTGAGTCGGGCCATGTGCTTGCTATGCAGAACTTGGATAGAATACTGGCTGCTGACTGGGAAACTGGCGTTGTGCTTGCGCAAGCAGGTTTGACGTTGGCAGAGTTGATTCGTATTGCATTGCCTCGTGGTTGGTTCTTGCCGGTGACGCCCGGCACCAAGTTTGTTACCTTGGGCGGCGCCGTTGCTAACGATGTGCATGGCAAGAACCATCACGTTATGGGTACGTTTGGTCGCCATGTACAGCACTTGGCGATACATCGCAGTGATGAAGGCGTTACTCAGTGTTCCCCGACTCAACGGCCAGATCTATTCGCTGCTAGTGTGGGTGGTCTTGGCCTCACTGGCGTGATCTTGGCAGTAGAACTTCAACTAAGGCGTGTGGCCTCTAGCGAAATCGAGCAATGTAGCATCCGATTCGGTGGATTCGATGAGTTTTTTGAACTCTCGCAAGCGCATGATGCTTCACATGAATATACGGTGGCATGGATCGACTGCCTTGCAAGCGGCAAGCAGGCGGGTCGTGGTCACTACATAGCTGGAAATCATGCACTAAATGATCATATTAAAGTAGCGCCTTCTGGTGGTTTGCTCATGCCATTTGATCCGCCGTTCTCATTGGTGAATTCGTTAAGTTTGCGAGCGTTCAATACACTTTACTATCATCGCCAGTGCAAGAAAGAAGTTGCAAACTTTGTTGGATATGATCCATTTTTTTACCCGCTAGATCGCCTGCAACAATGGAATCGCATGTATGGCCGAGCTGGGTTCCAGCAGTACCAGTGTGTCGTGCCACAACAGCATGGGCGTGAAGTCATTCGCACCATCATGCAAAAGATCGCAAAAAGTGGTACGGGTTCATTCCTCGCAGTGCTAAAACAATGCGGTGGGCTTTCCTCACCGGGGTTACTGTCGTTTCCATTACATGGCGTTTCCCTCGCGCTTGATTTTCCTCAACATGATCAGGCGAATGAACGCCTATTTAGAAAACTGGATGCTTTGGTTCACGAGGCTGGTGGCAGGTTATACCCCGCCAAGGACGCACACATGAGTGCATCACATTTCAAACAAGCCTATCCGCAGTGGGAAAGTATCGAGGCATTGCGCGACCCCCAACTTTTGTCACACTTTTGGAAACGAGTTACCCAATGAATCAAAATATTCTTATCATCGGCGCCACCTCTGGCATTGCCGAAGCTGTAGCACGGCGCTACGCAGAGCAAGGCGCGCGGCTTTTTTTAGTGGCAAGAAACAGCGATAAACTCCAAGCGGTAGCTACCGATCTTGCAGCACACGGAGCAATGGATGTGCAAACATTTGTGATGGATGCCAATGACAGCGACCTCATCACCCCGATGGTGGTCACTGCGTGGAGGGCTTTTGGCGTTATCGACGTGGCACTGGTGGCCCACGGAACCCTGCCTGATCAGCAGCGTACTGATATCGATATTCCTTATGCTATTGCTGAATTTCGTACTAACGCCGAAAGCGTGATCGCCTGTCTTGTCGGACTGGCTGGGCGCTTCGAATCGCAAGGCAAAGGAGTGATAGCGGTCATTGGCTCGGTTGCCGGTGACCGTGGCAGAGCCAGCAACTATCTTTATGGCGCGGCCAAGGCGGCCATCGATACCTTCGCTTCAGGACTACGAGTAAGGCTTTTCAAGAGTGGAGTTCATGTACTGACCATCAAGCCGGGATTTGTGGCGACCTTGATGACTGCCGATCTAAATTTGCCGGCGCGACTGACCGCCACACAGGAAGGTGTGGCGCGAGACATTCATCGAGCAATCATCAAGCGAAAAGATGTTCTATACACGCCATGGTTCTGGAATTGGATCATGCTGATTATCCGCTGGATACCAGTGGTAATTTTCAAGCGTATGAAGTTTTGAATGATTTCTGGCGCGTTGAACTAAAAAACTAAAGAGAATGTGGACTGAGAGTCTTAAAGGAATGAAGTATGAATAAAAAAATTATATTGCCAGGTGGGGCTGGCCTTGTAGGCCAAAACTTGGTTGCTCGCCTTAAATCCAGGGGTTACAAAAATATAGTCGTTCTTGACAAACACAGAGCCAATTTGGACGTCCTGAAACAGGTTCAGTCTGATATCACTGCTGAGTATGCCGACTTGGCAGAACCCGGAGATTGGCAGCGGTATTTTAGAGATGCTGAAATAGTAGTAATGCTGCAGGCCCAGATCGGTGGCAATGATTATCAGGAGTTTGCTCGCAACAACGTGGACTCCACGCGACTTATCCTCGATGCCATCAAAGCTAACAAAGTGCCGTATCTCGTTCATATCAGTTCTTCTGTCGTGGAATCGGTAGCGGATGATTTCTATACCAACACCAAGAAGGATCAGGAACGCATGGTATTAGAAAGTGGAATCGCCTGCCCGATTTTACGGCCAACCTTGATGTTTGGCTGGTTTGATCGTAAGCATTTGGGCTGGCTCTCGCGCTTCATGAAAAAAGTGCCGGTTTTCCCCATACCTGGGCACGGTCGCTATATGCGTCAGCCCCTTTACGTGGGGGACTTCTGCAATATCATTATCAGTTGCATCGAAAACAAAATTGCCGATGGTATTTACAACATCTCCGGTCATCAGAAGGTTGATTACATTGATATTATCCGTGAAATCAAGCGTGCAACCGGTTCTCGGACGTTGATTGCCAAGATTCCATACAGTTTGTTTTATGTTTTGCTTTGGGTTTGGGGACGGTTTGACAAAAATCCACCATTCACCACCCAACAGCTTGCAGCACTGAGCGCCAAAGATGAGTTTGAGGTAATCGACTGGCCGAGTATTTTTGGGGTGCCTTATACGCCTTTTGCCAAAGCGATTGATGAAACCTTTAACGACCCAACGTATAGCAAAGTGATTCTGGAATTTTAAGTATGAATAAGCAACGTATTGCGGTTTTGGGCGCAGGACCCATGGGCTTGGCTGTGGCTTATCAGCTAGCGCGCGAGGGACACCAGCCAATCGTCTTCGAAGCCGACGACAGAGTGGGCGGAATGACAGCGGCATTCGATTTCTCCGGCTTAACTATCGAACGCTATTACCATTTTCATTGTATTTCCGATCATGCCTTCCTGACGGTATTGCAGGAACTTGGCATTGCCGACAAGATGCGTTGGGTAGAAACAAAAATGGGCTACTGGTATCAGGGGCGACTCCAGCCGTGGGGCAATCCGGTTGCACTTTTAAAGTTTAAAGGTTTAAGTTTGTCTGCTAAATTCCGCTATGGCCTTCACGCTTTCATGTGCACCAAACGCAACGACTGGAAGCCACTAGATCATGTCGAAGCGACTGGCTGGATCAATCGTTGGGTGGGTGCCGAAGCTTATGAGGTCTTATGGCGAAGGCTGTTTGACTACAAGTTCTATGATTACACTGATAACCTGTCGGCAGCATGGATCTGGAGCCGAATTCGACGTATCGGTAGGTCACGCTACAGTCTATTCCGCGAAAAGCTGGGCTACTTGGAAGGCGGGTCGGAAACACTGCTTCAGGCAATGCGCGTCGATATTGAAGCACACGGCGGCGAGATTCGCCTTAAATCACCGGTTAGCAAAGTTGTCATCGAAGAAGGAAAAGTGCAGGGCATCGACGTGGAAGGACAGTTCGAAGCGTTCGACAAGGTGATCAGTACCATTCCGCTGCCCTATGTGCCAAGACTGATGCCCGACTTGTCAGAAGGTATCCTAGAGCGCTTCCGATCAATTAATAATATCGCGGTGGTCTGTGTGATCGTTAAACTACGCAAGGCCTTGACGGGAAATTTCTGGTTGAACACCAATGACCCTGAAATGGACATACCCGGCCTGGTAGAATACAGCAACCTGCGGCCGCTGGATCAGCACATCGTCTATGTCCCTTTCTACATGCCCGGAGAGCACCCGAAATTTGCTGAACCGGATCAAATCTTCCTCGACAAAGTGCGCTGCTACTTGAAAAAGATTAATCCTGAACTGTGCGATGAAGACTTCATTGAACTGGCGGCGAGCCGTTACCGTTATGCACAACCAATCTGCGATCCTGGCTATCTTGATAAGCTACCTCCAGTTGGGCTGCCAGTTAAAGGGTTGTGGCTTGCTGATACTTCTTACTATTATCCAGAAGATAGGGGTATATCTGAGAGTATTGAATTTGGGAGAAAAATGGCTAAGGAGGCGACGGTGTGATTAAGCACTTTTTCTCAAAACAGTTCATGATTTTTTTGCTGACTGGAGGGACCGCAGCAGCCGTAAACTTTAGCTCTAGAATTCTTTACAGTCAGAGCTTTGATTTTTCTTTAGCCGTGATTCTTGCCTACATTACAGGAATGATTACGGCTTTTGTGCTAGCCAAACTCTTTGTATTTAAGAAAAGTCAGCAGTCAGTGCGTCGTTCTGCTTTGTTTTTTGTTCTTGTGAATCTGGTTGCCATATTACAAACCTGGGGCATTAGTATGGGCTTGGCGCATTATCTCTTACCACCATTGGGGATAACATCGTACGTGCAAGAGATAGCACACGCAGCTGGCGTGGCCGTTCCTGTGTTTACCAGCTACATCGGCCATAAACGTTGGTCGTTTCGGTAATGGCGTGCTAACAAAGGTTAGTTGCATTTTATTTGCATTGACATATTGTCCAGTATCACAGTGAGCAAGATTAAATTGTTGCAAAAGGAAAATTTGTTGATGAATGAATCAATAGCTAAGTCAATGGGGGACGCTTGAGCGATTCGCAGCAAAATGCACAGATGAAGGTCACTGTGGTCATTGTTAATTGGAAAGGCGAACAATTTCTTGAGCGTTGTTTGACTACATTGATGTCTCAGACAGTCAAGCCGCTTGAGATTATTCTGGTAGATAACGCGAGTTTCGATGGGTCGGTCGAGATTGTGCGGCGATTCCCTTCAGTGCGATTGATAGCTCTTGATCGGAACACGGGATTTGCGCAAGGCAATAATCTGGCGATCGAAGCGGTTTCTGTAGAGTCGGAATGGATTGCGCTGATCAATCCTGACGCATTCGCTGATTCGCGTTGGCTAGAAGAACTGGTGAAGGCGGCAGAATCTAATCCGGAATTCGATGTGTTCGGCAGCAAGTTGGTCAATGCGGGGGATCCGACGCTGTTGGACGGGGCCGGTGATGCCTATCACTTGAGTGGTCTGGTGTGGCGCATGGGGCATGGCTCACCTGTTCCGGCTTCGACGGAGAATGAGTGCGAAGTGTTCTCTCCTTGTGCAGCAGCAGCGCTTTATCGACGCAACGTCTTGCAAGAACTTCGAGGCTTCGACGAGGACTACTTCTGTTACGTGGAAGATGTGGATCTCGGTTTTCGTCTAAGGCTGGCGGGATATCGTTGTCTCTATGTGCCGCAATCCGTGGCGCATCATGTTGGCTCGGGCACGACTGGTGGACAACATAGTGATTTCTCTATGTATCATGGACACCGCAATTTGGTATGGACTTTTGTGAAGGATATGCCCGGTATCTTGTTTTGGTTGTTGTTGCCATTGCATATGTTGTTGAATCTAACTAGTATTACTTGGTTTGTGTTTCGCGGACGCGGCGGAGTGATTTGGCGAGCCAAGCGCGATGCGGTATTGGGCTTGCCAAAAATGTGGCATAAGCGGCAACACATTCAAAAAACTAGGGTTGCTTCAATCGGTGAGATTTGGCGACAGTTGGATAAGCAGTTGATTATAAAAAAATCTGGTAGAAAAAAAATATGAGTGCCCTCATCTCAACAATCATCGTCAATTATAATGCTGGTGAGTTGTTGCGTAGTTGTGTCGGTTCGATAATTAATTGTCCCCTGAAAAACGAAATTATCGTGGTTGATAATGCATCGACGGATGGCAGTTTGGAAGCTTTGCTGGGATTGTCTTCTGTACGGATAATTAAAAATGCAGCAAATGTTGGGTTCGCTGCGGCTTGTAATACTGGGGCGCAGGTTGCTTCTGCACAGTACCTGTTGTTTCTTAATCCTGATTGTTCATTCGATCCGGGAGCCTTGGCTGAATTGGTGGACTCGATAAGTGTGAATGAGAAAGTTGGTATGGTGGGAGGACTGCTTACTAACTCGGATGGAACTGAACAAGCGGGTGGGCGCCGTGCTGTACCTACACCTTGGCGTTCTTTTGTATGTGCATTTGGGCTGACACGTTTTTCGGATCGTTGGCCGCGCTTGTTTTTCGATTTTCATTTGCATAAACAACCGCTGCCGGATCTCGCCATCGAAGTGGAGGCGATTTCTGGGGCCTGCATGATGGTCAGACGCGAGGCAATGCAAGATGTCGGGGAATGGGACGAAGGTTATTTTTTACATTGTGAAGATCTGGACTGGTGTATGCGTTTCCGGCAAAAAGGATGGAAAATCCTGTTCGTTCCATCGGCAAAAATTACTCATGCGTTAGGTGTTTGCAGTCGAAGTAGGCCAGTATTTGTCGAGTGGCACAAGCATAAGGGAATGATGCGGTTTTATCGCAAGTTCTTTCGGCATCAGTATCCAGGTATTTTGATGGTGCTGGTTGCGGCAGGGGTGTGGCTACGGTTTGGCTTTTTGGCTGCGTACTATTCGGCTAAATGTTCTGGGCGAATATTGAGGCGAGGACATGGCTGATAGTATGGGGTTCCCTAATCCTCGCCTCTCTCCAGGAGAGCAAGATAGTTTAGTAGGAGTTATCGGTGCGACCAGTTTGGTAGGGACATGTCTGTTGTCACTGTTGTCAGTGCAAGGGAGGCAGGTGAT
>Ga0208882_1000308_pt1 | contig 23050 bp, 22 predicted proteins | sample LakWasMet14_LOW5_2_FD_183862 | JGI IMG/M metagenome (GOLD analysis project Ga0208882, IMG submission 183862) | Freshwater sediment methanotrophic microbial communities from Lake Washington under simulated oxygen tension - Sediment Metagenome... | ecosystem: Environmental > Aquatic > Freshwater >...
CGGCGTGCTGGGCGGCATGTTGCTGGCTACTTTTGTGGCAACCATATTCATTCCAATGTTTTTCACTTGGTTGAGTAATAAAAACGTGCATAGAAAACATCATGAGTTGCCGCCGGAAGATGCAGTACCTTCAGAGGCTTCTACAGAATCAAATGAAAAGAGCGCAGTATGATGCAGTATCAGAATATAAGAGGTATCAAGCCGGTTTATGTGGTCGTAGCAGCAGCATTGCTCATGTCAGGCTGCCAGATATGGCCGGATTACCTGCGTCCTAAGGTCGACGTGCCGGCGCAGTATGTTGAGTCGGCTCAGCAGGCCAGCGCAGAGAATGCGGTAGTCAATAACTGGTGGGCTTTGTATCAGGATCAGGTTTTAAATGAGCTGATCGAGAATGCGCTGCAAAACAATAAAGACATCAAGCTGGCGGTTGCCCGCATTGAAGAAGCCGACGCCGTGATGCGTGAAGTAGGCGCGTTTTTATTACCGCAGATCGATCTGGATGCCGGCGCAAAGCGCTCTCGCGTAACCGAGGCCGGTGCCAATCAGCAGCTCACTAATAACCCGCGCAGTACGTACAATGGCCAGCTCGGCACGACTTTTGAACTGGATTTCTGGGGCAAGCTGCGTCGTGCAAAAGAAGCGGCCAGGGCGCAGGCCTTGTCTACCCGCTATGCGAAAGACACGGTTTCCTTGTCGTTAACGGGTTTGGTGGCAAGTAACTATTTGGGTTTGCGTAGTCTGGAGTCACAAATTGCGATCGCGCAGGAAAACCTGAAAAGTCGCGAGGCCAGCCTGGCTTTAACCAAACGTCGCCTTGAGGGTGGCGTGGCGTCATCTCTGGATGTACTCCAGGCGCAGGTGGCGAGCTCAAATTTAAGCGCACAGATTGCTGATTTGAGTCGTCAGAGGTCATTAAGCCTGCACCAGTTGGCGGTACTGACCGGGAATCTGAACTTGGCGGTTACCGGTTTGAAAGCCTCCACATATGATCTGAAGGCACTGCCGATTCCGCCTACACCGCCGGCAGGTTTGCCTTCTGCATTACTGGAAGCACGGCCTGATGTAAGACAGGCAGAAGAGCAGATGGTGGCTGCAAATGCCAATATCGCCGTTGCCAAGGCGGCTTTGTACCCAACCATTTCCTTAACGGCCAGCCTGGGTGGCGAAAGTATGGAATTAGGTGATGTATTAAAATCGGCCGCACGTATCTGGACCGGTGGTGTTGCCTTGTATCTGCCTATTTTTGATTCAGGCAAGCTGAACGCCAAGGTCGATCAGGCCAGCGCCAAGCAGAAACAGGCACTGGTGAATTATGAAGGCGCTATCCAGACTGCATTCAGGGAGGTCAATGACGCTTTGGTAAATCTGCGTCAATATACCGAACGTGAGCAGGCGTTGAATACGAGCCAGGAAGAAGCTAAGAAAGCGCTGGCAGTTTCTGAAAATCGCTACCAGTCAGGTTATTCTTCCTACATCGATGTGCTTGAAGCGCAGCGTGCTTACAATGACTCGAGCCTGGCTTTTGTACAAAGCCGCCAGGCCAGGTTGACTGCGACTGTGGATTTATTCAAGGCACTGGGCGGCGGCTGGAAAACTGCCGATTACAAGTAACTGGTTTTAAATTACTCCGGGTTTCTGCTTAACAGCTGTTATCTGCATGAAACCCGGCAGTGAGTGTCGCCAGATTCCAGTTTTTGTATTGGAGAGCCTTTTATCTGGCTGCTTCAGTGTTCATTTATTTGTCGGGTGTTTTAGCCTTACTCCCAAGGGGTTTTCGGAGCTAGGCTGCTGCCCGCAATGTCGTGCGGGACCATTCAGCCGCAAGTGTTGCAAGTGTTTCGGCAGCATATTTTTCTGAGATCAGTTCTTTCATCTGTGGCTGCTTTGGCGAGATTTTGTATTCGATCAGTAGCATGCATAGCTCAATTCTCGAGTTTACGTCTTCAAAGCACCAGTAGCGATGGCTCTCGGCCGCTGTAAAGTTGTTGATCCGCCTGGCGGGAACGTTAGCAGCAGTGTCTATATAGAATAGATGGTGCTTTGCATCATAAGTGCGATCAATCGATATTTTCGATGCCCATGTCGATAGAAGCTTGCTGACAATCTCGATTTGCTGTGGCCTGAATTCTACAGATTGCACCGAGCCGAGCATGCATGCCTGAATATAGGCGCTGGATAATGATACGGGCTCCAGGCCGGAATAAGATTGTATCTTTGCATTTAATAATGCACTTTGTTCAGCCGCTTTAAATACCCCTGAAATTTCAGACCAGAAATTAGCTGGCTCATGATGATGGTTGTACTGCTGCCATTTAATCATTTGCGTGGCATTTTTCAAGGCCCGGGAGAGCACGATATGCAATGTGTGCTGATGGGGGTACGGATAGTTTTTGCTTAATTCTACATAGATCAGAAACAGCTGTCGGTGATATAAAAATGCTGCGTCCGAAATACGTGCTTTAAGATCTTGATTGATGTTTTCGATAAGAACGAAATATTGTGTGATTCTTTCGACAATGCTGTGTGTTTTTTCGTCGATAGAAATTAATGCCTCTATGTTTTCCGGGTTGCGCAATATGTTGTATTTGAAATCATGCGCCAGTTTTTTTGTTAAAAATTCTATCGCTGAAATGTCATCCATGCTTAATAAATCAGCAATCCATGCGGCAGATATCCCGTTTTCAGGTTCTGCTGGATGGTTGAGAATTTTATGCAAAATGTTCATAGACTGCTTGAAGTTATAAATGCCGGTGAATCAATTACGCAATTAATATGCCAATCAACATTGACAATCATCTAAATTTAGATGATTTAACATGGCTTTAATCGCAAGTCGGCAGGTTCTACATGATAAAATGCGGCTGATTAAATTTATGGTTAAGTTCTGTTCAATATGACTGTTCGTACACGTTTTGCTCCTAGCCCAACTGGCTTCCTTCACATCGGCGGTGCCCGTACCGCATTGTTTTCATGGGCTTTTGCTAAAAAGCATGGCGGGAAATTCATTCTGCGTATCGAAGATACCGATGTTGCACGCAGTACGCCCGAGGCTGTGCAGGCGATACTGGATGGCATGAACTGGCTGGGGCTGGATTATGACGAAGGCCCTTTTTACCAGATGCAGCGTATGGATCGCTATAAAGAAGTGATTGGTAAAATGTTGCAAGAGGGTTCTGCCTATCATTGCTATTCAACAAAAGAAGAGTTGGAAGCGCTGCGTGAAAGCCAGATGCAGCAGGGTTTAAAGCCGCGTTACGATGGTCGCTGGCGCCCGGAAGAAGGTAAGGTTCTGGCTGAGCCGCCTTCAGGTATCCCGCCGGTCATCCGCTTTAAAAACCCGAAGGATGGGTATGTGCTCTGGAATGACCTGGTAAAAGGTGAGATCAGCATCGGCAATCAGGAGCTGGACGACCTGATCATTGCGCGCGCAGATGGTACGCCTACTTATAATTTCTGTGTTGTGGTCGATGACTGGGAAATGGGAATCACACAAGTGATTCGTGGTGATGACCATGTTAACAATACGCCGCGTCAAATCAATATGCTGAAAGCCCTGGGCGCAACGATTCCGCAATATGCACATTTATCCATGATTTTGGGCGATGATGGTCAAAAGCTGTCCAAGCGCCATGGCGCTGTAAGCGTCATGCAATATCATGAGGATGGCTACCTGCCGGAGGCTGTGCTTAATTACCTGGCGCGCCTGGGCTGGAGCCACGGCGATGAGGAAGTATTCAGCATGCAGCAGTTCTGTGAATGGTTTGATCTCGATCACATCACGCCTTCAGCAGCGCAATTCAATACAGAAAAGCTGAAATGGCTGAATGCACATTATATTAAGCTGGTCGATAAAGATTATCTGGTGAGTGATATTACTGCGCGTCTGGCTCAGCTCAACGTTGTGGTGACGGCTGCACCGGATTTGTCTGCGGTAATCGATTTATACAAAGAGCGCGCAAGCACGCTGAATGAACTGGCAGAAAGCATTGTTTATTTTTACCATAAACCAATTATTGATCAGGCTGCAGCTGAAAAGCATCTGGTTGCGGATATTAAACCTGCCCTGGAAAAACTGTCAGAGTTGCTGCGCTCTGTAGACTGGAATGCAGAGGCCATTCATCACGCGATCAACGATGTTGTTACACAGTTCCAGCTCAAGTTTCCCAAGGTGGCAATGCCATTGCGTGTCCTGCTGACGGGTATTGCGCAATCGCCGAGCATTGATCAGGTAATGGCTTTGTTAGGCCGCGATGAAGTGCTGGCTAGAATCAGTGAATTTAAATAGAGAGTACGGCACGAATACTTTTTACTCCCGAGCCTCTTGTTTTTTTTATGCAGGCCTTCATATATGAATTGTGTGCTTTAGTGTACGTCATTCAGTGCAGTGGTCTTGATGGTTTGTCTGACAAGTGCAGGCTTGCGGTGATAGCGGAATGACGGTTGTGAAATCTTTCTGCTGGAAATGAACATGCGCTAAGGGTTCTGTGAAAAAACTTGAATAGTTAATTTAAGTAAAAAGAGAACGATTTGAGTTGTTCTTACTCTGAACGAGAGTAGTATTGCAATGTGTACGCAAAAAATAGTAAATGTAGTCAGTACTTTAATTTAATCACTTTTATTTAACTCCAAACAATAGGAGACACCATGAATCAAAAAGGGCAAATGTTACAAGACCCATTCCTTAACGCTTTACGTAAAGAACATGTCGCTGTATCTATCTACCTCGTTAATGGCATCAAGCTGCAAGGTCAAGTTGACTCATTTGATCAGTATGTCATTCTGCTCAAGAATACAGTCACTCAGATGGTTTACAAGCATGCCATTTCTACAATCGTACCTGCACGTGCAGTAAGTATCGGCTTGCCGGAAGGTGATAATTAAGCATTGAAAGATTTGTTTGAAAGGCCAAGTGGCGGCGAGTCCGCTATTCTGGTCAGTGTTGATTTCGGAGAAAGCGACTATCTGGAGAGTCTCGAAGAGCTCCGTCAGTTAAGTCTAAGCGCAGGTTTGGCTGTGCTAGGTACGATTGAAGGCAAGCGTTCAGCGCCAGATGCCAAGCTTTTTATCGGCAGCGGTAAAGCGGATGAGTTGCGGCAGGCGATGCAGGCAGCCGAATCCAATATTGCCGTGTTTAACCATGACCTTACACCTTCGCAGCAGCGGAATCTTGAGCGTTTCCTGCAGGCGCGTGTGGTGGATAGAACCGGTTTGATACTGGATATTTTCAGCCAGCGCGCGCAAACACATGAAGGTAAACTGCAGGTCGAGCTGGCGCAGCTGGAGCATTTGTCTACACGCCTGGTTCGTGGTTGGACTCACCTGGAACGCCAAAAAGGCGGTATCGGTGTGCGTGGCGGTCCCGGTGAAACACAGCTGGAGCTGGATCGCCGCATGTTACGCGTGCGCGTGAAGCAGTTGCGCGAGAAATTACTCAAGCTTAAATCACAGCGCGGTATGCAGCGCCGGGCACGTAAGCGTTCTAACGTGATGACGGTATCCCTGGTCGGCTATACCAATGCCGGAAAATCCACCATCTTCAATCGCCTTACCAAGGCCAATATCTATGCAGCTGATCAATTATTTGCAACGCTGGATACCACCACGCACAAAATTTTTATTGAAGGCTGCGGACAGGTCGTGCTTTCTGATACCGTAGGTTTTATCAAGCATTTGCCCCATGCGCTGGTGGAGGCGTTTGGCGCAACGCTGGAAGAAGCCGCACAGGCGGATTTGCTGCTGCATATCGTCGATACGGCCAGCAGTAATCGCGATGAGCAGATTGCGCAGGTCAATAAAGTTCTGCAGGAAATTGGCGCTGCTAAAGTGCCGCAGATTCTGGTGCATAATCAAATCGACCGTACAGGCCTGGAGCCTGCATTGGCACGTGATGAATGTGGTAGAATTTCGACTTTGCATGTGTCAGCCAAAACAGGAGAGGGAATGGATCTGCTGAGATTAGCGATGGCAGAACATTATCAGTATTTACAAAAGCAAAGCACGGAAGAAAGTGCATACGCATAACTTAGTTGGTTAAATGAATGCTGTATCGTTAAATGACTTAAATTTGATGATCATTAATAAATGTTTTTTGGAGTAGTGAATGATTAAATTTCCTGGTTGGAGAGCACAAAATAATGAAGGTCCGCCAGACCTTGATGAGGTGATGCGTGATTTAAGCCGCAAAATCAACACTTTGTTCGGCAAAGGCGGCGGCAATCAATCTAATCCGCAATCCAGCCGCCCGCAGCCTGCAAACGTTAATCTGCCATTAGTGCCTATATTTGGCCTGATCGGCCTTATCTGGCTAGGCACAGGGTTCTACATCGTTGACCAGGGTTCGCTGGGTGTTGTGCAGCGTTTCGGCAAGGTCCAGGATGAAGTGACTTCACCGGGCCCACGCTGGCATTTGCCTTACCCGATCGAGAGTGTTCAGGTCGTGAATATGGAGCAGGTGCGCAGGCTAGAAGTCGGTTACAGAAGCGGTGCTGAAGGTAGCGGCGGCAAGACGAGGCTGCCGAAAGAATCTTTAATGCTGACAGAAGATGAAAATATCATTGATTTACAATTCGCGGTGCAATACAACCTGAATAATGCAAAAGATTACCTGTTCAGCAATCGTGCCACAGATGATGCCGTGATGTCGGCCGCTGAGACTGCCATCCGTGAGGTTGTAGGCAAAAACAAGCTGGATGACCTGTTACAAAAAGGCCTGGCTGATACTTCAGAGCGCATGCAGACAATTCTGGACAGCTATAAGACTGGCGTGAAAATCATCAGTGTGTCTTTGCAGAGTGCGCAGCCGCCTGAACAGGTGCAGGAAGCGTTTGAAGACGTTAACCGTGCAAATCAGGATAATCAGCGCCAGATTAATGAGGGTCAGGCTTATGCCAATGACGTGATACCAAAAGCGCGCGGTACTGCATCACGTTTGCTGGCGGAAGCTGCCGGTTATAAATTGAAAGTTGAAAGTGAAGCGCGCGGTAACGCCAGCCGTTTTGACCAGATTCTTGCACAATACAACAAGGCACCTGAAGTAACGCGCCAGCGTTTGTATCTGGATGCGCAAGAGCAGATCATGTCCAGTGTAAGCAAAGTGATTGTTGACCAGAAATCCGGTAACAGCTTGCTGTATTTACCACTGGATAAGCTGATTAACGCCTCCGGAAATGACACTGTGCAGCAGTCGCAATCCATGCAATCTTTAAATCCGCAGCCTGATGCTGCAACACCGGCGAGCCAACCTGCAGCAGGTGACCGCTCACGTGACGCATTGCGTAGCCGTGACAGAGAAAGCAGGTAAGGGATAATAATGAAAAATTCAAAAAATATTCTTATTATTGTAGTTATGGTTCTGGTGTTGCTGTCATTGTCAGCATTTACCGTCAATCAGACACAATATGTTCTGGTGCAGCGTCTGGGTGAGATCGTGGCAGTTAAAAAAGAGCCGGGTCTTTATTTTAAAGTGCCGTTTGTAGACAACCTGAAGTATTTTGATAATCGCATCCTGACGCTTGACTGGGAGCAGCCAGCCAAGTTTATCACCAGCGAAAATAAATACATGATGGTGGATTCTTTTGTTAAGTGGCGTATTGTCGACCCGAAAAAGTATTATGTTTCGATTAAAGAGGGCGGGGAAGTTGCTGCAGAAGACCGCTTGTCAAAAGTAGTGAATGCCGGTTTGCGTAGTGAGTTTGGCGTTCGCACCGTGCATGATGTGATTGCCGGTGAGCGTGGCGTGATTATGGATAACCTGCGTAAAAAAGCTGACCTGGAAGCGCGTCAGATGGGTATTGAAGTGGTGGATGTGCGCTTGAAACGTGTTGATTATTCAGAAGAAATCAGCAAGTCAGTGTTTGATCGTATGATAGCCGAGCGTAAACGCCTTGCTAACCAATTACGTTCAGAAGGTGCTGCTGCTTCCGAAAAAATTCGCGCGGATGCTGATAAGCAGCGTGAGGTTATTATTGCTGAAGCCTATCGTGAAGCCCAGAAAACCAAAGGTGAAGGTGATGCAAAGGCCTCTGAGATTTACAACCAGTCATACAGCCATAACCCTGAATTCTATGCGTTTTACCGTAGCCAGGAAGCTTACAAGAATAGCTTCAAGAGCAAGAGTGACGTGATGGTGCTGGATCCGAACTCTGACTTCTTTAAATACATGAGAAGCCCTAAAAAGTAGTCGTCGCCAATTCGGATGAATAATACATTGTTAACCGCGCTGGGATTGGTACTGGTGATTGAAGGCGTTTTACCCCTGTTAATGCCGCACGTCTGGCGTGATACATTCAAGCGCATGGTGGAGATGAAGGATGGCCAGCTGCGTTTTGTTGGCCTCGCATCGGTAGTCGGCGGTTTGATATTAATTTTATTAAGTAAGTAATAGTTCCGGGTAATGGCTTCAGGTATCGATGCTCACAGTGTTGATACTTAAAGGATTACTTGTAAAAAGTGATGATAAAAATGCGTAATTGGTTACTGCCAGAATATATAGAAGACGTTTTGCCCGCAGAGGCAGCACGTATTGAAACACTGCGCCGCAGATTGTTGGATCTGTTCAGGGTGCATGGTTATCAATATGTGATTCCGCCAATGCTGGAGTATATGGAATCTCTGATTACCGGCGTCGGGCACGACCTTGATCTTGCTACGTTTAAAGTTGTGGACCAGCTGACCGGGCGTTCAATGGGTGTGCGCGCTGACATGACGCCGCAGGCTGCTCGTATCGATGCACATTTGCTGAATCATCAGGGTATTACGCGCTTGTGTTATGCAGGCAGTGTTCTGCGCACTAAACCAGATGGCCTGGCGCAAACGCGTGAGCCGTTGCAGTTGGGCGCAGAGCTTTATGGACATGCAGAAATTGCCAGCGACATAGAGATTCAGCGTCTTTTGATCAAGGCGCTGCATGTGATTGGTATTGAGCAGGTGCATCTTGATTTTAGCCATGTGAATGTATTTGGCAGTTTGATTGAGTCGAGTCAGGTGAGCCCTCAGCTTGAACAGGACCTGTATGCTGCGTTAAAAGGCAAGGATCAGTCTGCAGTCGCAGCCTTGACCAAAGGGCTGGATAAAGCGACACGCGAAGCCTTGCTGAACCTGACCGAACTGAATGGTGACAGGGCCATACTGGCGCAAGCGGCTAAATTACTTCCATCTACACCGGCAATCACGCAGGCCTTGGGCAGTCTTGAGCAGGTAGCACATGGTTTGCAGGATCTTGGCGTTAGCGTCAGTTTTGATTTAAGCGAGCTGCGCGGATACCACTATCATAGCGGCATTGTGTTTGCGGCCTATGCACAGGGCTATAAAGGGCCATTGGCGCTTGGCGGCCGTTATGACGAGGTCGGGCAGGCTTTTGGCCGCGCGCGCCCGGCAACTGGATTCAGCCTTGATCTGCGCGGCGTGGTGACCGCTTTGTCACCGGCGCAATCAGAACCGGCGATTTTCGCGCCGGCTCAGGATGACGCTGCACTGACTGCCAAAATCGATGCACTCAGGGCCGAAGGGCATGTCGTCATTCAGGAGCTTCCTGGCATTGAGTCTGATTTTTCAGAATTGAATTGCAGTAAAAAACTTGAGCATTACAATTCCGGCTGGCATGTCGTGGATATTGCAAAATCTTAAAGAATAATCAGCAATGCCATTTGTTGTGGCGTTGCTAACCATTTGAATATTAACATTTAATTAAAAAGTCGACGTTATGGCAAATAAAGCAGCAAAGAATGTAGTCGTCATCGGTACCCAGTGGGGCGATGAAGGTAAAGGTAAAATTGTAGATTGGCTGACAGACCATGCCCAAGGCGTAGTGCGCTTCCAAGGTGGTCATAACGCGGGTCATACTTTAGTCGTAGGCCAGGGTGACGCGCAGCGTGTGTATAAGCTCAACCTCGTGCCATCAGGTATTGTTCGCGCAGGCGTTAACTGCTATATCGGTAATGGTGTGGTGTTGGATGCAGGCCACTTGCTGAGTGAGATTGCAGCGCTTGAGAAAGATGGCCTGGAAGTTAAAAACCGTTTGAAGGTCAGCCCAGGCTGTCCGCTGATTCTGAGCCATCATGTTGCGGTCGATGTTGCACGTGAAGCCAAGCGCAGTGCCGATAAAAAAATCGGTACAACCGGCAAGGGCATAGGCCCGACATACGAAGATAAAGTTGCACGCCGTGCGTTGCGCGTATACGACTTGTTCTACCCGGAGCGTTTTGCCGAAAAACTGCGTGAAGTGATGGATTATCACAACTTTGTGTTGACCAACTATCTGGATGCAAAAGCGGTTGATTTCAATCAGCAATACGATGCAAGCATGCAGCATGCCATTGCATTAAAACCGATGATTGCAGATGTATCAGCCGAGATTTATGCAGCGAATGCCAGAGGTGAAAACCTTCTGTTTGAAGGCGCGCAAGGAACCTTGCTCGATATTGACCACGGTACTTACCCATATGTGACTTCAAGTAACTGTATCGCTGGCCAGGCATCAGCCGGTACCGGCGTCGGTGCCAATATGCTGCATTACGTGCTGGGCATTACCAAGGCCTACACAACTCGTGTTGGCGGCGGTCCTTTCCCTAGCGAGCTGGATATTGAAACTGCAGGCACGCCTGGTTATCAGATGTCTAACAAAGGTCAGGAAATCGGCACGGTTACCAAGCGCAAGCGCCGCTGTGGCTGGTTTGATGCTGCTGCATTACGCCGTTCAGCAATGATTAACGGCCTGACAGGTTTGTGTATCACCAAGCTGGATGTACTGGACGGTATCGAGTCACTCAGTATCTGCACAGGTTACGAGCTTGATGGTAAGAAAATTGATTTATTACCGGTTGGCGCTGATGATGTTGCCGGCTGCAAGCCGATTTATGAAACATTACCAGGCTGGTCGGAAAGCACTTTTGGCGTAAAAACCTGGGATGGCTTGCCAAAAAATGCACAGAACTACCTCAAGCGCCTGGAAGCCGTATGCGGTGTGCCGATAGCCATTGTTTCTACCGGTCCTGAGCGTGACGAAACGATTGTGATTGAACATCCTTTTGCAGCATAATTAATTTTTAGCGCTTGCATGTGTATGGGCGCATGCAAGCGCTAAAACAATGAGTAAGTTTATTACCAGCCATGCTGGTTCGGTATGAAAGTTGGTGAACGAATGAATCAACGCCTGGCATGGGCCATTACTGGTTCTGGTCATTATCTGCGTGAGTCACTTGCAATAATGCAGACATTGAAAGATGTTGACGTTTTTTTAAGCAGGGCTGCAGCAGAAGTGATTCAGCAATACGGATTCCAGGAGCAGCTGATCAATACCGGTCACCGGGTATACCAGGATAAAACTGCGAGCAGCGTGCCCGTTGAGCTGTTTTATCAGGGCAAATACCACACGCTGGTCATTGCGCCCGCCACATCGAATACTATTGCCAAAATGGCTTATGGATTTTCCGACAGTCTGGTTACCAATCTTTACGCACAAGCCGGCAAGACCAGGGTGCCCAGCATTGTATTCGCATGCGATACCGCACCGGAGCTGGAGTCTGAAGCACCGCGCGATAACCTGGTCAAAGTATATCCGCGCGGCATAGATCTCGATAACATCCATAAACTCAGCACGTTTGAAGTGACTACGGTAGTCGCAGATATGCATGGCCTGTCTCAGGCGATTCAAAGCAGGCTGAAAACGCTGGCATAGTGCTTACTCATGACCCAGAACCTTCTTTTTCTGACTGGCAAGCTTGCGGAAAAAAGCCTCCATAAGGTTTTAAGCGAGGTGCAGAGTAACCCTAAAACACCGCCATTCAAATACCGCATTGAACAGATCGGCGTATCGGTTGCGGCTTTGATGACCTCGGATCTGATCGGGCGCAGGCTTAAAGAAACCGGCGATGCCGACAAAGTGATCGTTCCCGGATTATGCCAGGGTGACCTTTCCAAACTGGAGGCACAATATGGTGTGCCAGTTGAGCGTGGTCCTAATGATTTAAAAGACTTGCCGCAGTATTTCGGCCATGCCGGCGTTACTCCTGACTTGAGCCGCTACAGTGTGGATATTTTCGCTGAAATCGTGGATGCCCCTTATCTGAGTATCGAGGGAGTTGTTCACAAGGCAAAACAATTCCAGGCGCAAGGTGCCAATGTAATCGATATCGGCTGTTTGCCCAGTGTGGCTTTTCCGCATCTGGCCGATACGGTCAAAGCACTGAAAGAGCAGGGTTTCAGGGTCAGTGTAGATTCCCTGTATACAGATGACTTGCTCATTGCCGGCCGTGCCGGTGCCGATTATTTGCTGAGCCTTACCGAAGAAACCTTATGGATCGCTGACGAAGTGGCCTCTACGCCAGTACTGATCCCGGCAAAACCGCATAGCCTGCCATCGCTGTATCGCGCGATCGATGCCTGTATCAAGGCAGGAAAGCCGTTCCTGGCAGATGCCATCCTGGATCCTATCCATTTTGGACTGACCAACTCGATTGTACGTTACCAGAAGCTGCGTAAAAAATACCCTGATATACAGATCATGATGGGCATCGGTAATTTAACGGAGCTTACCGATGCGGATACTACGGGGATTAATGCCTTGCTGTTTGGCATGATCAGTGAGCTCGATATTAACGCCGTGCTTGCTACCTCGGTGAGTCCGCATGCGGTAAATGCAATTGCGGAAGCAGATATTGCCAGGCGCACGATGTTTGCGGCCAAGCAGGATGAAAGGCTGCCGCGAGGCTACACCAACGGCCTGTTAGGTTTGCACGACAGGCGGCCGTTTACCTATAGTGAAGATGAAATTAAAGAGATCGCAGCGCAGATTAAAGACCCCAGTTTCCGTATTCAGGTGAGCGAAAGCGGAATGCATGTCTATAATCGTGACGGTATCTTCGAGCACACGGATCCTTTTGCGCTGTATCCGCATCTTAAAGTGGATGATGATGCTTCCCATGCCTTCTATCTTGGTGTTGAGCTAGCGCGTGCACAGATTGCATGGCAACTGAAAAAGCGTTATGTTCAGGATCAGGAGCTGGATTGGGGTGTCGCCAGCGAAGTGCAGAATAAAGCTGCCAAAACTGCTCACCGCGAAGCCTCGTTGAAAGAAAAGCGTAATAAAAACAGGTAATTAAATGATATACGAAACGATAGTAACCACTGTGAACCCGCAAGGTGCCGCACATACAACGCCATTTGGCATACGTATGCAGGATGGCCTGGTGGTTATTTCGCCATACAAGCCTTCAGCGACATTGGAGAATATATTATCGACAGGGCATGCGGTGCTGAGTTTGACGGATGATGTACGCGTGTTTGCAGGCGCTTTGACCGGGCGCAAGGCCTGGAGCCTTACCCCGGCGGTAGAGGTGCATGGACTCCGCCTGCTGGATACCCTGGCACATAAAGAATTGAAACTCGTCAAAGTTGAAGATGACCCGCTCAGACCACAGCTGTTCCTGGAGATTGTATATGAGGCGCAGCATGCACCTTTTCAGGGATTCAACCGTGCGCAGGCCGCTGTCATTGAGTTGGCGGTGTTGGTCAGCAGGCTGAAAAGGCTGCCAATGGAGAAAATTCAGCAGGAAATGGATTACCTGCGTATCGCAATAGATAAAACTGCCGGAGAGCGTGAACTGGAGGCATGGTCATGGCTGAGGGAAGCTGTCAGTAACCATCAGGCTGCCTTAAATAATGAGAATCTGGCTTAAGCAAATATGCCGCAGCTTTTAATCAGTGTTACCTCTGTAAAAGAGGCGCAGATCGCGCTGCAATGCGGTGCGGATATTATTGATTTAAAAGATCCGGCGCAGGGAGCCTTGGGTGCGCTGCCACTGGGGATCATAGAAGAAGTCGTAACTTTCATTCATGCAAAAGGCCAGGCTGAAAAAAGAGTGATCAGCGCGACGGTGGGTGATTTGCCGATGCAGCCACAGTTGCTGCGAGAGCAGGTGATGGCTTTATCGCAGACAAAAGTGGATATTGTTAAAATTGGTTTTTTCAGAGATCGAAATGGCGGATTCGCTGATTACCAGCCTTGTCTTGATGCGTTGATGCCACTTGCCCGGTCCGCTACCTTGCTTGTTGCGGTATTGTTTGTTGAATACGAGTATCCAGATAGCTTGCTCTCTGCAATTAAAAATGCCGGCTTTTATGGTGTCATGCTGGATACGACCGATAAAAATGGTGCAACATTTTTAGATTATTTTTCTGCTGACGAAATGAAAAAGCTCGCTGAGCGCGTGCAGGCTCAGGATTTGTTATTTGGTTTAGCCGGATCGCTTAATTTTCAGCATGTGGCGATCGTCAGGGAAATAGCGCCGGATTATATTGGTTTCAGAGGTGGCGTCTGTATTAACAATCAACGCAAGTCAGTGCTGGATCCGGAGAGAATTAAAGCAATTCGTAAAGTGCTATAAAATGTGTTGTAAAAATGCAACAATACTTGGTTGGACTTAATGTTTATATAGGTATTAACATTGCATTAGAGGTTATGTGTGCGTATTATCGGATCGTGGAATCGTCTTTTAAACAGGAGTAAATAATGAAAAAGAATATTATTAGTATTGCAGTGGCTGCCTCATTAGGCTTGGCTGCTTTTGCAGCAAGTGCTGAAGATATGTATCGTGGCGCTTGGTATGCCTTACCGGGTCTTAGCTACATGGACACAGACAGCGATTTAGAGGCAAACAACGGCGGCGGCGGTTTCCTGAAATTAGGTAAAGAATTATCTGAGCATTGGGATATCCAGGCTGGTGTAGGTTATAACCGTGCCAGTGAAGATACCGGTATCGCAAACGTAGGCGGCCGTTATAAACAAACGACATTAAGTGCTGATGCGCTATATATGTTCAGCCGTGACAAATTCCGTCCATTCCTGTTGGCTGGTGTAGGCGCTGCACGCAATAACGTTGACTACAGTCATCCTACTGCTGATGTAAGCGATTCAAATACATCATGGCTGGCAAACGTAGGTTTGGGTGCGCAATACTTGTTCAGCGATAACTTTGGTTTACAAGCTGATTTGCGCCATCAATGGACACGTGCTGATGTGATTAATTCTAATAACATCTTTGCAGGTAATTCACGCGAGACAATTGGTAACACAATTTTAAGTCTTGGCGGTATCTTCCGTTTCGGCACACCAGCTCCAGTTGTTGCTGTTGCTGAGCCAGTACCGGCACCGGCTCCTGTAGCTGCTGCACCAGAGCCAGCACCGGCACCGGCTCCAGTTGTTGCTGAAGAGCCATGCAAGCCAAAATTTGAAACTGTAACTTTACAAGCTGAAAGATTGTTTGGTTTTGATAAGTTCAAACTGAATGGCGATGCAGTGACTGAAGTTGATGAAGTGATTGCAACATTGAAAGCGCATCCTGAGTTTGACGTAGTTGTTGTAACAGGCCATACAGACCGTATCGGTTCAGAGCAATACAACCAAAAACTTTCAGAGAAACGTGCTGAAGTGATCAAGCAACACTTGGTATCACATGGTATTGACGCTGGCCGTATTAGCGCAGTTGGCAAAGGCGAATCACAACCTTTAGTTGCTTGTGACGGTGTTAAAGGCAGAAAAGCATTGGTTGAGTGCCTGTCACCTAACCGCCGCGTAGAAATTACCGGTCAAAGACAGCACGCAATTAATGAGTGCAAGTAATACTCTCTGATACTTAAATTTAATAATTTAAGTTTTTAGTAAAAAGCCTCGCAATTGCGGGGCTTTTTTATTGGTAGAATGAGCGTCATGAGTTTAAAACATTTAAATCAAGCACCAGTTGAGGCGGACCTTATTATTGAATCCCGCTGGCTGGCAACTGTTGTTAAAGATGCGCCGCTACTGGAGTACTACTCGGTCATTGTACAGAATGACACTATCGTGGATCTGTTGCCTACCGAACAGGCAAGGGCGCAATACACAAGTGCCGACATGCTTAGCCTGGATGAGCATATCCTGATTCCCGGTTTAATAAACCTGCATACGCATGCGGCGATGAACCTGATGCGCGGCATAGCAGATGACCTGCCGTTGATGCAGTGGCTTAACGAGCATATCTGGCCAGCTGAGCGCGCTGTTGTTTCATACGATTATGTCAGGGATGCCTCGCTACATGCATGCGCCGAGATGCTGAGTGGCGGCACCACTTGTTTTAACGATATGTATTTCTTTCCGCAGGCCACGGCAGCGGCCGTAAATCAGTCCGGTATGCGTGCAAATCTAGGCTTGATTGTCTCAGAGTTTACAAACAGTTACGCGTCTGATGCTGATGATTATCTGCAAAAGGGTTTTGAGTCGCATGATAGCTGGCGCGGGAATGACATGATTTCGTCCTCCATGGCGCCGCATGCTCCGTATACGGTGTCAAATCGTACCTTTGAAAAAGTGATTACCTATGCCGAGCAATTAAGTATCGGCATCCATACCCACCTGCACGAAACGCGTGACGAAATCAGCCAGAGTGAAACGCAATACGGGGTCAGGCCGATCAAGAGACTGGCTGCGTTGGGTTTACTGGGCCCTAACTTTACGGCTGCCCATGGTGTACATCTGCTGCCGGCCGAGATTGATATGTTAAGCGAATATGGCTGTCATATCGCACATTGCCCAAGTTCTAACCTGAAACTAGGTAGTGGCATTGCTCCCGTATCGTTGATGTTGAAAAGCAATGTTAATGTAGGCATCGGTACCGATGGCGCTGCCAGTAATAACAGGCTTGATCTGTTTGCCGAGATGCGTTTGGCCGCGCTATTGGCTAAAGGTGCGAGTGAAGACCCTGCTTCATTACCGGCGCATCAGGCGCTGGAAATGGTAACCATCAATGCTGCTAAAGCATTGGGGCTGGATGACAGGATCGGCACGGTTGAGGTCGGGAAAAAGGCCGACCTGGTAGCGGTGAAATTAAGCGATGTCACAATATCGCCGTGTTACGATCCAATTTCACACCTGGTTTATACCTGTGGCCGCGAACATGTAACCCATACCTGGGTTGCTGGAGAGCTGCGCTACAGTAATGGTCTCTATGCCAATATAGAACCATTGGAGTTAAAGGAAATTATTAAAAAATGGCAACCGAAACTAAAACAGCACAAACAGTAAACGCCGATGAAATCGAATTGAAGAAATTCGGTGAGCTGGCGCACAAGTGGTGGGATAAAAACAGTGAATTCAAACCACTGCACGAGATCAATCCATTGCGGCTGGATTATATTGACAGCCTGGTGGGTTTGAAAAACAAGCGAGTGCTTGATGTCGGCTGCGGTGGCGGTATTCTGTCTGAATCCATGTATTTCAAAGAGGCTGATGTTACCGGCATTGACTTGGGTGAAAAAGCGCTCAACGTCGCCAAGCTGCATCAGTACGAGAGCGGTTCAAAGGTTGATTATCGCCTGGTGTCTGTCGAGCAGTTAGCCAGTGAGCAGCCGGCCAGTTTCGACGTGGTGACTTGTATGGAAATGCTGGAGCATGTACCCGATCCGGAAGCCATCGTGGCGGCCTGTGCCAGGCTTGTGAAGCCAGGCGGCGCCGTATTTTTTTCCACCATTAATCGATCTCCCAAGGCTTATCTGTTTGCAGTCATCGGTGCTGAATACGTACTGAACATGCTGCCCAAAGGTACACATGATTATGCCAAGTTCATCAAACCGTCAGAATTATCGAACTGGGCCAGAAATGCCGGTTTGGATGTTGCCGCTTTACGCGGGATGAGCTACAACCCGATTACACAGCATTATTCCCTGAGTGATGATGTTTCTGTAAATTATCTGATGCACACCCAATTTAGCGAATAATAGTGGTTTTTAAATGATTCTATTTGATTTAGACGGCACCCTGGTTGATACCGCACACGATCTGGCCTATGCGCTTAATTTGCAGCGTGAGCGTCATGGAATGGCAGATCTGCCTTTGGATGTCATTCGTCCTTATGCTTCACATGGCTCTAAAGGCTTGTTGTCGATAGGCTTTGACTTGAGCCCTGAAGATGAAAGTTTTGATGCTATGCGCGAAGAGTATCTGACGCTGTATGATCAGGTACTGATACGCAAGCCTGTATTGTTTGAAGGGGTTGCGGAATTGCTGGCAACTCTGGATGAAAAGAGTGTGCCATGGGGAGTCGTGACCAACAAGCCGCGGCGTTTCACGCAGCCTTTATTGCAGAACATCGGCTTGCTGGAACGCGCTGCCTGTGTCGTGAGCGGCGATGATGCATCACGCCCCAAGCCGCATCCTGACACGTTGTTTCTCGCCTGCGAACAGGCCGGCATCAATCCGCAGCAGTGCTGGTATGTAGGGGATGCCGAGCGTGATATTCAGGCAGGAAAAGCCGCTGGCATGCAGACGGTCGTTGCGCTGTATGGCTATCTGGGGGCTGAAGATCGTCCGGAAGAGTGGGGTGCAGATGTGTTTGTGAATACCCCTTTGGAATTACTGGAGATCATTAATGACGAATAGCCCGCATGATGACTTGGCCGATGCTGAGTTAACGCCGCCGACCTTACGTGAAGCAACCGGTTATTGGTTCAAACTTGGGCTGCTAAGCTTTGGCGGACCGGCCGGACAAATCGCAATGATGCATCACGACCTGGTCGACAAAAAACGCTGGATCTCCGACATGCGGTTTCTGCATGCACTGAATTACTGCATGATATTGCCAGGCCCTGAAGCGCAGCAATTAGCCACTTACATTGGCTGGCTGATGCATCGTACATGGGGCGGTCTGATTGCGGGCGGTCTGTTTGTATTGCCGTCACTGCTGATTCTGGTTGCACTGAGCTGGGTCTATATGCGCTTCGGCAATTTGCCCGAGGTAGCCGCCATGCTTGCCGGGGTTAAGCCTGCGGTAGTGGCGATTGTACTTTTTGCGGCTTACCGGATTGGTTCGCGGGTACTTAAAAACAAGCTGCTATGGTGTATTGCCTTGCTGGCTTTTGTTGCAATCACGCTGATGCAACTGCCTTTTCCGCTCGTGATTATTGCCGCCGCGCTGATCGGTTCAATTGCGCATCATTATTTCCCTGGGCAATTGAACGTCATGAAGGCACATGCAGCCAGCAATAAAAAGCATAGCAAGGCTATTATTGATGATGATACGCCATCACCGCTGCATGCAAAGTTCAGTTTAAAAAGAATGCTGCAATGGCTGGCTGCAGGCGTTGTTATCTGGGCAGCAGCGATAAGTTGCCTTACCTGGCTTTATGGCTGGCAGGCAGTTTTGACGCAGATGGGCTGGTTTTTCACAAAAGCTGCCTTGCTTACATTCGGCGGTGCTTATGCTGTGCTGCCATATTTATACCAGGGGGCAGTAGAGCACTACCACTGGTTGACGCCGCATCAGATGATTGATGGTCTGGCACTTGGAGAAACCACGCCTGGTCCGTTAATTATGGTAGTCGCTTTTGTTGGTTTTGTCGGCGGCTGGTCACAGGCGGTATTTGGTGGCGACAATCTGTTTCTATCAGGTGCTGTGGCGGCAAGCGTGGTCACTTTCTTTACGTTTTTACCGTCATTCCTGTTCATATTTATTGGTGCGCCGCTCATAGAGTCCACACAGAACAACTTGAAGTTATCCGCACCGCTGACAGGTATCACAGCGGCGGTAGTCGGCGTAATCCTGAGTCTGGCGCTGTTTTTCTCACAGCACGTTTTCTTTCCTGATGCAGCATACGATAAGCTGGATATTGCGGCGGTAGTGCTGGCGATTTTATCCTTATGGCTGCTGGTGAAGAAAAACCTCAGTATTATTAAACTGGTAGGTTTATGCGCCTTGCTGGGTCTGGCGCGACATTATGTACTGCTGAATTTAGCCTGATTCAGGCTAGACGCTACGGCGTTCAAGCATTGCCTGAGCCAGCGTACCGGTATCCACGTACTCGATTTCACCGCCCATCGGCATGCCGCGGGCAATACGGCTTACCTTGATACCGCGCGCACGCAGCAATTCGCTGATGTAATGCGCGGTAGCATCACCTTCTACGGTGTAGTTGGTGGCCAGTATCACTTCCTGCACAATGCCGTCCTGTGCACGTTTCAGCAGCTTGTCTAGATGAATTTCCTTTGGGCCGACACCATCAAGCGGTGACAGTCGACCCATCAGTACAAAATACATGCCGGAGTAGGCGCGCGTGTTCTCAAGCATCATGAGGTCAGTCGGCATTTCCACGACACAAAGCACAGTGTTGTCGCGTTGCGCAGATTCACATAGCGGGCATACCGGCTGTTCGCTGAAAGTATTGCAGAGCCTGCAGTGGTCAACGACCTGCAGTGCACTATCCAGCGCCAGCGCCAGGTTGCTTGCACCTTTCCTGTCGCGCTGCAGCAGGTAATAGGCCATGCGCTGGGCAGATTTTGGACCAACGCCCGGCAGGCAGCGCAGACTCTCGATTAACTGCTCAAGCGCTGGCGGGTTTTTCATCGTGATTAATCAATGCAGAATTAGAATGGCAGTTTCATACCGGCTGGCATGTAACTCGACAAGCGCGCTGTAGAAGTTGCCTCTGCCTTTGCGGTTGCATCTTTTAAAGCAATGACCAGCAGGTCTTCGAGTGTTTCTTTGTCGTCCATTACGCTGTCATCCAGAGTCACGCGTTTAACTTCATTTTTACAGGTCATCTGCACTTTCACCAGGCCGTTGGCTGCAATGCCTTCAACCTCAATGTTGGCCAGTTCTTCCTGTGCCTTTTGCATATTTGCCTGCATTTGCTGGGCTTGCTTCATTAAATTGCCCATGCCGCCTTTCATCATGTGGATTCTCCTTTAAAAATGTTTATGTAAAAGAATTTTAATTTTTGGCCCGCTAAGGACGAAATTTAAGTTCTTAGATAGGTTTGATTGAGTTGGGGATGATCGTTGCGCCAAAGTCGTTGATGAGTGCCTGCACAAAACCGTCTTCTTCAATGGCGGTTTCAGCATTGGCCTGCGCCTGAGCTTTTTCCTGGGAAATCTGCTTGGCTGGCGTATTGCCTGTGCCGCCGATGCTGAACTGCAGTTTGATCTTTTTGCCAAAATACTGGGTAATGGCGGTGCCTAATTTTTCCTGATAGTTCGGTGACAGCAGGTGTTTTTGCGTCTCCGGCACACTCAGTGAAATGCTGTGCTCATCGTAAGCGACCAGTTCACAATGTTTTGCCAGCTCGCGCGCAAGCCCGAGTTTTAACTCATCCACCAGGCCGCGCCAATTACCATTGAAGTGACTGCCATTTTGCTCGCTACCGAATTCAGATGGTGCTTTGGCCTCAGCTTGGGTTGGTATCTCTGCAGGCAGTTGCTGATTAACGATTTCAACCGGTGCAGCCGGTTTTTCAGCTGGTTCAGCAGCCGTTGTCGCCATTGCCGGCCTTGCCGCCGGGCTCACTGGCGGAGAGTCTGGTCTGCTGGCTGGAGCAGGGCGGTGTAAGGCCGGAGCTGTCTGTTCCTGCTTGCTGACGGCTACACTGTTTGTTTCGCCGGGCGTGAATGCCAGCATGCGCAGCAGGCTCATCGTAAAGCCTGCGTACTCGTCTGGCGCGAGCCCGATGTCGCGACGGCCCAACAGCGCAATCTGGTAGTAAAGCTGTAATGTTTCAGGAGAAATCTTTTGCGCTAGTGACAGCAAGATCTCGCGCTCTGGCAAGTCGTCTGCCACACTTTCCGGCACGGTTTGCGCGATTGCAATCTGATGCAGCAACTGCGCAAAATCATTGAGTGCCGCTTCAAATGAAATGCTGCGTTCTTCCATCAGCTTGGCTTGATTGATGATACTGCCGCCATCGCCGGCAAGTAGTGCATCTAATAACTGGTACAGGTAGCTTTGATCAATCGCTCCCAGCATCGCCCTTACTTCAGCTTCGTTCACAGTCTGGCCGCCATAGGCAATGGCCTGATCGGTCAGCGAAAGCGCATCGCGCATGCTGCCGGCAGCAGCGCGTGAAATCAGGTGCAGTGCGGTTGGCTCAAACTGGATATTTTCCTGGCCAAGTATGTTCTGCAAGTGACCGATGATTGAAGTACCGGCCATCTGGCGCAGATTGAACTGCAAGCAGCGCGACAGCACTGTCACCGGTACCTTTTGCGGGTCAGTGGTCGCCAGAATGAATTTAACGTGTGCAGGTGGCTCTTCCAGCGTTTTCAGCATCGCGTTGAAAGCACTTTTGGATAGCATGTGCACTTCATCAATGATATAGACTTTAAAACGTCCGGCAGTTGGTGCGTATTGTGCGTTATCGAGCAAGTCACGCATGGCGTCAACTTGTGTATTACTTGCCGCATCGACTTCGATCAGGTCAACAAATCGACCCTTATCAATTTCTGTACAGGCATTACAGACGCCGCAAGGTTTGGCGGTAATGCCAGTTTCACAGTTAAGTGACTTTGCCAGAATCCGGGCAAGGGTGGTTTTACCGACGCCGCGCGTGCCAGTAAACAGGTAGGCGTGGTGCAAACGATTCTGCTCGAGGGCATTGGTGAGCGCACGTACTACATGGTCTTGTCCGACCAGTGTTTCAAAGGATTTTGGGCGCCATTTACGCGCTAGAACTTGATATGACATAGCCTAAACTTTAGCTGAAAAACATGTTTTCGTCTGTAAGTTTGGTGGATTTTTTGAGATATTTATTTTCAAAATGCAATCTACAAAAAAGAGGTGGCGAGCCTTTACCCCGGCACTTGCTCAATAGTTGTGGCTGCTTGCTTCCGCACCTGACCAGATTGGCTACTTCACAATGCGGGGGGGCCCGCCGGACGTAATTTTACAACACTTTGTTATATTCACGTTAATCTAAAATCAGTTATTTTATATATGGGCACTTCTATAAATACATTTTTTGGGCGCATTACTTCGTTGCGCGGTACTCGAAATCCTCATGTACTTTGTGTACATTCCGGTTTCTGCGTTCCGTGCGCCTTATACTGCATCCCAAACTCTGCATTTATAGAAGTGCCCAATATTTTTAAGTAGTCTGTCAGAGGCCATTCGCTACGTCTTCCAGCACCTGTAAAAAAGCATCGCCATAGCGTGTGAGCTTTGCCTGGCCTATGCCGCTGATATTGCCCATTTCTGTCAGGCTGCCTGGCTTTTGATTGAGGATTTCCAGCAGCGTACTGTCATGAAAAATGACGTAG
>Ga0208882_1000320_pt1 | contig 22477 bp, 17 predicted proteins | sample LakWasMet14_LOW5_2_FD_183862 | JGI IMG/M metagenome (GOLD analysis project Ga0208882, IMG submission 183862) | Freshwater sediment methanotrophic microbial communities from Lake Washington under simulated oxygen tension - Sediment Metagenome... | ecosystem: Environmental > Aquatic > Freshwater >...
AGTCAGGCCTGCTGACAAATTAGCGCTGGTAGATAAATTACAACGTGAGGGCCGTTTCGTTGCAATGGCGGGCGATGGTATCAACGACGCACCTGCGCTGGCTAAAGCGAATGTAGGTATCGCAATGGGGACTGGAACAGACGTTGCAATGAATAGTGCCCAAGTGACTCTTGTAAAAGGTGACCTGCGCGGCATAGCTCAAGCGAGAGCAATCTCGGAGCAGACGATTATTAATATGAAGCAAAACCTTACCTTTGCCTTCGTTTACAATTCACTAGGTGTACCTCTGGCAGCTGGTCTGCTTTACCCACTGACTGGATGGTTACTATCACCGATGATTGCAGCTCTAGCCATGAGTTTAAGTTCTGTATCCGTGATTACCAATGCATTACGTTTGAGGTAATACAATTATTTAATCAATATCAAGTGTAATTTGAACGTCTGCTTTGGATAGTCTATATCCTATACTAGATTCGTAATTACATTGATATCGACTCTGGCTCCGCATATTATAGATTGCCCCAACCCTATGAATAAGTCATTCTAGCACGGCCATATTGACCACATTGGTAATCAATAACAGCATAATTCTGACAACTTGCCTTCCACTCAATCGGACCTAGCTAACATATTATCCACCTGAAGCTCTTTCATAATCATCTAACCATGAATCTACATTAACCAACGTCTCTGAAGACTCTTTTTTACTCAACTCTACTCCACTCATCTCTACTCTAGGAGCCATTCCACCCCCATTAGGAACCCCAACAAGTGATGTATCGGGAACCTTACTAGGTAAGGTATTAGGTGCAACTGTAGGTAAGCCATTCTTTTTAGATTCCTTATCCCACCTAATTTTTGCGCCTTGCTTACCGCCTACCTTTTGCTTATTTCTACGCTCTTCTAATTCTGCCCAATAGCGATCAAGCTCAGGACTTTTTAACTCACCAGCTTCTTCAATGAAAAATGATAAAACACGCTCAGTTAAGCATTCACTAATTTCATTAAAATTATAGGATAACAACTTTGCCAAATCAGAGGGCGAGGCAGGAACTGATCGATTAACCCAACACTCACACAACATTGATATATATAGGCCACGCTCATTCAACTTCATTAGCCTATAATTTCTGCTGGCAATAGCATCGCTGGCATAAAACATAAATGCTGGTGATCGTTTTTTAATATGACTCATAACAACTCCTGCGCAGCCAATCCCACAGTCTGAAAAGTCAAATACTTATCGAGGTCTGATTTGCGGTAACGGACGGCGCGCCCTAATTTAACAAATGGCAAGCCTCTGCCACCGGTAATGCGCCATATATCAAGAGTTGATTTTGAAAGTGTCAGATATTCTGCAGCTTGCTCTACAGTAAATAATGGGCTACCTTGACTGAAATCAGAATTAATTAATGGTTGATTTTCTAAGAGCTTAACGCTCTGTTTTTTGTGTTTCGTCATAACTCAATCCTTTTTTTAAATTGCATTTAAAGACACCGTATTTCATAACGACTTGCGATGTTGGATTGAATTATCTTATTGTTTTAATTGAAAATATCTATCTATACTAGCAGGGTATATACTCAACCAATAAGGTGTATACCCTGCTAGTTAGGTATATCTTCCCCAGTCTCCCATTTCGGACAAAATTTATTAGCGATTACGGCAACGCTATCTAAGTGATTGCATTCTTTCAAGATCATCGTCGCAAACACAGTCTTATTTCGATAAAGTTCTGGCTTTTTCTGCCACTCACACCACTTATCATAGACAAATTTTTTCTCTTCACGCTTTCCTTTATTTTTAGTTTTTCCACCCTTACTTGGCCCAGAAAACTTCCAATTTGTAAACTTTAATGTTGCAATCTCATCAATCAAGGGAATGATTTTGGATTTAATCTCATCTATTTCTAACCTTACATTTCTCTGTGCTAACGGCGAACCTTCAATAGTAGCAATCATAAACTTAGATAATGTCATCGTAGCATCTGAAGCCAAGACTGAGTTTTCAGCAGCAATTTCCAGAAGCTGCGCTTTAGTTAGGTTGCTTTTACTAAGCTCAGCTTTAACTTTGGCAACACGGAGGTTAAAATCTTCTTCTCTCTTAATATGCTTATCCATATATCAACTTCCCAATTAGTAATTACACCGACACAATCATGCAGACTTCTTATGAAACGGAATCACCTTGTCATTATCGATAGCTGCTTGCATCGCCGTATGTGCAGCACCAACAGCCGCAGCAGCAGTTTCAGTAATAAGATGAGCGTATCTTTGAGTTGAGCGCGGGTCCTTATGTCCCAAAACGCGACCAATCGCAGACAAATTATTCACGCCGTTGTTAATCATCCAACTTGCAAGCGTGTGACGAAGATCATGCAAGCGCAAATCTTTAATACCAGCACGTAAGCAAACTCTCTCCCAAGCTTTTTCTGGGCTTGTGATATGGCCATCCTTGCCATCCCCCGGAAACACCCACTCTGCACCCTGAGAACGTTCTTGATTCCTACGCGTAAGGACTTCCAATGCCACACCAGCTAATGGCAGAACAATTGGCTCCCCGTTTTTTGCCTTTTCTCCACGAACATACCAAATACCGGCATCAAGATTTACATCATCCCATCGCATCGAGGCAACAGCCGCTCTGCGATAGCCAACAAAAAGCAAAACCTTGATATAGTCAGACCATGGTTGAACCTCGGCATCGAGACTTGAGTAGAAGGCTTTTAACTCGGCATCCTGAATGAATCTATGACGTTCCTTTTCTGGTGCAGGTGTGACATTAGCGGCAGGGTTTTCGGAAACTAATTTTTTACTGTCTGCAAAACCGAAAATAGCGCGCAACAGTTCATGAACTCGATTAGCCGTTGTAGCCTTTCCCAAACTAACAAGCCGTGTATGAAGTGTTTCGATAGTGGCCGGGGTAATTTCGGACAAACGTTTTTTAGACCAATCAACCCCACCTTCTGGCTTTTCTCGCTTACGCCCGTGCTTCTTGGGAGGGGTATCAGGCATCTTACCGAGATAACGCTCATATTGAGCCTTCATGTCATTGATACTACGTTTGCCGGCTTTTACTCGGTCCGCAATATAAAGCTTGAACAATTCATCGAGAGTCAGTTCATCCTTAAGGCGCCGTTTAGCTTCAGTCGGATTATTTGAGTCGGCAAGTTCGGCCATGATTTTCTTTGCTTTGGCCCTTGCATCAGCAACATTCCACGGTGCACCAAATTTACCGATCGTGACCCGAACAGGACTTCCACCTGAAACACGTCGACGGACACAAAAGGTTTTTTCACCTTTTGGGGTCACTCGAAGTAGCAGACCAGGTAATCCATCATCTCCATATTCCTCACGTTCCAAAGGAATCGTAAGCTTACGAATACTGGCATCTGTGAAGTTGAACTTTTCCATAACCAACTATCGTCCTTAATTAAACGGGGGCACGCCGGGGGCACGGAGAAGATAAAATTACTCGTAATTCGGCGATACTAAATATAACGCCTATGATTGTAACTTGATTGTTTTTATTACGAAATATAATTCAGTAAATCAGGATAAAACACAGACATTAAGGCTACGAACCAAGGGGTCAGGAGTTCGAATCTCTTCGGGCGCGCCAAATAAAATAAAGGCTTACAGTTTAACGACTGTAAGCCTTTTGTCTTTCTAGAGCAATAAGTCCTGATCCCACCCTAAAAATATTTTAAATGTCCACACTCACATCTTAGGGCTCCCCACGGCTTGGTAAGCACCTAGTCTTGCTTATGCACAACGTCTTGGCACGCCTGACCTGGCGCGCTTAAAATTCCCCGGACAGTTGCACCCAAAGCCTTGGCGTGCGTTCCGCGGATGCAGGCTCAGACAGCGGAACTCCGCCCTGCGTACGCCATGCCAGATAGCTATTCAGACGTAAGCCATATAGCGAGGTATTCACACCTACACCGGCACCCGCAATTGTGCGTGTATTATCAGCTGTTGAAAAATTATTCTGGTTGATTTTAATGTGGCCATAGTCATAAAACAGGATACCTTGCAGTCTCGGCATGAAGTCATGCGTTAATTCTACGTTCAGCATACTGCCGGCATCTCCACTAGCCTCACCCTGTGGATAAGCACGCACCCCGTAAGGGCCGCCCAGGCTATATTTCTCGGATGAATTAAGATTATTCCCAGCCAACTGCCCTGACAGGCTTACCGATAGAGTATCCTGCTCAGCAACCCGCTGTAGCCGATTGAGCAAATATCCAGCCTTAACGAAATCACCGCTACTTTTTGCACTGGCTGCATCAATTTGGCGTGACGTATCATCCAGTTTCAAATGACCTGCATACAAGGTCGCATCAAAAGAGGTGCGCCCCGCTCCGTTAATCGTATCCAGATGATCGCCTCTTAAGCCGATACTCAGGGCTTGCACGCGTTTTTCGGTTTTACTGAATACGCTATCCAGATTGTCATTAAACTTTTTATTGTCATAAGTCAGCGTGCCGAACAGCGTGCTGATCTGACTCAGATACAATGGATAACTTGTAAAAAGACTGGCCGTTTCCGTAGTGCCATTAGCATCCAGCACATCAAATTCCCGACCTAACTGATATTTACTATGTGAATACGCAGCCCCTACTCGCCAGCCATCACCGCCAATTGGCAACTGATACGCCAGGCGGCCGTATAACAAATCATTACTGCTGCCAACTATCCGCGCTGAAAGCTGGTCGCCCAGCTTAAATGGGCTATTGATATTTAACGAAGCCCCAACCCGATACTCGCCAGTGTAACGGTTACCAAAATTATCAACTTGTATACTACCGTTATATGCCGGGGTCGGCGTAGTTGCAACCAGCAAATCGGATGTGCCGGCTTTTGAACCAGCTTGCAAGCTGGCATGTACGCTATCAATACCAATTGTACTCCGCAGCAACAACAGCTGGCGGTCAATCACTGTTCGCTGGGATGCATCACTGTTGCTCAGGATTGTTAAATGACCCAGAACTCGCTCATCACTAACTCTGGCGGTATTATTTAACTTAACCTTATCCAGAGAGCCTTCCAGAACCGTGATAACAAGCACACCATTTTTAATGTCCTGTGCTGGAATATAGGCATTTACTAGAAAATAGCCGTGTTGTTTATAATAATTGGCAATTCGCTCTGCACCGGCCTCAAGTTCCGCTAAAGTGTGACTGCCACCCGTTAAATCCATAACCAAAGGTTGCAGGATTGCCTCCGAAAACACCCTGTTACCCGTAATGCGAATTTCGCTAATCGCGATTAATGTCCCATCCTGAAAGTCACCAGGCACTTTAACTGTAGGCTCTGTATCTATCTGTAGCGGGGGCTTAGGTGTTTTCTGCTCCAGCTGTTTTTTCTGTTCTTGCTGCAGTTCTCGCGTAGTCTGCCCGGCATCCGGCAAGGGAGCGGCAGCTTGCACAGTTAAGCAATTACCCCCAGCAAAGCACAACAATAGCCAGCATGCGCGGGCTCTTTTTTTATAATGATTCAAACAAACTTCCTTACGTGGTCATACGCAGTGTTAATTATTATTCTGTCGACTCAACAGGCTATTGCTTACAGCTTTTCGGTTTTTTCTTTCGTAGAATGCTGAGATTTATCCACAGGGCAATTGTTCTTACCATCTACTGTTGGTTCATCCAATAATAAATCCAGCCCGCAAGAATCATTTTCAGTATCGGTAAACCGTTCAAATATCGAGCTAGCAGAAGTCATGATAAGCGACTCTCCACCACAGCCATCCGGTAAAGGCTTTTTGGTAAAAATGGGTCTTTCAAGGGGTGGTTTTTGTACTTCTGTAATGATGACCACAGGTGGCTTAGTAAATGGTGGGGGGGAAGAGGCCGCACTGTAAAGCAACCAATTACCGGTAGCGGCGTAAGCTGGCGTACTACCGGCAACATAAGGCTGATCATATTGCTCATTAGCTGCCATACCATTTAGCGTGTTTGATACTGGGGCAGCAGAATAAACTTGCTACTGGCTAGCGGTAATCGGTGTTGCACTACCTGAGTTATTGATAAAATTGCCGTTAACAGCAGCCAAGGTTGCCTTACCGCTACCGGTATTAATGCTGGCACCAAGCCCAAGGGTGATAGTAGGCGTTCCCGGCAAACGGTCTGCCGGTAATGCTCCGGGGTCTCCGGCTACGACAGTAAAATCACCATTCGCAGTGGCAATAACACTGTTCAGGTTAACATTGCGCCCGGCTTGCAAGGTAAACGCCCCGCCGGACGCCCCACCCACACTGATATCTGCATTCACCGTAATATCGTTGCTGGCTTGCAACGTTACAGCAGTGCCCGCAGCCAGCGTTTGAGTCAAGGCAGATGGGTTGAATCTCATGGTCTGACCAACTGCGGTATTAAAGCCAACATCACCAAAACTGCTGACTAATACTTGCCCTCTCGTGCCTGCATAATTAAAACTGCGCACTAGGTAATTACCATCAGCGAGTGCAGTAGACCCACCCGAACCAAGATGGTCTCCCATTGCTATGCCTACAAGGCTATTAATACCAGATACTGCACCGGTAATGCCAGTAGCACCGTCACCCCAAGTGGCAGCACCGCGGCCGCTATTCCAGTTATAAGTATTGACTACATAGTTACCACTATTCAATGCATAAACACCAGAAGAGCTAACCTGGTCACCCACAGCAGCGCCTACCAAACTATTGCTGACGGACACTGCTCCTGTAATGCCAGTGCTGCCGTCACCCCAAGTAGCAGCACCATGATTGCCATTCCAAGCATAGCTGCTAACCACATAATTGCCGTTAGTAAGCGCATAAACACCACCGGTACCGACAAAGTCGTCTGCTACCGTACCGACCAAGCTATTACTACCGGATACTACGCCGGTAATACCAGCTGAGCCATTACCCCAGGTAACAGCACCCCTGTTAGCGTTCCATTGATGGCTATTGACGACATAGTTACCGTTAGTAAGCGCATAGTGCTAGCCGCAGACTGGCTACTAGCGACAATAGCAGCCTAACTGCGGAAAACATGGTGATAATCGCGCAGTTACGTGGCTGGGGTGAAATCTCAACCTCCGGGCACGAAGTATTTCGCAAGGCAGTGTGGTTTGCCGGGGCTGCGCGTGGCATGCTGGTACGCGGTTTTGTGCCTAGCGAGCAGGATAAAATTGAATTGGCACAACGGGTGCCTGTGTCTGAACGTGCCTTGATACGCCAGTCGTACCGTTCGCAAGGTGATGCAGAAATCATGGTAGACAACCCAATTGCAATTGTCGCGCGCCAGATTCGCGATAACGCCATTAAATCATTGGCCATAAGCGACACCGCAGCCAATGAGACCAATGCTGCCAGGTTTTAATTCCATCAAAAAACGCACCTTAGTAAGAACGCTACATCACTGTTAATGACGGCTGCAAGTTCTTTTGTCACCGCTGATGCCCTGCTACTCCGCTTTGCAGTTCATCATGAGAATTGCATCTTCCATCGGGCATACATGCTATTTATCAAGGCCATTATGCACCTGATTATTTTTGTGCGATTCTGGCATCGTGACTGACGGGCTGGTGGTATGCAATCACCACCGCGTTAAATACCTAAAGTTCGGAAATATTTTTTGAATGACTAACCCTGTTAGTGTTTTTTAAACGTCTATAACATCAGACCCTGCAAAATCTACTCAAGTTAGCAGGAAACAATGCGTCGTTTTAGCATTACTGCTAGTGATAGCGCGTAAATACATTGATTATTTTCATGATAGCGAGGTTGAAATGGCAAGAAACATTGAAGAAATGATAGGCAGTCATCATAAGATCGGTGATGGTGCGCTCACCTCATCCTTCCAGCCAGCACACAATGGAGGATTCAGCCTTTATGCTGAAGCAAGATTAAACAGCTTCATTAATCAGGCTTCCAATCAGCAAAATCCATCTCCTTCAATTCAAGATGTTACTCAGGCACTATAACCAAGTCATCTCAGCTTGGTAGAGATTGCTGATATTGGTCGTTTAATTTTATAAGTTCGGATACTAAAGTGCTTTCAAAAAATCTAAACACATATTCTGGCGAAAATGATAGCGACATCCATTGGAGTAAACCAGAGTTGAACTTGGCTAAAGCAAAATCATTGACAGAAATGAATGAAGATGGGCTGACTGCATATGAAATGCTGGATTACGCTGGGGCGATGGAATCATGGTTAGCCGCAGCAGAAAGAGGCAGCGCGCAGGCGCAATACAAAATCGGCATACTTTATGATTTTGGCGAAGGTGTGGAGCAAGATTATATGCAGGCAGCTAAATGGTATCGCCTGGCAGCAGATCAGGGCCTTTCAAACGCACAGTATTTTCTTGGCCGTATATATGCGAATGGCTACGGCGTCACACAAGATTTTGATGAGGCTGTACGCTGGTATTCGCTTGCGGCCAAACAAGGCTACAAAAATGCCATCATGAATCTGGGTAAAATCCATGCTGAAGATCTTGCGCATCAGGACTATGCAGAGTCCATGAAATGGTACCGGCTGGCAGCGCAAGACCAATATGCACCAGCGCAATTCAGCATTGGCGAAATTCACATGCGCCAAAATAACATGCAGGGCTACCAGCAGGCCCTGAAGTGGTATTTTCTAGCGGCCGAAAATGGCTATGCACCTGCTCAATTCAGCCTGGGTGAAATGTTTGCCAATGGCATTGGAGTCGTCAAAGACTATCCAACCGCACTAAAGTGGTACCACCTGGCAGCACAGCAGGCCAACCCTTATGCACTGGCCAGCATCGGCAGGCTGTATGAAGAAGGACGAGGCGTACCTCAGGATTTTGCCTTGGCACACATGTGGTTTAACCTTTCTACGGCCAAGGGCTTCAACTTTGCCCAGACTGAACGCGACAATTTGGCACAAAAGATGCCGCCCACTCAAATTGCCGAAGCTCAGGCTATCGCCAGAGATTATGCGCAAAACTATTTCAACAATAAAACTTAACCATCATTAAACTGCACAAAAAGTCTCTAAACCTTTTTACCTCGCCCAGGTAAATGGGCGAGCTTACATTGCATATATCGATGCTTTAAAACTAAGGCATGAAAAATTGCATTGTTACAAAAGGCGGCACTACAAACACAGCGGCCACGAATACGGCTGTAAATAATATACGGATGAATTTGTTTGACTCAAATAGCGTGGCATCACGCTGATTATCATCGTAATTTGGGTATGTTTTCATTTAAATCTCCTTAAGAAACTTGTGATCTCTTGTGTTACAAATGAAGCGGTAACTTCAATGGTTGCTTGCAATAGCTTATGACTATAAGCAAGTTTCATGTCATACAAATGACAAAGGGAGCCGAGGCTCCCTTTTATGCCGCATGAACTGTATTATTTGTTCATTACGTACATTGTTACTTCGAAACCGAAACGCATTTCAGTAGCTGCTGGTTTTGTCCACATAATCATTCTCCTAAATTTTGTTCGTTAACCCGGCGATTGCCGTGTTTCTGTGATTGAATTATGCGCCTGCTGCCATTAAGCACCCTATTGCTGTTCATGAATGCAGAGTCAGTAAAATCATGAATAAACCTTTAAGCTGTTTAAATAGCGGCCCAAGGCCTGCCATGGTGCAAACCTTGTAGTGCAGAAGCCTCAATAATTAAAATGAATACTGATTTCAGTATCTTTGCTGACTTCAAACTGGCTATCTTTGAATGATGGCGGCCCCATGACTTTAGGGTTGTTTGATAAACCGTAGCCCTCGGTTGGAATCATACCGAAGCGTTTGTTCATTTCGCTGTTGCCATCCTCATCGTGGTAAGTCAGCACGGCATATGTCCCTGCCGCAAGCTGATCGAAAGTAACTGTCAATGCACCTGCAACTGCCTGGGTTTTAATGATTTTGAATGCCTTGGCACTTTTGCGAAATGTGGCGGGGTCTGAATACAGCTCAACAAAAATATTGCCTTTATCATTTTTAATCTGGGCCAAATTGACTGAAAGCTTATATGTATCCTGTGCTGTAGCGCTGAGTGAAAAAAACACCATGCAAACTGCCAGCAATAATTTGTATGTTTTCATATTAAGTTACCAACCGCTTTTGTTTAAAACACAAATTTAACGCTTTTGGCAGCATGTGCATACAGCAAACCATATTGATTACTGCATTCAAAGCTTACATCCTGCATCTGGCAATGCAGGATGTTGGGTAATCCGCATTGAACAACTATAATGCACCCATTAACTGCAGCATGGCTGACCGCAGGATTTTAACCCGAACCGGATTCGTGCGTGGAATTCAGAAACCTTCATGATAACGGCACACGGTATTTACCATACAACAAATGTCTGAGACATGCATATCAATCATCAAGCCATTGAGTTCAGCCGCGGCCCGGTAATGCCGTTAACACCGAACTTGCCGCACCGCAGGTTTGAGGCGCACGTCAGAAAAACACCTGATGCGGTTGCTGTTTCTCATGATGGCGGCCAGCTTACGTATGCGCAACTGAACGCACGCGCAAATCATTTTGGCCAAATGCTCAGTGCTTTGGGTGTGGGTCCGGAAACGGTCGTTGCCTTATATATGGAACGCTGCCCGGAACTGGTGATCGGCACGCTTGCCACGCATAAAGCCGGCGGCGCATGTGCCTTGCTCGAACCCTCAGCGCCTGCCAAACGGCTCGAAGCAATGCTTGCGGAAATCAGGCCGCACGTGATTCTTACAACGCATCAATATCGTGAAAAACTTGAAAATGCACAAGCTCGCCTGATCATGATGGATGCGTTTGAGCACGCTGAAGAACATAAAGATATTGCTTTACCGGCAGCAGAAGTCACCTCGGAAAATCTGGCCTGCATCTTTTTTACATCCGGCTCATCCGGCACGCCGAAAGCTGTCATGTTTCCGTATGGTGCGTACTGTGAACAGCATGCAGCCGATAGCGGAACTGAGCGGCATATGCTCAAAACCGACTCCGGCACGACCTTTACCAGGGCAGAGATGCTGCGCCCACTGGTGACCGGACAGCAGCTGTTTATTACGCCGCGCGGGCTGGAAAAGAACTTTCAGGAACTGGCCCGGTATATCAACCGGCATCGCATTACCCATTTAGTCTCAACGCCAACCGCCCTGCGTGCCCTGCTGGATTCAGACAATATATCGCTCTGCGATTCCCTTAAATCGGTAACCTGCTCCGGCGAGGATATTCCAGTTCAGCTAAAAAAGGACTTTCTATCGCGCCTGGATGCAGAACTGCATATTATCTATGGCTGCACAGAGGTGCCGGGCGCCACTTCCATGAAGTTAAGCCAAAAGACCGAGCACGGGTTTCTGGCCACCGGGCGTCCTGCCCCGATGATGGAAGTATATGTGCTTGATGATGCAATGCAGCCAGTAGCGATTGGCAGCGAGGGCGAAGTCTACCTTGGCGGGCTGATGGCAAGAGGATATTTCAACGCCCCTGACCTGACCGGGCAAAAGTTTATACCTCACCCGTTCGCACAGACACCGGAACGGCGCTTATTCAAAAGCGGTGACAGGGGGCGCTGGCTTCCTGATGGCTACTTGCAGGTGTTAGGCCGCTCAGATAGCCAGGTAAAAATCAGAGGGTTCCGAATTGAGCCGGGAGAGATAGAAGCCGCACTGCTGACACTGCCGGATATTCAGCATGCAGTTGTCATAGCATCTGGAGATGCTGCCGATGATAAATTCCTGGCTGCCTATATTGTGTCACGTAACCCAGACCTCAAGCCGGGCGATGTCAGGTCAGCACTCAGGCAGTCACTACCTGAATACATGATTCCACGCCATTTTGTATTGCTGCCTGAACTGCCGTTAACAGCCAGTGGCAAGGTGGATCGCATGGCGCTGCCGCACCCGCAGCCAGAGCAAACTGCGACGGCAAAGCCGGCATCTTATGATACCTATGAGCGCCACCTGATTGCTATCTGGGAGAACCTGCTCAAGGTTGCACCGGTCGGCATCCATGACAATTTTTTCGACCTTGGCGGACATTCACTGCTAGCCGCACAGATGGTAGACCAGATTGAAAAAGTATTTCAGAAAAAGCTGCCTTTGGATTTCTTATGGTTTCACGGCGGCACCATAGCATCCATTGCCAGCGCATTGCGCAACCAGTACCAGTTTGGCGCCAACCCGGAGCTGGTACTGATTAAAGAAGGCTCTCGTCAGGCGCTGTTTGCCGTGCATATTAAAGGTGGGCACCTGCTCGACTATTACATGCTGGCACGCCACCTTGACCCTGACCAGGCAGTATATGGCCTGCAGGCACGCGGCGTTTTTGGCAACCAGGCACCCGATTGCAGCATTAAGCAAATTGCAGCCAATTGCATCAAGGCCATGCGTCAGACTCAACCCGAAGGGCCGTACTTAATCACAGGGTATTCCAGTGGCGGCGTTGTTGCCTACGAAATGGCACAGCAGCTGAATCATTCAGGCGAAAATGTAGCGGCACTGGTCCTGCTGGATACCTATTGCCCGTGGGTGTACCAGAGCCACCGCTGGCGTAATGCGCTGAAGCGCTTGTTAAACGGCAAAACACACAGCATGCGCAATCTGCTGCGCTCTGCCTTCCTGACCACATTCAGGTTTAACAGCCTGCTCAGAACTAAAGATGTACATAAAGCGCACAAGTATGCGCACATGACATATCGGCCGCGCAAATCCGTACAGCACATTGATTTTTTTATCGCAGAAGAATCCTCAAACCATACAGCGCACAACCTGCTGGGCTGGCTGCAATGGTTCAAAGGCCCGGTAAGCGTACATCGCTTTCCAGCCAGTCATGGCGACCTGGTGAGGCTGCCGGCAGTAGAACATGTGGCAAAAACATTGCAAGCCTGTATTAACAAGGCACGGTCTGACTAACAATGTTGCCACCCGCACTGGATAAAGATCAGGTACACGTCTGGACCATTCACCTTGAAGCCGGCAAGGCCGGAACCATGCATGACACATCGATACTGTCAGCTGAAGAGGTCTGCAGGGCTAACCGCATCCCCATTCCAGAAGTAAGGCAACACTTCATCATTGCCCGAGCTTCCCTGCGCAGAATTTTAGCTTTTTATACCGGCAGTGATGCTGCCACACTGGATTTTGAATACGGGCAGGCCGGTAAACCAAGCCTTGCCGGAAACACCGGCCTTAACTTCAATCTTTCTTATAGCCGGAATATAGCCAAGGTAGCCGTAGCCATGCACAGAGCGGTAGGGATCGACATACAGGCAATAGACCAGGCCACAGACCCGGAATCGGTTGCGCGGCTTGTGTTTTCACCTGAAGAAATATCCAACCTGCTGTCGCTGCCTGCCGATGGCCGACCAATGGCTTTTACTCAAACCTGGGTACGTAAAGAAGCCTATATCAAGGCATTGGGTGCCGGGTTTTCACGGCTTACACATAGTTTCTCTGTCTCCACCGCTCCCGGAGATATAGATGCCTTACGCAACGATGAAAGCGACCATCTGGCCACTGCAGAATGGCGCCTGATGCAGATTAAAGCACCGGCCGGTTACTGCGCGGCGCTCGCAGCAGCCGGCAGGGACTGGCACTATATTGAAATTGAATCAGATCTCCTGCCTGAACTCTGATCCGGCAAATATCAGGCATGGCGCATACATATTTACGATGGTGACCACTGATACAACTCTAACGGGCAAACTTCCTCAAATCCGAGTCGGCGGCATGTCGAATAGGAACTGTCTCGCGCAGACTGGATAACAAAGTGGCTGGCCGCATTTTCGTAAGCATCAGCAAGCCGTCGCCTCAGTAACTCACGATAAGCACCCTTATTGCGATGCTCAGGCACAACAGCAGCGCCTCTCAGCATCATGACTGAACCGTTTTCGATATAAGAGCAGTAACCATAGCCGACCGCTTCCTGCACCCCCTCCAGATAAGCCAGATACATTCTGGATTGCACGCCGTCGTGGTGTGCTGACGGAGCGTACAAGTACTCGATGTATTCTTTAGAAGCCGCACCGTAGGCACGTGTAATCAGTTTCATATTGGCAGTAATTTCATCGTCTGCTATTTCCCGCACCGTGATTCCAGGGCTTTCCGTGCCGGGCACCGCGGAGGATTCAAGATGCATGCCTGCCACTTTGTGAAACCTGGAAGGCGTAAACCCGTTCATCATTAACTTTTGCGGCAGCAGTGCATCAATATCACCAGGCCTGACGACCCAGGTAAATCCACTGTTTCTGTTCTTAAAAAAATCGATTGCCTGCTCAATTGAAGCATCTACGTCATGATCGTTTACCAACCCAATGCGGTTTGCGTAGGGTTCATTAAAAGGAGAAAACCAGCCACGCATACCCGGTATGTCGACCACGCTATTGCCAGGCCTTTTTTCCGAAATAAATAAACTATCTACGATAATTTTTTCAATGTCTTTTCTATCCATCAACTTAATGTAGCTCTCTTTTAATATATTGATTCAACAAAACTTATGGCTCTTAATTATTGAAAATATAGTAAATTTTCAGCATAGGTCAGTTACGCGGTATGCAGGATAGCCTGCAAAACCGGGCTCCGATTATAAGTGACCATTCGTTTTTAAAAACAGCTGATGATTAATAAGTTTGTAAAAGATTGTTTAATAGCGGCACCGGCAGGCTGTTCGGCAGGTAAATCCTGACCTGTAAGTGAGTGCAGCCATCAGCTTTTTGGCAATAAGGCCTCAAACTCATGCAGCGGTACCGGCCGACCAAACAGGTAACCCTGATAATGGTCACATCCATGATCCCTTAAAAACTCAAACTGCTGCCGGGTTTCCACACCCTCGGCAATCACTTCCAGCCCCAGGCTATGCGCCATAGTAATGATTGTCAGCACCAGGGTTCTGTCATTGCTATCAATCGGAATGTCGCGCACAAACGACTGGTCTATTTTCAACTGGCTCAGCGGCAGTTTCTTGAGATATTGCAAAGAGGAATATCCGGTACCGAAATCATCCAGTTCGAAGCATATTCCGATTTCTCTCAACGCCTGCATCGTTGAAATCATGCCGTTAATATCCGTAAACAGGATACTTTCGGTCAACTCCAGCTTCAGCAATGCCGGATTAATGGCATAGTGATTGACCATAGACTGCACATGCTCGACAAAATCAGCCTGCCTGAACTGTTTTGCACTCACGTTAACAGATAGTGTCAGTTGTTTCGTGTGCGGGTTTTCCTGCCATTTCTTTAATTGGGCACACGCAGTATCCAATACCCATTGGCCAATCGGCAGAATCAATCCTGTTTCTTCCGCCAGGTTAATGAAATGACCCGGCAGGATAATGCCCTGCTGCGGATGATGCCACCTGATTAACACTTCGGCACCCAGTAGACGTCCTGTGTGGTCAACCTGTGGCTGGTAATGGAGCTGGAACTGTTTTTGCGTCAGCGCCATGCGTAATTCGTGCTCAAGGTTAGCCCGTGCTGTGACTGCATCCTGCATATCCTGATCGAAGAAATGTATCGCGTTGCGGCCGGAGTCTTTGGATTGGTACATCGCAATGTCAGCCTGTTTCAGTATCGCCTCGACACCCGCCTGTTCCTGGTTAACGAATAATGTAGCGCCGATACTGCAAGTGCTATGGTGCTCGTGCGAACCGATATTGAATGGCCGACCTATCGCAACCTGAATTTTGGTCGCGATAATCTCAGTCTGCGCCGCGGCCTCGATTGGCTGACTGCTCAGATTTTCCAGCAGCACCACAAATTCATCGCCGCCAATCCGCGCTACGGTATCCACTTTACGTACACATCCAGTCAGCCTTGCAGACACCTGCTTCAAGAGCTGATCGCCCATGTCGTGTCCGAGCGTGTCATTCAATGTTTTAAAATGATCCAGATCCAGGAACAATAATGCTCCGTGCCTGCTGCTGCGCTCGCTGGTAGCCAAAGCCTGCTTGAGCCGATCAAGCAGCAGGCGCCGGTTAGGCAGCTGCGTCAGCGGGTCATAAAAAGCCAGGTTGTGAATCTCTTCAGAAGCCTCTTTGCTACTCGTGATGTCGGTCATGGTTGCAACATAATTAGTAACCTTGCCGGCCTCATTCTTAACGGCTGTGATGATCAGGCGCTCAAGATAGGCCTCACCGTTCTTACGGTGGTTCCAGACCTCCCCTTCCCAGGTACCGGTCTGGTTGATGGCCGCCCACATCGCTTCATAAAATACTTTGTCGTGCCGCCCTGAACTCAGCACCTTGGGCGTACTGCCCACTACGTCTTCCGCACTATATCCGGTGATTTTAGTAAATGCGCTGTTTACACGCAGAATCACACGGTTAGCATCGGCAACAATCATGCCTTCCTGCGACTGGAACACGGCGGCTGCAATACGCAGATTGTCTTCAGCCAGTTTTCTTGCTGTGATATCAACCTTTACCGCTACGTAATGACTGACTGCCCCATCAATATCCGTCACTGGAGAGATGTGCGCCTCTTCAAAATAGATTTCACCATCTTTACGCTTGTTGATGAACTCACCAACCCAGGTGCAGCCTCCGGTCAGGGCATGCCACATATCCGCGTAAACGGACAGATCGGTCAAGCCTGACTGCAGCACGCGCGGATTTTTACCTAGCGCCTCTGCCAGGCTATAACCGGTTGCCTCGGTGAAACATGGGTTAACATATTCAATCTCGGCATTAAGATTCGTAATCACAACAGAGGTCGGGCTTTGTTCAATCGCTGTAGAAAGCATACGCAGCCTGATCTCGGCCGCCTTACGCTCGGCAATATCCGAGAGCGTACCGATAACGCGCAGCGGTTTGCGGTCCGCATCGCGGCTTACAACCAGGCCGTGATCAAGTATCCATTTATAACTGCCATCCTGACACAAAGCGCGATGCTCGCTGACATAGGCCGGCGTTTTTCCATCCAGATGATCCTGCAGCCTGGCAAGCACCCTGGCCTTATCATCAGGATGGATATGACGCTCCCATTCAGCGAGGTTGCCGCCAATTTCGGCTTCTGCATACCCAAGCAGATGTTTCCATGTTTTAGAAAAGAACACCTGGTTAGCGATCACATCCCAATCCCAAAGGCCATCTCCGGAGCCTTCTATTGCGAATTTCCAGCGGAACTCGCTATCCCTCAGCGCATCCTCACGCTGCCCTAACACCTCGAGCAAGGCATTAAAACTGCTCACCAGATCACCGATTTCATTCTGGCTATCAATCATGAGCGGACGTAACTGCTGATCGGTGCCGGATAAAGAAGCCAGCTGTTTCACCGTGGCGAACATCGGCGAAAGCTCCCGCCTTAACATCCACCAGGTCAGGCCACCGGCAACAATAGTCAACAGAATCGTCACGAGAAAAATACGCCGCTGCATGCTGTAAACAGGCGCAAAAGCCTCCGCCATCGGCAGCGACGCGACCATCAGCCAGTCTGCCGCAGGGATACGCCTTGCCGAAGACAGCACATTTTCGCCAAAGGCATTCACGGTAACCACCGTGTTTTCGCCCTCAGGCAAGGCATGGCCGATACTTTGCACAGACTGCTGCATCACCCGGCGCTTGCCGGTACTGGTAATGATTAGTCTGCTTTTCGGTTCCTGTAGCTCAAAGTAACCGGACTTGCCATAACGGTTATCAGTCACCTTATCCAGAAAGCTGGGCTTTGCCAGGTCAATCACGCCAGCCAGAACGCCGATGACTTTACCCTGCTTATTCTTAATCGGCATACCGATGCCCAGAATGGCTGAAGCGACCACCCTGCCCATCACGGGCTGGCCAATCCGGAATTTTCCTTCTTTAAGTGGGGCGGCAATGTAGTCTCGATCACGGTAATCGATACCGACCCGGTCGATTGAATAAGGCACCGAGGCGATAGCGATACCATTGGCATCCGCAACATAAACGCCGGCATTGAAATTCCGGATAAAGAGCGGGCGATTCTCCAGCAGCTGCTGTATTGATGATGCATCGCTTAGATTGCTGTTGCCCAGACTATCCGCAACAATTTCCAGAACTGCCAGCCGCTCCTTGAGTTCATCATCAATCTGCGCCGCAAGCAGTGATGTCGTTGCGAGCTGCTGACGCCCTAACTGATGCGCAATATCACCATGTAGCATACGTCCGGCATAAAACGAGAGCAGCCAGATCCCTGCAACAAAGATTGCCAGCGTGAACAAAGTCACCCTGGTCTTCAGTGAACGGATGTGAAAGATATTGAGTTTGATAATGACTCTAACCGAAATTGTTTTGCTTTATGAATACTTTACTGCAATTATAATTCTAGTAAAGTCAATCGTCAGGATATCCGGTCAACACTTGCGCTATATCAAAATATTGGGGCTCCGATCTGGGCTATATTGCAAAAACCTGACAGCATGCCCATTGTGATACAGGGCTTATTTTCAATTAAATTACATCAAAAACAGGAGACTGATATGTTCCGCTTATCCATAGGTACCGCCCTGATCGCAACCGCATTTTTTGCAAATACCGCAATGGCTGACCATAACACCATTAAACCCAAAGCCTATGACAGCCTGGGGAAATGCGTAAAAGCGGCCCTGACTCAACATGAAGGCAAAATTGTTAAAACAGAATTCAAATCCGAAAACAAAAAAGGTGTTTACGAGTTTGATATTGAGTCAGCGGACGGCACCGCATGGGATATTGAATGTGACGCGAAATCCGGCAAAGTGACTGAAATTGAACAGGAAGTCAAAGCGGATGATGCAAAGTTCAAAGCACTGGCAAAAATCAGCGAAGCGGATGCAAAAGCCACAGCATTAGCCGCGCACCCGGGCACACTGGTTGAAACCGAATATGAGCTGGAAGCAGACGGTAAAGCTTCATATGAATTTGATATCCTTGAAGCAGATAAAGAAGAAATCAAAGTTGAAGTGGATGCGACCACAGGCAAAATCGTGGAAGTCAGTTACGAGGAATACCAGATCGGCAAAGAGTAAAACGTTAGCGGATCGTATCCGGTTAATCAGCCCATAAAACTGGCTGCCCGAAAAAGCAAAAAGCCCCGATAACGGGGCTTTGCTTTAGAGCATTATCCAATCAGGATAATGTCAGAATTGTTGGCGGAGTGGACGGGACTCGAACCCGCGACCCCCGGCGTGACAGGCCGGTATTCTAACCAACTGAACTACCACTCCTTAATACATAAAGCCGTTCAGAAACGATATGTATTTTACGCTGATTTTTGGTGGGTGCTAACGGGGTCGAACCGCTGACATTCGCCTTGTAAGGGCGACGCTCTACCAACTGAGCTAAGCACCCTGCCTCAACCAACGAGGCGGCATATTACATGAAATCTTACGAATTTTCCAACCTATTTTAAAAGTATTTATAAAATATTTATAAATTCACCGAAAACCGGCCGTTTTATCCAGACATGGCACCTGCATCGACTATAAAACACCCCCAAAACCCATGCTGCCGGCCTAGGCGCAGGCTGCACGCACCTGCGTCATATCCGTTTCACCTGATAGCACTTTAAGCATGCCATCCTGCCTGAGCGTACGCATGCCGGCTTTTAACGCTTCCTGCTGCAGTTCATGCAAAGGCGCCCTCGTCTGGATCATGCGGCGGATTTCCGGATTAACTGCCATCAGCTCGTGAACCCCGACGCGGCCGCTGTAGCCGGTATGGTTGCAATGTGGGCATCCGGCTGATTTATATAAGGTGTAAGCGCCGTTCTTCGAAAAATGCTGCTGCCAGTTCTTGACCGCGGCATCCCGTGTGATAGGCGAGCCCTCAAGAAACTCCGCCAGCAGTGCCTCTATCTCCTGCTCATCGGGCACGTAAGCCTGTTTGCATTTCTTACACAGCGCCTTTAATAAGCGCTGCGCCAATACGCCTACCAGCGCATCGGCAAAATTGAATGGATCCATACCGAGGTCCAGCAGCCTGGTCACACTCTCCGGGGCTGTGTTGGTATGCAAGGTTGACAGCACCAGATGCCCGGTCAGGGATGCTTCAATCGCTATCTTTGTGGTCTCCTGGTCGCGCATCTCCCCGATCATGATGACATCGGGGTCTGCCCGCAAAAAGCTGCGGATTACATGTGCAAACGTAAGGCCGCTTTTATTATTGACCTGAACCTGCCGCAAACCGGTCTGGCTGATTTCGACGGGATCCTCCACTGTCCATATTTTTCTGCTGGGCGTATTGATATACCCAAGCAATGAATGCAATGTTGTTGTTTTGCCTGACCCGGTCGGGCCGCATACCAGAATCAATCCATACGGACGCTCAACCATATGTTTCAGGCTATCCAGGATATCTGGGGCACTGCCCAGCTTTTCTATCGGCAGCGGTTTTGCGGCGGCCAACACTCGCATCACTACATCTTCAAGGTTATTACTGGTTGGAATGGTAACGACACGAAGTTCGATCTTGGCAGAGCCAAAGCGCTGAAAATCGATCTTGCCATCCTGTGGCGTCCTGCGGTTGGAAATATCCATCTGCGCCATAATCTTGATCCGCGAAATAATCGCCTCACGGAAGTTAGAAGGGATCTCGACATAATCCGCCAGCACACCGTCTTTACGGAATCGAACCCGAGTGCTCTTTTTGCCGGGGTAAGTTTCTATATGAATATCAGAAACCCCGTCATTAAAAGCATCCATAATGATTTTGTTAACCGTCTGCACCAGCGTATTATCAGACTCGTTAACAGCTTCCAGCTTCAGTTCTACAACCTGATCCTCGCTGGATAATTTAGATGCGAGATCATTGATCTTCAATTCTGCCGCAGTATTATAAAAATCATACTCAGCGCTTTGGGGCGCAGCCTCTTCTGCCATTGCAGCTGCGTACTTATCCGCTACCTGGGCGTGATAGTATTTCTTGATGGCATGATCAATATCCTCGTGAGAAGACATCACCGGAATCACTTTCATCTGCGTCAGGAACCTGATCTCTTCTACCGCTTTTGTGTTGAAAGGGTCCTGAAAGGCAACCACGAGTGCCGCGTCATGAAGGTATAAAGGCATCAGCACATGCTTATGCGCACGCTCCGCATTGATCAGCCTCACGGCATTCAAATCAATATTGAACTTGGCAAGGCCAACGTAGGGAATACCCAGTTTTTTAGCCAGCGCACCTTTAAGTACGTTCTCCTCAAGCGCCCCCATTTCAACCAGTATGCGTCCCAAAGGCATCTTGCGGTTCATCTGCTGCTTTTCCAGCGCCGTGTTAAGCTGCTCCTGGGTAATCAGCCCCAGCTCCTGCAATGCCTCACCCAGTTTAAGAATCGGGCGCTTCTCCTGATGCAGGATCGCCTGTTCCAGCTGCTCACGCGAAACCAGCTTCTGCTCTGACAAATATTCGCCTATACGCTGATGGCGCAATTTACGCTGGTATGCCACCGCCTCCTCGACGTGATCTTTATTCACGAGCTTTTCCTGAATCAGCATCTCGCCCAGATGCATGCCGATTTGGAATCTTGCGAGGCATTGTTTGGGAATGAAGCAGCGCAAAACCTGCTCATCATCTTTGGGAAAATATAGAAATAAACCCTGGCCGGTTTCCGAGTAACCGATCGTCTCTCCGTCTATCGTTTCGTGGTCAATAAATTCAACCGTAAAAGTCTGGCGATCCGTTGAGTGAAACACCTCCTGTGCCCGCTCATGCAGCAATTCCATCTGCCGGCGCATGGTCAGCGGCCTTAAAAGCCGGATGGATTTAATCTGGTCCAGATGAATCGTTTCACTGAGATCGCTGCGTGATGACAGAAACACAATGCTCGACTCATTGGCCGACATGCGGATCAGGTCACCCAATGCTTTCCTGCCGTCCACAAAATAGATCAGGCAACTTTCCGGCCCCGACTGAACACTGCTGGATTCGAAACTGAAATAAGGCGGCGTAGGCCAATTTGATAAGGCTTCTAACATACAGCGATCCTTTTTTTATAAAATTCAAGGCAGCATGTAATACTACGGTTCAGCATACCTGATGAAAACCCCATGAATGAATATCCCGGCCACCTTCAAGTTTCAAAACATTCTGATTGCATTATGCATGGTTAGCCGGAGTTTTGAAACATCGGCGCCGGCAATTCAGCCCAGGCATCAATACACACCACGGGCTGAGGTAATCTTGCCCATAACAATCAGGTTACCGTCACGATGAATCAACAAAACAGAATGCAAAAACGGGAGCCTGGGCTCCCGTTTTCATTTATAACTAATCATAGATACACAAAAGCTTAACTAAGGGCTTTCATGCATCCATAAAATAAAACGTTTAGTTCACAGCATCTTTAAGTGCTTTACCAGCAGTAAAGCCAGGTGCGTTTGAAGCTGCGATTTTTAATTCTGCGCCAGTACGTGGGTTACGGCCTGTACGTGCAGCACGTTTACCAACTTTAAATGTACCGAAACCGATCAATGTTACTGGATCACCTTTTTTCAAAGATTGTGTGATGCTATCAGTAATCGCATTCAGCGCTTTTGCCGCATCAGTTTTTGTTAAGCCAGCTTGTTCTGCAATTTGGGCAATTAATTCTTGTTTATTC
>Ga0208882_1000333_pt1 | contig 22047 bp, 15 predicted proteins | sample LakWasMet14_LOW5_2_FD_183862 | JGI IMG/M metagenome (GOLD analysis project Ga0208882, IMG submission 183862) | Freshwater sediment methanotrophic microbial communities from Lake Washington under simulated oxygen tension - Sediment Metagenome... | ecosystem: Environmental > Aquatic > Freshwater >...
CGGCAGCCACGGTTCGCACGGCAGCCACGGCTCGCACGGTTCGCACGGCAGCCACGGTTCGCACGGTTCGCACGGCAGCCACGGTTCGCACGGCAGCCATGGATCGCATGGTTCGCACGGCTCGCACGGCTCGCACGGCAGCCACGGCTCGCACGGTTCGCACGGCAGCCACGGTTCGCACGGCTCTCATGGGTCGCACGGGTCGCATGGGTCGCACGGCAGCCACGGCTCTCACGGTTCGCACGGCAGCCACGGCTCTCACGGTTCGCACGGCAGCCACGGCTCGCATGGTTCGCACGGCAGCCACGGCTCGCACGGTTCGCACGGGTCTCACGGCAGCTGGTGATCGCGCGGCCCCAGGGCCTGAGCATGCGTCGTCTCCAGTGGGTCGAACTCACACCAGATTATCGTTGTAACAACCGCTGCATCGGCTGCTTTGCCGTGCAGGACGACGGTCCTTCCATGACCGACGTGGAGGTCGTCGAAGCGCTCCGGCGAGGGCGCGCTGACGGCGCGGACTGCCTCTGGCTGGGCGGAGGCGAGCCGACCATGCGGAGGGACATCTTCCGCATGGCGGCGATGGGCCGTCGGCTCGGGTACACGCGGGTGAAGCTTCAGACCAACGGGATGATGCTGGCCTATGCGGGGTACGCGCAGCGCTGCGCAGAGGCAGGCATCACCGAGGTGGCGTTCTCGATGAAGGGCGCCTCGTCGGCCACGCACGATCGCATCGCCCGCACCGAGGGCTGCTTCGACCTGATGGCCCGCGGGGTCGGCCTCGCCCGTGAGGCGGGCCTGGCGCTGGAGGGGGACCTGCTCGTCACCGCGAGCAACGCCGTCGAGCTGCCCGCCATGGTCTCCCTGGGCCTGTCCTGGGGGCTTCGCAGCTTCCGGGTGTGGCTGCTCTCGGCGGTCGACGCGACCCGGGATGATCCCGCGGTGCGCGCGGAGGTGCCGCGGATGCGCGACGTCGTGCCGGCGCTGGTCGCCGCGATGGAGGCCCACGCCGAGGTCGGCGCTGGTCTCCTCGTGTCGCTGCACACGCCGGCGTGCGTGCTCCCGGAGTCCCTGCACGGCGCCCTCTTCGACGCGGCGGCGTTCGGGCTGCGCGTGGTCAACCCTGGCGGGCACGCCTTCGACCTGGCGGACTCGCCCATCGAAGGCGGGCACTTCCTGCCGGGCTGCGCGCAGTGTCGGCATCGGCCGAGCTGCAACGGGCTACGGCGCGACTACCTCGCGGTGCATGGCGAGGATGAGTTTCGACCGGTAGCCTGAGCGCGCATCGGTCGCGCATGGGCTTAGGATCATCGCTTGTGTTGCAATCCCTCTTCAGACGCCCGCAGGAGCTAAGGACGGCATGTTGACTCCGCAGGACACGGACCCGGGCATCGACGAGAAGGTGCTGGAGCACGAGGACGCCGCGCACGAGAAGCGCAACTGGGTGCGCCTCACCTTCGACTGCAACAACCACTGCGTCTTCTGCCTGGACACGCTCACGCACGACGGCCAGATGCGCGACCGCGACGAGGTGAAGCAGCAGATCCTCGACGGCGCGAAGAAGGGGGCGCAGCGGCTGATCCTGTCGGGGGGCGAGCCCACGATGCACCCCAGCTACGTGGACTTCATCCGGCTTGGGAAGGCCGCGAAGTATCGGAAGATCCAGACCGTCACCAACGGGCGGGCCTTCGCATACAAGCAGTTCCTGACGCGCTGCCTCGACGCGGGGCTCGACGAGATCACCTTCTCGATCCACGGCCCCAACGCGCGCATCCACGACGCGCTCGTGGGCGCCAAGGGGGCCTTCGAGCAGGAGGTGCAGGGGCTCCAGTACGCGCTCGAGGACGGCCGTCCGATCGTGAACATCGACGTGGTGATCAACCGCGGCAACGTGAAGCACCTCAAGGCCATCCTCGAGAAGTTCATCGCGATGGGGGTGCGCGAGTACGACCTGCTGCACGTGATCCCCTTCGGCAACGCCTACAAGGAGGGGAAGGACATCCTCTTCTATGACCTCGAGGAGATGCGCCCTTACCTGCTGGAGGCCTTCGCGTTCTCCAAGCGCCCGGACGTGCACATCTGGCTCAACCGCTTCCCGGTGCAGCACCTGGAGGGCTACGAGTCGCTCATCCAGGACCCGTACAAGCTCAACGACGAGGCCAAGGGCCGCAAGGAGGAGTTTCACCGGCTGCTCACCGAGGGCGTCGACCTCGACTGCCGCGAGCCGGCGCGCTGCAAGCTCTGCTACCTCCAGAACGTCTGCGACACCCTCTATGGCGTGCGCGACCAGGTGATCGCCCGGGACTTCGCCCGGCTGCGCGTCGACACCACCTGGGAGAAGAAGCAGGGGCCCATCTGGGGCGGCGATCCGGCCAGCAGCAAGCGGGCGCGCGCGATCGAGGCGCAGCTCGCGGAGGGCGGCCTCACGGTGCTGCCGGGCGATGACGTCACGGTGGACTCGTCGCGGGCGAAGCTCCGGCTGCCGGTGATCGGGCAGGAGGCGAAGGCGCCGAGCGAGTTGCCCCTGGCGCCTCCCGAGGTGCTGGCCGTGCAGGCCGGGGCGCGCGCCCTCTGGGTGGTGGCGCCGGATGTGCCGGGCGCCCTCGCAGAGATCGCCCGCCACCCAAGGCTCACCGAGGTGGAGCTCGAGCTGGCGGACTTCAGCGGTCTAGACGTCCTGACGTCTGAACGTTCGGACGTCTCGTGGCGGGTGACCCGGGCGATCGCCCATACCTCGGCGCAGGCCGAGGCGCTGCTCGCGATGCCTGGCGCCTTCGAGGTGGCCGTCGCGCTCACCAGGGCCAACGAGCCCTGGCTGCTGGCGCTCTCGGCCTCGGGGGCGGTGCCGTCGCGGCTGGCGCTCTTCCAGCCGACCTACGAGAGGATGAGCGAGGCCCAGTCGCGCGACCTCGACCTGCGGGCCTTCTTCGGGGGCTTCACGGCGGAGGTTCCGGTGGAGGGCGTGCCGGCCTGCGTGATCGGGCGGACGCCCCGGGAGCCGCCGAAGACCCTCGACAGCGCCATGATGAAGCCCGACGGCCAGATCGAGATCTTCCGCTACATCCAGCGGTACATCGTCGACCGCTACAAGGCGCGCTCGCTGCGTTGCAAGCCCTGCGTGCACGCGTCGCGCTGCGAGGGGATGCACATCAACTACATCCGCGCTCACGGCTACGAGCTGATGCAGCCGGTGCTCGCCGACGCCGAGTGAGGGGGGTTTAGGGCGCCGGGATCGTAGAGATCCTGGCGCGGCGCTCAGGTAGCGGGGAGGGCTTCGGGGCCGGGGCCCTCGAGGCGCTCGGGCGTGGCCGGCTCGGCGAAGGCCCAGGTCGACTCCGAGGAGGAGGCCTCGAAGCGGGTCTGCTCGGGCGCGGCGTTGGCCACGAGGGCGTTGAACTTCCCGCGCGGGAAGCGCTGGGTGCGCTCACGCTGCGTGAGCAGGGCGACGGTGGCGAGGGAGCGCTCTCGAGGGCGCAGCAGGGCCGCAAGCCAGAGCACGGCCAGGCCATGATCTTCCTGCGTAGGGGTGTCGCCCTGGCCGCGGTTGAGCAGGAACAGCGAGTACTCGCGGGTCTCGGCGAGGCCGCGTCGAGCGCGGGCGCTGCGGTCACGGCGCAGGATGTCGACCTGGAAGCGCTCGCCCCGCTGGGACTCGAGCAGCACGGGCACCGCGCCGAGCTTGACCGGCAGCACGGAGACCACCCGCCAGCGACCGAAGCGCTGCCCTTCCGGGAGCAGCCGCTGCAGCTCGTGGGACTCGGCCTCCGAGGGGGAAGCCGGGGAGCCTCCAGAGAGCCCTGGAGGGGGAGCGGATGCGGATGCGGCAGGAGGCGCAGCGTGGCCTGGCCTCAAGAGCAGCGACGAGGGGACAGGCAGGGCCTGGGCAGAGTTCGCCGCACCCGCACTGGCTGCGGTCAACAATCCACTCAGGAACTGGCGCCTGTTCCACTTCAACATTCGACGCTCCGCTGGGGATGGTGCCTCATACCTCGCGGTTCAAACTACACGGACGAACCATCCGAGGATCGAGGAATCCTCGCAAAGTTTTCACGCTCCCCCAAGCTGGTGAAGCCGTGAACCCCGCAGCCACGGTGATGCTACGCAAACTTTTCTCAGGGTGACCCCTTCGAGGGGACCCGGAGCAAGAGAGGACAGGAACACCCATGACGAACGCTCTGTCGGCGCTAATTCGCGGACAGGGGAGGCTCTCAAGTGGGGTCGTTCCGGCGTGCATCGCGGTGCTTGCAGAGGATTTCAGCAAGGAGCGAGCCATACGAACAGCCCTCATGGGTCGGGCTTCTCCGAGGAGGGTTCGGCCGGGGCCTGGACCTCCCTCCGTTCGAGGGCGATGCCGTGCTGGGCGGCCTTGCGGCCCTCGGACTGGCGCTTTGCCTCGAAGAGCCGGAGGCCCTGCTCGGTGATGAGGCCCACGGCCGGGGCGTCGGGCGGGCTCATGGACGCCGGGGGCTGGTCGCCGTGCACCTGGGGCGGGCGCTTCGGCTGGGAGCGGGCCTCGGCGAGGCGGCGCTCGAAGTCCTGGCGCCACGCGTCCATCGAGCGGAACTCGTAGCTCGGGTCTCGCGGGTCGTGGATGATCTTCTCGACGATGGCGTCGCGGTCGACGAAGACGGGGTAGAGCTCGCCGGGGTCGTAGGCGTTGCCGCGGTCGAAGAGCCCGCCGCAGATGGGGCGCAGCGTGCAGGCCGAGCAGCCGTCGGCGTAGATGTGCTCCCAGTCGGTCTGCCGGACGGTCTGCTTGGCGTCGAGGAAGTGCACGATGCGCTCCTCGCCCTTCACGATCTTCCGCGTCTCGGTGCTCGCCCACGCGAACTCCGTCATGTAGCAGAGCGGGACCTTCTCCACGCGGAAGGTGCGGCCGCTCTGGTGCAGCAGCCGCAGCGCGCGGTGCAGCGAGACCTCGAAGTCCGCGAGCCGGGGCGTGTACTGCTCCTGGTTGACCTCGGCGCGGCCCATCGAGGGGTCGAGGTTGTTCCAGACGAAGTGGCGGATGTGCGGGTGGTGCGTGATCCAGTGGCGGATGTTCTCGTCGAGGTGCTCTGCGTTGAGCTTGTTGATCACGCAGTTGATGTTCACCTCGATGCCGTAGCGGTTGGCGTTGTCCACCGCGGCGAAGGCCTTCTCCAGCGTTCCGGCGGTGCCGCGCAGGCGCTCTTCGATGTCCGGTCGCACCGAGTAGACCGACACGTGGACGATCTTCAGGCCCGCGTCGGCCATCTCCTTCGCGAACTCCGGGTCGGCCAGGCGCCACCCGTTGGTGATCATGCGCACGTGCAGCCCGCGCTCGGTGGCGTAGCGCGCGATGCGCGGCAGCTCGGGGTGCAGCGAGGGCTCGCCGCCGGTGAGGATCACCCCGAAGTAGTCGCGGTCGACGAGGTCGTCGACGAGCACCTTCATCGTCTCGAAGGTGTGCACGTACGGCGTCGTCGGGTTGGAGCAGAACCCGCAGAAGTGGTTGCAGTGCCGGACGACCTGGATGTACCCGATGTTCGCCATTGCCCTTCAGGTGCCTTCGCGCACGATCGGCAACGCCACCCGTGCGGCGCCCGTCGGCGCGGACTGTAGCGCTACCGCGCCCGGTCCGTGGGGGCCCTCGCCGACGAACATCGCGGCCAGCGCCAGCTCGCGTGCGGTGAAGGGCCTGGGGGAGGCCGTCGGGGCGCGCGTCGGGGAGAGCTCGTCGCCGCCGAAGCGCTGGAGGTAGCGGGCGTCGACGCCAGGGCAGCGCGAGCGGGCGGGGCACTGGCCGCACGCGCGGGGGTCGTACGCGCGCGGCGCGTCGGGGAGGCTGCGCGCCTCGAAGGGGCCCAGCACGCAGAGCGGCGCCCCCCGGAGGAACACCGTCACCCGCCGCTGCTGCGCCGCCGCGAGCGCGTGGAGCGCGTGGGGCATCGCCATCGCCAGCCGTGGGAACACCCGATCGAAGGCGGCGTGCAGGCGCCCCGCGGTGCGAGGGACGGCGACGGTCCACGCGGCGACGGACTGCGTGGCGAGCCACGGAGCGAGCGCGGTGAGCGAGCGCGCGTTGGAGCGGGTGAGCACCGTCGTGACGACCGTGGTGAGCCCCGCGTGGCGCGCGGCGGCGAGGCCCTCGGCGAGCTCGGCGAAGCTGCCCTCGACGCCGGTGTGGTGGTCGTGGATCGCCGGGCCGAGGCCGTGCAGCGAGAGGTGGACGTCCGTGAGGCCGGCGTCGCACAGGGCGGCCGCGTAGCCCTCCTCGCGGAGGCGCCGACCGTTGGTCTGGAGGCCGACGCGGCGGAAGCCGAGGCGTCGCGCCGCGGCGATGATCTCCGGGAGCGCGGGGTGCAGCGTGGGCTCGCCGCCGGTGAGGGTGACCTCGTCGTGCGCCGGGGCGAGCGCGCCGAGGGCGAGGGCGAGGGCGTCGAGGTCGCGCGGCGGTGATGTGGTGAGGCCGTCGGGCGCGCAGAAGGCGCACTGGTTGTTGCAGTCGGTGAGCAGGGAGAGGGTCGCGCGGGTGGGGTGCATCGTCGGGGTCGCCGGGCACATCGTAGCTTGACCCTGCGGAAGCGCGGTGCGTAGCGTGCGCCCGGAGCCGACGAGATGACGATGGTCTGGCGGTGGTTCGGGATCGCGGCGTTGGGGCTGCTCACGAGCTGCGGCTCTGGTTCGAGCGAGCGCGCGATACCGCCTGCGGGCGGGGCGATGTGCCAGGCGTCGGTGGTGACCTGGGCGTCGCGCTGCGCGGCGCGGCAGGGGGTCGAGGTGGCTTCGCTGCAGTGCCCCGAGCCGGACGTGGCCCTGCTGGACCTGCGGGGCACCCCGGAGCTGCGCGTGGAGCTTCGGCGCGGGCCAGGGCAGGGCTTTCGCCGGGTGGGGTCGTGGGGGCTCTCGCCGGTCGGCAACTTCGCCGACTGGAACCAGGTCGCCCCCTCCATGCGGGAGCGCTTCGACAAGGTCACCGCCTGCGTGCGCGCGGACGAGGGCCTCACGAGCGGCGGCTCGGTGAGGTCGTCTGGGCGTCCGCTGCCGCTGGGCGCCCCGACGGCGGGCAACAGCGTCCCGTGGCTGCTGCTGGGCGCCCTCGCCTGCGCGCTGGCGGCGCTGTGGCCGGTGCGGCGGTCGGCGACCTGGCGGCGGCGCGCGCTGTCTGGCGGGGCCATGGCGCTGGGCACCCTGGTGCTGCGGGCGCTGCTGCTGCCCGAGATGTTCTTCCACCAGAACGGGCAGGGGCCGCTCTGGGTGTCGACGGTCGTGTCGCCGCAGTACCACCCCTACGGGCCAGGGTATCGCGCCCTCTTCGGGTGGCTGCGGTGGTGCACGCGTGAGCCCGAGCGCGGGGTGTTCCTCGTCCAAGGGGTGCTCGGCGCCCTGGCGGTGCCCTGCGCGGCCTTCGTCGCGCGGCGGCTGGGGGCGTCCCGCGCGCTGGCCGGGGCGCTCGCGCTCGCGGTGGCGATCGACCCGATCCTGGGGAGGCTCTCCCGCAGCGAGTCGTACTACGGCGTCGGCGCGTCGCTGCTCTTCCTCGCGACGGCCCTGCTCGCCTCCTCCATGGGCACCCTGTCCCTGCGACGCCCGGGCTTCCTGCTCCCGGTGGTCGCCGCGGGGCTGGTCATCGCGCAGCACGCGCTGGTGCACCCGGTGGGCTGGCTCGCGGCCTCGCTCTGCCCGGCCGTGCTGCTGCTCGGCCCGGGGCACTGGCGCCGCCGAACGCTTCGCGCCGTGGTCGCCGCGCTGCTCGTCGCCGTCGTCGTCGCCGTCACCGCGGGGCCGTTCATGCTCGCGGTGCTTCACTCCTCCTTCGGGGCGCAGTGGACCAGCGGCAGCGGGGGCGCGCACCGGAGCGTCGAGCGGCTCCGGCAGCTCAAGCCGATGCTGCCCTACGGGCTGCTCCTCGCGGCCTTCCTGGTGGCGAGCGCGAGGTCACGCCCGCGCGGCGTCCTGCATGTCGTGGCGCTGGCGGGGTCGCTGCTGCTGCTGCTCATGGCGGACATGGTGGGCTTCGGGGCCACGACCGCGTGGGTGCACCAGGCCTACCTGCGGCTCTACGCTCCGGTCGCCGTGGTGCTGGCGGCGGTGACGCTGCGGCAGGTGCCGCGGAGCCGACCGCAGGGCCTCGCGCTGGCGGGGGCGGTGGCCCTGCTCTCCCTGCTGGTCTCGTGGCGCGCGTGGCCCTCGTGGACGAAGGCCCCGACCGACGCGCTGGAGCAGGAGGTCGTGCGCCGCTGGCGCCGCGAGCTCCCGTCGGGGCACGTCGCGTACCTCGAGCGCTCGGACAAGCGGGTGCTGATGCTCCCGTTCTATCGGGATGCGGCGGGCCTGGGACCGTCGCCGCTCATCCTGAGGGTGGGGGAGTTCGCCGAGGACATCACCCGGATGGGGAGGCCGTACTATGTGCACACGTCGCTCTGCTCCACGCCCGGGGGTCGGGAGTTCTGCGAGCAGATCGAGCGGCGCTACCAGATGACGAAGCTGCACGAGGTCATGCTGCCGGCGGTTCCGAGCATGGTGGGGCTCGGCTATGACGTGCCGATGGTGCGCGTCGCGCTCTACCGGGTGGACGGGCTGAGCGCGGTCGATCGCTAGGAGGCGGAGGGAGCTTCGGGAGCCTGGGCTGCAGGGGCCGGAGTCTCGGCGGTCTCGGCCTCGGCGGGCGGGACGGTGATGGAGTCGTCGACGTAGTGCAGGCGGGACTCGACCGCGCCGCTCTCGGTGTAGACCACGGTGACGCCGTTCTTCTTTCCCTTGCGGTACTCGGAGACGGACTCCAGCCGGCCGGTGGTGAAGTACTCCTTGATGGTTCCCTCGAGCAGGCCGTCGACGTACACGAGCTCGGCCTGCATCACCCCGTCGGGGTAGTAGAGCGTCGTCGGGCCGTTGAGCACGTCCCGCGCGTAGGTCTCCCGCGCGTAGAGGGCGCCGGTCGTGTAGTACATCTTCCCCTCGCCCTGCAGCACGCCGTGCTCGTACGGCATCTCGCAGCAGAGGCGGCCGGTGTCGAAGCGGTGCTCGACGATCCCGTGGGGGACGGCCTCGGCGGCGGCCGGTGCGGCGGCTTCGGGCGTGGGCTCGGGCGTGGAGTCGGGGTCAGCCATCACGGAAGCGCTCCTCTCAAGAGTCGTGGGGATCGGACGGCGGGGTGGCAGGAACCTCGGCGGGCGCGGCGCTCTTCGCAGGTTCGGCCGCGGCGCGGGGGGCGCTCTTCGGCTCGGGGAGGGTCGGCCCCTCGTCGCCGTCCTTGAGGCCCTTCTTGAAGTTGCTCAGGCCCGAGCCGAGGCTGCGACCGAGCTCGGGCAGCTTCGAGGCCCCGAACAACAGCAGGATGATCACCAGGATGATCATCAGTTCCGATGCGCCCATGCCGAACATCGCGGTCTTCTCCGGGGTCGCAGGAACAGCGACTCGACGGTTGTTAGCACCATTGGCGCTCGGGCAGCAATGCGCGGCCGTCGCCGCCGCGCCGCGTCCGAAGGTGCACTAGACTCTGCGCCTATCCCCCATGAATCCCCTGGTCGCCGCGCTGGTGCTGCATCCGCCCGTGAGCGTCGCGCGGGACTTCATCGACTACCCCTACTTCAGCGACCTCGGCGCCGTGCAGCTCGCGGCCGTGCTGCGGGGCGCCGGCCACCCGGTCACGCTGCTCGACGCCTTCGCCACCCCGGGCGCCGCGCTTCGCTGGCGCGCCGACGGCCGCGCGCTGCTGGGCGCCCCGGTCGAGGCCCTGCTCTCGGCGGTGCGCTCGCTGCTCTCGACGGGCGACCCCCCCCGGGCGGTGGTGGTCGCGTACTCGCCCTTCCACCGGCCGCCCGCGCGGGACGACACCCTGGGGGCCCTGCTCTCGGGGCTGCGCTCGCTGCTCCCCTCGGCGGCGATCGTGCTCGCGGACGCCTACCAGTCGGGCCAGCACTACGTCGAGGCCGCCGGGGACGCGGTGCTCGCCAGCTACCCCGAGGCCGACGCGTGGGTGAAGTACGAGGCCGAGGTGACCGTTCCGGCGCTGCTCGCCGCGCTCGGCCGCGGTGAGCCCATCGCGGGCGTGCACCACGGCGCCTCGCCGCCCTCGCTCGACGCCCTCCCCTTCCCCGCCTGGGACCTCGTCGACCTCTCCGCGCACGACCGCTTCTGCGCCAGCGTGGTGGGCGACCTCGGGCGCGGCGCGTGGGCCTTCCCCATCGACGGCCGCACCCTCCCGATGGTGACCTCGCGCGGGTGCCCCTTCACCTGCGTGCACTGCAGCTCCAACCCGGGGCGCGCGGCGGGGGAGCCCAAGACCCAGCGGCGCTACTCCGCCGACCGGCTGCGGGAGTACCTCGCCGCGATGGTCACGCGGCACCGCGCCACGCGCCTCGAGGTGCTCGACGAGCTCATCAACGTCAACGAGCGCCACTGGGACGCCTTCCTCGACGCGGTGACGGCGCTCGGGGCGCGCTTCGACGTGCCCAACGGGATGCGCGCGGACTACCTGGAGCCCGAGCACTTCGCGCGCATGAAGGGCAGGGTGAGCACCGTGAGCGTGAGCGCCGAGAGCGGCGTGCAGCGCGTGGTCACCGAGGTGGTGCAGAAGCGCCTCGACCTCGGGGCCATCGAGCGCGCCGCGGAGAGCGCGCAGGCCGCGGGGGTGCCGCTGATGATCCACTACATCATCGGGATGCCCGGGGAGAGCGCCGAGGAGATCAACGAGACGCTGCGCTTCGCCATGGACCTCTACGACCGCCACGGCGCCTGGCCCGCGGTGCAGTACGCGACGCCGCTGCCGGGCACCGCCCTCGCGCGGGGCCGCTCGCTGCCGGTGGTCGACGACTGGGGGCCGCGCTTCCAGATGGCCCCGAGCCAGCCCGGGATGAGCGTCACGCCCGACGAGCTCGCGCGCTTCCGCTGGACCTTCGAGGAGCGGCTGCGCGCCGCCGAGGGGCCGCAGAAGGTCATCATGAACGTCACCTACGTGTGCAACAACCGCTGCACCTTCTGCGCGGTGGGCACGCGCACGCAGGTCGACGGGCACCCGACGAGGCAGCGGGAGCACCTCGACCGGTACCGCGCGCAGGGCGTCACCATGGTCGACTTCGACGGCGGCGAGCCCACGCTCAACCCCGAGCTCATCCCGCTGGTGCAGTACGCGCGGCGCATCGGCTACGACCGCATCAACGTCACCACCAACGGGAGGCTCTGCGCCTACGAGAAGTTCGCGCGCTCGCTGGTGCGCTCGGGCCTCACCACGCTGCTCTTCAGCGTGCACGGCCACGACGCCCAGTCGCACGCCCAGCAGGTGGGCGTCGCGGAGGCCTTCGAGCAGACCGTGCAGGGCATCCGGTACTGCGTGCAGCACGCCCCGCCGGGCGTCGAGCTCGGGATGAACATCACCCTCACCAAGGGCAATCACCAGCACCTCGAGGCCGTCACGCAGCTCGCGTGGGACCTCGGGCTGCGGTGGCTCAACATCCAGTTTCTCACGCCCTTCGGGAGGGCGACGCGGTGGATCTCGCCGGACACCCAGGCCGCCGCCGACATCGCCATGGGCGTGATCGACCGCTGGGGTGATCGGATGAAGTTCCAGGTGATCAACCTGCCCTTCTGCTTCATGCCCGGCTACGAGCGCTTCATGCTGGGCGACCTGCTCAAGCTCCAGCGCCACATGATCTTCGTGAACAACGAGGACGTGAACCTCGGCGACTACCTCGCCGCGCGCCGGGTGAAGAAGCCCGTCTGCGGCCCGTGCCCGCACGCCGTGTTCTGCGGCGGCTTCTATGAGCTCGACGACGTGCCGGAGCCCCCGTGGCTCGTGCTCCCCGACGAGCTCGACCGGCCCCTCGTCGAGGTCGACTCGCGCCGCCGGCTCAACGTGCTCGGGTGAGCGCTTCTTACAGGTACTGGTAAAAGAGAGCCTGTGCGATCCGAGATCGTCGTCACCCACGAGACCTGCAACCAGCGCTGCGGTCACTGCACGGCGAGGCGCTCCGAGGACGACCGGGCGTGGGTGCAGACCCGCGCGGTGCTCGGCCGGGTGCGCGCGGCGCTCTCGGGCGGCGCCAGGGAGCTGGTGCTCACCGGCGGCGAGCCGGGCATGCGGTCGGACCTGGCGGGGCTCGTCGCGGCCGCGCGCCAGGGCGGGGCCGAGCGGGTGGTGCTGGAGACCAACGCGACGCTCCTGGACGAGGCGCGAGCGGTCGCGCTGAGGGCCGCGGGCCTGGACCTCGCGAGGGTCAACCTCGCCGCGTGGGGCGACGCGCTCGACGCCGTCACCCAGGACCCGGGCGGCTGGGCGCGCACGGTGCGCGGCGTCGACGCCCTGCTCGCCGCGGGCGTGGCCGTGGAGCTTTCCGCGGTGCTGGTGCGCTCCACCGTGGCGTCGCTGCCGTCGCTGCCGTCGGCGCTGGTCGAGCGCTTCGGGGCGGCGCTCCAGGGCCTCGTGCTGCGGGTGCCGGTGCGCTCGCCCGACGAGGCGGCGCTGGTCTCCTACGACGAGGCGGCGCGGGTGATCGAGGCGGTCGCGCTCGAGGGCCGACGCGCGGGGCTCACGGTGCGGCTGTCCCCGGAGGAGGCCGTCCCGCCGTGCGTGTTCAGCCGGCCGGTGGGCGTGGCGCACCTCTATGCGATGACGCCCGGGCTGCGCGCCCGGTCGGACCATCGGCACCTCGAGGCCTGCGAGGGATGCGCGGTGCGGGACCGCTGCCCGGGCTTCGCGAGCGACACCCTTCGGCGCTTCGGCGCTCCGACGATCTCGCCGGTCACCGAGGAGCGGCTGCGCCGCCGCCTGTCGGTCATCTCCTCGGTGCAGGAGCAGGTCGCCCGCGAGCTGGCGCAGCCCAACCGCGCGACGCCCCGCGGCGGGAGCCCCATCGAGGAGGAGCTCGTCCGGGTGATCTTCCAGTGCAACCAGGCGTGCCGGTTCTGCTTCGTCTCGACGCACCTGCCGACCGCGGGCGACGACCAGGTGCGCGAGGCCATCACCCGCGCAGGCCGCGCGGGCCGGTGGATCACCCTCACCGGCGGCGAGCCCACGCTGCACCCGCGCCTCACGGAGTACGTGGCGCTCGCCCGCTCGGTGAGCCCGCACCCGGTGGGGATGCAGACCAACGCCACGCGCCTGTCGGACCCGGCGCGGGTGCAGGCGCTGGTCGACGCGGGCCTCGGGCACGTGCAGGTCTCGCTGCACGCCGGCGACGCGGCCCTCTCGGACGCCATCACCGAGGCGCCAGGGACCTTCGAGCACACCGTGCTCGGCCTCGATGCGCTGCACGCGCAGCCGTCGCTGTCGGTGTCGATCCTGTGCGTGGTGACGCGGCGCAACCACCTGGGGCTCGTCGGGCTGGTGCGGATGATCGCGTCGCGCTGGCCGCGCGCGGAGCTGGGCCTGGCCTTCGTGGCGCCGTCGAGCGACCTCGTGCCGCGAGACACCGACCTCATCCCGCGCTACGGCGAGGTCGTCCCTTCGATGGAGGCGGCCGCGCGGGAGGCGCGCTCGCAGGGCCTCTCGTGCGAGGGCTTCGCGTCCATGTGCGGCGTGCCCCTCTGCCTGGTCTCCGCGGAGTCGAGGAGCGAGTCGCTGGACGAGATCCCCGAAGGCTATGACGGCGGGGAGTTCGCGCACCCTCCCGCGTGCGAGGGCTGCGCGCTACGGGGCCGCTGCTACGGGGTGCGGCGCGGTTACCTTGCCCTGTATGGCGACGGGGAGCTGCGGCCGCTGCGGGGCGACGAGTGAGCGCCGTGATCGCCTTCGGGGTGCTCTACGGCGAGGCCCGGGAGGGGTTCTTCCCCGACAGCCTGCTGGCCCACCTCGGGGCGTGCGCGAGGGCCATGGGCTGCGACGCGCGGATGGTGCGGGTCTACTACGACGGCCAGGACCCGGAGCGCGACGCGGAGGTGGGGCGGAGGTTCCGGCGCTGGCTGGAGGCGCGCGGGGTGCAGGTGCTGGTGCTCGACCGGGTGATCCACCCGGAGGTGGTGAGGGACTGGGCCGCCGGCGCGCCGGGGCGGTGCTGCGTGCACGTGAGCCGGGGCGAGTCCTTCGACCCGGTCGAGGGCGTGGACTACGTGATCGGTGCGGCGCCGGGGCTGCTGCGACGCGGTGCGACCCGCCGAGCGCCGTCGCTCTCGCGCCTCGCGCGGGCCTTCGAGGCGTGGCTGCGGGCGTGGCGGTCGGGGGAGGACCCCGGGGCGGTCGCGGGTGTCGCCCGGGTCGACGGAGCCGCGCTGCGCACGGGCGCGCCGCTGCCCGAGGACGACGGCGTCCGCGCCCCCTTCGATGCGCTGGTGGCGCAGGAGGTGATCTCCCTGGACGCGCCGCCCAGGACGTCACGGCGCACGCTCTTCGGCAACGTCGGCTGTCCCTACGCGGCGGACCCGCTGGAGCGGCCCTTCTTCGCAGGCGTGACGCTGCCCGCGGACGGGTCCATCGCGAGGCTCGGGTGCGCGTTCTGCGACCTGGGCGGGGACTACGAGCGACGCGCGGACGCGGAGGTGATCGCCGAGGTCGCCGACCAGGCGGCGTTCTGGAGCGAGCGCGATCCGTCGGTGGAGGAGTTCGTGCTGAGCGACCAGCACGCGGTGCGCTACCTCGCGCCGCTCCTGCGGGCGGCGGCGGCGAGGGGGGTGCGTCCGATGCGGTGGCTCTTCGCGGCGAGGGTCGACACCTTCGTGCGGGAGCTCCAGCGCGTGCGCGCCGCGGTGGCCGCGGCCGAGGAGGTGGGGCAGTCGGTGGAGCTGTACCTCTCGGGCTACGAGGCCTTCTCCGACGACGTGCTCGAGCGCTTCAACAAGGGCGTCACGGTGGCCGAGCAGCTCGTCGCGGTGGAGGCCATGCGCTCGCTCGCCCGCGAGCACCCCGGGCACTTCGCCTACGCCCGCGCCCGAGGGCACAGCCTGATCCTGTGGGACCCGTGGACCCGCCCCGAGGAGCTCGCGGAGAGCGTGTCGGTGATGCGCTCCGCGGGCCTCGGGGAGATGTTTCACGCGGTCGGGCGCAACCGGCTGCGGCTCTACCGGGACCTGCCGCTCTTCCACGCGGCCGCCCGCGACGGCGCCCTGCGCGATCGATGGGAGGACGGGGACGAGGGCGCGGGGGAGCGCAAGGGCTACAACCCCGAGCACCCGTGGCGCTTCCTCGACGGGCGCTCGCGCGTGGCCTACGAGCTGGCCCTCTGGCTGCGAGAGACCCTCGGCGAGGCGACGGAACTCTCCCAACTCGCCGCCGTGGCTGCGTACGCGCGCTCCCTGTCGGCGGGCGAGCTCGACGGCGCGGTGGCGCGCGCCCAGCAGGGCGTCCTCGCGCTGCGGGAGGCGCTCACGTCGTTGGAGGGGCCGCGCGTTGCGCCGCGGCGCGGGGCCTCGGTGGCCGCGGCGGTGCTGCGCTTCGCGGGCGCGTGCAACAACGCGTGCGGGGGATGCTCCAACCGGGACGCGTGGCTGCCCGACGACCAGGCCTCGCTCGAGCACCGGCTGGAGGCCGCGCGCTCGACGGGCTCGCGGGCGGTGGCCTTCGCGGGGCGTGAGCCGACGCTGCACCCGGGCTTCCTCGGGCTGGTGCGTCGCGCGCGAGGGGCCGACGGTCGCGCGGTGGCGGTGGTGAGCAACGGGCGACGCTTCGTGTACGGCGCCTTCGCCCGCTCGGCGGTGGCGGCGGGGCTGCGCTCGGCGAGCATCAAGGTGTTCGGCGCGGAGGCCTCCATCGGGGACGCCGTGGCCTCGGCGCAGGGGGCGCACGCGCAGTCGATGGCGGGCGTCGCGGAGCTGCGGGCCGCGGGCCTGACGGCGCTGGAGCTGCGCGCGATGGTCTACGGCGCGGCGCTCCCGACGCTGGCCGAGGTGGCCGACCTCGCGCGCTCGGCGGGTGTCTCGCAGATGCAGGTGGAGGCCGCCCTGGACACCGTGGGGATCGCGCGCTCGGCCGAGGCCGCCGAGGCGATCGGGGCGCTGTCACGGCGCTGCGCCGCGCTGGACGTGGCGCTCGAGGTGTCGCCCCTCCACGCCGGGACCCTTCCGGTCGAGCGGGTTCCGCTCGCGGCGAGGCGCTCGTGAGGGGGCGTCGCTCCCTGCGCGTGGCCCTCTGCGCCGCGCTCGCGGCGGCCGCGGAGGAGGGGTGCCGCGAGGAGACGGTCGACCCGCCGAGGGCCTGCCCCTCGATGCCCGGAGGCTTCTCGGACTGCACGCCGAGCTCCGGGGTCACCGTCGGATCGACCTCGTGGACCTTCCGGGACCGCTTCCCCAACAACGGCGCCGCGCTCGGCGACTGCGACGGCGACGGAGGCGCGGACGCGCTGTCGTTCTCGTGGGTCGGGACCGCGAGGCTCTATCACCAGGAGGGCGCGTTCAGCTTCCGCGACGTGACCCGCGAGTCGGGCCTCCCGACGGACCTCTGGGCGATGGCCGCGGCCTTCGGGGACCTCGACCACGACGGCCTGGACGACCTCGTCACGGTGCTGCGCCCGGAGGACTTCGAGAGCCTGTTCGCGCTCGCCCTGCTCGAGCCCGCGCCGCCGGGACGGAGCCCGCCGCAGCCGTCGCCGATCCGGGTCTTCCGGGGGCTCTCTCGCTGTCGCTTCTCGGAGGTGACCGCCGCGTGGGGCTTCGGGGCGCCGCTGCCGGACGCGCCGCTGCTGCTCGACGGCGTGCGCCTCTGGGACGTGAACCTCGACGGGCGCCTCGACGTCGCCGCCTGGAACAACGCCGGCGCCTCGCATCGGCCGGTGATGTTCCTGAGCCGCGCAGACGGCGTGTGGGAGGAGCAGGCCGGGGCGCTGTTTGGCGCGGCGCCCACCTCGACCTGGTCGGCGGCCTTCAGCGACCTCGACGCCGATGGCCTGTCGGACGTGCTCTGGCTCCACGACGGGGCGGAGGGTCGGTCTGCGCAGTTCTTCCACCGCGAGGCGCCCGCGTGGCCGGTCACCTACCGCGAGGTGGTGATCGCCCCGTCGCTCTTCGGCCCCAAGAGCGGCGACCGCAGCCTGATGGGCGCGTCCGTGGGCGACGTCGACGGGGACGGGAGCCTGGACGTGTTCATCACCGACGTGGGCGCGCAGCACCTGCTGGTGCAGCGCTCGGCGCTCGGCTTCGAGAGCGCGGCAGCCCGCGCCGGGGTCGAGAGCGCGACGCTCCCCGACGGCGGCCGCACGGTGGGCTTCGGCAGCAGCATGGCCGACTGGAACAACGACGGCGCGGTCGACCTGCTCTTCGTGGCCTCGATCGACCAGGGCAACCGCTCGCCGCCCTTCGCCCGGCTCTTCGAGAACCGCGGCGACGGCACCTTCGCCGCGCGAGACGACCTCCTCCGGCAGCCCGACTCGCGCGTGCAGGAGGCCCTGAGCGCCGCGGATTTCGACCGCGACGGCCGCGTCGACTACTGGCTCGGCGGCAGCGGCGAGGGGCCGCGCATCGTCCGCAACGAGGTCGCCGGCGGGGCCTCCTTCGCGCTTCGCCTGCGCGGTCGCACCTCCAACACCGCCGGCCTCGGCGCGAGGGTCGTCGCTCTCGTGGGCGACCGCTCGCTCGTGCGGGAGATGTCCCCCGGTGGCAACTCCCTCGGGGGCGACGAGCCCAGGATCGTCCTCGGCCTCGGCGCGCGCGACCACGCGGACGGCGTCGAGGTCCGCTGGCCGAGCGGCTTCGTGCAGCGCCTCGGCCGGGTCGAGGCCGGGGCGGAGCTCACCGTGACCGAGCCCGCGCTGGTCACCGTCGAGACCCCGAGGGTGCCGATGGGCGGCGAGGCCCGCGTCGTCGTCCGCCCCGCGCAGCCCGACGGATCGGCGCTGGGGAGCGGCCACGCCGTGCGCGTGACGGCGCTCCCGGGCGGCGTGGAGGCCGCCGTCACCGACCGCGGCGACGGGAGCTACCTCGCTCGATGGACCCCCTCCGCGGCGGGCGACGCGGTCGCGGTCGTCTCGGTCGACGGGGCCACCTGGACGGCGCGCCCCAACCTGCGCGTGCGCTGACGTCCCGCTACAGCGCCTCGCTCCGCGGCAGCCACCACCGCGGAACCATCGGCTGCGACAGCGCCCATCGCGCCACGGTGCGCCCTCCCTCCCCGACCAGGAGCGACTCCTCGTCGAGGGTGACCGTGTCGCCCCGGGCGAGCGAGGCCCCCACCGCCCGCGCGCCCCAGGCGTACAGCCACGGGAGCGACGGGTCGTCCTGCGCCGCGACGCGCGAGTACCGCACGCTCCCGCGGCGAGCGCTGCCCTCGCCCGCGCCGTCGAAGATCCAGAAGAGGCCCACCCGCACGATGAGCATCGGCCGCAGGAGCTGGGCCCGCAGCACCGCGGCGCCGGTCGGGTCCTCGCGCTCCACGGCGGCGAGCACCCGGCGGGCGAAGTCGAGCGCGAGCGGGCACCGTCCGCCGCAGGGGACGAAGCCGACGGGCGACTCGGAGCAGAGCGGGTGCAGCGCCCAGTGCACCGGCGGCCCGTCGAGCAGCGCCCGCAGCGCGGCCTCGTTGATGCCGTCGCTCGCCGCCTCGGGCGTGCGCTCCAGCGCCACGAAGCGCTCGACGCAGCACGGCGGGTACCCCAGCAGCCGCCCCGCGCGGCGGGCCCCCTCGGGCGATCGGTCACGCTCGGCCTCGATCACCCGCTCGGCCTCGGCGCCTCGGGAGGCGGCGACCAGGTAGCGCTCCGCGGGGCCCGATGGGGTGGAGAGCGCCACGTCGAAGCGGCGCGCGTAGGGCCCGACCACCGCCGTGCGAAAGCCCTCGGATCGCAGCCGTTGTTCGAGGCCGAGGGCGGTGCGTCGGTCGAGGTCCTCGAACTTCGCGACGGGGCGCGCGCCCGCTCGCAGCGCCAGCAGGTCGACCCTCCGAGGGCGGTCGTAGCGCAGCCACGCGACCCTCGCGGGCGTCGGGGCCCCATCGTCCGCCACGGGCCCGTCGGCGAGGCCGGCGATCGCCTGGAAGGCCCGCAGGCACCCGTCCTCGTCGCGGCGCGCGTCGGCCTCGCGCAGCCGGTCGTAGCGTTCCGTGAGGCGCACGATGGCAGTGCGGGACAGTACCGCGATTGACGCCCCCAGGGACGGGGCGGAACATCCCACGCCAAGTGAGCACCGACCCCCTGCGCCCCGAAGGCTCGGTGACCGACCGCATCGCGCGCACCGACGAGCGGCTGCACCTGTCCATCGGCGCCGTGTGCAACAACAACTGCGTCTTCTGCATGGAGGAGGACCGCGACGGCCGCTACGTGAACAACTCGGCCATGACCCGCGAGCGGGTGCGCTGGATCCTCGAGCGCCACCGCGGCGCCGAGGAGGTGTGCTTCACCTCCGGCGAGCCCACCACGCGCCCCGAGCTGCCGGACTTCGTCGCCTGGGCCCGGGAGCTCGGCTACGCGCGCATCAGCGTGATGACCAACGGTCGCCGCCTGAGCCAGATGCCCTACGCCGCCACCCTCGCGCGCGCCGGGATGAACCGCTTCTACGTGTCGATCCACGGCCACACGAAGCGCCTGCACGAGGGTCTCACCCGCACGCCCGACAGCTTCGAGCAGACCGTCGCCGGGCTCGACACCCTCGCGAAGCTCAAGCGCTTCGGCGTCGAGGTGCACACCTCCACGGTGCTCACCGAGCGCAACCTCCCCATGCTCGGGGAGATCTACGCGTTTCTGCGGTCGCACGGGGTCGACCAGGTGGTGTTCAACGTGATGCAGGCCAACGGCCGCGCGGACACCTTCTTCGAGCAGATCTTCCCGACGTACACCGAGACCGCCGCGCAGTTCGGGCGCTTCTTGAGGGAGTGCGGCGAGGCCCGCCCCTCGGCCTTCCTGGTCGACATCCCCCTCTGCGTCACCGAGGCGATCCCCGATTTCCACCGAGGCTTCGTCGAGCGCCACTGCCACTACGACGTCGAGGAGAGCGCCGTCCTCGAGGGGGTCGACGCCGCCGCCCGCGCGGTCGAGAGCCACGGCCGCCACCTCGTGGTGCTCACCCGCGAGGACCTCGACCGCGCCACCCGCGCCAAGCGCGACGAGTGCCGCGCGTGCCGCCACGACGCCTCCTGCGAGGGCGTCTGGAGCAACTACCTCCGCCGCCGCGGCTGGGACGAGTTTACCCCAGTCGGTAAGATCTCCTGACCGGGCGGCGGCCACCGTCGCGCTTGTTGCCCCACCCGGGCGATGCAACCATCGCGTCGTGTCGGATGACCACGTAAGGGACTTTGCGGCCGCGCTGGGCCTCGACCACCAGAAGGAGCTGCCCGGCGGCTTCCGCTTGGCGAGCATCCGGCAGGGTCGGCGCGTCGAGGTGAAGCTGGCGCGGGGCGACGAGGGTCTCAGGCTCTACCTGGAGCCCTCAGGGCCGGGCGCCTGCTTCGCGCGGACGAAGCGCTTCCGGGTGAGCTACCAGACGCCCGAGTGGGGCTCGGTGCCGACCGCGGTGGTCGAGGCCTTCGTCCGCCGCCTCGCCGCCGCGGAGATGGCCCTCTCGCCCGCCCTCGTCGAGGCCCTGCACGCCGATCCTCCCCCGGTCGTCGACCGCGGCGCCCGCCCCCGCTTCGCCGATCCGTCCCCCGAGGTGGCCGCCGGGCGCACCCCCGCGCCGCCTCGCCGCCCGCTCGCGGTGCTCGGGCAGAGCGAGCCCATCCCGAAGCGAGAGGGCTCGGGCAGGCTGCGGATCACCCTCGCCAACGTCTGCGAGGAGGCCTTCGGCTACGGCCCGGCGGCGTCGGAGTACCTGCGCGCCAAGCTCCTCTCGGTGCCCGAGATCGCCGACCGGGTGGAGGTCTCGATCCTCTTCCTGGGCGGCACCGACTGCGAGGCCTTCGCCGATCGCATCGCGGCGCAGGACCCCGACCTGGTGGGCTTCACCTGCTACAGCTGGAACCTCGCCTCCACGGCCGAGACCACCCGGCGGCTGCGCCAGAAGATGGGCGTCCGCCCCGCCATCGTGTGGGGCGGCACCTCGTTCGCGCTGCTGCGAGAGCGGCACGACTGGTTCACCTGGTGGTCGGACGTGGACGCCGTCGCCGTGGGATCGGGCGAGCAGACCATCGTCGACCTCGTGGCGCGGCTGCTCTCGATCGGTCCGGGCCGCGGGCTCGGCGAGGGTCCCATCCGAGGGACGATGCGCTCGGTCGACGGACGGCTGCTCATCGGCGACCCGGCGCGGGTGCCGCTGAGCCTGGAGGAGGTCCCGTCGCCCTACCAGATGGACACGGCCATCCGGGTGCAGCGGCCCTTCATCGAGATGGCGCGCGGGTGCCTGTTTCAGTGCGCGTTCTGCAGCGACGCGCGGGTCTCGCGCGAGGGCCGCTGGCTCACCGCCTCGATCGACCGCATCGCCAGGGACGTGGCCGCCGTCGTGGCCTGGCCGGGCACCACCGACATCCCCGCGGGGGCGAGCACGGCCAACATGAGCGAGGCGGTCTTCGCGGAGATGTGCGAGGGCATCCGCCGCGGCGACCCGGGGCAGAAGCTCTCCTACGGGCTGCAGATCTACCCCTCCATCGCGAAGCCCTCGCTGCGCGAGGCGCTGCGCGGCGTGCGCGTGCGGCGCATCGGCATCGGCGTGCAGTCGCTCACCCCGGAGACCTGGCGCCCGATGCGCCGCAAGACCTCCATCGAGGACGCCCGCAAGGCGGTCTCGCTGCTGCACGACCTCGGGACGATCTACATCACCGTGCTGCTCGGCATGCCCGGCGAGACGTACCAGTCCTTCGTCGACATGATCGAGGAGCTGCTCACCATCGAGGGCTGCTGCATCGTGGTGCACCGGCTGCTCATCCTGCCGGGCACGCAGTTTCATCAGCAGCACGAGCGCTGGGGCCTGCGCTTCGACCCCGAGCTCTACTACCGGGTGATGTCGTCCTCGACGATGTCCAACGACGACCTGCGGCGGGCCCAGCACTGGGTGCGCAACCGCTCCGTGCAGGCCGGCTTCGGCGCCCCCGGCGAGCTGCGCCTCGACTGGACCAACTCCGACGACATGCCGCTGTCCTTCGACAGCCCCACGTACACCTCCCAGGGCTGAGCGCCCTCAGAGTCCGTAGATCAATGCCCGCTCTGGAGTGACTCGCGAGGTCACTGTGGCGGCCACGCGCTGGCGTGACGGCCTGGTGTCTCTCGGAGCTCGCTCGAGAGGCCCACGCGAGCCGTAGGGGGC
>Ga0208882_1000335_pt1 | contig 21943 bp, 18 predicted proteins | sample LakWasMet14_LOW5_2_FD_183862 | JGI IMG/M metagenome (GOLD analysis project Ga0208882, IMG submission 183862) | Freshwater sediment methanotrophic microbial communities from Lake Washington under simulated oxygen tension - Sediment Metagenome... | ecosystem: Environmental > Aquatic > Freshwater >...
TGACCGGAGTACGGCCTGTTTCGACACAGAGAAAGCCTGAGTCGCGAGCCAGTCTTTCGTCGAACAAGCCAAGATAGGCCGGATCATTGCAATCACCAAACTCGGAAGCACTTGCAGGTGCAATAGCAAGCAGTCCGGTAATGCTGAACAAAAACAGGCTGGCAGCTCGCAGACGGGAAAGATACATGTCGATTCCTTACGTTTTGGTCTGACCGTGTCCGGCTCGACAAAGTGGCTTACAGATCAGGAATACGTTTAAGCACTTCGATGGAGGCCAATTGTTTGCCACTGCTCTTGAACCCGAAGATGCAAAAAAACCGGACCATCAAAATCATCTGTCCGAATTTCTGCCCCGCATTCGTTACTATAAGCCAACTGAGTCAGCATTTCGGCAGGTTCCATGCGACGTCCGCTATTGAAATTATTACTGATCGTTTTTCCCTTGGTGATGGGGATACTGTTTATCGGGATCGGCATTCGAAACCACTCGCTGGGCAAACAAAGTGAAAACTGGCCTTCCGTCCAGGGCAGTCTGGCGGGGGAATCCATGTCGACGCGAAAAAAGAAACGGATCCATATTTCCTATGAATACAGGGTCAACGGCATCGCTTACAAAAACTCACGGGTCAATTTCCAGGACGACAGGGCCAGCAAGAAGGAAATCCGGAGCCAATACAATGTCGGCGATGCACTTCGCGTCTACTACAACCCGGACGATCCGGAACAATCGGTACTCCAGCCCGGCGCAAGGCTGACCAGCCTGCTGATGAAGTTATTTGGCGCCCTATTTTGCTTCGGGATGTCGGCTTTCTTCGTGTTTTCGCGAAAATTGTAAATAATTCGTTGGCCGGGAGGCTGCCATATAAAGCTCCCGAAGACTTTTCACAAATGCGTTTGATCCAAGTCAAATGCAGGTATTTACTGACTGTTAGCCTTATTCCATGAATTTTAATCAAGGAGTAAGTCTATGAAATCGTCCCTTTTACGTAACGCCATTGTCGCTGCACTGGTATTGGCCGCAGCCCCCGCTTTTGCCTATGAAAAAGGCGACTGGGCCGTTGGCGTCGGCGTACACCAGGTCAATCCGACCTCCAATAACGGCACACTGGCCGGTGGAGCGCTCAGCACCGATGTAGGATCCAAGGTCAACCTGACCTTCACCGGCGAATATTTCCTGACCGACAATTGGGGTTTCGAAGTTCTGGCATCCCTGCCCTTTGAACACGATGTCAAATTGAATGGCGTCGAAATGGCGACCGTGAAACACTTGCCACCCACATTCTCCATCCAATATCACTTCAACGGCGGGGAAAAGGTGAAGCCGTTTGTCGGGCTTGGTGTTAACTACACCATGTTCTTTGGCATCAAGGAAAAAGGCCCGTTGGCCGGTAATAATCTCGATCTCGATAGTTCATGGGGCTTGGCCGCCCATGCCGGTCTTGATTTCGTGATTAACGAAAATCAGTATGTGCGTGTGGATGTCCGTAAAATCGACATCGATTCCAATGTCAAATTGAACGGTGCCGATATCGGAACGGTAAATATCGATCCCATCGTCTATGGCGCAGCTTACGTTTGGACTTTTTGATTAATTCCGTAAAAGTATGGAAAAGCCGGCTTTATGCCGGCTTTTTTATGCACGAAAGTATTCGAAGCCAAACGGTTACAATATGCCTCTTATATTGCATTTCAGGCTTTCCCGATGGCACCCAAAGCAACCGTTTACAAAGCCGAGCTGCAAGTCAGCGACATGGATCGCCACTACTACGCACTGCATAACCTGACATTGGCGCAGCATCCTTCCGAAACCGATTTACGCTTGATGGCACGCCTGATCACCTTCGCCTTGCTGGCGGAAGAACGCCTTGAATTCGGACGCGGCCTGAGCAGCGACGAAGACCCCGATTTATGGCGCCGTGATTACACCGGCGACATCGAACAATGGATCGACCTTGGCCAGCCCGATGAATCACGCATCCGCAAAGCCTGCGGTCGTGCGCAACAAGTCGTGATCGTGACTTACAACGGCAACGCGTCCGACATCTGGTGGTCGAAAAATTCGGGCACGCTGGCACGCCTTAAAAACTTGACCGTGATCGACCTTGACGGCGCTTCGGTCGAAGCCGCGACAAAACTGCTGCAACGCGGAATGCGACTCACGGCAATGATCCAGGACGGCGAATGCCAGCTGATGAGCGACGAAACCAATGTCGCCTTCAGGCCGACCATGAGAATGCATCCCGCTTAGCCCGCGCTCAAAACGCATCGATTCGATTATGCTTGGCATCAATTCGATTGAATACCGCCGGGAAGGTTCGCATGCGCCTTGTTACTCTGTCTTTACTGCTTCTCACGGCGACAAGCAGCTTTCCCTTGTGCGCCGACGGAAAGCCAGCAACGCCGCCTGCCGTCGATCAAAGGCAGGGCGTCTTCGCCAAAATACAGGCCAACAAGGCCAATGGCAGCGTCAGTCTGGATATCGCCTCGTTCGATAAACCGTTTTTGCTGATCGCGACGCTAGAAAACGCTCTGGGTTCCAATGACATCGGTCTGGACCGTGCCCAGAATAATGAACCCATGCTGGTCGAATTCCGCCGTATCGGAAAACGCGCATTGCTGGTTCAACTCAACACGCGTTTTGTCGCCAATTCCACCGATGCCGACGAAGCCAAGGCCGCCACCGATGCCTTTGCCGAATCGGTAGTGTGGGCCGCTGACATCACCAGTGATGCTGCGACCCCAGCTGCCGCCCTGGTGAACATCAACAGTTTGTTGCTGACCGATTTTGTCGGCGTGGCCGACCGTTTGCGACTCACCCAGCAGGGCAATTACTCGCTGGATGCCTCACGCAGTGCGGTACTTGCCGGCGAGGCACGGAGCTTTTCCGACAATGCCGAATTCATTTCCCTGCTGACCTTTGCCGGTGCAGGCGAAGGCAAATTCGTTCAGCAAATTGCCGCCGATCCGAAATCACTGACCGTCAAGCAACGACTGAGCTTTGTCCGTTTACCCGGCCCAGGCTTTGCGCCACGTGCCTACCATCCCGCTTCGGGTGCCTACAGCATCGGCCATTACGACTTTGCCCAAGCCATCGTCAACAATATCGATCAACGTGTTCAACCGCGTTTTCGTCTGGAAAAAATCGACCCGACGGCGGCACGAAGCAAAGTCGTGAAACCGATCGTGTTCTATCTTGATCGCGGGACGCCGGAACCGATCAGGTCGGCACTGCTCGAAGGCGTCAATTGGTGGAAAGAAGCATTCGATGCCGCCGGTTTCATCGATGCTTTCCGCGCCGAACTTGCTCCGCCCGGCATGGATATGAGCGACACCCGTTACAACACCATCACCTGGACGCATCGCGCGACGCGTGGCTGGTCTTACGGCGGCGGCCTGATTGATCCGCGTACCGGCGAAATCATCAAAGGCTATGTCAATCTTGGCTCGCAACGTGTGCGTCAGGATTTATTGATTGCCGAAGGATTGCTTGCGCCGTATCGCAAGGGTGCCGATCCGGCCTTGCTTAAAGAAGCCGAAGCAATGGCCCTGCAACGCCTGCGGCAACTTGGAGCGCACGAGGTCGGCCATGCGCTTGGCTTTGCGCATAATTTCGCCGCCAGCCGAACCGGCGATAGCTCGGTGCTCGATTATCCGCACCCCGTCGTCGAACTCGGCCCTGATGGACGCCCGCGATTAAGGCAACCTTATGGCAACGGTATCGGTGAATGGGACAAATTTCTGGTTGCCCATGCCTATGGCGTGTTTGCCAAATCCGAGGAAGCGGCCGAGTTGGCGAAACTGCGTGCCGGTATCGCGGCTGCCGGCTATGCCTATGTTTCCGAAGGCGATGCTCGCGCTCCCGGCGATGCCCATCAAGCCGGTGTTTTGTGGGATATCCCGGGCGATGCCATCGATGGCCTGCAAAAACTTTTGCGTGTACGCCAAGTTGCACTCGAGGGTTTCGCCGAAGGCGCGCTGCCTCCGGATCGCCAACTGGGCGACGCCGAACGTCGATTGGTGCCGATCTATTTATTGCATCGATATCAGGCCGATGCCGTGATTCGATTGATCGGCGGCTCGACTTATCAGTATGGGCTCGTGGGAGATACTGCTTCCGATACGATTGCCGTGGATGGCGAGAGGCAACGCAAGGCATTGGCTGCCACTCGACAAATGCTGGCACTCGAAACGCTTTCGATTCCCGATTCGGTCTTGCGGGTCATGACGGCGCCATCGAATGAATACTCGAGAGGCCCCGAGTATTTCGGAACGCGAATGTCACCTGTTTTTGATCCGCTGCAGGCCTCGGCCAGTGCCAGCGCACTGGTCGCCCAACTCGCTTTTAATCCATTGCGACTGAACCGATTGGCATGGCAAAGCGAACGGAATGCCGACATTCCATCGACGACGCAAGTATTCGACAGCTTGATCACGCAACCTTGGCAGGAAGATGGTCGAAACAAGCAGCAAACCTTGATTCTCGCGACGCGTAACTGGGTGCTGCTTGATGCTGCCCTGTTGACACTCGACGGCGGCCAGCTTCATCCGGCGGTTGCGGCGCAATGGACCACATCGCTTCGCTCCTTGGCAAAGCAGCTTGAAGCTTCAAAAAATGAAAGCCATCGCGAAGCTTCGCGCTACATCCTGCGCTATCTCGCCGACCCTGCTTCTATCAAGCTTCGTACTTTACCGACAGTACCGCCGGGCGCACCGATCTGAGAAAGCCACACAGGTAATTTGTCTGAAACGCAAATAAACCATGCCCGCTACCCAAGTACACTTGGCTAGCGGGCTTGAAATCCAGAAACTCCTCGCGACTATTTTTTTTTGACATCGACCGAATACTTCTCGATCTTGTCACCCATTACTCGCCAAACACCTGCATCGGTCACGACCGTCAAGGGAACCGCATGAGTCAGCGATTGCATGACGTGGTATTCCGTGGGCACATTGGTCAATATCTGAGTCAAAGGGTTCGCCGCATTCTTGCCAGACGCGCGCAGAGCCTTGGCATCAAAGGCGATACATGCTTTTGTTGACGGAGTTATCGAAAGCACCTTGCTGCCATCTTCTGAAACGTGAATTCTGGAGTGCCCGCCAATCCATACTTCTTCGAATTTTTGCGTTGCAGACATCATATAGACCAGCCAATCTCTGCCGTTTTCATGCGGGACAACTGCCGTGTTGAGCGCTGGACTGCACATTGAAAACTTGGCTTCCCTCGCCAACTTCAACACTTTAAAACGAATGGCCAGAGTGTCGGGAAGTGAATCAAGATGAGGCCCGACACTAAAATTTCCGCTTTCGTCGGCGATAAACGTATCGGCCTGAGGTTGATCACCCTTCCCTTCAGATAACAAATAAAACGTTCCAGCTCTAGCGGCAGTGGGAATTGCAATGAAGCCCAATCCTTTCCCTTTTTTCGGCACCCTCTTGTTGGCCACAGCGAAATCCGAACCATGCCACGCCAGATAATCCTGGTTATACAAAGCTTTCCCACGAGAGACTGCCAGCGCGATCTCGGCGTTCTCTTCCGGCGTCGCGGCGATTACCGGCGTTTGCCCAAACAAGGCCTCGCCAGGAAGGCATTGCATCTGCGTATATTTGACACATGCCGAAAATGCAGAAATCGATGAAAACCAGCGCCGTTCGTAATCAGGATTTACTTTGGGAATTTTGTTTTCCTCATATCGAGGAACGCGGCCGCCAACTACCATCAAATAAATCGCACCCTGGCTTTGCAATACCTTGGCGAGCTCCAGACGTCCAAATTCGGTTCCCGTTTCTCCATGGCAAAACCAGAAAAAAACCGTCTCGTTAGCGGGCTGTGGACGGCCTTCGAGCAAGTCGATGGCCTTAAATGACTCACAGTCTTTGGAAAATTCGTCTTGCGCCTGTTTCATCCATTCCGACAATGGCCTTTTATCGGCTTCACCCAGACGACGCAGGACAAGTCGCTCACTCCATGCTTTGGAGGACTCTCCTTCCGGAAATCTATTGGCACTGATTCCATCATTACCGACCGCTTCAGAAACGGAATAGTGCGCATCGTAAGTGCCCGGAATCGGTGGCAATGCATATGCCTGAGACGCCATGAAAAATGAGAGCCCGACGAAAGTTGCTTTCCACATTGCCTTGATTTTTCGATATGTCATCGTGATGCTTCCAGACAATTGAGATTCTCGAAGTGTAGCAATTTTAGGCCCTGAAGCTGACGCGGATGACAGGCTTTAATTCACGCATTATTAGCGAGCAAATCTTTCGCCACCGCTTCGGCGATTTTTATCCCGTCAACCGCGGCTGACAAAATGCCGCCTGCATACCCGGCACCTTCACCGCCCGGATACAAACCCCGCGTGTTGATGCTTTGCAACGAAACACTGTCGCGTTTGATGCAGATCGGAGATGAAGTCCGCGTTTCAACGGCGGTCAGCATCGCATCGTTCATCGAAAAGCCCTGAATCTGCTTGTTGAATTCGGGTATGGCTTCGCGAATAGCCGCGATGGCAAATGGCGGCAGCACATCGGTCAGATTACAAAGCTTGATGCCTGGCTTGTACGAGGGAATCACGCTACCCAGCTCGGTCGATGCCCGGTCTCGCAGGAAATCGCCGACGAGTTGTGCCGGTGCATCGTAATTTTTGCCTCCGACCTCATACGCACGCTCTTCCAGTTTTCTTTGCAGATCGATACCGGCTAACGGATGACCGGGATAATCTTTCTCCGGATCAATGCCAACCACAATCGCGGAATTGGCATTGCGTTCGTTGCGCGAATACTGGCTCATGCCGTTGGTGACGACGCGCCCGACTTCCGACGTCGCTGCCACCACCGTACCGCCGGGACACATGCAGAAACTGTAAACACTGCGGCCATTTTTGCAGTGATGCACCAGCTTGTAATCGGCAGCACCGAGAATAGGATTGCCTGCAAAATTTCCGAATCGGGCCTGATCGATCACCGATTGCGGATGCTCGATCCGAAAACCAATCGAAAAGGGTTTTGCTTCGATATACACACCGCTGTCAAACAGCATCTGGAAGGTATCGCGGGCGCTATGGCCAATCGCCAGAACGACATGGCGGCTTTGCAGGGTCTCGCCCGATGCCAGCGTTACGCCCGTGGTTTGTCCGTTATCGATAATCAGTTTTTCGACACGCTGCCCAAACCGGATTTCACCGCCGAGCGCAATAATCTCGGCCCGTATTTTTTCCACCATCGTTACCAGTTTGAAAGTGCCGATATGCGGTTTGCTGACAAACAAGATTTCTTCCGGCGCCCCGGCTTTGACAAACTCTGTCAACACCTTGCGGCCATAATGGAATCTATCCTTGATCTGGCTCCACAATTTTCCGTCGGAAAAAGTACCGGCACCGCCTTCGCCAAACTGCACATTGCTTTCGGTATTGAGCGTGCTCTTGCGCCACAGGCCCCAGGTGTCCTGCGTACGAATACGCACATCCTGTCCGCGTTCCAGCACGATGGGTTTCAAGCCCATTTGCGCCAGCACAAGAGCCGTCAGGATGCCGCAGGGTCCGAAACCGATGATGAGCGGACGTTGCTGTTCTCCGGCCGGAAAATCGGCATTCGCTTTCGCGACAAATTTATAGGTCGTATCCGGACTTGGCATCACTTTGCTGGAGCCGAAAAATTTGCCCAGTACAGTTTTTTCTGCACCGGGGGTCAATGACACATCAAGATTGTAGATGAGACAAATCGCTGTTTTTTTGCGTGCGTCATATGCCCGTTTATAGACACTGACATCGATCAAATCGGCTGCCGAGATACCCAGCGTTTCAATAACGGCTTGACGCAAATCTGCGTCGCTGTGGTCGAGCGGCAATTTGATGTCATTGATGCGAAGGGACATTCAGGTCGGTTACTGATGGAAGTGCGGGTATTTTAACACCGCACGAGTTTGCTAGTATCCGATCAAACCAGACGGATTGAATCGATGCAAAAGCCCTTGAATATAGGCATGTTAGCCTTGTTGCTGCTCGGCACGGGCTGCCATATCCGCGGCGGCGAACCCAGCCAGGACGAGCTGTTTTCGGCGTTCGAAGAGCAAATGGATCACACCAATGATCGCGGCGGCGTCAAAATCAATATGGGCAATGCCGGGGCATTCCAGAACATACAATTCAATTTCAAATTGCACGCCCTGCAAAAACACGCTTGCACGGGCGAGAACTATGCCTATACCTGCAAAGTTACCCTGAGCGTCAGTTACCCGCCGATAAAAAAAGAACCCGAAAACCTGGAGACCAGCGTGATGGTGTTTGATGGGCCGGACGGCTGGCGTGTTGTCGAATAAACTTTTCTTGCATTGTACATACCTGAAACCATGAAAAAACTATCCCGCACATTTCGATTAGTGCTTCCATTGTCGATTTTTTTATTCGTCCCTCTTTGGGCTTCGGCACAATCAAACACGCTGCCCATGATGCTGGAAAGCGACGATCCGGCAAAGCCACTCGAGATCATTGATGACCACACCTGGAGCGGAAAAGATATTGAAGGCCAAGGCGGCATCGGTACCAGCCTGACACTCAAGCCCTTCAAGTATGACGAGACCAAGGGTCCTGTCAGGCTCGTGCTCGATTACGCCGCAACCCGGCCCGGCAACGAGGTAGGCGATGCACTGATCGATATCGCTATCGAATGCCCCGAAGCAAGCGAGCCTTGCCAGATTCCCATCGCACAAACTGTCATGGGCGTCTCCACCGAGTTCATGGGAGAAAGCGCCATCAAGCTCGACGGCGCACCCCAGTCCGTCTGGATTTCACGACTGTCGCACAGCTACACGTTTCCCCACGAGACGCTGGTCAGTATTCAACTTGCACTGCTGGAGCGGAACAATCTGGACCCCAAGGCAATTCGCGTGCGTCTCATCTATGGTGACTATGACCGCAGCGCCCTGCCCGGCCAGGAAACCCGGACCGGGCTGTTCCTGAAAATAGCGGCTGCCATTCTTTTGTTGTTGATCGTATCTATCTGGTGGATGAGGCGGCAATAAGAAATATCCGAACGATAATTTTCGACATCCGGGGCAGGTTCAAAGCGACAAACCATGGGCTATGATGCACATCTCATCGCAGGGGACGATGCATGACCGCCACAAGAATTACCGCGACCGGTATCGACCAAACCACACGACTCAAGAACCTGCCGCAGCGGACTTATGCGTTGCGCGTATTGGGGATGGGCCTGGCGTGCTTGCCGGTAAGCGCCGTACTTTGGGAATTGCAGTCATCGACGATTACCTGGGTCTGGATGTTTTTCACCTGCCTGATCTGGCCGCATGTAGCGTATTTTCTGGCACGCCGCAGCCGCGATCCTCTGCGCACTGAACTTCGCAATTTCGTGGTCGATTCCTTCATCGCCGGCAGTTGGGTCCCCCTGATGCATTTCAATATGCTGCCCTCGGTAGTGCTGTTGGCCGTGGTCATGTCCGACAAAATCAATACCGGCGTTCGTGGTCTTTGGTCCCGTTCCATGCCTTGGATGTTGCTTTCCCTGATCGGTGGCGGCCTGATGACAGGCTTCGCCTTCCGGCCTGAAACCAGCATGATGGTCATGCTGGCAAGCTTGCCGATTCTGGTCATTCACACCCTTGCCGTGAGCATGAGTAGCTACCGCTTGGTTCGCAAAGTGCAATCGCAAAACCAGCAACTCGAACAGCTCAGTCGTGTCGATGCCCTGACCGGACTGGATAGTCGCGGCCACTGGCAGGTGCAGGCTGAAAATCTGTTGCGAAAGCATCGGCACGATGGCAGCCATGCCTGCATGATGCTGCTGGATGTCGACCAATTCAAAGACATCAACGATGGTTATGGCCATGCCGTCGGTGACGATGTTTTGCGCGGCATTGCCGAGCTGATCAAAAGCCACATACCCGTCGATAGCCATGCAGGCCGATTGGGCGGCGATGAATTCGTCGTCGCCGTGCCGCTCTGCGTGAAAGACGCCGAAGTCATTGCCGAGAAAATACGCACGGCAGTGGAAGTGGCCGATTTCATCCATGCGCCAGGACTACAATGCTCCATCAGCATCGGCATCGCTCAACCCATTCGCGAAATGGCTCTGAGGGACTGGCTCGAAATCACCGATCGCGCCCTTTATCGGGCAAAGCATGGCGGCAGAAATCGTACCGAAATCCGCCACCTCTCGATGGAACATAAAAGCGCTGACATTGCCTCGTAGGAGCGCTCACGAGCGCGACCTGCTCTTGAAAGAAATTCGGTCGCGCTCGTGAGCGCTCCTACAAAAAAAATCCCGGGCAAGCCCGGGATTTTTTTGATGAAACAGGATGATTACTTTTTCGTATCGTCTTTCTTGAAACCGACTTTCTGCAGCAGTGCTTCGCCCTGCTCCGTCTGGGCCAGGCCCTCCAGCATCGCACCGAACTGGGTGCCGCCATTGGACGAGAAGATATCCATGATGTTCTTCATGCCGTTTTCGACGTTGCCGGAATTTGCGATCACTTTGACGTTTGCTTTCGCCAAGGCATGGGCTTGTTCGATGCCCACGGCTTGGTTAGCCTTCACCTGCTCGATGGTCACCAGGTATTTCTGATAACCATCGTTGTTGCCGATTTCTTTCGCGAGCACGATTTGCGCCTGAACCGGAGCGAGCTGCATGGCTTTTTCGGCTTCCGCTCGGGCGGTACCTTCCACGGCAATACCTTCGGACTCGCGCTTCTTGCTTTCCAGATTACCTTCGGCCACCAGGATGGTCGTCGCCTTGGTACCTTCGGCTACCAGGATGGTGGTTTCCTTTTCCTGGGCAGCTTCGATAATCGCCATGTCTTTGTTGATGGCGGCGGTTTCCTTGTCCTGGTTGGCTTTCACGATCTGAACGTCTTTCGCGATGTTGGCCGAGGTCACTTCCGAGACCTTGGTGATTTCAAGTTCTTTTTCGGTCGTGATCTTTGCCTGTTCCTTGATGGCTTGCTGCGCCTGTTCGTTCGCAATACCCACCGCTTTGTCTTTCTCGGCCGTGCGTGCGCCCACTTTTTGCAGCGCGTCCTGCAACTGCACGTCGGTTTCACGCTTGGCTTCGATTTCGGCGATGCTCGCACGCTTCATGTTTTCGGCCACTTCGATACGGCTCTGCATTTCGATCAGGGATTTTTTCTTTTCCATGATGTTCTTGATGACATGCGAACCGGTCGAATCGCGGATATCCATCAATTCGATATTCTTGACCGTCGACACGCCCCAATTCACCAGTTGCGCTTCCACTTCACGGGTAAAGGCTTCACCGAACTGGCTGCGACCCTGCATGATTTCTTCGATATCGGCCGATGCCAGAATCGTACGCACCGCGCCCTGTAAAATGGCATGCAACTGGCTACGCAATTCATCGAACGAACTGACGCGCTGGGCGGCGAGGTTCGAATCGGAAATGCGGAAAAAGGCTTTTACATCGACGACAAACGGCAAGCGGCCTTTGTCGTAGGCCTCGTAAGCTTCAAGGTCACCGTCGAACACGGAGACTGGCAATACGATTTTGACGATACCGATTTTTGGCAACCACGACGGCCATTCGTAATACGTATTTCCCGATTCATGGTCCTTGCCATAGGAAACCGTTGCCTTGCCGGACTGCACGATATGCACTTCATTGGTCGGCACCACGCGACGGAGTAACAAGGCAATGACAAGAACGATGAAGACAAAAGCCGCGACGAGAGCCACGGCGATAATTATGTTGCTGAAACCCATTGAAAGCCCCTTGGTTGCGAGATTTTTTGTTGCCAATACAGGTCAGAATAACACGAGAGCTGGATTCGGCTTGGGCGATCCAGCTTTGATTCTTGACGGCCCTGCGTAGTTGCCGACTGTTGTGGGACACCATGATCATCGCCTTCTATTTGCGCATTTTGGCGCAAATCGGCGCAGACAAAAGCAAGCTGCAATATTTCAATATCAATAAATACTTGGCTTTCAGGGACTTAGGCAAAAATAAACCGGCTTCAGGACGACAGTCATGGGACAATGGGCGCCTCATAAACCCATGCAAGGCAACAACAATGAAACGAGCACGTGCAAGACGTCGCGCAGCAAGACTCAGCGGACGCAAATAAAATCAAAATGCCTGGCACTGCCGGGCTTTTTTTTGGGTAGATGTATCCACAAAAAAATACCCCGGCAATTTGCCGGGGTATTTTTTTACAGTCTGGGTTCCGTTCTCAATACACCGCAAACTCCGCTCTACAACCGTTGCTAACCCATACACGATTGTTTTCGGTGCCCCATGACCGGCCCTGGATGCAGCTGCTTGAGCTGAGTTGCTTGAAGACTTCCACGTGCCCACGAGCAGGCAGGCTGCAGTAGACAAAACGCTGGCTGGTTGACTCGCAACGGAAAGTGCGGCGCGGATTGCCGCCGTAATTGTCATAGCGATTATCGTAACCGTCGTCCATATAGCTATCGTCGTAACGATTGTTGTTATAGCTGTTGTTGTCGCGGTTTTTATTCCTGTTGCTGGAAATAATGGCAGCAGTGACCAAACCTAACGCGACCGCGCCGGCTACCTTGTCGTTACTAGACGAACCCGAATGACGATCACCCACCCAGAATTCCGCGCGGCAGCCGCGATTGACCCAGATGCGATTGCGGTCATAACCCCAGGTATCGTTCTGCCAGCAACCCTGCGAACTCAGTTGGCGAGACAGACGCACACCGCCACGTGTATCCACAGAGCACGATTTATAGTTGCCGCCATTTGATTCGCAACGAATGGTATCTGCCATTGCCCCAGACGAACCGAAAAGCAAAGCCGCACCGACAAACAGAAGAGAGAAAACAGTTTTGTTGTTCATTACTTGGACTCCTCTTTGGTTTTACGTGCCGCTGCAAAGGCGGCGATTTCATTGGTGTCGAGCTGCCCGTCCTTATCGAGATCGAATTGGTCAAATACCGGCTGCAAGGCATCGCCAAATTCATTCCATGTCAACTTTCCTGTTGCAGCTTGCGTATCCGCCCCGACCAGCCATTCCTTCGGATATTCCTTGCCTTCGAGTACGCCATCGCCGTTTTTATCGCGGGCATCAAAGCGCCGTACCATGGCGTTTCGATACTCTTCGAAACTTATCTTGCCATCGATATTGCGATCCATCCGCTCCAGCAAACGCTGGGATGTATCGATGGGTTTGTCGGAAGTCTTCGCAAGTACCGAACCTGCGAAAACCAATGTGATTGTGACCGCTATTGCTTTGACCGAAACCATACGCTGCCCCTCCACTTGATAAAAAAAATTGGCATTAACCAATGCGGTTAATACGATATGCACACTCTTCTACTTCTTACACGCTGCCTACCTTAAAATGGAAAAAAAATTCAACTAACTCCCGCGACTCGCTGACTGCGAAGATGCAACAATCCCCAGATAACCGCCGCCAACGTAAACAGGACAGTTACAAAAAGAAATATCACGATGCCTAATTTCGGGCCTTCGGCCATCACAGCTGTTTTTGCGGAGAAGGTCGAAAAATCCCAGAGTGCATGCATGGCGACTGGCAAAAATATAGTTCCGGATATCCGCATGGAGGCATAGAGCGTGCAGCCCATCACGAAGGCATAGGCCACTTGCATCAGGGTTGCATCCAGAGCCTGCCCCGCCAACACATTGGGTAAATGGAACAAACCGAAGCCGACGGATGAAACCAGCATCACCTTAGCCTCTGACCATTTGGCAACGCCGCCGCCCAAGCCGCCACTAGCCAGTTTGTAAGGCGTGCCGCTGGCCTGGCTAAAGTCCGACTTGAAGTTGAAGTTACCGGCTGCATCGTAGCCTTAACGGACCTACACAATCGGCCAGAAGCGGCCGGTCAACAATTTTGACTCTTAGACAAACAAAAATTTATAGGGTGCGCTCAAGCGCACCTTGCCGGATGCCTGTCACGAAGCGAGCATAAGCGTCAGATTGCCGTTAATTAACCTATCGACATGAATCCAGCACCGACGCATTGGTGCGCCAGGGGCGGCACCCTATGCGTCGATGTATGGTTGGGTGCGCACCTACTGGCCTTTGATGATGGACAAGTAAAAATCCCGTCGGATGTCCTTCCGACGGCCTAAGCAGAGAGCTTTGCTTCGGTTTGACGGAGCTGATCCTCGGTCATGATCCGCATGCCATTGTCATAGCTGCGACCGATGACTTTGCGGGCTTTTGCCAGCGCCTTGCCGGCTCGCGGCTTGTCGTTCTCCAGCAAGGCTATTTCGGCTTCGACCAGCGCACGACGGGATTCATCGACGATGCCGCCGGCACTCTTTTTCATCCAGTGAGCGGCGTCATCAAGTTTGCCTTGCAAGATGTAGTGCAGACAGATTTCCAGCGTAAGCGATTGGCGGAAGCCTTGCGGATATTGGTCGATGTGTTGTTCCAGCCACTCGATGTGCTGGCTGGCAAGTTCGTGTTCGCCCCGATCGATATGCGATACGTAGGCATAGAAGCGGGCGATGACCCGCCGCATCGGGTCCAGGCTTTCAAAGCGCAGCATGCGTTCGATGACGTTCTGATCGAGATCGCGCGGGCGCGTGCCGGCCATACTTTGCATCATCAGGTTGATGATAGTTTGACGTTCTTCCACGCCGATGCCGCCACGCATCAATTCGAGCAGCTGCATACCGTCGCTCATGAAACCGCCGGCACGAAAGGGAATGGCAGTGACGAGAAAAATCAGAAAAGAGAAACCGCCGACAAAATAAAAATAGAAGCCCGGCTTGCCCGTGAACAAAAGCCCTGTCAGCACACACACGATGGCCAGCGTGAGACTTGCCAATGGTCCGCCAATGACGAGGCGTTTCATTTGTGGTGAAAATTCGCGGTTGGGGTCTGGCATGGCGGCGGCCAAACCGCCAAAGCTTCCCAGATTGAACACCAGACTGAAACGAATGCCGCCGGGTGTTTTTGTCCATTGAAAAGGCCCGACGACGAATAACAGAAACTTCATGCCGCGACTGAAGCCGCCCATCAAATGACCCAGCTCGTGGATGGCCAGCACGACCAGTATCAGCACCAGCATCGCGATGGCATCGAAGCCATTGAACACGGGCAAAGAGGCTTTGACGCCCGGCATCTTCATGAAGAAAGAGGAAATGCCATAGCCGGCAAATGCCGACACCAGCATCAGGATGACGAAAAAACCTGCAGCGCCTAATTTGCCTGGCTTGGCCCGGGTTTTGGCTGTCATGGCAAGACGCTTTTGCGAACGGCAACATTCACGATGACAATGGGCATGGTCAAGCTTCTTCCCGATGGACGAAAACCAGGGTCGAGCATAGCCAGTGCGGTCAGAAGGCACACGTGAACAAAGTCACGTGAAAATGTGATGAATGAAGGCGCACGGGCAAACGCCCGAGCGATACTAGGGCGCTGTTTTTCTTGCCGAAGTGATCCAGGGTTCGTGGCGCTTTCCGTAATCGACATCTACCAGATACTGCAACTTCGCCGGGTTACCGGCGTTGTAGCCGCTAAACACGGCGTCAAGCGGCTTGGGAACATGCAAACTGTTCACACTCAAACGGCTTATGTAAGCATTCAATTCGGTTTTGTCGCCTACCCCTTTCCAGCTTGCGCCGATAACGCCTTTGGCGATGACATACATCGCGCGATTCGGATATCGCCGGCGAAGGCTATCGGCATCGATACCCGCATCGACAACAAACAGCCTACTGGCTTCGTGCTGCGCTTCCTTGATCTGGCGTACCGCTTCTTCTTTCGAGGCCTGCACCTTGGCATGCAAGAGTGACTGCCTGACATAAGTGGCATAGGCCGGACCATTGAACTCGAGCACAAGAAACACTTCGCGGTCTTTTAGTTGTTTATAGCGATAAACACCGGCTTCGCGATAAACGGGGGCTTTGATATCGAAACCGAGTTCCGCTATTTTGGCATCGGTTAACCAATGGGCTTCATGCGAATAGTTGTACCAGTCGTAGGAACTGTCTTTGCGAGGCGCACCCAGAATGTCTTTCGACAAGACTTTCCATAACAGGTTGACCGCGATGCCGCTATTGTCGTCGCGTTGATAAATGTTGTAGCTCAACTCGCGTTCGCTTAACTGCAGCTGGCTGTCCACCGTGCCGCTGCGATTATAGGCAACGCCAGCCAGCGCTACGGCATTGGTCAGCACAATAATGCTTGCACCGATAACGAGGGCTTTTTGTCGTTTGAAGAAGCTCATGCGGATCCCTCCTGGCGGTGTGATTTTTCAATGACATTGCGCAGGCGACGTAACACCAGAATGGCCAGAATGGCGGCGAGAGCCAGCACGAAAAAGAACAGATACTTCGGCATGATTTCCCACCACCAGTCGAATAGTTTGGTGTAAAGAAAAATCACGAAAAAGGTGGTGCCGGTGTTGACGGTTTCATTCCACTGCTTGCGCGCGCCGATCCAGATGGCGGCGGCGCTCAATGCAAAGCCGAGTATTTGATAGGTCCCTTCGATGATGTTTGGATCGGCATCGATATAGCTGCCCTGCCCCCAATTGGCCAGCACCAGAATCGGCAGGAAGGCGGTCAATGCACCGAATACCCGATAGATGCTTTCAAAACCGGTGAAGCGAACATGCGAAATCCATTGCGGGATCATGAAAATGATCAATGCGGCGGGAAAGAAGTTTTCCGGACGCTCGCCGAAATCCAGCCAGTACATGCCGCTCCAGGTGCCGGTACGTGCGGAGATAAAGGCAATCACGCATAAAATGCCGACAGCCAGCAACAAACGAAGATCGCAAAAATAGGCGAGCAGAAACGCAAATGCGCCCCAGACCAGCAATGCCTTGTCGGAAGGCGTGATATTGAATATCTGCCCCAGCATGCTGATGTTGATGACGAAGCAGACAAAGCTGACCAAGGCCGCCAGTTTGGTGAAATAGCCGGCACTGTCCTTGTGATGCAAAAACATGGTGAATAAAAAACTACCCAGCGACGCGGCAATCAAAACCGTTACCTGCACGGTGGTAGTGAGCAAACCCCAGAATTGATAGAACAGGAAGAACACGCTGCAGGCCAGCGCCACCGCCCCCAGAAACGAAGCGACACGCATGCCCAGACTGAGTTGCTTGGATTTTTGCACGCTGTCGATATCGAATTGCTGCGCATACGATTGCAACAAGGCGGCATGATGGTTTTTGACCTTGAGCTGTTGCTCATCGTTGAGTGTCAGCACCTGCTCTTTCTGCAAGCGCCCCAGTTCCTGCTCGAAATGATGGATGACGTCGGCGTGTTGTTGCGCTTCCTGACGGGTCAAAGGCATGGGGCAACTCCTGGCGAAACGGTCGACAGGCCCGAGTGTGCCGGAAATCGGACGGATTGGGCAATCGAGTTTCAGAGGCACAAAAAACACGACATGGAGTCGTGTTTTTCGATACTGCCGTGACAAACCGCCAATGTTTGGCGCTATCACGCGATTACATATTGCGTCGGTATTCGCCACCCACATCGTACAAGGCGTGGCTGATCTGGCCGAGCGAATGGGTTTTAACGGCTTCCATCAGGGCGGAGTAGATATTCTTGCGTTCACGAGCCGTCGCTTGGAGATACTCGAGGCCCTTATTGTCTTTCGTCGGCGCCAATGCATTTCTGGCCAATTGATAAGTGCGCACGTTTTCGATTTGCTGGGCTTTTTCCGGTTCGGTACTGCGAATCAATTCGATGGTGGTGGTAATTTCGCCGCTGTGCTCTTTCGGCAGGAAAGTATTCACGCCGATCAGGGGCAGACTGCCATCGTGCTTCTTGTGTTCGTAGTACATCGACTCTTCCTGGATCTTGCCACGCTGGTACATGGTATCCATCGCGCCGAGCACGCCGCCGCGCTCGGATAAGGCTTCGAATTCCTTGTAGACAGCTTCTTCGACGATATCGGTGAGCTCGTCGACGATGAAGCTGCCCTGCCAGGGGTTTTCGCAGAAATTAAGGCCCAATTCCTTGGTGATGATCATCTGGATCGCGACGGCGCGACGTACCGATTCTTCGGTCGGCGTGGTGATCGCTTCATCGTAGGCATTCGTGTGCAGGCTGTTGCAGTTGTCGAACAAGGCATACAGCGCTTGCAGCGTGGTGCGGATATCGTTGAACTGGATTTCCTGTGCGTGCAAGGAGCGACCGGAAGTCTGGATGTGATATTTCATCATCTGGCTTCGGGCATCGGCGCCATAGCGCTCACGCATGGCGCGCGCCCAGATGCGGCGTGCAACGCGACCGATCACGGTGTATTCCGGATCCATGCCGTTGCTGAAGAAGAAACTCAGGTTTGGCGCAAAATCATCCACCTTCATGCCGCGCGCCAAATAATATTCGACGATGGTGAAACCGTTGCTTAGCGTAAATGCCAATTGCGAAATCGGGTTCGCACCGGCTTCGGCGATGTGATAACCGGAAATCGAGACCGAATAGAAATTGCGGACATTGTTATCCACGAAGAATTGCTGGATGTCACCCATCATGCGCAAGGCGAATTCGGTACTGAAGATGCAGGTGTTCTGGGCCTGATCTTCTTTCAGGATGTCGGCCTGCACGGTGCCGCGCACGGTCGATAAAGTTTCGGCACGAATGCGTGCATAGGTTTCGGCATCGACCAACTGATCGCCGGAAATCCCTAGCAAAGCCAGACCCAGGCCATTATTGGTCGGTGGCAGTTCGCCGAAGTATTGCGGCTTCTTTTTGCCTTTGAAGAATTTCTTGATTTTTTCCTGTGCAGCATTCCAGCGCGCCGGATCGGCCTTCAGGTATTTTTCGATTTGCTGATCGACGGCGGTATTCATGAACATCGCGAGAATCATCGGCGCCGGGCCATTGATCGTCATCGATACCGATGTGGTCGGCGCGCACAAATCGAAACCGGAATACAGCTTCTTCATATCGTCGAGCGTGGCAATGCTGACACCGGAGTTACCGATCTTGCCGAAAATATCCGGACGAATCGCCGGATCTTCGCCATACAAAGTCACCGAGTCGAACGCGGTCGACAAACGTGCAGCGGGTTGGCCAACGCTCAAATAATGGAAGCGGCGATTGGTGCGTTCCGGCGTACCTTCACCGGCAAACATGCGGATCGGATCTTCACCGACACGACGATACGGATACACGCCGCCGGTATACGGATAAGCACCCGGCAGATTTTCCTTCATCAGGAAGGTCAGTAATTCGCCCCAGCTCTTGTAAGTCGGTGCGGCGATTTTCGGAATCTTCTGGTGCGAGAGCGAATCGCGATAATTTTCAACCTTGATCGATTTTCCGCGCACCTGGTATTCGGTGAATTCATCGGTGATCGATTTCAAACGCGATGGCCATTCACGCAATAAATGAATGGCATCGGCGCTCAAGGTTTTGACGGCGTCGTTATAGCGTTGGCGCAAGGTCAGCAGGCTGCGGTCCACATTGGCAGTGGGAGCTTCCCTGGATTCCAGATCGCCGAGGCGTTTCTTTTCCCACTGGAACATCGCCTTGCGGCGATCAATGCCGGTACGGCGGTCTTCACCTGCATGTGCCTGATCACTGGAACGCGTTGCGATTTGCACATCTGCTGCATCATAGGTATCCAGCATCTTCGGCAATTTATCGTCGCCGATATCCTGCAGCGATTGCCAATACGATTGTGCACGATCAGCGGCTTCCGCCTGCTTTTCAATCGAACTATTGATGCCTCTGCCCTGTTCGGCAATTTCGGCGAGATAACGGGCGCGGGCGCCAGGAATCAAAACGGTGGCGCGCGGTTCTTTCAGCGAGGTGTCGAGCTGCGGATTAAAATCGCAACGCAAACCGCTAGTAGGAGCGACGGAAGTCGCGACCGTACTATTTCCCTCCATTTTTGAAAGCGCACGCGTTTCAATTTCTTTTATCTTGTTGCGAGTATTTTCGAATGTTTGTTCCATGCCAGTGACCGTCGCGACTTCCGTCGCTCCTACTACATCGGCAAGGCCGGGAATTTTCTCGCGCATCAGGCGACACAGGTTAACGAACATCCACGTCACGCCCGGATCATTGAACTGGCTGGCAATGGTCGGGTATGCCGGCACGTCTTCGTCTTTCACGGTGAACGCGACGCGATTGCGCTTCCATTGCTTGCGTACATCGCGCAGGGCATCTTCGGCACCGCGTTTGTCGAATTTATTCAGTACGACCAGTTCGGCGTAATCGAGCATGTCGATTTTTTCGAGTTGCGACGGCGCACCGAAATCCGAGGTCATCACGTAAACCGGGAAATCGACCAGATCAACGATTTCGGAGTCCGACTGGCCGATACCGGCGGTTTCTACCATCACCAAATCAAAACCCAGACTGCGCAGGAACGACACGCAATCTTTCAATACGATATTGGTCGCAACATGCTGGCGACGGGTCGCCATCGAACGCATGAACACGCGTGTCGAACGCAGGGAATTCATCCGTATGCGGTCACCGAGCAATGCACCGCCGGTTCTGCGACGGGTGGGATCTACCGATATCACGGCGATACGCATTTCCGGAAAACTTTGCAGGAAGCGGTTCATCAATTCATCGGTGACCGAGGATTTACCGGCGCCGCCGGTGCCGGTCAAACCAACGACGGGCGTCTTGCCGCTGGCGAGTGTCCATTCTTTGCGCAGAGTTACCAGTTCACTTTCGCTGATAACACCCTCTTCGATGGCGGAAAGCATTTTGCCGATCGAAATTTCATTATCGATACTGATGTTATTGGTTTCGCCGACACCGAGACGATGGTTGCGGGTGCGTTGCACCAGATCTTCAATCATCGCCACCAGACCCATCTGCATGCCGTCATTCGGGTGATAGATGCGTTCGACACCATAATCCTGCAACTCACGAATTTCTTCGGGCGTAATGGTTCCGCCGCCGCCGCCGAATACGCGGATATGCGAAGCGCCGCGTTCTTTCAACATATCCACCATGTATTTGAAATACTCGACGTGGCCACCCTGATACGAACTCAATGCGATGCCGTCGGCGTCTTCCTGCAAGGCCGCACGGACGACGTCTTCAACGCTACGGTTATGGCCGAGATGGATCACTTCAGCGCCCTGGGATTGAATCAGACGGCGCATGATATTGATCGCGGCATCATGACCGTCGAACAGGCTGGCGGCAGTGACAAAACGCAAGGGACCGCGTTCGGTCTGGGCTTCGGCGGATGGCAGGGAGTTGGCGGGAGTACTCATAACGACTTGTGCCTTCAGGAACAGACCGCCATTTTCCCACAAACTGGCGCCGCTGGCGTTATTGCCCGTTTCGAGGCGACAATCCGGCTCATGAATCAGCCATCTTCAAACAGCCGACAGCAATGGCAGCAAGCACGAGCCTTGCTTGCCGCAGGCAAAGTCATCGAGGCAGTTCCCTCGCTTGAACTCGCGGCAGCGGGCCGGCAAGCCGAGGCTTGCTACAACCTGGGATGCCTGCATCTGTTCCGCCTGCTGCCAGATGCCGATAAAAAACGCGGCCTGCATTTGATTGAACAGGCGTCTGAAAGTGGCTACGCCGCCGCCTTCTATCAACTCGCCGTTGCAGAGTTGAGCAAGCCCGACAATGAACCAGACTGGCAATACGCAAACGAATGTTTGTGGCAAGGTGCGCAACTGAAATATCCGCTCGCTTTGCGCGCGTTGGCCATTCATTGGTCACGCAGCGAAGATCCCTCGCTTTTGTCGCTTGGCACCTTGTGCCTTGAGCATGCTGCCGAAGGTGGCGACATGGTCAGTCTTGCTTTGCTGATGCATCGATTGAAATCCGGCACGGGCTGTGCTGCAAATCCGGTTCGCGCAAACGCCATCAACACCTTGCTGCTGCAAACGGACTTGCCGATAGCGCAGCCCGATAAGCAGGAAGATCCGAATCTTGCACCGCCGCAGGCATTGCCCGAATTAACGGAATTGCCAAAGCCAGACCTGGCTTCCGGTGTCTGGAAAGCATCCTTCAACGTGTTATCGGACAGTCCC
>Ga0208882_1000338_pt1 | contig 21873 bp, 25 predicted proteins | sample LakWasMet14_LOW5_2_FD_183862 | JGI IMG/M metagenome (GOLD analysis project Ga0208882, IMG submission 183862) | Freshwater sediment methanotrophic microbial communities from Lake Washington under simulated oxygen tension - Sediment Metagenome... | ecosystem: Environmental > Aquatic > Freshwater >...
ATACAATGCAAAGTAGGTCTGCAAACAATGGCTATCCAGTGTTTGCGCTTGTAAAAATAGATTCTCAGCCTGAGCTTGATCAACCGAACTTGCAGCCACTGCCGCTTGCAGAAGATTATTAACTTCAGGGGGAATATGCGGGCTAAACAGCACCCGCTCTTCTACAAATGACACTGAAGCCATTACCAGATCTCGGCAGGAACCATTAAATCGGCAACAGGTTCGCCGCCAAGCAGATGTTGCTCAATGATGGTCTTAACATCCTCTTTCTTTAACTTGCCGTACATAATCCCTTCCGGATAAACCAAAACGCTGGGACCCATCATGCACGGTCCCATGCAGCCGGTATTAGTTAGGCCGATTTTTTCAAACAGATTGCGGGCTTGGATTTCGTTCATGAATTCATTCATGATTTCTGCGCAACCGCTACTGGCACAAGACCCTCTCGGATGTCCTTGTGGGCGATTTTGAGTACAAACAAAAACATGTTTTTCAGGTCTTGGCATGATCGTAATCCTCTAACAAAAAAATTAAGCCGCTTGTTTGTGTTCATGGCTAAAACAATCTTTCGGACAGACTTTTGAGCAAGCCTCGCAGCCGATACAATCCAGGCCATTTTTGATGCTCATGACCATGCTGTTGTCATCGTCGTCTTCAAAATCACCATAGTCATCATCAAAGTCTTCAGCGCCAAGCACTTCGGATTTTTCTACCAAATCGAAGACATCGCGCGGGCACACCTTAAAGCAGCGGCCGCAACCGATGCAGGTCTTTTGATTGATGTCGGTGACATAAGCCGGTGTCCATTCGGTGCCGCCAAAGGTAACGCCAGTTACAAATTCAGACATGAATGCTCTCCTACTTAGGCAGTTTCAGATTGCGCGGCAATCAGTTTTTGATTGGCTTCATCCCAGGCTTTACAAGCATCAAAAGTGGCTTGCGCGATACCCAACAAGTCACCGTAGCCTTCAGGCAAACTGTCTTCAATCAGGTCGTGCAATACCATCGCTTGCTCATTAGCCAGGCGTTTGGTCTTTTTGACTTCTTTCTCAAGTTTTTTTAATTCTTCAGACATGCTCGGGCTCCTTTAATCAGTTGCAGCCGCATTGTATTTTTCAATTAACCCCAATGCTTTTTCGATGACTTGGTCGCTCTTTTCTTTTAGATCTTCCAGACTTGCAAAGCCGAATCGATGGGTGTCCCGCAAGATCTTATCGACCACCACTAACTTGCCGACCATGATTAACGCGCGGCCAAAGCCTTCATGACTTAGATGCACCATAGGCGCCGCCATCAAGCCGGACTTTTTCTCAATTAGCGTGGCTAATGAGTTGTAATAAGCTTTTAAACGGGCAATAGTGATTTCATCCGGATCGCCAATCACCGGGATGCCTTGTTTGCGTTCTTTGGTTAGCACAATAGGGTCGATGATTTTTGCTTCCGACCAACCTGCATAGGTGTCGTAAGCATCGATCGCGCGTAATTGTTTGATCATATCTTTAACGATTTCAGAACCTAGATTGGTATCGTCTTCTTGTACAACTAATGCTAATGCAGCTGAGGCCATGTTTTTTCTCCTGAATTTATAAATAAATAGTTTTGGTTTTTTAATGCTGGTCGTTTCCGGAGCACTAGGGCTTTCATTCATCCCAGCCTTCATCCTCCATTTTTTTAAAGCGATCAGGATCGGGACTTTTATGTTGACTAATCGCTTTGGCCAGCCAATTGGACGGCCCGGCTTTTATTTCATTTTGTAGGTCGACGATTAAGTCTTTAATTTTGCCGCCTTCATGGACTTTCACCGGTTGAATGCCTTTGGCGATTAGCTGATTAATTGCCGAGCCGCCAACCGCTTGGCAATACACCGCGGCACAGCCGTCCAGTAATTCAATCTTGACCGAGAGCTTATCTTCATTGCCGTCCTGACTGAGTTCACCAAATTGGGCGACTTCCAGTAATTGCGAGTCTTCCATATCCACCGCGTAAATCGCGAAGGATTTGGCAGAGCCGAAATGTTGATCCACCGTTTCCATGTCGGCAGAGGCAAACGCTATTTTCAATGCAGTTTCCATAAACTTAATCTCATCAGGGCCTTGCACAATGTGCATGCGTCTTGTTAATGACATGACAGCGGGTAGTCAGTGAGTTCGCTGGCGGGTTTTTGGGCATACACCGAGCGGTAAATCGGAATTTCTTCGTGTGAATAATTGATGACCAGATTGGCCAAATCAAACAAGGTTTGCCGGGTGCCGCGGTAACCAATCCAGGTTTTTTGGTAACCGCCAATAATGTCGAATAACGGAAAACCTGCTCTTAAAATGGGCGTGCCCAATCTTTCAGCGGTATCCACGGCGTGGGAGTTACCAATAACCAATTGCACTTTATTGGCTTTGCCAATAATTTCCATGTCTTCAAGGTCGCCAATTTTGATGCTGTCGACCGGAATGCGTGATAACAAGGGCACGTTGCAGGAGGTAACGGCAGCAACAACTTCTGCGCCCATTTCCTGAACCAGATCGATAAAGGCATTCAATAAATCGGCATCGGCGGCAATGGCAATGCGTAACTGACCAAGCATAAAATGCGTATCCAGCATGGCGTCTTGTAACTGCGAACGCTGCCGTTCAATGCGCTCCGGCACATCGCGACCGCTAATCTCAACCAATGCGGAAATCAGCGCATCGTTGGCTTTCAAGCCGTAAAGATGATCGATGCTATAGGTCGGCACACCGGTTTTTTCTTCCAGCACTTCCGCCGCTTTAGCAAGGGAAGGGCCGATAACGACTGTCGCCAGCGAGTCACCCAAGGTCGCCATTTCCGACATCGGCGTGCCGCCGATGGTGACCGGGCTGAAATCTTCATCGGTCAGGCAGCCATCTAATGAATCGGAAAGATCAGGTACAAAAACCGGTCTTAGTTGGAACTGCTCAAATATATCCCGCAACGCTTCCAGGTCACCCGGCGTCAGCATGTAATTGACCAGAACGGTTACTTGTTTCTTACGTTTGCCGGGGTAAGTGCCAGCCTCTTTGGCATCCGGCACTGTCGCCCGGATAATCTCGGTGAGGGTTGCCGCAAAGCCGGTTTCGACGCTGCCGGTAAAATCCGGGGTATTCACACCGACCACGGCAATATCGGCAAATTCCGGGTTGGCTTCTTTAAATTCCCGGACATTTCTATGCACATCGGCGCCTTGCGTTTCCGCCAGGCCGGTCGTCAAAATAGTTATCAGGGCAGGGCGGGATTTTTCGGCGATAGTTTTAATACCTTCACGCACGTTTTCATCGGCACCCATCACCGAACTGCCTTGGTCCATTGCGGTACTTTGCAGAGGAATAGGCTCCCGAAAGTGACGGACAAAAAACACTTTGGCAAAAGCGGTGCAGCCTTGCGAACCGTGCAACATCGGCATCGCGCGATTAAAGCCCAGCGTGGCAAGCGAGCCGCCAATCGGCTGGCTGGCTTTTAGCGGATTGACCGAGAGAGCTTTGTTTCTTTTCAGGATGTCAGCCATTACGCAGCCTCCACCATAGAATCTCCCCCCTTTAACAAAGGGGGGCCGGGGGGGATTTGGGGGATTCTTTTCCACGGTGCGGGCGCTCTAACCGCTTCCCAGACCGGGCTTTCAATCGTCAACGCCAGTTGGCGAACTAGCTCCAACATGCCTTGATAGCCTTCGTAACCGAATTCGCGTTCCTGGTTAATATCTAAAAAAGGTACCTTGGCTTTTAACGCGGTGTACATGTTGCGGCCGCCAGCGATCAGGATGTCGGCCTTGTAATCATGGACGATTTTCAGCAACGCTTTCGGACTGCCGTCATCGATCATTACTGTGTCTTCACCCATCAGCTCACGAATTCTGGCTTTATCTTCTTCAGTAGATTTCTTGGTGCCGGTGGCAACGACCACCATGCCTAAATCCTGCAAGGCGGAAATCACCGACCAGCTTTTTACTCCGCCGGTAAACAGCAATACCCGCTTGCCTTTCAGGCGTACTTTCCACGGTTCCAATGCTTTTTGTATGCGGGTTTCTTCACGCAATATCAGTGCTTCGGTGCGTTCGGTTAAATCCGGATCGTTAAGCACTTTGGCGAAATCTCTTAATGATTGGCTGGTGTCGGTGATGCCGTAGTAACTGCCTTCAAACCAAGGTGTGCCGTATTGTTGCTGTAACTTGCGTGCGACATTGACCATCGCTTTGGAGCACACCATCATATTGACTTCGGCCTTATGCATGGTTTGCACTTCGCGGAAACGCGCATCGCCGGACAAGGTACACAATATGCGCAAACCCAGCTCATCGAACAAGGGCAACACATGCCAGAACTCACCGGCGATGTTGTATTCGCCGATCAGGTTAACGTCATGGATTTTTATTTCCGCACGTTGAACATTTAGCGGTAATGGGTCGGGATCGCGGGTACCGATTACATGTTTAACCATCGCATCACCGGCGATGCGGTTACCCAGATTCTTGGTGCCGTAGAATCCTGCGCTATCAATAGGGACGACTGGAACGCCCCAAAGCTCCTGGGCATTTCGGCACACGGCAAAAATGTCGTCACCAATCAAAGCCGGCACGCAGGTGTTGTAAACAAACACAGCGGGCGGATGATAAGTGTCGATAGCTTGTTTGATGGCATGGAACAAACGCTTTTCCGCACGGCCCATAATAATGTCTTGTTCCGTTAAATCGGTGGTCATGCCGATGCGGTATAAATCTGCCCCGGAAGAGCGCGTGCCCCGGTTATCCCAGGAGCTGCCCGCACAGGCGATTGGCCCATGGACGATATGGGCGACATCGGCAATCGGCAACAAGGCAATCTGCGCGCCGTCAAACGCGCAACCGCCTGCCGAAGCCCCCGGCTTAGGTTTGGCGCAACCGGACTTTTCCTTCTTGTTATGCTCACAGGCAGGTTCGTCCAGAAGTTCAGCAATGTCTTTTGTTGTTTTCATCGGATTAACCAGTAGCGTTGTTTACTTAAGCTAAAGCAATCGATGTGCCATTTTGTATGGCATTGAATTTATTAGGATTTAATAAGATTTTATTTGTAGCAAAGCTTACAAAGTTGATAGATGGATATGACAAGCGTGTTCATTGGCGCAATCCTGCCAATGCGTATTTAGGTGTTTATACGGATTATGTATTTAGTTCGGATATGCTAACTTCGCTAAAAAATAATAAACACTATTAACGATTAAGTGGCCATTATCGCGACAGTAAGTGTTTGCTTTTAAATTACTTTTTACCGACGTCATCCGATAATTACAACAGAGGCTTTATTTATGATTACTATCAAAAACACCGCGTTAATATTATCACTGGCTTTTTCTTTAGGCTCATTCAGCGTTATCGCTAGTGCAGAAGAAGCTGCCCAAGTCACTGCTCACAGCCCAAATGCGACCATTATGCATATTGAAAAGGCTAAGGTTGAAATCCTACATAAGGATTTCGTGCCGCCCAGTGAACATTTAAAAGCGGCGCGTGCGGAATCCGAGCAAGTAAGGGGAAATCCGGACATCGTCAAACAGGCCACCGCCAGCATCATTCAGGCGCAAATTAAAGTGAAAGCGGGTGATATAAAAGGTGCGACAGACGAGTTGAACAAGGCCTTAGGCTTATATAAATTACTCAAATCAGAATAGTAGATAGACCTCGTTTTTTGGTAGCCGAAAGATGGGTTGATTGAGTTCATCAAGAAGCAGCAAGTTGAGGTTGGCGCCGATAAGATCGTCACTTGGATTGGAAATCAAGCCGCGGGCAGTGTTCGGATCGTTGAGTTGAGCATCAACACTCAACTTCAATTTATCTCGAAACTTAAGGGGGAGCCGTCGATGAAGACAGTATTAATTCAATGGCCATGGGCTATAGGACTGATGTTTGTTACTACGTTGTCAGTAGCTCAGGAAACCCATTCTATGAAACTTCCACAACCTCAGTTCGATTCGGGAATGCCGCTGATGCAAGCGTTGCACGCTCGTAAATCCACACGAGAATTCAGCCCGCAAAAACTGTCCACCCAAGTACTTTCAAATTTGCTTTGGGCAGCATTTGGCGTAAACCGTTCGGAAACGGCTGGCCGTACCGCCCCGTCAGCACACAATTGGCAAGACATCGACATCTATGTAGCGACCGCCGAGGGTCTGTACCTGTTTGACGCAAAGAATCAAGCACTGGAAATGCTACAGGCGAAGGACATACGAGCGCTGACAGGCACGCAGGATTTTGTTGTCGATGCACCGGTCAATTTGATTTACGCATCTGACTTTACCCGTATGGCTGCAGATACCAGTCAAGAAGATAGAAAAATCACGGCGGCAATCAATACCGGCTTTATCGGTGAGAATGTCTACTTGTATTGCGCCTCCGCTGGCCTGGCTACCGTTGTTCGAGGCTCAGTTGATAAGGAGGTGTTGGCGAAAGCGATGAAACTTAAATCAACACAGTGGATTGTAGCGGCGCAGAGCGTAGGTTTTCCGAAGAAGTAATGATGTAGTTTATTTGGTAATTCTGGCCGTTTGACAGCTCAGCAATCCAATAATGTGTGCCAAAAGGACGAATAGGTTCAGGTCTTGTGAGTTCAGATAACGACCCATTCAAGCAACCAAGAACTAAGTTCTCACTGTGTTCTCTCAGTTCGGCCATATTCTCTGCTACTCGCCTACCCCCAAATCTAAATTCACAAACGACTGAGATTCACATCTCAAATTTCAATTGGTTACGTGCCGACTCATTAAGTGGTTTTATTTTGCGGTCGATACTTCCGGCCTCTCCTCGATGTAGAACAGTTACAGTTTAATTACGCATAATAGATCGCCAAATAGAGCATCTGTACTGCCAAAAATATACAGTTTCTGCTTCTGTTCCTAATCCTATTCTCTATTTAGAATTTGCCCTGCTCGTTCAGCATCCTCCGACTTTACCCCGGTTCAATCCAGTATTTAGAAGCGGCGGCTTTTCGAACACATGGGGCAATTTGGCAATTGCTTTTATTTCATCGCTGTTAATCATTGGGGCTATTCATATGAAATTAAAACAGACCACTCAATTCATTGGTGTTGTTGCGCTATGCCTAAGCATCCAGGCCAATGCTGCTGAGCATCACGCGGCAGTGGCGTTAGAACATTCGGGCATGGCGGTAGCCCACGGCCAGGATGGACATGCGGACCAATTGCTCAAGCATGCTCAAACCGCTTTGACTCATGCCCAAACTGCGGAAAAAGAGCACGCCGAAACACACGCTCACATGACTGAAGCAGTTCAGCATCTAAAAGAATCCATTGATCATGCGCAGAAAGGCCATGCCGATGTTGCCACCCAGCAAACTGAAACAGCTATGGTGCATATGCGTGAATCGATTGATCAATAAATGACTATTACCCCTCTTTTTCAAAGAGGGGGAAGGTATTGATGGCATCATTGCAGTAAGCCGGATAACTTAGAAAAATACACTGAATAGTTAGCATGAAACACTTATACGAAACTGTCGCGGAAACGGTGATTGCGCATATCGAGCAGGGCGTTTACAAACCGGGCGAAAAACTGCCCGGCGTTAGAAAGCTAAGCCAGCAATTACATGTCAGCATCTCCACGGCGCTGGAAGCCTATCGATTGCTGGAAGACAGTGGCCGCATCCAGGCCCGCCTGCGCTCAGGCTACTATGTCAGTAGCTTTCACCGGCAAGCGATTATCGAACCGGAAATCTCCGATGCACCGGTCACGCCCGCCAAGGTCACCGGCCAATCGCTGACCCGGCAAATCCTGCGCGCTGCCAAAGACCCGTACCTGATTAACCTGGGTTCCTCGGTGCCGCATGCCGATTTTTTGCCGGCTCATGCCTTGCAACAAGCTACCGGCAAGGTGTCGCGGACTTTCGGTAAACGCTGCTTCGACGCCGACGAATTGCTGGGCAATCAGGAACTGCGGCGACAAATTGCCAAGCGCATGGTGGAACTTCAATGTGCCGATAGCCCGGACGATATTGTCGTTACCCACGGTGCCCGCGAGGCGGTGCGGCTGGCGCTGATGGCGATTTGCCGGCCCGGCGACTTGATCGCCATTGAATCGCCGACCTTCTACGGTCTGTTGCAAGTCATCGAATCCTGCGGCATGGAAGCCCTGGAAATTCCCACCCATCCGCGCGATGGCCTGTCTTTGGACGCCTTGCAAATGGCCATCGAGCAATGGCCGATCAAGGCCTGTTTGATTGTCTCTAACTACAACAACCCGCTCGGTTCCTGCATGAGCGACGAACGCAAGCAAGCTTTAGTCGCCTTGCTGGAAAAACATGAAATTCCGCTGGTCGAGGATGACGTTTACGGCGACTTAGGCTTTGGCTTGCGTCGGCCATCCGTTTGCAAGGCCTGGAGCCGCAACGGTCAGGTCTTGTATTGCAACTCCTTCGCCAAGACTCTGTCGCCGGGCATCCGCGTCGGCTGGCTGGTGCCGGGCCGCTACAAAGAAAAAGTCGAAAACCTGAAATACATGCTGCACCAGGCCGTGCCGACCCTGAATCAATTAATCATCGCCCACATGCTGGAGCAAGGCGGTTACGACCGTTATCTGCGTCAAGTGCGTCAGGAATATGCTCGCAACGTGGCACTGGCGGTCAAGGCCGTTAGTTTGTTGTTTCCGGAAGGCACCCGCGTCACCCAGCCGGAAGGCGGTTTTGCACTGTGGGTGGAATTGCCTGCCGGTGTCGACGCCATGGAACTGCATCGCCGCGCCAGCCAGGAAAACATCATCATCGCTCCCGGTCCGCTGTTCTCCGCCACCCAAAAGAAATACGGCAACTGCATCCGTTTGAGTTGCGCGGTGCCGTGGAATGATCGGGTGGAAAAGGCTTTGAAGAAGGTGGGGGACTTGGCGAGGGATTTGATAGTGGAAAAGCTTTGATGGTCAGGGGGAGGTGTGTAGGATGTGCTGAGCGGTAGCGAAGCGCATCGCATCGAATGCGGACGATGCGTGGAGGTTGCTTATCGCCCCTGGGGACTTGATTAGTTTGGTGTTGCTGGCGCGACGGCTTGATTTTGATGTCGGTTCGCGGACCGACAGCCGCGATACTTTCTTTTGCGTCGCCAAAAGAAAGTATCCAAAGAAAAGGCGACCCGGATGCCGCTTGTATCCTGCGCTCCGAAGGATTTGCCGAGGGTTTTCGGAAGGGCTGTCCTGGCCCTCCGAAAACGAGCGGCATCCCTGCCGCTCCCCTATCGGGCTAATCTCGCCAAATCCTCCGGTGCTCGGCGCGTCAAAACGGGAGAAAACCCCGTCGTGAAATTCGAAAGCGTCTAATATTTACGAGGTTTTGTAGGGCGCGATACGGCTTCTTCGTCTTTTAACTTTTTTCCTAGGTGTTTAATGTTCGCTTACATTGATGAAACTGGAAACGCTGGAATTTTCGACTCAGATCAGCCGGCATTCATTACAGCCGCATTGATGACAAAAACAAACTTTGATTTGCTTCATGCGCGAGATATTAAAATTATTGCTTCGAAGATCGGTGAACCTGAATTACATGCCAATGACTTAGGGACTGAAAAGATTGAGAGAATCGCAGAGGATCTTCTTAAGCTTTTTAAAAGGTGCAATGCCCGTTTTTTTATTTCCCGCGTTGAAAAAAAATATTTAATCGTTACTAAGTTTGTAGATACGTTATTTGATCCAGCAGAAAATAAAGCAGTCCCACCACATCATTATCATATCCGATGGTCACGTTTACTTTTAACGTATCATTTCGCTATTAATCTTAATGAAGATACTGCAAATAAGTTTTGGTTGTCGCTTATGGAAAAGAAGGCCGCAAAAGCACAGCAAATGTTTTTGGATACATTACTTGATCTTGAAAAAGATACTTTGAATATGCCTAATAAAGGTCTGAAACAACTAATGATTAGCGCTATTCAGTGGGTAAAACAAACCCCAGATTCTATTAGTATTCACAGTACAAAGTCTGTCAAATTGGGCCATTGGCCAAATATGGTTGGCTTCTCCAATTTGCTTAATGGCATGGAGCAAAGGTCAAAGAAATGGCAACGAAAAGTATCAGAAATTGTTCATGATCGCCAAAGCCAATTTGCAAGAACTCTTGAAGAATGGCATCTCGTACATAAAACCTTCCCCGATGATAATATTTCATGGATGGGCAAAAAGCGTAAATTACGATGTGTCGAAGGAAGTCAATTTAGAATAAGCGCTTCTGCAGATAGCGCCGGAATACAAGCAATCGACATAGTGATTTGGCTGTACAAACGTTTCTCTGATGGGAAACCGCTTGATTATCATTCTGCACAGCTAATAAATTATGTGATTAAAAACGCCTATCAAAGCGACTTTTCATTCAAAAATCTGGAAGAAGCATTGAACGAATATTTTGCTACAAAAAAGACGCCTACTGCCGAGGAATTGGAAAACGCAAAAGTGTTTTTAGATATAGAAAATAAATATGTAAAAGAAGAAATTCTTAAATATTGTGAAGGCAAAAAGGTTTTTCACCATTAAGACTTTAGAGCCGTAGGGTGTGCTGAACAACGTGAAGCGCACCGCTCGCGACAGATGCGCCTCCTTGCGTCGGCACATCCTACATTTTAGAACCGTACCTTTGATATTGGTTGTTCGCGATATTTCAGGATGTTCAATTAATTTCAGATGGCTGCCTGTTTCTCTTAATCGATAGTTCCAGTCGAGATTATGTGCCTTGCGGAACCCTTTGAATTGCTATGGAGTTTAAATACAGCACGGAATGAGTGACAGGGTTTCGCGAACCGGTGCTCTTCGCAGACTTACGGGACTGCCTTGTCTTGAAAAATACCGCCAGGGCTTTGTGAAACGGAATTCGATGTCTGCGCCGAATGTGCGGAAAGAAGCGTAGAAATTTCTATATTCAACAGCTTCAAGCCCCGCTGAGCCATCATCACCCCCATGATAATCACCAATATCCCGGACACGCTGACCAACTGCCGCATAGCAGCCGGAGACAACAAAACTGCGAAAAACGCGAAGCCAATAATCGGCAATAAGGTTCCGAGGCCGAAGAGCAATAGAAATTGCGCGCCCTGTAGCGGGTCACCGGTGCCGGCGGCCATCACGTACATGGCTTGTAAGGGGCCGCAACCCAGGACCAAGCCGTTCAACAAGCCGGTCGTCAGAGGGCTTCGGTGTTTGCGCAATTGACCAGCCACCTGTCGATTGGCGGCACGCGGCCAGCGAACGCTAAAACGCCGGAGTAGCGAAAACACGTTCAGCATTTTTAGGCCGTACAGCAAGATGAATATACTCGCCAGCAAAGCTGCGGCGCCGCGCATCTGCGGTGTAATCGCGACGAAAGCGCCCAATAAACCGAATCCGGCGCCCAGCACTGTATAAGACAGGGTTTTGCCGAAACCGTAAATCAAATGCGCGAGCAATTGCCGCATTCGCGATTGGGATTTGTCGGTGTAGCCCAGAACGAAACTGCCGCACATGCCTATGCAGTGAAAGCCGGTCAAGAACCCGATGGTCACCAGCAAGGCACAACTCATATGCGGATTGATCTGCTGCAAAATGCCGGGGATCAGACTTTTACCCCACCAGACCAGACCGCCGATACAAACCATCAACACTAAAAAAATCAGAGCTTGCATCGCACGGGTCCGAAATGACGAGACCGCTATATTGACGCCGTAGCCTTTGGCTTCCAAGCCACTGCGAATGTCGATCTCTCTGATTAAACTGGAGTCATAAACCACTTTGGCGGTTTGCTGCCGATAATCGGCTTCGGCCCTGACGATGCCGGGCAGTGATTTGAGGCAATCGACTATGGCATCCTCGCAGCCGAAACAGTGCATGCCGCTGATCTTGAATTCTCTGCTGATGATGCTCATCGTCTTGCCCTCTAATGGTTCATGGCTTGCCAAAACTCGGTATTAACAAGCGTCTAATGCCACCTCCTTAACTGCCAATTTGCCGTGAATAATGTTGGCCAGATAATGCGCATCGTCGGCGATGCCCAGGAATCGTCCGGATCCCCAGGTATGCAACCAGGGCAGACCAATGAAGTACAAGCCTTCCACATGGGTGATGCCGCGATCGAATTGCGGGTAGCCGCGGCCGTCGAATACCGGCAGTTCTATCCAGCGGTAATTCGGCCTGAAACCAATCGCCCAGACGATGCTGGTGATGTTTTCTTTGTCGGCGTCGATGCTGGTCGGATCGAATTCGGGCTCCCAGACTTTACGGAATGGCGGTTCGACCGGCGCATCGATATTGTTGTCGTCAATATAACGATCTATATCGTTGCGGATGTTGACATAAATCTCGTCGGCATCATCCAGGTTTTTAGTCAGATCCGGCTGAAACTCCAACGTGGTGCCGTGGATGTTGGCCATGCTGCCATAGAGCTTGACGCCTTCCAGCGCAAATTTACGCAAATCGATCTCATGACCACCGCTGCGTCCGGTCAGAAAATGGTTGGTCTTGTGTTTTGCCTCATCTCCCAAGGGATGGCGGTCTATGGTCAAATCGTAGAAACCCAGATCATATAGCCATTCGGTGGTTTCGCGGCCGCGATACATGCGCGGCGAGCGGGGAGCGCTACCCACCGCCAGATGCACCTTGCGGCCGGCCAAGTGCAAATCTTCCATGAGCTGCACACCCGATTGGCCGGAGCCGACCACCAGCACCTCGCCTTCAGGCAGTTGCTCGGGGTTACGATAATCCACAGAGTGGATTTGCTTGATGCGCTTGGGCAGGCTGTGGGCATAATCGGGCACGATGGGAATATCGTAACCGCCGGTCGCCACAACCAGGTGATCGGCAGTGAATTCACCACAACTGGTTGTGACATTCAGTTGACAATTTTGTCCGCGGCAAACACGGGTTACCGATACACCCTCGCGTATCGGGGGATTGACCTTTTGCGCAAACGCTTCGACATACTCGACAATTTCATCCTTGAGCATGAAACCTTTGGGATCGTTACCGGGATAAGGAAAATCCGGTAGTTGGCATTGCCAGTTGGGAGTGACCAGGCAGAAGGTATCCCAGCGGTCGTTACGCCAGGAATGGCCGATGCGGTTTTTTTCAAAGATGATGTGGTTAATACCTTGTTTTTGCAGGCAATGACTGACGGATAAACCGGCTTGTCCGCCGCCGACAATGATAACGTCATAGTGCAAACAGGTGTTTTCTAGTTTTTCTTTCATGACTTCCTCTGTTGTGGTGTTGTTATGGTTGTTCTACCGGTGGATGCGCTGCGCTTATCCACCCTACGTTTCTCGATTGAGGTTATTCGATGAACTCGATCACGGTGACTCTCGGAGCGTTATCGTCCCAAAACCGGGTAGCGACGGCTTCGATGTCGGCCAGTTGGCTCATCGCGCTGGAGCAGGTGTAGCCGTATTTCTGTCGCACCCGTTCACTGGCGATTTGCAGCGCTTCGCGGCTGCGGCTGACAAACTCTTCCAGCGGATAGCTTTTGCCGGGTTCTAAAAAATCCTTGATCACCAGCGACGGCGAATAACAAAGGCTTTCGGATTGGTCCGGCCAGCGGACGCGGAAACGCATTTCAGGCATGGGCTGTTCCTAGTGTTTCAAGCAGTGAGTGATAAATATTTAAATGGCTATGGGCCGAGTTTTGCCAGGAAAACTCGGCACTCAGGCGTTGAGCGATGGCCGGTAAACTGGCTTTGGGGAAATCTTCAGCCGTATGCATTGCCGCTGTGATCGAAGTGCTGTCTTCCGGGTCGGTCCAAATACAATCGTGGGCTTTCAGGTATTCGGTAAACGGCGGCCGGGCGGAGACGATGACCGGCGTGCCGGAGGCGATGGCTTCCAGCACCACTAAACCAAAGCCTTCGGTCAACGACGGGAATACCAAAGCATCGGCCAGCCGGAACAATACCGGCATGTCTACATCGGGCAAGGAGCCGGTCATCACCAGAGCTTGGCCGGGCTGGTCCTCAATACCGCTATCGGCGACGGCGGCATCGAATTGTTGCCGGTACTCGCTATGATCTAGCAGACTGGCACCGCCGACGATGATCAACTGAGCGTCGGGGTGTTGTTTTAATACCTCGAGGAATGCGGTAAAAATACGCAAGGTATTCTTGCGCGCCTCGAAGCCACCGACTGCCAGAAACAGTGGGCCAGTTCGGGTGAGTCCAAGCACCTTGCGTAAATCATCGTCTCCGATTTGCGGTGTGGGCGTGTAACGCCGGGTATCGACGCCGTTGTTGATCTGTAGCGCGTTGATGCCGTAATCGTTACTCAATTTGTCGTGCCAATCGCGGCTAACGCACAGTACTTGCTCGGCAGCTTGGAATGACCAGCGTTGCCAGTCCATTAGCCAGATGTCGTCAAAGTGGTCGAGATGGTGAACGGTGCGGATGAAATTTTGAATAACGCCACGCTCGGTCAAATCGGCCAGTGCGCAACCGCTTATGGCGTCCTGGGCGTGGTAAATGTCGTAACTTTCGGCGTCAGGCCTTGCAAAATAGTTGCTATAGGCCAGGATGCGCTGGCCGACACTTTCGGTGAAATTGGTTGGCAATGCCGGCAGCGTTATTAATAAGGATTTGCAGCGGGTTGGCCTGAAAAAGGTCTTGCCGAGTTCCGCTGCGGCTATCAGCGTTACGTCGTGCCCTAAGTCGTGCAGCGCCTCGGCCAGTTGCATGGCATGCACTACGCCGCCCCGCGGGTTAACGGAATGAGTGAGCATGGCGATTCGTAGTTTTTGCATGGCTAGTTTTCCTGTTTAGAGCCGCAGCCGATCAAGGGGGCGATGTTTAAATCCCAGAGCAATTGTTCTTCATCGTCACTGGCTAGCCGCATTTGGCGGCTGGCGTCGGTCGTGCCGATTACTGCGCAAGCGATGTCGCGTTGTTTGAATAATGCGATTACCGCGTTGCTGTCGTCGGCATCGACGCTGAGTACGAAACCGAAGCTCGGGAAGCAACGCAACCAGCGCGGTAAATCGATGTCGGCGGGACGCGGTATCGCATTGATGTCGATTGCGCCGCCCAAACCCGAGCATTCCAGCAGCATCAACACAGTGCCGATCACACCGGCATTGCTGATGTCTTTGGCCGAAGCGCAAAGGCCGGTGTCGGCTAATGTCGGCAGTAATTCCAAGTCTTCGCGTAAGCGTTCGGGCGGCGCGCCGGTGCTGGCATCCCACCACAGATAGGGTTCCCGGAAATGGCCGCGTAAATCGATGGCCGCCAGCAGCTGTTGTCCGGGTTTTGCAGCAAAGCTGCTGAGCAGCCGGTTGGCCCGGCCCAGAATAGCCACCGACAATTGCGGGCGGTCGTTTCTTAGGTTGCTATGGCCGCCGACCACCGGCACGCCGTAAACCCGCGAGGCGGTCGCCATACCTTCCAGTATCGGCTTGGCCTGGCTTTCGCCGTCACTCCAGATCGCATCGACTACCGCGATCGGCCGCCCGCCCATTGCATAAATATCGCTGACGTTGACCATCACTCCGCAGTAACCGGCGAACCAGGGCTGGGTAGCGACGAAGTCGTTCAGGAAGCCTTCGGTCGCCAGCAACAGGTAACCGTCGCCGTCGAGTATCGCCGCGCAATCGTCGCCGACTGGGACGGCGGTATCGTTCTGATGCTCCGCGTCGGAATTATCAAACCCTCTCCTACTGGAGAGGGGAGGGCGAGGAGATTCTAAATAAGGTATTTGCCGATTTAATTTCTCCTCACCCCGGCCCTCTCCAGCAGGAGAGGGAGATAAGTAGCTGGCGTGCGGTGCTGATACTGGTTGGTTAAGCCCTTTCGGCAAATACTTAATCACTCCAGCAATGTCGCGCTTATGCGCCAGCCCCAAGCCTTGCCGGATGCTGATAGTCAAGTCGGCCAGCGCTGTCATGCCGCAATCCTGCCGGTGGCGACGAAACCGATAGCACCATCGGCATAGGGCGGGTACCAATCCAGGTCGGCTTGCATCAGATAATGCGGTCGACCGTGTACCGAAATTTCCTTTAAGGACTTCCAGTGCAGGCGGCGGAACAGCAATTGGTTGCGGCTTTGCATTTGGGCCAGGAAGGTGTGGCAGCCTTGGGCATGGGCGCTGGTTACCGCCAGCTTGATCAACGCCGCGCCGAGACTGCCTTGTTTGCGGTAGTCTTGATCGACGGCCAATCTTGAGCCCCACCAAACGCCGGGTTTTTCTTGATGAATGCGCACGGTGCCGACCACGCTGTCAGGTATGCCTGCCACACAGGCAATCGCGACAATGGGAGTGGCTAGTGTGTCGATCTCGTCCAGGTCGTCGCCGTCGAAGATGCCTTGTTCCTCGCAGAACACCGCCCGGCGTAAGTCGAGCATTTGCTTACGCTCCCAATCCTGGGTGACGAATTTGATCAGGTATTCGTTGGCAAAATACGGTTTAAAATTCTCTATCAACATGTTACACCTCGTAACTGGCCAGTGCCGAGCAGGCGCCGCATTTGGCGCAACCGGCTTTCATATCGTGGGATAGCAAGTTTGCTTGTTTCAACATCGCGCCCAATTGCGGCAGGATTTGCGCCATGAAGGCCGGTGTCGGTGCGGGATGGTTTGCCAATGGCGTATCGGTAATGGGCACGAACGGCACGACGAAGGGATAAACGCCTTTGGCTATCAACTGTTCGGAGACTGACAGAATCGCTTCCGATGTGTCGCCCAAGCCGGCCAGGATATAAGTGCTGACCTGACCTCGGCCAAATACTGCTACTGCGGCGTCGAAGGCATCCATGTAACGCGCCATCGGTACGCCGGCCTTGCCGGGCATGATGCGGGCACGCACCTCCGGCGTCACTGCTTCCAAATGCATGCCTAAGTTGTCGATGCCGGCAGCTTTCATGCGTTCAAACCAAATGTCATCGTCCGGCGGCTCGCACTGGCCTTGAATCGGCAGATCGACTACGGCCTTCAGGGCACTGGCGCTTTCGCAGAGTAGCGCAGCACCGCGGTCGGTCAGATTCGGCGTGCCGGTAGTCATCACCATGTGTTTGACGCCGTCCAGTTCTACTGCGGCGCGGGCCACTTCAGCTAATTGCTCGGGCGTCTTTCTTAAAATAGTTTTACCGGCTTCAAGCGACTGGCCGATGGCGCAGAACTGGCAGGAAGTCTTGCGATTGCCGTAGCGGATACAGGATTGCAGCAGCGTGGTGGCCAATACGTCCGACGAGTGCAGCGTGGCGATCTGTGAATAGGGTATGCCGTCGGCTGTTTTCAAATCATAAAAACGCGGTTGGCGCGGAAATTCGATGTTGCTTACCACGATGCCGTCGCGGCGGATCACGCTAATGCCGTGTTCGTCAGGACGGCTGGCAACGAACGGCGATTCGCAGGCCGAGGCGGTGGCGATCGGTATCATCACGGTCCGTCCAGCCAAGTTGACAGCTTTGTGGTCGGAAGGCCCCGCTCCTCCGCGTCGACCGGTGACACCGACTTCGCTGTCTTCCAGGCGCAGCCCAAGGGATTGCAAATCGGCAATCAGGCCCGCCGTTCCAGCTTCAGCTAACGGAGATTGATTCATGCTGATCACCTTGGTGAGTTGGTTTGGGAAATGGTTCTGATGTGCTGCTGGCCGGTGTATCGCTGAACATAGGCACGGCAGGGCGGTCGCCTATGCGCAGGCTGAGCAGCTCCGGCCTGGCGTAATGGCCGACCGAATCCATCATGCGCTTGCGTTTGGTGATCAAACTCATGTCCAGGTCGGCGATTAATATGCCTTCGCCTTCGCGCAAGGGTTCGACCACGTGTTGACCTTCCGGCGAGATAATCGCTGTGCAGCAACCGCCGCGCAGGGCCTTTTGTAAGGCTGGGTCTGTGGTGATTGAATCGATTTGCTCGTCGGTCAGCCAGCCGGTAGCATTGACTACGAAGCAGCCGGATTCGAGCGCGTGGTGGCGTATCGTCACCTCGATCTGGTCGGCGAAAATCGGGCCAACCAACGAGCCCGGAAACTGGCTGCAATGGATTTGTTCATGTTGGGCCATCAAGGCGTAGCGGGCCAGCGGGTTGTAATGTTCCCAGCAGGCCAGCGCGCCGATGCGGCCGATGCCGGTTTCGACGACTTTTAAGCCCGCAGCGTCGCCTTGGCCCCAGATCATGCGTTCGTGATAGGTCGGCGTAATCTTGCGGCGCTTCAACGCCAGACGGCCGGTTTCATCGAAAATCAATTGGGTGTTATAGAGGCTGCCGTGGTCGCGCTCGTTGACCCCCAACACCACCACGACGCCGTGCGCCTTGGCTTGTGCCGCCACCGCATCGGTAACTGGTCCCGGTACCGTTGGCGCTAAATCGTAAAGCTTTAGATGTTCGCGCCCCTGGGCGACAGGCGGCAACACGAAGGAAAAATACGGGTAGTACGGCACGAAGGTTTCCGGGAACACCACGATTTGTGCGCCTTTGGTAGCGGCGTCGCTGATGGCCTGGCAAACCTTGTCGCCCGTGGCGGTGGCGGATTCGAACACCGGCGCCATCTGTACCGCCGCCGCTCTGACGATGTTGGGATTGGTCACAATAGGGTCTCCTGTTGCGGGTTGTCTTGAAAGCTATCAAAACCGATAACGGTAGGGTGGATAAGCAGAGCGCATCCACCTGTCGAGTTTTCTATTGGCTGGGTGTGCTTCGCTTATCCACCCTACATTTCTAATCGGATGAAATTGTGTAAGGTACGCGGTACCCTCTGGGGCATAAATGCGTACCCTACAGCGAATTTCGGCTTATAAAGTCCAGGTATCCAGAATGAAGGCGTTTTCGCGCTGATGTATCAGCACGATGTCTAACACATCTAATGGGCTGATCGGGCGAATGCCGGGAACTAAGCTGGGTTCGCCATGGCCGTAGAGGGCTTGCAAGGCAAACCGGCAGGCATAGACTTTGCCGCCTGCTTCGATAAATTTGGCGATTTGATTGGCGTAGTTTTGGTGGCCGGGGAAGGCTTCGTCGCCCAGGCGCGGAAAACCGCGTTGAATACCTAAGGTAACGCCGGGGCCGTATAACAGAATTGAAGTTTCAAAGCCCTTGCGTTGCAGACGGGTGGCTTGCAACAGATTGACGAAGCCGATCGAACCTTCGAAAGCGACGGTGTGGAATTTGACCAAGGCTTTCTGGCCGGGTTCGGCCTTGACGTCTTCAAAGACTTTTTCTTCGAAATCGACAAAAAAATCGCCATTTTGGTGGGCTGGAGTGTTAACTGCTGGCATGAAAATCTCCCGGTGGTTAGTAAAAAGACCTGCACCGAAGATGCGATGCAGGGGAGGACTATGACTGTCAATCCTTTAGTTGATCGACGGTGCATACTTTACTAACCAGGACAATTCCAAAACAGAATCAGGAGGGTGATGAATTCTTGAGTACAGATTTACAAAAATAAGGGCTGTGTTTATTAAAAAACAAGCAAACTGTTATGCTTGAAAAAAACAGTCAAGCAAAGCTTCAATTAGTTTTTGTGTTGGTTAAGAATGATTCTGTACGTATGACAGAAAATTCAAAGCGTGTTTTTGGCTGCAGGAACGCTCGATTCATGAAACAGTTTGCCCGCCCCAGAAGGAGCTATAAACCGGTGAATCTGGCACACTTAAACTTAAAGTAGGGCGAGCTCAGCATAGGAACACCATTGCAGTTCTATGCTGAGCTCGAATTGGTTGTGCCGGAAACGCCTGTTCTTTACTGACGTTCGAAGAGGCTTATTCCGGCTACATAATGATATGATTTTTAGGGAACCTCTAAAAATTATCCATTCATGCTTCGACAGGCTCAGCACGAACGGATAAGTTATTGATTTAAATGAACCACCGTTCGCATTTATGCCCTATGGGTACTGAGCTTGTCGAAGTGCAATTTTTAGAGACCCTTTAAACTCTCAACAAGGCTTTAGCCATTTTTTCAGAAAGTTGTTCTTCAACAAATTGCGGTTCGTTGGGTGGATAGAGTTCTACTTCATCGAGTTCAAAGTTGTATTCCTTGCCTAATGCAATGAGTTCCCTGATTTTTTGTACCGCTAACAGTTTTTCCTTTAATTCAGGATCTGTTTTTGCGTGTTCAGAGAAGGCTTTGATTTGTGCGATTGCCATAATATTTACTCCTGTTGTTGATAAAAATGATGATGAAATTCCAGTGTTGTTGCTACACGCTATAAGGCGTATTGATCCAATCTTTAAGTACCGCGACATCACGTTCGGGTAAGTAAGAAAAATCTCCGCTAACATCCTTAAAAACAGCGACACCAGTGTGCGGAGACACCAGCTTGCCTTTGACCATATAAAAGAACCACGCAAAGGGATAACCTGCCTGACGATCAAAACGAGTTAACAGGTTATGCAGTGAGGTGCCTTTTTTACCGTTAATATCTTCCAGTTGCGGCACGTTTTTTTGCTGGGCATTGATAATTTCAACGTTAATTATTTGCTCCCCAAAGCGCCCGGTATTTCTGTAGGGCCGAATAATCCAATCTTCGGACAGTACGATTTTTTGCTGGGCGCTACTTCGGTTCCAGTCATCCATGAAACGTTGCACCGGATGTTCTTCAATATGGTATTTATTGATTTCATCCATGAAAATCGCCACGTCAGCTTTACGTCGATAAAAATAACGCGCGGCTCCAACACCGAATGTTTCTATACATTCCGGGTCCAATGGATCAATAAATTCTTCTAAATCCTCAGGCGGATTGTGTTCATTAACCAGTAATCGATCTGACACTTCATGCGTTTTATCAATATCGATCTGGACAAATTGTTCTGCTTTAGTACCGGTTTGCACCACAAAATGCAGGGTGTTACCGGTTTGCCGGGTGGCGATCAGCTTTTGTTGGCGTGCATGATCAATCAGCGTTTGCAGGTTTTTACCGCATTCGATATAGGTTCGTTCGGTCCATTCCACCAAGTCATTGGCAATACGATTGCCATCCATATCGACAACGCCGCCCAAGCGATACCATTCCTCACCGACTTTAGCTAAGCGCATCGGGTAGCTCGGGTTGAGCGATTGCAGTTTGGCGAGTAGAAATTCATCATCCAGCCCCGGCACAGTGCTTTTACAAATCTTTGCCAGCTGCGGCCCATCTAGTTGAAATGTTTGCTCAGCCATAGTTATGCTTCCGGTTTATTGTTCCCATGGGACTCTTGGGAATGCATATTTAAACGTTCATGTACTGCGGCTCTGACATCCGGCTCGGGATCATTAATCATGCACATCAATGCCTCTGGCGCTACACGCTGAACCGCTGTGTAGCGAACCACCCAATCGGGATCATTTAAAAGTGTCACGGCATCCGACGGACTCATCCGTTCAGCAACGATGCGCCGCACTTCCGGGGCGTCGTCATGAGCCATTAATCCCAAGCTGACTTCAGGTAAGCGTTCCGCAACCACTTTGCGAACTTGGGCATCTTTATCGCGAATAAAACGAAATAAGCGTCCTGCGGGCAGTCGCCTGGCAATGGTCAATCTAACGATGTAGTCCGTGTCATTGGCCAGTTTTTCCAAGTCTTCAGGGGCAATGCGATCCGCAACAGTCATTCGCACTTCGCGGTCAGGATCATCAATCAGTTGATTGAGTTGAGCCTGCGGCAGGCGATAAGCAACTGCGCGTCTAACCACTTCATCTTCATCATAAATAAGCTTGGTCAGTGCTTTTTGCGGTGCATATCGGACCGCAATCGCGCGCCTTTCCCAAAAGACATCATCAAGGTATTGCTCGGCATAACCGGGATTAACCCGAAAAAAACGGTCTATCTGGCGGCCGCTTTCTACGGATACACAGGTGTCACCCGGCATGCAACGCCCCATCAGCAATGTTTTGCTGCGAAAACGACATAGGCTGCAATCCGCAATCGGAACGCTAACAGGGCTTTCAGGACCAGACATGCGTTCAGTTCCGTTTAGTCAGGAATAATTT